>Ga0210396_10007738_pt1 | contig 10214 bp, 9 predicted proteins | sample IncBWH17OmetaG_FD_155466 | JGI IMG/M metagenome (GOLD analysis project Ga0210396, IMG submission 155466) | Forest soil microbial communities from Barre Woods Harvard Forest LTER site, Petersham, Massachusetts, United States - Inc-BW-H-17-O ... | reverse complement strand
GTCCGTTGCCGCGCGTAGCGCCTCGATGTCCTCGATCGATATGTAGGGATCCTGGTCGCCGTACAAGCCTAGGAATGGCGCGACCAGTCCCGATGCTTGATGTAGCAGGCCTGGTTGACCGAACCGGTCCGCTGAGATACCTCCACCGTAAAAAGCCACGGCGGCTCCGACGAGGCCGCGCGTAGCCGTGTGGAAGGCCTCGGAGCCACCCAGACAGAAGCCGATAATCCCACGCCGAGAAGTTTCGAAACCCTGATTTACGAGCCAGCTCGTAAGCGCATCGATGTCGGCATCGATCTCCTCGCCAACCAAGCTGGCCGTCCCCGCCTGGGCCCCGGGCACGTCATCGTATCCGATTACGGGCGCCCCGAATCGGTAGTAGAGCGCCGGAGCGACGGCGAGCCAGCCCGCTGCGGCGAGACGCTCCACCGCGGCATCGATGTGCGGCGTGAGCCCGAAGCCCTCCTGGACGACAATCACCGCGCCGCGGGGCTCGGAGCTAGCCGCGATGTGAAGACTCATCTCGCCGTCGGGTGTTCTGAGTAGCTCTGTCGTGATCATATATAAAGTTTATCTCCAGCCGCCGGGAGCGTTGTTACTAAGGAGTCTGCTTGGCAAGACCAGCATCCGACGCGACGATGCCGACCGGGATCGAGGGCCCGTCCCAACGTGACGGGAGGCGAGCTAATCCGCAATATCGTTGCTCCACATAGAATCGAGTGTGTCGCCGAGGCGGTCTTTAACGGCTTGGACGTCCGCGTCGTTCTCGTCCCAGATCGGCGGCAAGGCGGCTTGGTTCTCAAAGAGTTCGAAAGCGGTGACGCCGTTGGGACCGGTTTTGAACGGGCCGTATTGGACGTTCGGCGCTACCATGACCATTTGACCGGGAAAGTACTCGACCCCGGCCGCGAACCATGATCCCTCAATGATGACGGTGCACGTCCAACCGGAGTGCGCGTGCACCGGAGCTACCCAACCGGGCTCATATTTGAACTGAAGCCAACATGGACGCTCAGTGTCGTTTTTCGGGCCGAGCGGGAACACCCGGCTGGAGGACTCGTTCCGCTGGCGATGCTCGTTCCAATCGAAAACCCGCACGCCGGGTGTGTCTTCTAAACGCACAGTCTTGCTGCTCCTAACCCATTTCGCCACGGCTACCGCTGGTGGACAATATATCAGATATAATAGCCGAGACCACCCATCTCGTAAAGAAGAGGGCCCATGCCGTTGCTGTCCCCAGATCCTTGTTTCGACCTCACCGGAAAAGTCGCCCTTGTGACCGGAGGCAGCCGAGGGCTGGGCCGTCAAATCGTCCTAGCCTTTGCTGATCACGGCGCTGATGTCGTAATCGCAAGCCGCAACGTCGAGAACTGCGCGAAAGTCGCCGAGGAAGTGAGAGCCCTAGGGCGCAAGGCTCTACCCTGTCAAGTACATGCCGCTAGGTGGGACGCCATCGACGGCCTGATAACCACATCCTATGCCGAGTTCGGACGGGTGGATATCTTGGTGAACAATGCCGGCATGAGCCCTCAGGTGCCCAGTCACGACGTAACTGAGAAGCTGTTCGACAGCGTGTTGGGCCTCAACTTCAAAGGGCCGTTCCGGTTGGCAAGCCAAGTGGCCAAGCGGATGTACGACAGCGACGGTGGAGTGATCATCAACGTTTCTTCATCCGGAGCACTCATACCTTTGCCGCAGGTCGTACCGTACGGGAGTGCCAAGGCAGCATTGAATGCCATGACGAGATCGCTGGCTGCAGAGTACGGACCCAGGGTGCGAGTAAATACCCTTTCCCCGGGCCCATTCCTAACCGACATCTCGAATGCGTGGCCTCCTGAGAAACGCGAGCAAGCAGCGAACGCGCTGGGCCGACCGGGTCACCCGCACGAGATCGTAAGCGCGGCTCTCTTCCTCGCCAGTCCAGCTTCCAGCTTCACCAACGGCGCCCTGGTGCGGGTTGACGGAGGCATGCAGATCGGGGTCTGACCACATCCAGGCGCCCTGCCATGTCGGGGATCGTTGTGTCGCATGGTAGCCGGGTGTCTCAGTGCCGTGACTAATGGACGCCACAACCGGCTTGACTTCCGACTTAAAATACGATCCGATATATTATATGCCACACGCATGTGGCGATGAGATCTTCAGAGTCGAGGGCTCGACTTTCGGTCAAGCCCTTGGCCCGCGGATCGTTCTGTCCCGCCTGGTGTAACTGACCTTGGGAGGCGAGTGCTGTGCTGTTGAACACTGTGCGAGGTCCGATCGAGCTGGACGCGATGGGCCGAACGCTGATGCATGAGCACGTATTCGTCCTCTTTCATGATCTGATCGCGAATTCGCCCAAGCGCTGGGATCCTGATACGGCCGTGAAGAACGCGGTGGCGAAGCTGTCCGCCTTGGAAGCAGCCGGGGTAGGCACCATCGTCGACCTGACGGTCCTCGGGCTCGGTCAGAACATCCCGCTGGTGCAGCGCGTCGCTGACCAGACCGCGGTCAATATCGTGGCTGCGACGGGCTACTACACCTACGACGGGCTTCCCTTGTACTTCTTCGGTCGCCGGTTCGAAATTGATGGCACCCTCGCTCCCACGATGGAACCGCCGCAAACCGGCCCGGATCCGGTTGTTGAGTACTTCGTCCGAGATATCACCGAGGGCATCGCGGAAACGGGAGTTCGAGCCGCCATCTTGAAATGTGCGACGGATGCGTTCGGTATGACACCGGGTGTCGAACGCATCGTGCGAGCTGTTGCCAGGGCGCATCGGCGCACAGGCGCGCCGATCTCGACCCACACTGACGTCGGCACTCGATCCGGATTGCTCCAGCAACAGGTTTTCCAGGAGGAAGGTGTGGACCTGTCACGAGTCATCATCGGCCACTCGGGTGATTCGACGGACCTCGAGTATCTCGAAACGCTTCTTCGCAATGGCTCGTACCTGGGGATGGACCGGTTCGGGTGGGATTTGCGGGGCGCGTTCGAGGACCGTGTAGCAACCGTCGCGACGCTGTGTGAGCGTGGGCATGCCGACCGACTGGTTCTATCCCACGACGCTTGCGGGGTCGTCTGCGGCCCCAATCTCATGCCGCCCGACGAGAGCGCCGATCTCCCGGCTCAGCCCAACCTTCACTGGGGGCATCTGCTAGATGCTGTAGTGCCCGCTCTCATGGAACGCGGCGTCACCGAGGAGCAGATCGACCGGATGTTGGTCGGCAATCCGCGTGACATCTTTGCTGCCAGGAGTCCGTACTGATGGCTGCCTCTAAGCGCGACGATGTGGTCATCGTCGAGGCGGTCAGGAGTCCTGTCGGGCGTCGCAACGGCGGGCTGTCGAGCTTGCACCCGGCAGATCTACTCGGAAAGGTGCAAAAGGCAGTTTTCGAACGATCGGGCGTATCGGCTGACCTGGTCGGCCAGGTCGTGACTGGATGCGTCAGTCAGGTGGGCGCCCAGGCTTTCAACATCGGCCGATTGGCGTGGTTGGGGGCGGGCCTCCCCATGCAGGTGGCGAACACCACGCTTGACACACAATGTGGATCGAGCCAGCAGGCGACGTCTCTGGCTGCGGCGCTCGTGCGTTCGGGCGACGTCGATATCGCCTTGGCGTCCGGGGTCGAGGTCATGAGCCGCGTGCCCATCGGGTCCAGTGGGAGCCCGCAGTGGGGACTCGGGATCCCGTATTCGGACGGATTCTTCGATCACTACGAGCGAACCAGTCAGTTCGAGGCTGCCGAACGCATCGCCGACCGATGGTCCGTGACGCGCGAAGATGCCGACCGGTTCGGGCTCTGCAGCCAGCGCCGGGCGCAAGCCGCTTGGGCGGAAGATCGGTTCGCCGGCCAGTACATAGAGATCGAGGTCGCCGAGCTGGATGAAGACGGCCGGCCTACGGGTGAATCGAAAGTCGTGGCCCGTGACGAAGGTCTCCGTGAGACTACGCTGGAGAAGCTAGCCACACTCAAGCCAGTCGGCCGTGAGAACGGCGTCCACACCGCTGGCAATTCATCACAGATTAGTGATGGGGCCGCTGCGGTGCTAATGATGACGGCACCAAAGGCGGCTGAGCTTGGTCTCAAAGCTCGCGCCCGCATCGTCGACAGCGTGCTCGTGGGAACCGACCCGACCCTGATGCTCACCGGTCCGATCGATGCGACTCGCAAGCTGCTCGCCCGCACGGGGCTCGCACTGGACGACATCGACCTATTCGAGGTCAACGAAGCGTTCGCCTCAGTAGTCATCGCCTGGTCCAAGGAAATCGGTGCCGATTTGGACAAGACCAACCCAAACGGCGGTGGGATCGCTCTTGGGCATCCACTCGGCGGAACGGGCTGCATCTTACTGACCAAGGCTCTGTACGAACTGGAGCGGACGAGCTCACAATTCGCGCTGGTCAGCATGTGCTGTGGTGGCGGTCTCGCCACCGGCACAGTGATCGAGCGGTTGGACTGAGCGGCCTGTGGTGTGTCTCGCGAATAGCTAATGCGTTGTGGGTTGTCTGGATGTTGAGTGCATCAGCAGCGCCGTTGCCGTTGTCGGTGAGCGGGAGACGTTGGAGCTGTTGGCGCGGGCTCGGTCGGCGCCGCATCGGCAGGTATTGCCGGCCCGAGGATGGCTGCTGATGGGGTGGCCAACGAGGTGATCACCGACGAAGTCGGGGTGACACCGGTGACGGTGCGGGCGTGGCGCAAGCAGTTCGTCGTTGACGGGTTGGCCGGGTTGGGGAAGATCGGTGAGGGTCGGGGCCGTAAACCGTCGATCAGCGAGAGACGGTCTCCGACATCGTCAGATTGGCCACGACGACGACGCCGGCCGGGCCACGCATTGGTCGTGCCCCGCGATGGCCAAGCGGGTGGGGGTCAGTCCGGCGACGGTGCAACGGATTTGATCGGATCTGGGTTTGCAGCCCATCGGGTCGACACGTTTGAGGTGTCCAACGATGCGAAGTTCGAGGACAAGCTCGTCGACGTGACCGTGGCGTCCTGGACCGAATTTGAGACCCGGCCCACCGAGCGCTCGGTGGAGTACGACTCTGATGGCATCGCGAGAGCGATCTGACGGCTCCCAGTTCGCCGCGATCATGGATACCGACGATGTGCTCGTATTACAAGCCCGCGGCCAGGTCCGCGTCACGATTGAGACGCCGGCGAAATTCCAAATCCTCGGTCAGATTGCCGGGCAAGATTTTCAGCGTCGCGGCGGGGCAGCCGCGGATGCTGGGCCAGATAGACGTGACCCATCCCGCCGGCCCCCAGCCGTCGAACGATGGTGTATCCGGCGAACACCTGCCCTTCCGCCAGACCTTCGCTGTTGCCACCGCTTCGCGACATGTGAGCATGCTACTGAGGCCGCGACCGGCAGCGACCGGATAATCGCTGCCTGGCTGATTAGTGAACCCGATGAGATTGGCGGTTGATGGTGAAACGCGCGCCCTGGACCTCCTGGGCCACCTGGGAAACTGTCGTGCCGCTGCTTGCCCTGGCCGCGCTCGTGATGACCAGGGGCGAAGATATCGGGCCGATAGCGGCCGTTGTGGTGGCGATTGTGATGGGCGGCGCGGTGCTGGCGGCGGTCAACCACGCGGAGGTGGTTGCCGCCAGGGTCGGCGAACCGTTCGGATCGCTGGTGCTGGCCGTCGCGGTGACCATCATCGAGGTGGCGCTCATCGTTGCGCTGAGGGCCTCCGGTGGAAACGAGGCGGCGACGCTGGCCCGGGACACCGTCTTCGCGGCGGTGGTGATCACGATGAATGGGATCGCCGGTCTGTCGCTTCTGCTGGGTTCCCGACGCTATGGCGTGACGTTGTTCAACGCCGAGGGCAGCGGGGCTGCGCTGGCCACGGTGACCACGCTGGCGGGGCTGAGCCTGGTGTTGCCCACGTTCACCACCAGCTACCCGGGCCCGGAATTCTCACCCGGCCAGCTGGCCTTCGCCGCGGTCGCCTCGCTGGTGATCTACCTGCTGTTCGTGTTTACCCAGACCTACCGGCATCGTGACTTCTTCCTGCCGATCGCCCAAGACGGCCAAAAAGCGCTCGTAGTCGAAGACGACAGCCACGCGGAGCCGCCGAGCACCCGGTCCGCGCTCACCAGCCTTGCTCTGCTGCTCGTCTCGCTGCTCGCGGTGGTGGGCCTGGCCGAAGAGGAGTCGCCACCGATCGAGCGTTTGGTGTCGGCGGCCGGATTCCCGCACTCATTCGTCGGCGTGGTGATCGCGACCCTGGTGCTGCTGCCGGAGACGCTGGCCGCGGTGCGTGCGGCGCGGCAAGGGCGCATCCAGACCAGCCTCAACCTGGCCTACGGCTCGGCGCTGGCCAGCATCGGCCTCACCATCCCGGCCATCGCGCTGGCGTCCGTCTGGGTCAGAGGCCCCCTGGTGCTGGGGCTGGGCCCGCTGCAGCTGGCGCTGCTTGCGCTGACCGTGGTGATCAGCGTGCTGACCGTGGTGCCCGGGCGCGCCACCCGACTGCAGGGTGAGCTGCACCTGGCGGTGCTTGCCGCCTACGTCTTTTTGTCGCTTTTCCCGTAAGGCCGCCCGCTACGAGCGCGTGCGCAGCGTCTCGAGCGCCTTATCGGCGTGGGTGTCCATGCTGATCTCGCTGGAGATCACGTCGAGCAGCGTGCGGTCGGTGTCGATGACAAAGGTGGTGCGCTTCACCGGCATCAATTTGCCGAGCAGACCACGCTTGACGCCGAACTGGGTGGCGATCTTGCCTTCGGTGTCCGACAGCAGCGGGTAGTCGAAATTCTGCTTATCGGCGAACTTGGCCTGTTTGTCGACGGGGTCGACGCTGATGCCGACGCGGTTGGCCCCGGCCGCGGCGAACTCCGCAGCCAAGTCGCGGAAGTGACACGCCTCCTTGGTGCAGCCGGGCGTCATCGCGGCCGGGTAAAAAAACAGCACCACGGGGCCGGTGGAAAGCAGGTCGCTGAGCTTGCGCGGCTTCCCGCTCTGATCGGGAAGCTCGAAGTCGGCCACGGTGTCACCAGTTTTCATGGCCGTCAGGCTACGCCCTGACCCTCCGCTTCCCGCGACGGTGCGTGTATGTGCAGTGACACGCCGCGCTTACCGGCATTCTGCGCACGCTCGAGCAGGGCCAGCACGTCTGCGAGGATGGTTCGGTGACTGCCCACCTCGCTACCACCACTTCCCGGGAGGAGTTCCGTCAGCTGGCGGTGGAGCACCGAGTGGTGCCGGTGACCCGCAAGGTCTTGGCCGACAGCGAGACGCCGCTCTCGGCCTACCGCAAGCTGGCCGCCGATCGCCCGGGGACTTTTCTGCTGGAGTCCGCCGAAAACGGCCGATCCTGGTCGCGGTGGTCGTTCATCGGCGCCGGGGCACCGTCAGCCCTGACGGTGCGTGACGGCGAAGCGGTGTGGCTGGGTACCGTGCCGCAGGACGCGCCCACCGGGGGCGACCCGCTGCAGGCACTGCAGACCACCTTGAAGTTGCTGGCTACCGACGACCCCGGCCGATCCGAGCTGGGGCTTCCGCCGCTGTCCGGGGGCATGGTGGGTTTCTTCGCCTACGACCTGGTGCGACGCCTGGAGCGGCTGCCCGAATTGGCCGTCGACGACCTCCAGCTGCCGGACATGCTGATGCTGCTGGCCACCGATGTTGCCGCGGTCGACCACCATGAGGGCACCATCACCCTGATCGCCAACGCCGTGAACTGGAACGGCACCGGCGAACGCGTCGACGAGGCCTATGACGACGCGATCGCCCGGCTGGACGTGATGACCGCCGCGCTGGGCGAGCCGCTGCCGTCGACCGTTGCCACGTTCAGCAGGCCCGAGCCGCGGCAGCGGGCGCAGCGCACGGTTGAGGAGTACGGGGCCATCGTGGACCACCTCGTCGGGCAGATCGAAGCCGGCGAAGCATTTCAGGTGGTGCCGTCGCAGCGCTTCGAGGTGGACACCGATGTCGATCCGATCGACGTGTACCGCATTCTGCGGGTGACCAACCCGAGCCCCTACATGTATCTGCTTCATGTGCCGAATAGCGATGGCGCAACGGACTTTTCGATCGTCGGATCCAGTCCGGAGGCGCTGGTCACCGTGCAGGACGGTCGCGCGACGACGCATCCGATCGCGGGAACCCGGTGGCGCGGTCAGACCGAGGAAGAAGATCAGCTGCTGGGAAAGGACCTGCTGGCAGACGAAAAGGAACAGGCAGAGCATCTGATGCTGGTCGACCTCGGGCGCAACGACCTCGGCCGGGTCTGCACGCCAGGCACCGTTCGCGTCGAGGATTACAGCCACATCGAACGCTATAGCCACGTGATGCACATGGTGTCCACGGTGACGGGGATGCTCAGCGGGGACCACACGGCCCTGGACGCGGTCACCGCCTGTTTCCCGGCCGGCACCCTGTCGGGCGCGCCGAAGGTGCGGGCCATGGAGCTGATCGAAGAGGTGGAGAAGACGCGCCGCGGCCTCTACGGGGGCGTCGTCGGCTACCTCGACTTCGCCGGGAATGCCGACTTCGCGATCGCCATTCGCACCGCGCTGATGCGTGACGGCACCGCCTACGTCCAGGCGGGCGGTGGCGTCGTGGCCGACTCCAACGGCCTCTACGAATACACCGAGGCGACCAACAAGGCGCGCGCTGTACTGAGTGCGATCGCCGCCGCCGAGACGCTGGCTGGCCCACGCGAGAGTGGCGATGGCTTCTAAAACCGGGAGCGCCCGGCCCCCCCGACTGACAATCGGGATCGCCCAGCTGTTGCTGGTCGTGGCCGCCGCGGCGCTGTGGACGGCGACGCGGATGCCGTGGGTGGTGATCCGGTCGTTCGATGGGCTTGGGCCGCCCAAGTCGGTGACGCTGCCTGGGGGGTCGTGGTCGACGGCTCTGTTGCCGTTGGCGGTGCTGCAACTGGCGGCCGCGGTCGCGGCCCTCGCCGTGCGCGGCTGGGCGTTGCGGGCGCTGGCGGCCTTGCTGGCACCGGTGAGCTTTGCCGTCGGCTACCTGGGCTTCAGCCTGTGGGCGGTCCCGGACGTGGCGGTGCGCGGAACCGATCTGGCGCACATTCCGCTGGTGACGCTGGTGGGAACCGAGCGGCACTATTGGGGCGCAGCGGCTGCGGTGCTGGCGGCGGTGTGCACCCTGACCGCCGCGGTTTTGTTGATGCGGGCGGCTTCGATCGTCGGGCCGGACCGCGAGGGCACGACGAAGTACGCTTCGAAATATCTAGCGCCCGGTGCACGGCGTTCGATCGCGGGACGCGACGACGCGGACACGGCCGGTCAGCAGATGTCGGAGCGCATGATCTGGGATGCACTCGACGAGGGCTGTGATCCAACCCGGGACCCCACCGATCGACCCCGCGAGTCTGACACCGAGGGTCGGTGATGGACCGTGCGCCGACGGTCGCTACCCTTCATGGGTCGTCGAAATCGGCTTGGGGGCCGTGGGTGACAGTACGAAGGGAAACGGCAGGGATGACTCCGGCAACCGTGCTTGACTCCATTCTCGAGGGAGTCCGGGCCGACGTTGCCGCGCGCGAAGCCCGGATCGGCATGTCCGAGATCAAAGCGGCCGCCGCGGCGGCACCGCCACCGCGCAACGTGATGTCGGCCTTACGTGAGCCCGGCATCGGCGTCATCGCGGAGGTCAAGCGTGCCAGTCCGTCAGCGGGCTCCCTGGCGCCCATTACCGATCCGGCCAAGCTGGCGCGCGCCTACGAGGACGGCGGCGCACGGATTATCAGTGTGCTGACCGAAGAGCGGCGTTTTAACGGTTCGCTCGATGACCTTGACGCGGTGCGCGCCGCCGTCTCGATTCCGGTGTTGCGCAAAGATTTTGTGGTGCAGCCGTATCAGATCCACGAGGCGCGTGCGCATGGCGCCGACATGTTGTTGCTCATCGTCGCGGCTTTGGACCAGTCGGCACTGGCGTCGATGCTCGACCGCACCGAATCATTAGGCATGACAGCGCTCGTCGAGGTGCACGACGAAGACGAAGCCGACCGGGCGCTGAAGGCCGGGGCGAAGGTGATCGGGGTCAACGCGCGTGATCTCAAGACGCTCAAGGTCGACCGGGATTGCTTCGCGCGCATCGCTCCCGGATTGCCCAGCAACGTGATCAGGATCGCCGAATCCGGTGTGCGCGGCACCGCAGATCTGTTGGCCTACGCCGGCGCGGGTGCCGACGCCGTGCTGGTCGGTGAAGGTCTGGTCACAAGTGGTGATCCGCGGGCCGCGGTCGCCGATCTGGTCACCGC
>Ga0210396_10007736_pt1 | contig 10215 bp, 11 predicted proteins | sample IncBWH17OmetaG_FD_155466 | JGI IMG/M metagenome (GOLD analysis project Ga0210396, IMG submission 155466) | Forest soil microbial communities from Barre Woods Harvard Forest LTER site, Petersham, Massachusetts, United States - Inc-BW-H-17-O ... | reverse complement strand
CCCGCCCAGCCCCGATTATCAGGCGATTTGCAATGAGGCGTTCTCCCGGCGACAATCTTAAGGTGGAAAACCACCCACCAGACAACGGCCCACCCCCGTCCCCGCCGCGCGAGCCGTTCCAACCCGGCGCTCTGGTCATCGCGACCCTGTCCAGTCCGCGCGAAAAGTTCTGGGGGATGATCCTTGCGCTTTCCCCTAGCGGCCTGAGCCTGAGCGGCGCCGAACTCGCGTCGTTCGAGGATCTCACGGTAATGGTCCGTCACGGCGAGCCCTTCACTCCGGCCGTCGTATTTTTCCCCATGCACCGAATTGAGCGCGTCGAACTCGACCTTCCCGATGGCAGCCTGCCTTCGCTCTCCCAGCGCTTCTTGGCCAAGACCAAGCTCGAACCATCGACCGCGCTCGCTCCCTCCCGATCGCATGCTTCCGAGGAGCATGCGTGAAGCTCTCCCAAATCTTCACTGCCCCCAACCAACTCACCCTGCTGCGGATGGTTTTCGTTCCCTTCATCGTGATTCATCTGGTGGAGGGCCGTTATCTCTGGGCGCTCGTTGTTTTCGTAATCGCAGGCTTCAGCGACGGCCTCGACGGCCTACTCGCCCGCAAACTCCATCAGCAGACCCTGCTCGGGCAGTATCTCGATCCCATCGCCGATAAACTTCTGCTCAGCACTATGTTTCTGGTGCTGTCCATCCTGCACAAAATCCCGTGGAAATTTACGGTGCTCGTCTTCAGCCGCGACATTTCGATCCTCGCCGCCAGCGCCGTTCTATTCGCGATCGCGGGCCTACGAAACTTTCGCCCCAGTATTTTTGGCAAAGCCAACACCTTCTCGCAGATCAGCGCGGTTTTCTTCGTCTTGCTGCTAGAGATTCGCCCCCTCCGCTGGGTTTGGATCGCACGCACAGTCTTCCTTCGAGCCACCTTTATCTTCACCATCCTCTCTGCCCTGCATTACGTCATTCTGGTGCAGCAACGACTGCGCGATCACACCCACCTATTGCCTCCTGCTCGCGACCCGGCTCTCTGAAGCCGATTTGACCCACTCTCGCCCCGACCCTAGAATCTTAAGTTCGCATGAGATTGGCTCGTTCCAGGTTGGTTCTTTCAACTTAGCTTTCGTTGAATCTCAAGTTCGTTTCCCGCTCGTACTCATTATGGCGCTTCGTCTTTTTAATACCATGTCTTCGCGGATCGAGGAGTTCCATCCCCTTCGCGACCACGAAGTCCGCATGTACGCCTGCGGCCCCACCGTCTACGACTACGGACACATTGGCAACTTCCGCACATTCGTCGCCGTCGATCTTCTTCGCCGAGTCTTCCGCCAGAGCGGATACGCCGTCCGCCACGTCATGAACATCACCGACGTAGACGACAAAATTATCCGCAACGCCGCCCACGACGGCGTCAGCGTCCAGCAATACACCGCGAAATATGAGAAGGCCTTCCTCGAAGATTCGGCCATGATCGGCATCGAAGAGCCCACACTCGTCCGCGCGACCGAGCACATTCCAGCGATGGCAGCCTTCGTCGTCGCGCTGGTTGAAAAAGGAATTGCCTACCGCACCGACGACGGCTCCTACTACTTCCGCATCGCCAAATTTCCCCAATATGGCAAGCTCTCAAAAAAAGATTTCAGCGGCATGCTCGACGGTGCCCGCGTCGACGTTGACGAATACGACAAAGACAGCGCCCGCGATTTCGCTCTCTGGAAGGCCCCCAAACCCGGCGAAGCCTCGTGGGAAAGCGCCGTTGGCCCCGGCCGGCCCGGCTGGCACCTGGAATGCTCCGTCATGTCGATGGAAGAACTCGGAGAAACCTTCGACCTGCACGCCGGCGGAGAGGACTTGATTTTCCCTCACCACGAAAACGAAATCGCGCAATCGGAATCAATGACAGGGAGGACCTTCGCGAATTTCTGGTTTCACGCCCGCTTCCTGCTAGTCGAAGGCGAGAAGATGTCGAAGAGCCTGGGGAATTTCTTCACGCTCCGGGATCTGGTTTTAAAGGGCCACAAACCCTCCTCGATCCGCTACCTGCTCACCTCCGTGCCCTACCGCAATCAGTTGAACTTCACCTTCGACGGGCTGAAGCAGGCCGCAGTCTCCGTCGAGCGCCTCCGGAATTTCCGCCTGCGCCTGACCGCTGGTAATTTCCCGCCGGCATCCAGCCCTGAGATGCAGGCCCTCGCGGCGCAGACCATCGACCGCATGAAGTCCGCGCTCGACGACGACCTCAACACCGCGCAGGCTCAAGCTGCAATCTTCGAAATGGTCCGCCAGGCCAATGCCGCCTTCGACAGTGGCGGGATCAAAAAAGACGACGTCCCGGCGCTACTAGCGGTGTTGACCAAGTTCGACGAAATCTTCGCCGTGCTCGAGGACGACGACGCCTCCAAGATGAAGCGCGTCTTCGACTGGGCCGTATCAGAAGGCCGCGAGAAGGACATCAGCGACGAACTACGCGCAGCAATTCAGTCAAGACAACTTTCAGACGCAGACATAGAAATAAAAATCGCCGCAATGAAGGCCGCCCGTGCCGCCCGCGACTTCAAGGCCTCAGACGCGCTCCGCGCCGAACTAGCCGAAGCCGGCATCCTCGTAGAAATCACCAAAGACGGCATCCGCTGGCGCAGAAAGTAGCTTGGTGCCAACCCGCAGTTAGCTCTCAGGCGTGAGATGTTAAGTGAGATGTTAAGTGAGATGTCGAGTGAGATGTCGAGTGGGTAGTGGGTCAATTTGAGCAAAGTTCGTTTTGTCATTCCGAATCGGGCTGAAAGCCCGGTGAGGAACCTGTTGTTCGCCGGGCGAAACAAGGATTCATTGCGCGATGAAAACGCGCTGATGAAAACGCGCTTCGGAATGATAGATTTCAAACTGACGCACTGCTGCTAAGTGAGGTGTTAAGCTGAACGCTAACAGCCGATAGCTGACAGCTTCCCCGTGCACTCCCTCGACGACTATCTCCGCGAAGCTGAACAGGCCCATGGACACCTCTGCGCCGGCCAAGTCCTCGGCGTCCGCCTCGCCATGCTAGGCCTCGAAAAGCTTGGCATCGACGATCCCCGAGGCAAAGACAGAAAGCGCCTCGTCACCTTCGTCGAGATCGATCGCTGCGCTACCGACGCCGTCGCCGTCGTCACCGGATGCCGTCTCGGCAAGCGCGCCCTGAAGTTCCGCGACTGGGGCAAAGTTGCCGCCACATTCGTAGACGTCAACACCGGCAAGGCAATCCGCATCGCGGCCAAAGAATCATCAAAAGCCCTGGCTCGCCAACTGCATCCCGAAATCGCCGACAAGAACCAGCAGCAGATGCTCTCCTACCGCGAAATCTCCGACGACGACCTCTTCACCACTCAGTGGGTGAAAGTCGAATTACCCCCAGAAGAATTCCCCGGATATAAAGGTGACCGCGTAGTCTGCGAGCAGTGCGGCGAAGGCATCAACTTCCGCAGGGAAGTGCGCCGTAACGGAAAAGTCTTGTGTCGTTCCTGCGCTGGGGAATCGTACTTCACACCTCTCCAGTAAATTCCTAATCACGACCCTTTGTTTCGTCATCCTGAGCGAAGCGAAGGACCTATGCAATCTTCAACCACCTGCAAGGATCCTTCGCGGCAAGGAACGCCGCTCAGGATGACAAACATAGGCCCGACATGGGCGGAAGGTGAAGACCGGACTCTTTACGCCGCCTGCTCGTACGCGTGCGCCACGCGCAGAATCGTCGCCTCATCAAAATGCTTCCCTAGAATCTGCAGCCCGATCGGCAGTTTCTCAAGCGTCTCACCGCATGGCACCGAAATGCCCGGAATTCCCGCCAAATCCGCAGTCACGGTATAAATGTCGGCCAGGTACATCGCTAGTGGATCATTCGATTTCTCGCCCAGCCGAAATGCGGCCGTCGGACTGGTCGGCGTCACAATCGCATCGACCTTGCGGAACGCCTCATCGAAATCCCGCGTCAACAGCGTCCGCACTTTCTGCGCTTTCAAATAATATGCATCGTAGTAGCCGGCGCTCAGCGCATAAGTGCCGAGCATGATCCGCCGCTTCACTTCCGCTCCAAAGCCTTCATTGCGGCTGCGCCGGTACATCTCCTGCAGCGTCTTCACCCCGCGCGCCCGGTGACCATAGCGCACCCCATCAAAGCGCGCCAGATTCGCCGAAGCCTCCGCCGTCGCAATCAGGTAATACGTCGGGATCGCGTATGGCGTATGCGGCAGAGAAACCGGCACAATCTCGCAGCCCAATCCCTTGAGCTTGTCGATCGCCATTTGCACGGCCTGCCGCACCTCATCGTCCAGCCCCTCGCCGAAATATTCCTTCGCGATGCCAATCTTCATTCCGCGCACTGGCTTGTCGAGTTCAGCAACATAGTCCAGCACCGGAACCTCAGCCGACGTCGCATCCATCGGATCGCGCCCGGCAATCGCGCGCAGCACAATGGCTGCATCTTTCACCGTTTTTGCCAGCGGCCCAATGTGGTCGAGCGACGACGCGAACGCGATCAGCCCGTAGCGCGACACGCGCCCGTAAGTCGGCATCAATCCCACCACCCCGCAAAACGAAGCCGGCTGCCGGATCGACCCACCCGTATCCGAACCTAACGCAACCACCGCCATGTCGGCCGCCACCGCCGCCGCCGATCCTCCTGACGACCCTCCCGGCACGCGGTTCAGATCCCGCGGATTGCGCACCGGATGATACGCGGAATTTTCATTCGACGATCCCATGGCAAACTCGTCGCAGTTCATCTTGCCCAGCACCACCGCGCCCGCCGCCTCCATGCGCGCCACAGCCGTGCAGTCATACGGGGGAATGTAGTTTTCCAGAATCTTCGAACCCGCCGTCGTGCGCAGACCGCGCGTGCTCATCACATCTTTAATTCCGACCGGCACGCCGCCCAGCGGCGGCAGTGTCTTGCCCTCCGCCGCCATGCGGTCGATGCGGTCCGCCTGCTCCAACGCTCGCTCCTTCGAAAGCGTCAGGAAGGCGCCAATCTGGCCGTCTTCCTTCTGGATCTGCGCGTAATGCGCCTCCGTCAGCGCGAGCGCCGTCGTCTTGCGTTCCTGCACCGCCGTACGGGCCGCGTCAATCGTGAGCGATTTCACGTCCATGGGTTCGCCGAATCGGGTGTGGCTTTATCGTTCAATGACTTTCGGCACTCTGAAGAATTCTTCATCCGCATCGGGCGCGTTCTCCAGCGCTTCCGAGTGCGGCAACGACTTCCGCAGTCCTTCGAGAATATCCTCGCGGCTCGCATAAGCAAATCGCTCGCTTCCCTGCTTCGCCTCGTCCACACCATACCGATCGGAAACCTGCGCCATCGCTGGCACGTTCGACGTGTCGAGTTCACTCAGCCGGTCGACGTATTCGAGAATGGAATTGAGGTCGCGCAGCATTCCCGCGCGCTCTTCCTCGCTCAGCTCCAGGTGAGCCAACTCTGCGACGTACGCTACATCTTTTTCAGTAACTTTCATGGACAAGAATTATGGATAAAAAATGTGGATCAGAAATCGGCAAGAAATCGGATTTCAGCGGCAACTCTTGTCTTCGCTACTGACTACGAACTCGATTCTGCGAACCGCCTCGGCCGTATAACGGTTGATCACCGCCAGGTATCGCGGAGCCAGCGCCTGCAATTCGGCTTTCCATCCCGGCCCGGCTACCTCTACGCGCAATACGCCGTCATCGAAACTCAGGGCTCGCGTGCGCTCGGCCACCGCCGACCCACACACCACCGGCCAGGCCATCAGCGGCGCCTCAGCCCGCGGGGCCAGCCGCAAAGACTGCGCAACAATTTTCTCCAGTCCTGAGCCGGCTTGTTCCACCTACCGTCCTCGTCTCAAACAATCAAAGAAGTTTCGATTTTAACATTGGGATCGCTCACCCGCTCTTAAACATCGTTCCTGACAGCCCCGACCGGAAATTCTCGACGCACAAATTCAAGCGCCGCCTCTCGCGCGTTCAACCGCCCTTCGAGCTGCGCATCCTCCACCGCACTCAGGATCTCGCGAAACTTCGGTCCCGGCACATGCCCCTCAGCGATCAAATCCTCACCCGTCACCAACGGCACAGGCCGCATCTTCTCGGCAGGAATCTCCGCACGCTTCTCCCGTACAAATTCGTACGTACTCAAATTACGATGGCTGGCCAGGCAATCCGCCCGGTGCAAAGCCAGATGCTGATCGAACTCCGGCATGCGAAGAAATTTCTTGAGTGTCGATTCCTTCATGCGAGTCGCGTGCCCGAAGCGCATGTGATTGTCGACCAACGCCAGAATCTGTTCGGCTTCGCCGTTCGAAAACCGCAGACGCCGGCAGATTTTTTCCGTCATCTTCACGCCCACTTCTACATGGCCATCAAACCGGATGCGGTCAGGCGCCACCCGAAACGTCGGCGGCTTGCCAACATCGTGCAACAACGCTCCCCACGCCAACGTCAGCGGACAAGGTTGCGGCAGGTTCTCCAGCAGCAGCAACGTATGCACAAACACGTCGCCCTCGGGATGAAACTCCGCCGGTTGCTCCACTCCCTTCATCGTTGAAATCTCCGGCAGAACATGCCTAAGCAGTCCGCTCTCATCCAGCAGCAGAAATGCCCGCCGAGCCTGCCCTTCCGTCAACATGCGAGTCAGTTCATCGCGCACCCGCTCGCGCGATACCACCTCAATCTGCGCAGCCAGGTTCTGCATCGCCGCAAACGTCCCTGGCTCGATCGCATATCCGAATCGCGCGGCAAAGCGCACGGCGCGCAGCATCCGTAACTTGTCTTCGCCAAAGCGCCGCTCAGGATCGCCGATAGTCCGGATGATTCCCGCCTCCAGATCCCGGCGTCCGCCGACAAAATCCAGCACTTTTTCGCCCACCGGATCGAGCAGCATGCCGTTGATCGTGAAGTCGCGGCGTGCCACATCTTCGCGCACATCGGAACTGAAACGCACTTCATCCGGATGCCGTCCGTCCGAATATCCGAGATCACTGCGAAATGTAGCGACCTCGACGGCGTGAGATTTCGAAGAACCCTGCATAGAGACCTGGCTTGCAACGTCGCTCTCCGGCACCGGCACCAGCACCACCCCGAACTGCGCCCCCACGGCATAAGTCTCGGGAAAAATCCCCATGACCTGCTCCGGCGTTGCACTCGTCGCCACGTCATAATCCTTTGGTTCGCGCCCCAGCAAAAGATCGCGCACACATCCCCCCACCAGATACGCCTGAAAGCCGCTCTGACGCAGAGTCTGCACAATCGAAATGGCGAAAGTTTTCATATCGTGTCAACTGTCTGCAGCGAAACCGCGAGAAACTTCTACTAATATATAGATTCATGCCCGGCGCCTTCATCCTCGGCATCGAGAGTTCCTGCGATGAGACCGCTGCGGCTGTGGTGGGCTCGGGCGAACAGGTAATCTCAAACGTCGTGGCCTCGCAGTTCGCCACTCACCAGCCGTATGGCGGAGTCGTGCCGGAACTGGCCTCGCGCGAGCATCTTCGCGCCATCGTCCCTGTCGTACGCCAGGCGCTGGCTGAAGCCCATCACACTTACGATTCCGTCGACGCCATCGCCGTCACGCAGGGTCCCGGCCTCGCCGGAGCATTGCTCGTCGGCATCAGCTACGCCAAGGCGCTGGCCTTTGCCCTCGACAAGCCGCTGATCGCCGTCAATCACATCGAAGGGCACATCCACGCTGTGTTACTCGATCTGTCACAAAACGATCTCCGTCAGAACAACGAACTCCAGAAGGCCCACCAAGAATTACAATTTCCCGTGCTCGCCCTGGTCGTCTCCGGCGGACACACGCATCTCTATCTTGCCGCCCGACAAGGTTCCTCCTGGGCCTACGAGAACATCGGCCACACCCGCGACGACGCCGCCGGAGAGGCCTTCGACAAAGTCGCCAAGCTCCTCGGCCTGGGATATCCCGGGGGCCCGGTCATCGATCGTCTCGCCGCGCACGGCGATCCGAAGGCCATAAAATTTCCTCCCGCCCAGATCAAGCATCGCGATCGTCGTGGCCGAAACGGCGGCAAAGCTTTCGCACCGGACTGTCAAGAAGCAGCTGACCGCCCCCGCTTCGACTTCTCCTACAGCGGTATCAAGACGGCCATCCTGCGCTACGTTGAGACTCACGACATGCGCGCAGCCGTCGAAGCGCGCCGCAAGGCTTTACTGAACATCACCAAGCCCAAGCTCGAGGATTACCTCGCCCACTGCGACCAACTCACGCTCGGCCTAGTGGCATCGTTCCAGCGGTCGCTCGTCGAAGACTTGGTGGGAAAAACTCTGGCCGCAGCCCGCGCCTACGATGTGGCCACGCTTTTCGTTACCGGAGGCGTTGCCGCCAACAGCGAATTGCGCCAGACGTTTGAGCGCGAGGGAGCAAAGCAGGGTCTGCCCGTTTACTTTCCCTCGCGCCCGCTATCCACCGACAACGCGGCCATGATCGCCGCGGCGGCCTATCCTAAATTTCTGCTGAAAGATTTCGCTGCGATGGATTTTTCCGCTGAGGCCGGCCTGCAGTTACGCTGAAAGAATCCGCGCAACCGAGACCGTTTGCGAGCACTACTTCCCGGCCGCCTGCCCCTGGCTCGACTGCCCGAACAACTCATCCAGCGTATTGGCGAGTTGCGCCTCAGTGTCGATGTCTTTGTAGATGTGAAACCGCGCCCGCGTCTCCGATTTATCGGAGCAGCTTGCCCGGTTCGCCAGAATAATAATGGGAATCTCTGCCGTCTCCGGCTTGCCCTTCACCGCCGTGATCAATTCGCTCCCCGACATTTTTGGCATCTGCATGTCGGTGACGATCACCGCCGGTCGTACCCGAGCCAGCACTTCCAGGGCTTCCACGCCGTTGGTCGCCGACTCCACCGCAAAGCCGCGCAGCTCCAGAAAGCGGCACACGGTATAGCGGATCAGCATGGAATCGTCGACGACTAAGGCGACCATGGGCATAATAGACGGAGGCCCGCGTTTGCACACGCCCCCGGCTCCGACAGTAGCAGGGCGTTTTCGGACTAAACAAGCCGAAACAGGGTGCCGCCGTTACCTTCGTCACCGCGCCGCCGTTCGCGAAAACTCAGAAAAGCTGAAAACGAGAAGCCGCTCAGATCTCGCTTTCCTGCGTTCGCTCTTCAATGTTCATGTCTTTGAATTCGCTGGACTCAAAAATCTCGCCGCATTCCTTGCACTCGACGAACTCCGATTCTTCGTCCCGGCCAACAATCTGTACGCGCGGATGCTTGCAAGGCTGCTTTGCTTCAGGGGTTGGGGGATTAGCAGGCGACTTTGGGGTCATAAATCCGGAAGGTTCCTCAAGAAATACTGTGCGGAGGGCTTATCTTTGCCGGAATTCCCGGTATTTTAGACCGGCTTTGCGCGTTGTCAAGCCCTCTGTGTCTCACTGTCGTAATTTTGTAACCAGACCTGCGAGAGCAGTCAGAAACCAGGTTGATATCGACTGGCCCTCAAATTCCGACCAAAATCATCGTATAAACATAAGCCATTCAGCCTTTGATACTTACCGCTAGGACCTCTTTTCCAGCCTCTGCCTGTGCAGCCTTGCCAGCAGCCAACGCTGTGTCGTAGAATTGAATTGCGACAGAAAAGGTCGGATTTCATTCCGGCCTCAGCTTGCCAGAGTTTTACACAGGGAAACAGTTTGCTGAAGCTCACCAAGAAAGCTGACTACGCGCTGATGGCGATGAAGCATCTCGCCGAGCACTCCGCCGAGGGCTCGCGCAGCGCGAAGGATGTGGCCGACGCCTACGGCATTCCGCCCGAGGCTCTGGCGAAGATTCTGCAGCGCCTGGTCAAGGCCGGACTGTTGCAGTCACAGCACGGCACTAACGGTGGATATACGCTGGCCCGCGCCGCCCACACGATTTCCGCTTTCGAGGTGATTCAGGCCATCGATGGCCCGCTATTCATCACGTCCTGCATCACTGTACGCGGAGAGTGCGACCAGAGCGACCGCTGCAATATTCGCGAACCGCTGCGCAAGGTGAACGAGAGCATTGAAGCCGTGTTGAAGCGCATCAAGATTTCGCATATGCGGGAAGAACCCGAAGAAGCCCGCAGCGAGGCTCCCAAAGGAGCAGAACTGGTGACAATTGGTTGAAAAGATCCGGTTAAGCTTCGATCCAGTGAACCCTGGAAGATCAGGGATTCATCCAAGGAACAAGGAACGTAGAGAAACGGAAAAGTCCGTTAACTAAAGTCA
>Ga0210396_10007734_pt1 | contig 10216 bp, 8 predicted proteins | sample IncBWH17OmetaG_FD_155466 | JGI IMG/M metagenome (GOLD analysis project Ga0210396, IMG submission 155466) | Forest soil microbial communities from Barre Woods Harvard Forest LTER site, Petersham, Massachusetts, United States - Inc-BW-H-17-O ... | reverse complement strand
CTTGATGTGGCGGACGCATTCACGATCGATCCGGCCCGCACGGCCGTCTTGAGCATGGATTGTCAAACCGGCATCGTTTCTATCTACACCCGAGAAGCCAAAGACGCGTTTCTGGTCCGGGTCGCAGGTGTTCTCAATCATGCTCGTGCTGCCGGCATGACATAATCCACATCCAGGTAGGTTTTCGATGGGGATTCCCCGAGATCAGTTCCCGAAATGCACTCTTCGCCGCGCTTAAGTCTTCAGAGCAGCATCAGCAGCTATTCCGGGAACCGCTAGCAGCGATCCCGGCCCCCATCGCGCCTCAAGGCAACGATATTGTTATAACCAAGCACCGAGTCAGTGCCTTCGCCGGCACGGATCTCGCTATGATTCTTCGCGCCAATGACATCGATACATTGGTTCTTTACGGCATCGCGACCAGTGGTGTCGTCCTTTCCACTCTTATCGACGCTGCTGACGCCGATTACCGTCTTGCGGTCATCGGCGATTGTTGCGCTGACCTGGACGCAGCGCTTCACGATTGCCTCATCCAGCGATTCTTTCCCGACACGCGGATCGGTCTTGTCGTCTGAGAGTTTTATCGCCGCCTCATCGAGGACGGATAAACAATCGTGAATAGTTCCTCAGAAGTTCCTCTCGAACAGATCGGATTGTATGGACACAAACCGGCCATCTCATGGAAGGCCCGAAGGCGTGTCCGCTGCGGCCTTCCCGATATGGGCAAGCCGCAAGGAATTCTGCCAGATCTCTATACGCGAATCGCTACACTGGAAATAGGGGCAAGAATGTCTCCGGTTAAGGCGCGCCACATTGTGTCTCGGTCATCCCGACCGAAGCGAAGTGGAGGGATCTGCTGTTCCCCTCCGCCAACCAAACAAGCCGGAAAGACACCACGTAACCCCTGTATTTGGAGGAATTTACGCGTAAGCCCAATAGATAGACGAATTTAGCCCTCGGAAGGCAGGCTAAGCGGCACATTCGCGGCCACTTACAACCGGTCCTCCCGTACCGGAGGGGGGAGGGGTAGGGTACCGTTACTACCCGCCGGCGAGCACTCGTGCCCGCTCCGTCGCGCGCATCACCGCCTTGATCAGCGTCACGCGCAGGCCGCCCTCTTCGAGCTCAAGCAGGCCATCCGCCGTACACCCCGCCGGGGTTGTCACCGCATCCTTCAAAAGCGCCGGATGCTCACCTGTCTCGAGCACCATGCGCGCCGCGCCGAGCGTCGTCTGCGCCGCCAGCAGTGTCGCTGCATCGCGCGGCAGCCCCACCTTCACTCCGGCCTCGGCCAGCGCCTCGAGGATGATGTAGATGTACGCCGGGCCAGAGCCGGAGAGCCCGGTCACCGCGTCCAGATGCTTCTCATCCACCTGCACCGTGCGCCCCACGCTCGCAAAAAGTGACGCCGCCAGTTGCAGATGCTGCACCGTTGCATAGCGACCGCCGGCCAACGCCGTCATTCCGGCGCCCAGCATCGCCGGCGTGTTCGGCATCGCCCGCACCACCGGCATCCCCAGCAGCTCCGTAGCATCTTCAATCGCCTTCGTTTTCACCGAAGCGGCAAACGAAATGATCAGCTTCTCCGGCGTCAACACCGGCTTGATCTGCCGCACTACGTCGATCACTGTAAACGGCTTCACCCCGATGAAGATCAGCTCCGCATCGCGCACCGCCGCTGCGTTGTCGGTCGTCACCCGCACCTTCAGCCGCTCTGCCAGTTGCGCCGCGCGGTTCTCATGCTGCACCGTCGCCGTGATCTGCTCCGGCTGAAAGCGCCCGCTGCGGATCAATCCCTCGATCAGGATCGACCCCATCTTGCCCGCGCCCAGCATGGCGACGCGCTTGTCTATCCTGCTGTTGGTGTCCGTTGCCTGTGGAGAGGACTGCGTTTGGTCAGTCATCTGTCTACTGTGCCTTGCCTGCCTGCTGCGACGCAATCCACGCATTCACCCGCTGCTCCACAACATCCAGCGGCAGCGCGCCTGAATCGAGGATGGTGTCGTGGAACCCGCGGATGTCGAACTTGGCCCCCAGAGCCTGCTGCGCCTTCGCGCGCAGCTCCAGGAACTTGAGTTGCCCCACCTTGTAGCCCAGCGCCTGCGATGGCCACGCGATGTAGCGGTCCACTTCTGACTGAATGGACGCTTCGTCGATCGCCGAGTGCGCATGGAAGTAGTCCACCATCTGCTGGCGGTTCCAGTGCTCCGAGTGCACGCCCGTGTCCACCACCAGCCGGATCGCGCGCCATATATCGCCCTCCAGCCGCCCATAGTCACTGTACGGATCGGTGTAGAACCCTACGTCCTTGCCCAGCCGCTCCGCATACAAACCCCAGCCCTCGGTGTACGCAGTGTAGTAGTTGTGCTTCCGGAACTCCGGAATGCCGGTCAGCTCCTGCCCGATGGCGATCTGCAGATGATGCCCCGGCAGCCCCTCGTGGTAAGCGATGTCCTCCGCCGAACTCAGCAACCGCTGCTGATACTGGTATGTGTTGACGAAGAAGATGCCCGGTCGCTTCCCATCGGGGGTGCCGTGCTGGTAGTACGCCGGGGCCTGGTCCTTCGCCAGGTAATCCGGCACCGCCTCGATCTCGAGAGGCGCCTTCGGCAGCCGTCCGAAGAGCTGCGGCAGCTTGGGACGCATCCCGTCCAGGTAGCCGCGGTACACCGCGATCAGCGCCTCGGGAGACGTCGGATGCAGCTTCGCGTTGTTCGGGATCGAGGCTCGCAGTGCCTTCAGGTCCGCGAAGCCCAGCTTCTTCGCGATCGCCGTCATCTGCCCCTCGTCTTCGGCCACCTGCTGCTCGCCGATCGCGTGGATCTGCTCCGGCGTCATGTCGGTCGTCGTGCTCTGCCGCACAAGGAACTTGTAGTACGCATCGCCGTCCGGGGTGGACCAGATGCCTGGCTCGGTGCGCCCGCGCGGGATGTACTGTGCAGAGAGGAAGCGTCCAAAACGCGCATACGCCGGTAGTACCTGGGTGGCGATCGCCTTAAGCACCTGCTGGCGGATCTCCGCCTGCTGCGCTGCAGGAATGGACGCGGGGAATTTCTTGAGCGGCAACGCGTAGGGTGAGTCCTCCGGCTTCTGCCCGGCGAGATTGGTCACCTGGACCAGCACCTTCTCGAGCAGATACTTGGGAGGTACACGGTTGTCATCCATCCCCGTCATCACATCGTCGGTGATCTGCCCGAATGCCGCCGGAACTTTGCCCAGCCGTGTCACATAGTGGTCGTAGTCATCTGCCGTCTCGAAGCTCAACTGGGGCACCAGTTGTGGCAGCTCCAGGTGTAGGCCGCCGATCTGGCTGATGGGCATCTCCCACGGCTTGAAACGTGCCTCTTCCTGTTCATCCACCAGGCTGCGCACCAGCACTTCTTTGCTGAGCTGTGCCTGCTGGGGAAGCCCGGTTGTGTCGATTGCGCCCAGCCGGTCAAGAAATGCGCGGTCGCGCTCCAGATGCGCGTTGTAGGCCGCAACCGAGTAGTCGCTCAACTGGTCGTCGTAGCGCTTATCACCCAGGGTGGAGGCGAACTCCGGTGAATCCTTCAGCCGCTGCTCCCAGTAATCGGAGAAGACCGCGTTGAGCGCCTTCTCGCGCTGGTCAACGGTAGAAGCCGGGGCGGTGTTCGTCTGCTGCGCCGGTGTCTGCGGCGATAGGAGAGTGACGGCGAACAGGTAGGAGATCAGAAGCATGAAAACACGGTCCTCGAATGGATATCTATCAACGATACCCTGCGAGGACCGATGGGTGCTGTTGGATGTGACGATGAAAGATCTAAGAAGACGACGACGACTTGCTGTGTGGGTTACGCGCGCGAGTGGATTGCACGTCGGAGTCGATCACCCCGTCACGGATGTGCACGATTCGATGCGCGAACTCGGCGATGTCAGGCTCGTGTGTTACCAGCACGATGGTGTTCCCGCGCGCATGCAGGTCATCAAACAGCGCCATGATCTCATCACCGGTCTTCGAGTCCAGGTTGCCCGTTGGCTCGTCAGCGAGGATGATCGAGGGGCGATTGATGAGCGCGCGCGCAATAGCAACGCGCTGGCGCTGTCCGCCGGAGAGCTCGTTCGGCCTATGGTTCATACGCTCTTCCAGATTCACCGCGCGGAGAGCCGCTTTAGCGCGTTCGATACGCTCTCCCGAAGGGGTACCGTTGTAGATGAGCGGCAGTTCAACGTTGTGCAGCGCAGTGGCGCGCGCCAGCAGGTTGAATGTCTGGAAGACGAAGCCGATTTCACGGTTGCGGATGCGCGCAAGCTCATCGTCGTTCAGGTCGCTGACGCGATGTCCGTTCAGGGTGTAGGTTCCCCGGCTCGGTGAATCCAGGCAGCCGATCAGGTTCATCAGCGTCGACTTGCCGGAACCAGACGGGCCCATGATGGCGACGTACTCGTTGTGCTGGATGCGCAGGCTCACGCCGCGAAGCGCGTGTACCTGCTGCTCGGAGCCCATGTCATACGTCTTCCACAGGTCTTCGACGACGATGACATCGCCGCGGGGCTGTAACGTCGTGGTCGTACTATCCGTAGCTGTCACCGTTTCAGCCGCCATGTGGCGCTCCTTCGTTGGTTGCGGGTCCATTCTTACGGTTCGTGCTACGTAGTGGACGCACCAGCTGCCGCTGCGTTGGCATCGATCGGCTTCACCAGTGCACCGCTCTTCAACTCGCGCAGCGTCTTATACGAGCCGGTCACGATCTCATCGCCGGGCTTCAGGCCGCCGGTCACCTCGATATCCGTCGTGCCGGTGATGCCGGTATTCACCGGCACAAAGTGCGCCTTCAGCTTTCTTCCTTCATGCTGCAGCACGAACACGCCCTGCACCTGCGGCTCCTTGCTTACAACGGCGGCCTCTACCTTCTTGCCCTTGGCGCTCTCCACGGTCTCGCTCGGACGGCGCATGGTCAGCGCCTGGATCGGAATCGACAGCACGTCCTTCTTCTCCGCTGTCAGGATCTTCGCCGTAGCAGAGAGGCCTGGCCGAAGGTCGTTCGTCGGATTGTCCAGTGTCACTACCACCTTGAAGTCTTTCGCCTCCTCCGTGCCTGTCGTGCTCTGGCTGGTAGCGATGCCGGTCGAGCGCAGGATCGCCTGGTCGCCCACCGTCGTTACATGTCCCTTGAATACCTTGCCGGGCAGGGCGTCGATGGTGAGGTCCGCCGTCTGGCCGTTCTTCACGTTCACGATATCGGTCTCGTCTACCTTCACTTCGGCAGTCACCACCGACATGTCCGCGATCGTCATCAGCGTGCTGCCCTCTGCGTTCTGGATGCCGATGACAACCGTTTCGCCCTCGCGCACCGGAAGATTGGTCACGATGCCGTCAAATGGCGCTACTGCCACCGTCCGGTTCAGCACATCCTTGAAGCGGCGCAGCGCGGCCGTGGCCTGGTCGATGCGCCCGGAGGCGGACTGCGTCTGCGCCCTAGACTGGACGACGGCGGCCTGGTTCTGCGCTACCGCCGCCACTGCCACGTCATAGGCGGCCTTCCGCGTGTCGTAGTCGGACTTGGGAATCAGGTTGTCCGCATAGAGGGATTGCCCGCGCTTCCAGTCCAGATCCTTCTGCTCGAGCGTGGCCTTCGCGCTGACCAGGTTGGCTTCTGCGGTCTTCTCGGCGGCGATGTAGGAGTTCATGTCCGTTCTCGAAGACTGGATAGTCGCCTGCTGCGTCGCGACATCCGCCGCAGGCTGCACGTTCTCCATCGTTGCCAGCACCTGCCCGCTTTTCACGCGGTCTCCCTCTTTTACGTAGAGGTGCGTGATGCGCCCGATCGTCTCCGCGCCGACGTTCGCGTACACCTTGGGCTTGATCTGCCCCGTGCCGCTGACCTGCGACAGGATGTCTTCCCGGACCGCTTTGCCGGTAACCACTTTGGTGTACCCCGATTGCGAGCGTGCAACGACGATTCCCACCACCACGAGCAACACAACTACGGCAGCTAATCCGAACAACAAGAGGCGTTTGCGTTTCATCTGTGCCGACCCATTCCTCGTCTTCTCGGAAGAAATTCTTGTACAAAGTAGGTAAAGTTACGGTTCCAGCCAACGAATAGTTCCTTGAAGAAGGGGAGCGCTGGAGTCCGAGCGCTACCTTTCCGACGTATTCGGTTGCGGGCGGAGAGGTGCGCTCCAATGATACCAAGCCTGTATTCCCCGGTATTTCCAAATCGACATCAACAAGGGATGACTTTTTCTGCCCGCCTTGTTGTCCTTGCCCCTTGCAGACCAATAGAATAGCGGCACTGATTAGGAGTCCACTGGAACCATATGTATTCGGTTCATCATCGCGTTATCTGCTCACTTGCCTTGGCCGCATCCTCCCTCTTCCTTCCTGCCCTGCATGGCCAGCAATCGGCACCTGCAGATGGAGGCGCCAGCGTCGAACAACCGGCGCAGGACCCCTTGGATCGCCCGCTTAGCGACAAGGACAAGTTCAAACAGCAGAAGGAGCTGAAGCAGGAGTTGAAGGGCCCGTACAAGAGATGGCTGGATGAGGATGTCCGCTGGATCATCACTGACCAGGAGATGAAGGCGTTCAAGAACCTTTCGAACGATGAAGAGCGTGAGGCCTTTATCGAGAATTTCTGGCTTCGCCGGAACCCGAATCCCGACTCACCCGAGAATGAATTCAGGGAAGAGCATTACCGCCGCATCGCCTACGCGAACGAGCACTTTGCTGCGGGTAAGCCTGGGTGGAAGACCGACCGCGGACACATGTACATCGCCTATGGAAAGCCGGACAGCACCGATTCCCATCCTTCCGGTGGAACCTATCAACGCCCCATGGACGAAGGCGGCGGAGAAACCTCGACCTTCCCCTTCGAGGTCTGGCATTACCGGTATATCGAGGGCATCGGCGACAACATCGATATTGAGTTCGTCGACACCTGCCAGTGTGGCGACTATCACATGACGCTCGATCGCTCTGAGAAAGATGCACTGCTGCACGTGCCGGGCGCGGGCCTCACCATGTTCGAACAGATGGGACAGGCCAAGAAAGGCGATCGCTTCAACGGCGGTCTCGAGAACCTGGGAACGGGACCCTTGAGCGGCTCGAATGCTACCAAGGAGTTTGACCGCCTCGAGCAGTTCGCGAAGCTGCAAGCCGCGCCGACAATCAAGTTCAAGGATCTTGAGTCATTCATGACGGAACATAAGGTTCTCAACGGCCCTGTCTTTCCCTTCGACGTCCGCACGGATTACGTCAAGGTGACCGAAGATACCGTCCTGGTGCCCATCACCCTCCAGATTAAGAACAAAGACATCACCTTCAGCACCAAGGATGGCGTCTCCAAGGGCGTGGTCAATATTTTGGGCCGGGTAACGACCATCACCGGCCGTGTTGCGCAGACCTTTGAGGACACCGTTCTGGTGGAGCAGCCAAGCGAACTGATGCCCAAGACGCTTGAAACCTCTCAGGTGTATTGGAAGGCGCTGCCGCTGCGTCCCGGGCGCTACCGCGTCGATATTGCCATCAAGGACGTGAACAATCCGGACCATGTCGGGCTTTGGGCGCAGGGCATCGTCGTTCCCAAGTTCGATGACGAAAACCTCTCCGCATCGTCGCTGATTCTGGCGGACAAAATGGAACGGGTGCCGTCCAAGCAGATAGGGACGGGCAGCTTCATTCTGGGCAACACGTTCGTTCGCCCCCGGGTCATGGATAGTGCAGCGACCCCAGCCAGTTTCCATCGCAACCAGCAGTTGAACTTCTGGATGCAGGTCTATAACCTCGGGATCGACGACAAGAGCAAGCAAAACGGCGCAACGCTCCAGTACCAGATCGTCGACACGGATAGCAACAAGACGGTCCTGGACTCGTCGGAAGACAGCAAGTCCATCTCTCCCAATGCAGACCAGGTGACCGTGGAGCACTCTGTACCGCTTGCGAGTCTGGTGCCCGGCAAGTATCGGGTAACCATTAAGGTGAACGACGGCGTTAGAAAGCAGCAAATAGCCGAATCGGCACCCTTCACGGTAGACTAAGGGCAGTTTTACCGGGGTTCTTTCCGGCTACGGTCCCAGCTCCGAATTGCGGATGAGGTGGCAGCGACTCAGCAGTGAGACAGCAGTTTGTCCAAATCGCCTGTTCGATTCTGGCCTCCGCCGCCTTGGCTACCTCTGCATTGGCGCAGAGTGAGACGGCCTCGGTCTCCGGAATCGTTCGTGACCGCCATGGCGCACCCCAGATCGATGCGCTGATCCAACTCATGCGTCCGGACTCCTCGGTCGTCGCGATTGCCCACACCGACGTTCGCGGCGTTTTCCTGCTCGAAGACCTGCTGCCCGGCGTTTATCAGATCAAAGCGTCGGACGAATCGTTTCTACCCTCTCTACGGCAGAATCTGCGCGTTGTTGCACACCACAAGACCATCGCCAACATGACGCTCAGCACGCTTCTTGATGCGGTGCAGTGGCTGCCCGCGGAGCGGCGATCGGCCGCAGAGCCAGGCGACGACTGGAAGTGGACGCTTCGCTCTGAAACCAACCGCCCTGTGCTCCGCTTCTCCGACGAAGGGCCGATGATGGTATCGGAAGGAAGCGGCCCTGTACAGAGTCGCGCCCGCGTCACCACCAGCGGCGGACTGCGTGACTTTGGGGATGGCGGGCTTCGTCATGGTATGGAATACGAAGGCACCGGCACGCGCGGCGAGCACACACTGATGCGCACCTCGCTGAATGTCACCGATGGCCTGCAGGCCGGCTACATGGCTGGTTATGAGAATGAGATTGCGCCCGGACGGGTGCTACGTGTTGTCGCGGCGTATACCGATATGCCCGATCTCACCGGCGGCCCTTATGGTTCGGGTCGTTATCAGGCTGCGACTTTGCGCACGGCCGAAACCACGGAACTGACTCCCATCCTGCGCACGGAAATCGGCAATGAGCTGCTCGCTATGCGATTGGTTGGCGTGCAGGGTGGAACAGAGGTGGTCAGCCGTCCTTTCGGTTCCCTCATTCTCCACTCCGAAGGCACTACACTCGAGTATCGCGTCGCCACCTCGCGTTCAGCGCAGGACGCGTCGGCTCTTGCGGATGACGAGACCCTGCTCCCGGCTATCGCGCAGCGGGCGGGAAATGCGACGCTCGAACATGGTCTCCATCAGGAGATTCGCTTCCGCCACAAGTCCGAACGTGGATCGACCGTGCAGGTCGCCGCTTTCCATGACCGCATGGTGAACCCGTTGGTGCAGGGAAGCGGTTCGATCAGCGACACCGATGCGATCTCCGGCGATCTGCTCATCGATCCCGTCTCCGGCGTCTTCCGCACCTCGGGCAACAGGTACGCAGGCTACGGCTTCTCGGCGGCGGCAACCGTGCCGCTTGCCCCGGCGATCACAATCTCAGCGGCAATGGAAGCTGGATCGGCACTTGAAGATCCATACGTACAAACGGCGCTTGCCTCACAGGAGAGAAGCATAGAGCAGTCGCTCGCCGCTCTGCGCCCCCGGCTCACCCCTGCGGTCACCGTAGCCGCGCAAGGCAGTCTGCAGATGACCGGCACATACTGGCGGACCTCCTATCGTTGGCAGGCGTCAAACACAGTCACGGCGGTGAATCCGTACGCGGCAAGTGATGCGTACCTGAGCGTTCTGCTCCGTCAGCCGATCCGAATGGGCCGCATCTTTCCCGGCGGCACGCAGGCGGTGGTGGATATGCGCAACCTGCTCGCGCAGGGGTATTGCCCCTTCGTCACGCCGGATGGCAGCACACTCTTTTTCGCCCAGGCGGATCGCTCCATTGCTGGCGGTATCGCCTTCACCTTCTGAACTCAGCGTGATATAAAAAGAGCAAGCAGCAAGTTCCTGGCCTGCTTCCGCAGTACCCCTTCAGCAATATCCCTCCGGGACGCGTAGCTCAACTGGCAGAGCATTCGACTCTTAATCGACAGGTTGTAGGTTCGATTCCTACCGCGTCCACCATTCACATTAAGGGGCGCCGTAAGAACCGATTCGACCTGCATGGCTGCGTCCTTAAAATTGTCTCGATCCACATAGATTGGGTCGTGACGCGAACCGCGATTGAAAGGTCGGGCGGACGCGAGCGCGATGGGCTACCCGCCGGCACTTTGCCTTTCAGCAACCCAATCTCTATATTTGTGCCGCAACTCGGATTTCTGAAGTTCCTTGTTGCCGTGTGAGTTCGTTTGGAGTCGTTCAGAACGGCAGCCGGTCAACGACCAAAGAACGGTTGATGTGGA
>Ga0210396_10007733_pt1 | contig 10217 bp, 8 predicted proteins | sample IncBWH17OmetaG_FD_155466 | JGI IMG/M metagenome (GOLD analysis project Ga0210396, IMG submission 155466) | Forest soil microbial communities from Barre Woods Harvard Forest LTER site, Petersham, Massachusetts, United States - Inc-BW-H-17-O ... | reverse complement strand
GGGCGAATTCGGCGCGGTCGCCGTCGTCAGCGGACATATCCGCGGCCTCACCAACACGATGCCGCTTCAGATCGAAGCGCTCTACAATGATTATCAATTCGTGGGCGCGTTCGCCGTCGCCTCGCTTCTCGCCCTTCTCGCGCTTGTTACCCTCGTCATCAAAACGCTGCTCGAATGGCGTTATGCCGACGAGATCGCCGCCGCGCATCGTCATTGATGGAGCAAGATATGTCTCTCACAGTCGATTGCATTCGCAAACGTTTCGGCAATTACGCGGCGCTGGAAGGCGTGAGCTTCACCGCACCGCAAGGCGCGTTTGTGGCGCTGCTTGGGCCCTCCGGCTCCGGCAAGACGACGCTGCTGCGCATTCTGGGCGGTCTCGAGTTTCCCGATAATGGCGATGTGCGCTTCGCCGATCTGAACTGGCTCGGCGTGCCCACGCGCGAACGCCGCGCCGGTTTCGTGTTCCAGCACTACGCGTTGTTCAAACACATGACGGTGGCGCAGAACATCGCGTTCGGCCTCGCCATTCGTCCGCGCAAGACGCGACCTGTGAAAACCGAAATCGACCGGCGCGTGGAGGAATTGCTTTCGCTCGTGCAGCTCGAAGGTCTCGGCAAACGCTATCCGAGCCAATTGTCGGGCGGACAGCGCCAGCGCGTGGCGCTTGCGCGTGCGCTCGCCATCGAGCCGCGCATGCTGCTGCTCGATGAACCGTTCGGCGCGCTCGATGCGAAGGTCCGCAAGGATTTGCGCACCTGGTTGCGCTCGCTGCACGAACGGCTTGGTCTCACGACGATCTTCGTCACGCACGACCAGGACGAAGCGTTCGCGCTCGCCGATCTCGTGGCCGTGATGAACAAAGGCCAGATCGAACAATATGGCCCGCCGGAAGAATTGAGGCGCCTGCCGCGCACGCCCTTCGTGAAGGAGTTTCTCGACGTGGCGGCAAACACGCCCACGGTGCAGCCGTTCAGAGGACGCGTGTTGGAGAATTAGATCGTCTCGGCAGGATTACATATTCCTTGTCACGGCCCGCCGAAGTGCAGGCCGCCCAGGTGACACAGATTCGGTGTTGAAGGAATTTCTCAGTTCGATTTTGTTAGGAAAAGACAAACTTCAACTGGGCGGCCCGCACTCCGGCGGGCCATGACACCGAGGTTTTGTGCATCAACTAAACCCAAAACGCCCTTGGTCTTTTACTTCGTCGCCGTCAGATCGACAGTCACTTTCACCGCGCGCGCGACGGGATTGTCGGAGGCGAATTGGCCGCCGCCGATACCGAAATCCGTGCGCATGACCGTGGTCGCGCCCGTCATGTGGACAGTGTTGCCCGAGAATTGAAGTTGGAACGGCAGCGTGATCGTCTTGCTGACGCCATGCAGCGAAAGCGTGGCCGTCGCTTCATAAGCATTGCCGCCTTTCGCGCGGATGGCGGTCGTGACGAATTTCGCCGTCGTGAAATGATCCGCATCGAAGCCCTGCGCGCCTTTGAGGTTCGCGTCCGATTCGTCGTCGCCCGACGTGACGCTCGCGATGTTGATGGAGACCGTGGCCTTGGCCTGCGCAACATTGGCGGGATCGAAATCGATATCGGCGCTCCAGCTTTTGAATTCGCCATTGAAGGGTTGGCCCTGCCACGGCACGGAGAAGCCGAGATGGCTTTTCGCCGGATCGACTTTCCAATGCGCGGCGTATGCGGGCGTGGCCGCGAGCAATGCCAAAGCGAACGGAACAATCCTCATGCTTCACCTCGCACTTTCGTTCCCGGCAACATGCGTTTGAGCGTATCGTCACGATAGACGAAATGATGCTGGAGCGCAGCCCCCACATGCAGCACAAGCAGCACCGCCGTCATGATCGCCAGCACGAGATGCGTGGTCGAGAATGTATGTCTCGCTACCGTTTTCGCGTCCAACGGCAGTGACGCGATGAACGAGATATGCGGCCATTCGAATAGGCCAAAATACATTGTGGGGAAAGGCAACCGCGCTGCGGACACCATCGCCCAGCCCGAAAGCGGAATGGCGAGGATGAGGAAATACAGGAACACATGCGTGGCGCGCGCCACAACCTTCAGCGCCGGGCTCAGCGTATCGGGCAAAGGCGGCACGGGATTGATGAGCCGCCACATGACGCGCAACAGGCTGAGCACGAGGATCGTGAGCCCGATGGATTTGTGAAGCTGCACGAGCGGGAACAGGCTCGGATCGCCATGCGGCAGCAGCGCGATATAAAGCCCGAAACACAGCATGAAGATGATGCCGGCCGCGATGAGCCAATGCAGCGTCATCGCGACCGTGCCGTAGCGCAGATAATTGTTGCGGACGGTCATGTTATTTCTGGCGTTCGAGTTCCGCTTCGATGGCGAGCGTCACGTCATCGCTGACGAAACCCGACCAAACCGTGTTGGTAAGGCCGAAATCCGAACGCTTGATCGTGCCCGTCGCGTCGAAGCCGATGCGATAGGGCTGGAACGGAATGGGCGAATCGCGCCCGCCATTGAACGTCACGTTGAGCGTTACGGGTTTCGTCACATCCTTGATCGTCAGATCGCCCGTCACCGTGCCCGTGTGATCGCCGGTCTTTTCGATCTTCGTCGCCTTGAACGTGGCGGTGGGGAATTTCGCGGAGTTGAACATGCCGTCCGTCAATTCGCCGTCGAGCTTGGGCACATGCGTATCGATTGTCGTCATGTCGATCTGCACATCGAGCGTGGATTGCTCCGGCGCCGCGACATCGAAGGCGAGCGTGCCCGTCACCTTGCCGAGGCGACCGTAAAACGAACTTAGGCCCATATGCGTGATCGTGAAGATCACCTGCGCATGGCTCGGATCGATCGCGTAGTTGCCCTTGGGCACGTTCTGCATATCGAGGGCGGCATGAAGAACCTTGCGCATATATCTCTCCCTGGTGAAATCGGGCGGGACGTTAACCCAAAAATGCGATCGGCCAAAATGGGCCCGCGCGGCACCACATTCAGGGATCGTAGCCCTAACGGCATAAATTGAATGGCGTGGGAGACTGCTCGGAGGCCGCGCATTATCGCAAATACGCACAACGAGCGGCCGATGCAACTGGACTCATCAATTTCGAAGCGTAGTCCAAACGGAATTGGTCCCGCTTTTTTGATCGGCGGGATTTTTTGGACGAGGATGGTGCCCCTGGGCGTTCTTTTATGTGGATCTGCTGTTTCGCCCGATTAATGCTGCCCGGAGTCGATTGTCGAAGCAGCAGCACGCGACTCACAGACCTACGCCGAAATTCAGGAATGGGCCGTGGAAGGTCAGGTCAGTCGTCTTTCGAGCATCCCAGCCCGCATCGACGGCGCCGAAAAAGAAATCGCCACGATAGCCCAGGGTCATTTTGAAGCTTTCGATGCGATAGCTGACGGATGCCGACAAGCCGACATCCGGAACGAGGACCGAACGCGACCGCACATTGCGACGCGGCTGGTGAACGACGGTGGGCGTCGGGGGATATTTTTGCGTCTTGAAGTGCGTCGTCGAATGATGACTTGTTGTCGCCTTTTGGCGACCGAACAGAACTGCTCCATTTAGACCCCAATCAAAACTCATCCCGCCGACTCTTTCGTTGCCAATGATCGGCACCGACGCGTTCCACGACAAGGAAGGGCCGACGCCGCGGAAACTGCGCGTAGCCGACGCGAAAGCCGAATATAATAGATAGTGCGATCCGGGGATAAACAAATTCGGGTAATAATGCAGGAAACGAGTCGGTACCCGATTGTACAGTTCGACATGCGGGACCGCTTTTATGAGAGCGCTGGAACGCGAGCTGAACTGTGCATAGCGCACCCCGGCACTGAATACCGATGAGCCGTCATGCCCAAATATTCCCAGACCGACATCTTTACCGGCCATGAAATCGATGATGGCGTGCGATTGGGACTGTTTGACGATTGTGTCCGCGAATTGCGCTGCCGGCTGATAAACGGTGCTGAAGGGTTCGGAGCCATGAAGACTGGGAGTGGCCGAATGGTAAGACGTCTTGCCATAGTTCGTTTGCTGATGAAGCTGGCCATGTTTTTGAGAGCGGCCATAGCGGATTTGAGCAGAGAAAACCCAATCCGAACCCTGCGGCTCCAGCGTCAGCTTTCCTTCGCCGCCAAGGCTATAATTCGGCGCCCGTTGTGCCGCGATAGGCGATCCTTTCTCGTACGGCTTCGGGGTCGGTGTCACAAGCATGAAAGGCGCTTCGAACGGATCGCCTAATCCGCTTTGACGTTCGAGCTGCCCACCAAGTTCGATCCACACGGTCGGGCGTTCGTCATCGGCGGCTTTGGCTGCGTCGACTGCCATGACGGAGGCCAGAATCGCGGCCGCGGACGCGGTCGACAGCAATTGAACGCGAAATCCGTTCCGGTCTGTCCGTGCGTTCATCAAATCGCTCATTGCTTCCCCCTTACCAATTCTTCGTGACGCGAACGCCGATCAACTTCGGATCGGTGAGAAAGACATTGGTCGTCAATCCCGTATCATCGCTGTTGAGGAACGTGCCGGTGATAGCCGTCGTATTGAATACGTTCTTGTCGTAGAGCATCACCTGCCAGCCGTTCTGGTTCGTGAAGATCAGTGTCAGGTTAAGATTCGTGTAACCGTGTATTCGATCGTATGGATCATCGTTCCATACGCGAGCCCAACTCGAATCCTGCCAATAAAAATCACTGCGCAACGTTCCGGCCCAATCACTGGAGAGTGGAATCGTATATTGCGCACCAGCTGACACGGTGAATTTCGGAGCGTTGGGCAAATCATTGCCGCCGACGTTCTTCGCAATTCCTTCGCCACCATTGGGCGGCAGGCCAAGACCATCGTTGACATTGACCGGTGCATTGGGATCGACGCTCAGGGGATCAAAGCCAATATAGCCGGCTTCGTTTTGCAGTGGACGCGGCGGACCACCGCCCAGCCCGCCCACCTCAAGAGTCGGGTTTTGTACGTATGGCAACTGTGTGACGGGATCATCGTGCAATTCATATGCATGCTGGCATGCCAATGCAGCGCTTTCGCCGCTTTCATTGTCGGCATGATTCTTGTCGGAATTGATAAGTGCGGCAACAACATAGATCGGCAAAATGCAGTTCGACGCTTGGGTCGCAAAGGGACGAACAACCATCCAATCTGGATTTCCGGCCGTCCGATCTATCAGATCGATGGCATACTGGTTTTGAGCCAGCGCTGTGTCTTCATAACCACCTGCGAAATTCAATCGAAGGCCCGGTACCGGCTCCCATGTCGCTTCCAATTCCGCGCCCTTCACATGGGCATCGAAGTTCAAATTGATCGACGTGCGATCGACAATCTGTGAAATCTGATAATTCTCATAATTATAGTAAAAGACATCGCCGTTCAACGTCATGGCACCATCGAGCAGCGTGTTCTTGCTGCCCAGCTCGAACGCATCGATGAATTCGGGCTTGAACGTAAGTGGATGGGTGGGAACGCCGACTTCGCCACTTCCATCTCCGAGGGTACCCGTGATCGACGGGAACGCCGCACCCGGCGGATTTGCGCCGCCGGCTTTGTAGCCGTGTGAATACGATCCATAGATCAGCGTCTGGTCGGTGAAATCGAGCTTGGGTGTCCAGTTCACCGCCGCCCGTCCGGTGATCGCGTCCCATTGTTGATCCACCACACCCAATGAAGGATATCCGTATCCTTCGGTCACGACTTCACTCGGTATGTCGGTGAAGTGCTTTTGGTCCTCTGTCCACCGCAAGCCGCCGGTCAGCTTCACGTCCGTCAGAATATTGTAATAGACCTCCCCGAACGCCGCATAGGATTGCAGCAGATAAGGATTTTGGCTGAGAAAATAATTGTGTCCTTGATTGTTGAGGCTCCCGATAGGGTTGGGATCCATATAGACGCAAGCTGACGTCGGCTGGCCGCCACCGAGTGTAGGGTCGGGGAACCGCCATCCAGTTGCGCCTTCACTACTGAACAAGCAAGCGGTGTTATCGGTTACTCCGGGGACGTATTGACCGTTGTTGGTACCGCCTGAGCCCAAAGTATACAGCGAGAGCGTGTTGATGAAGACGTAATAGTTCTCTTCGGTCTCATAGTGCATGTAGTTGCCGCCGACGCTGAAATTGAAGGGCCCGGAGAAATCTGATGCGAGCCGGAATTCCTGACTCAGCTGCCAGGCGTGTTCATCGGAAAGGTCTTGCGCCACGAGTCTGCTGCTACAACCCAGTTGCGGATCGCAGAATTCCCCGTTGGTTATAATGTTTCGAGTGTCGCTACTCGGATCAACAAACAAGCCCGGACTGGTGTTGAAGCGGTTGTAATCCTCTGTGGACCATAAGAAATCCTGATTGAAGCCGGTTTGGGACGTGAGGGTGAGTTGCGGCGCTACAGTGTAATCGACGTTCAATTCCAGGATGTCGTTCTTTGCTTTATACTCGGGATTGAGTTGAGATTGGATAACCCGCAGGTTCTTGGATTGAATGGTACTTGCGTAAGGATCGACCGTAGGATTGATAAAGCCTCCTCCAGGGCCAAAGCCTGCAACGGTGACATACGGCAGTGAGAAGCCGTAAGGCACTTGGAATGCATCATCGGAATAAAGGGAAGTTGGAAGACAGCCCTGGCTCAAATAATTCTTGCCGAAGACCAGTGCGCCGTCGAGCGCCGTAGCGCCGCCGCCCACCGGAACGCCGAGAACTTCATCCGGCGGCGGAGCGGTTTTGCACAGCTGTTTCGACGTGCGCATGCGGTCGTCATCCTCGGAGAAATGCTCCCACACGAGCGTAGTCTTGAGCTTCGGCGTTGGATTGAATCCGAGTGTGGCACGTCCCGACCACAAATCGCGACCGTCGATCCGCTGATCTGTGAGCTCATTGAAGGAATAGCCTTGGCGTTTTGTCCACTCGCCGGCGATGCGTAGATCGACACGATCATCAACGATCGGGAGATTGATCATCCCCTCGAAGCGTCGCTGGTGATAGTTTCCCAATTCGGCTGACGCCATTGCCTCGAACTGATCTGTCGGCTTGGCGCTAATAAGATTGACGACACCGGCCGTCGCGTTTCGGCCATAGACGGTGCCTTGAGGACCACGCAGGACTTCGGCTTGGCCGAGATCGTAAAATTCCTGCTCAAAGAAATGGTTGCGGATGAACGGAATGTCATTCAATGCGACTGCCACCGCTGGATCGGTGGTCACTGAAATTGCCTGAGTGCCGATGCCGCGTATCTCGATGTTGTAACCTGTGAAATTCGTCTTTGAGAACGTCAAGTTCGGGACTTGTTTCACAAGATCGGGCCCGCCGGTGGTCTGAGTTGCCGTCAATTGCTCTTGCGATAACGCCGTGATCGAAATTGGGATTGATTGCACATCGCCGCCAAGCTTGGACGAGGTAACGGTTACTGTTTCAATGGTCTTTATGGGGGCGGCTTGGGCGAGCTCTATATTCGGCGGTTGCAGTGACGACTGATCACTGCGGATAATGGTGATGACACCATCATCACGGCGGGCGACGAATCCAGTGCCCAATAGTATCGTCGATAATGCGGCATCATCCGAGATATTGTTGGTAACGCCTTTGGTCTTGACGCCCTTTACGGCATTCGTCGAGAATACAAGCTGCGCGCCCGTCTGAGCGATGTAGGTTTTGAGCGCTTGCCCGAGATCTCCACTCGGAACGTCGAAGTTTCGCGCCGACACCGCCGTTGCAAGGAACATGATCCCGCTTGTTGCAAGCAACCTCTCGCGCGTCAGTTTGGTTTTCATTACGTGGCCCCCTCCCGATGTATTTTCAGCGTGAAATCACAATGTCGTTTCCGCTTTGGGTCACACGTAGCCCCAGAATGTTTCTGGCGACCCGCCCAAACAGATCGACATTGTTCGCAGGAAACGTTCCGTCTATGCGCTGTTGCGCTGCAGCGGTGTCGGCGATGATGATTTTCCGCTCGTTGTAGCGGTTCATCTGCGCAGCCGCGTCGGCGAGCATTGTGTGATTCAAAATGAGCAAGCCGCGACGCCAAGCAAGGTCGTCCCGAATATCCCTCAGCGTCTGTTTGGTGACGGACAATGAGGTCGCAGTGGCGACCGCGACGTCGCCCGGCACGAGAACTTTCTTGGAGATTTCGGGCCTATCGGGCACATCAATTTCGGCGCGCCCTTCAATCAGGGCGACGCGCACCCGATCCGATAATCGGCTTACGGTGAACTTGGTACCCAGATCGGTTACGCGTTCGCTCCCAACGAAAACAACAAAAGGGCGGTCGGCGTTATGCGCAACTTGAAAGAAACTCTCCCCTTTATCCACCCATACCGTTCGGCTATGGGCATCAAATCGAACTCTGATTTGCGAATCCGTGTTGAGTTCTGCTTGAGTACCGTCGCTGAACTTGATGGGCTTATGCCCACCGATCGTCGTCGCGTAGTGCGTTAGCGGGGTCTTGCTTCGCGACAATGCAAACCAACCACCGCTGAGTACAAGAACAACGGCGGCCCCAGCTACAAGCCTGGACAATATACCTCCGCCGCGACGGCTAATTACCGGCGCGCCTGGACCAACCGACCCGCGCAACGCGGCAAGGCGGTCGGCCCGCCTCCAACGACTCTCGACCCGAAGAAACGCCACCATATGAGCGTCTGATTGAGACAACCACGCATCGAATTCAGCTTGATCGTTTGAAGTCCAATCTTCTCTGTCTGACCGCTCGACCCATGCAACTGCCTCATCATCTATCCGATTGCGAGCGTCGGTTATTGTTGCACTGGCCTCACCAACTTCGCTCATGGCTCGCTCCCCGTATCGAGAGCATCCAGTTCGTCTGCCACCACACGCATACCCAGCGCCAGGTGCTGCGCCACCGCCGTTTCACTGATGCCCATGCGCGAGGCGATATCGCGCCGCGGCAAACCTTCAATCTTGCGCAGGATCATCGCCTCCCGGCAGCGCGGCGGTAAGCGATCGAGGATTCGGCGAAGCCGGCCCAATTCGGATCTGGCCTCCGCGGTTCGCTCAGGGCCGGGCTCGTCACTCGGAATTGTAAATCGTTCTAAATCGCCAGCGGCTTCGATCGAGACCACCTGTTTGCGGCGTATGCGATCAATCACAAGATTTCGGGCGGTTGTGACGAGGAATTGCTTTGGGGCGTCTGGAAGCTGTGTGCGAGCTGCTTCATAAACCTTTACATAGACGTCCTGCCGCGCGTCCGCCGCGTCGGTAGGATTTCTGAGGTATCGATTTAGTAGATGCATAAGCAGGCCTTCGAGCGGCAATATTTCGCGCACAAACCAGCTCTTGGCGTCCGGTGAAGTCACGGATGCGCTCGTCCGACCGAGGTCGGAGCCACTCTTCCCCGTATCTGTACCGTCAACCATCCCCCGGCTCTCTGCGTTATCGAGGGTTCGAGCATACTTCCTCGGACAGATAGGACGGATGGGAAAGCTCAGAGGTATAGGTCAGCCTGGAAATTATTTTGGCCCGTTCTTGTGGGAGACGCATCTGGCTGAGAGGAGATGCAGTCGCGCTTCTAAAATGGCCGAAGCGAACACCCTATCGTAATTTCCAAATACAGCGCACGAAATTGCAATCGTTCCGGTTCAATGATCGCCACGCTCCAGCAAAGATGCCGCTGCCCCTTTGCGAGCCTTGACGAGTTCCTTGTCCGCGGCGAGGAAACTTTCCAACACCGCCGGAATTAGATCGGTCACCTTTCCAAGAGCCGCAGGTTCTTACTGCGTCTTGGCGCAAAAAGATCGGGGCAGCGCTACCGCGTTGCCCCGTAACGCAATAATCGTTCGTCTACCAGTTCTTCGTAATACGCAATCCGAACAGACGCGGATCGGTGACGAAGACGTTGGTGGTCAGGCCTGTATCGTCAGTGTTGAGGAACGCGCCGGTGATGGCTGTCGTGTCGAAGACGTTCTTCATATAGGCCATCGCCTGCCAGCCATCCTGATTGGTGAAGATCAGCGACAGATTCACGTTGGTGTAGCCTTTGATCTGATCGTATGGCCTGTCGTTGAATATGCGCGCGAAGGTATTGCCCTGCCAGTATCCATCGACGCGTGCCGTTGCTGCCCAATCCGCGCTCACAGGCATGGAATATTGTGCGCCGCCTGACAGCGTGAACGGCGGTGCATTGGGCAACTGATTTCCACTCAGGTCTTTGTAAAAACCCTGACCATTATTGGGTGCGGTCGCCGGGTTGAAGCCCGCATAACCCGGCAGGTTGACT
>Ga0210396_10007729_pt1 | contig 10221 bp, 6 predicted proteins | sample IncBWH17OmetaG_FD_155466 | JGI IMG/M metagenome (GOLD analysis project Ga0210396, IMG submission 155466) | Forest soil microbial communities from Barre Woods Harvard Forest LTER site, Petersham, Massachusetts, United States - Inc-BW-H-17-O ... | reverse complement strand
CCTTTCATAGGTAGTAATGCTACCGTCTCGTCATAAGTAGTTAAACTACATGTAGTGGAGCTTCTCCCAGTCAACAGAAAGCCGCCTCTGTGTGACGCGACGGCGGTGGCGCAGCCGGCCGGCGTGACGGCGCGGCCGGCCGGCGTGACGGCCACCGCTAACGGGGCCAGGGGAGGAGGTGAGGACTAGCGCGGGCACGGGGCACCCGCGGACTTGTGGGTAGAAGATGAAGCCATGAGCCACTACCCGCGCTATCGGTCCGCTCCCCGTCCCCGCTTCGCGCTTGTCTTGGCGCAGCCGTGATCGAGGAACTCGCCCGAGAGCGCCTCGGGTTCGAACGGCTTCGTCCTGGGCAGTTGCCCGCGGTCGAGGCGCTGGCCAAGGGCCGGGACGTGCTGGCGGTGCTGCCGACCGGTGGCGGCAAGTCGGCGATCTACGAGCTGGCAGGACTGCTGCGCGAAGGGCCGACGGTCGTCGTCTCGCCGCTGATCGCGCTGCAGGATGACCAGCTCGCCCACCTGCGCGCGGCGGGCCTGCCGGCCATCGTCCTCAACTCCCAGCAGTCGGCAGGCACGCGGGCCGCGTCGCTTCTCGCCGCGTGCGATGCCGGCACGTTCGTCTTCCTCTCGCCCGAGCAATTGGCGAACGCGGAGACGCGCCAGGCGCTACAGCGGGCACGACCAGGCCTGTTCGCGGTTGATGAAGCTCACCTGATCAGCCAGTGGGGCCGCGACTTCCGCCCCGACTACATGCGGCTCGGAGCCCAGGCAGAGGCGGTCGGGGCGACGACCCGCCTGGCCCTGACCGCGACCGCCGCGCCACCGGTGCGGCAGGAAGTCATCCGGCGGCTAGGCCTGCGGGATCCCGTGGTGGTGATCGGCGACTTCGACCGGCCGCACATCGGGCTCTCGGTGCGTCACGTGCGCACCATCCCTGACAAGGAGCGCGAACTCGTCAGCGCGGCGCGGGAATTCGGCGGCCCGGGAATCGTCTACGCCGCGACGCACGCCAGCGCCCAGGCGGCGCACGACACGCTCGCGGCGGCAGGCGAGCGGGTGACGCTCTATCACGCCGGGCTGCCGGCGCACGAGCGGAGCGACGCGATGGCGGCATTCCTTGACGGCACCTCCCGCATCATCGCGGCCACGGGCGCGGTCCGCATGGGGATCGACAAACCGGACGTGCGCTGGGTGCTGCACTTTGACCCGACACCCTCGCTCGACGAGTACTACCAGGAGTTCGGAAGGGCAGGCCGGGACGCCGAGCCAGCGCAGGCGCGGCTGCTCTACCGCTACGAGGACTTCGAAACCGCGCGTTGGCTGACCGCTCGCGGCGTCTCCGCGGAAGCGGTGGCGCGCGCGGCGGCCGAGGCCGCGGCCGGGCAAGGGGTCAAGCCCGGCGCACGGCAGCACACGGCCGCGCTTGTCCGTCTCACCGATATCGGCGCGGCCACGTGGCAAGCGGACGGTGAAGTTCACTGGACAGGCGCGATGACCGTCGCGGCGGCGCTGGGAGCGTCGGAAGCCGAGACAGAACGTGAGGGCGAGGTGGAGCGCTCGCGGCTGAGGATGATGCGCAACTACGCGGAGCACACCGGCTGCCGGCGCTCGTTCCTGCTCTCTTACTTCGGGCAGGATTATCCCGGTCCCTGCGGCAACTGCGACAACGACTTCGCCCACCCAGAAGCCGTGCCGGTCGACGTCCCGTTTGCCGTAGGCACGCGTGTCGTGAGCGACCGCTGGGGCGAGGGCACGGTGCAGCGCTACGACGCGGACCAGGTCACGGTGCTGTTCGACGAGCACGGCTACCGTGACCTGTACCTCCCCGTCGTGCTTGAACACGGACTGCTGCGGCTCGCGGGCGACGGCGGGCCTGCCAGCTAAGCTCGCTGAGCCCGACCGCGCCCGGCCGCTGACCACTTCGGTACCTGAAACTACTGTCCGAGAGAATACTCCTGGAGTATTCTCGCGGTTGTGGGTGTTTCGCCGACGCCGCTCGCCGATCACCTGCTCTACCGGCTGGAGGCTGACCTTCGATGGATCGACTACACCGCGACCCGAGTGGACCTGCTACCGCGGCAGGCACGGCGAGGGGACGGCAGAGTCAGCACCCTCAACGGGACCCGGCCGTGATCGGGCTCGGACTGCGGCTGGTGCTCAGCGGCGGCCGCGAGGCCGTCACCCGGCTGGTCGTCCTGGCCGTCGCGGTCGGCCTCGGCGTCGGCCTGCTGCTGACCGCCGTGGCCGCGACCAACGCGGCCGTCACCTGGAACAACCGCCATGGATGGTTCTGGACCGGTACCTCGTCCGTGCCCGCGGGCCCGGCGGCGGGCATCGCCCCGCTGTGGTGGGACCCCAGTGCTGACACCTTCGACGGCCGGCAGATCGGCCGCTTCGACGTGGCCGCGACCGGCAGCTCGTCGCCGGTTCCGCCGGGCATTCCCCGTGACCCGGGACCTGGCCAGTACTACGCCTCGCCCGCACTCGCCGCGCTGCTGCGGTCCACCCCGGCGGACCAGCTGGCCGGCCGCTACCCCGGCCGCCTGGCCGGGGTGATCGGCGACGCGGGGCTGCCGTCGCCGGACTCGCTGGTCATCATCATCGGGCACACTCCGGCGCAGCTGGCGCACATCGCGGACAGCGCGCCGGTGACGTCGATCGCAACGACGGAGCCCGGCAACTTCGGTGGCCAGGCGAACCCCAAGGGGCTGGACTACAACCCGCCCGACCCGGGAGGCGGGCAGAGCGCCGTCAACCTCCTGTTGTCCGTCGCGGCGCTGGCCATCCTGGCTCCGGTGCTGATCTTCCTCTCCACCGCAACCCGGCTGTCGGCCGCCCGCCGCGAGCAGCGGCTCGCGGCGATGCGCCTCGTCGGCGCGACCCGCAGGCAGGTCTCACTGCTCGCCGCCACCGAATCGACGGTGGCCGGGATCGCCGGGGTGGCGGCCGGGTTCGGGATCTTCTTCGGACTGCGCATCCCGGTCGCGGGCATCCCGTTCATCGGCCAGCCGTTCTTCCCCGCCGAGCTTGCACTCAGCCCGCTTGACATCCTCGCGGTCGCGATCGGAGTGCCGGTGGCCGCCGCCGTGGCGGCCCGGCTGGCGCTGCGCCGGGTGCGCATCTCCCCGCTCGGCGTCGCCCGCAGGACAACGCCGGAGCCGCCGCGCGCCTGGCGGGTACTGCCGCTGCTGGCCGGCTTCGCTGAGCTCGGGTTCTTCATGGTGCACGGCAAGCCGACGAACCCTTCCGGGCAGGACCTGGCGTTCATTCCTAGCTTCGCGCTTATCATCGTCGGCCTGGTCCTCGCGGGCCCGTGGCTCACCATGGCCACCGCCCGGGTCATGGCCAGGCGGACCAGCCGCCCCAGCACGCTGATCGCCGCCCGCCGCCTCGCCGACGACCCGCGGGCCGCCTTCCGCGCCGTCAGCGGCCTGGTGCTCGCCCTGTTCGTCACCACCGTGGCCGTGGTGGCCATCAGCACGTGGAACGCCCAGCAAGTCAACGTGCGGGTCAGTGCCGCGGAAACGAAGGTACTGACCGATCAGCTGACGGTCCCGCAGCTCAGCCCAGGGTCCAAGGCAGCCCCTGGACCGGCCGCGCCCGCCGCGCCGCTCGCGGCACAGCTGAGCGGGATTCCCGGCGTACAGGGGGTGATGGTGGTCCGCGCGGACCCGGGGCTGAACATACCCGCGGCGTTCCACAACCTGGGCGCCAATTTCGGCAGCACCGCTCCGGTTCCGGCGGGCGTGGTCTCGTGCGTCCAGCTCGCGGCCGTTCCCGCCCTCGGCCGCTGCCCCGCCGGGGCCACAGCGGCGGCGTTCCCGGCCGACGGGTTCGGCGTTTCCCTGGACGGCGTGGACGCCACCGGGATCACCTGGCCAGCCGCGAACGTCCCGGTCACCCGGCTGGACAGCCTCGGCGTGGACGCCATTAACGTGGCCACGAACGGCACCGTGCCGGCGGTCGAGCAGGCCAGGACGGTGCTGGAGGACGCGCACGCCTATCCCGCCCGCCAACTCGGCGACGGCGCGCCGTCCACCGTCGGCGAGCTCATCGCGCAGTCGAATCCCACCAGCAAGGGCTACCAGCAGCTCGCGAACACGGTGATCCTGGTCAGCCTGCCGATCGCCGGCTGCACGCTCGCCGCGGGCATCGCGGCCGGGCTCGCCGACCGCAAGCGGCCGTTCAGCATGCTGCGCCTCACCGGTGCCCGGCTCGCCACGCTGCGCCGCGTGATCGCGCTGGAAACCGCCGTCCCGCTGCTCGCCGCCGCCGCCGTCGCGATCGGCACGGGGTTCGGCGCCACCGCGATGTACGCCTCCCTGGCGATGCGGCACCCGATGGTCGCGCCCGGCACCGTCTACTACCTCCTGACCGCGGGCGGGATCCTGGCGGCGCTCGGCATCATCATCGCCACCTTCCCGCTGCTGGCACGCATCACCGGACCCGAGGTCGCCAGGAACGAATGACCGGCGCGGGCCTTGAACCAGCTGTAGCGCTTTCTCGCGCACCCGGCCCTAGCGCGGCCCCGACTGGTAGTCGCGTGCCACCGCGGGCGCGACCCGCCGTGCTTCTGCCGCGATATCGCGCAGCATGCCCCTGAGCGAGACGGTGTATCCGAGGAAGAACAGTCCAGGCGCCGCGGGCGGCCCGCCGTGGACCTTGGGCATGCCGCTTTGGTCGAGCACCCCCAGGTGCCCGGCCATCTTTTCCAGCCCGCGGCGGTAGCCGGTCGCCGCGATCACCGCCTGGGCGACGATGGCCGATCCGTCAGCCAGCAAGACCTTGTCGCCCGCGAACCCGGTCACGGCCGCGACCGGCGTCACCTTGCCGCCGCGGACCGCGGCCACGAACCCCACGTCCTGGAGCGGCACCTCCCCGGCGCGCCGGACCCGCGAGAGCAAGCCGTCTTCCGGCACAGGGATGCCGTAGGGGGTCAGATCCGGGATCGAGAGCCGCCGCTGCAGCCGGGCGACCGGGTCCACCAGCGCCGCGGGCAGCCGGCTGACCAGGATGCCGGTCGCGTGAGCGGGCCACCCGGCCAGATCGCGCCGGACGATCTGCGGCGGAGTCCGCACCGCGATCCAGACGCGGCGGGCACCTCCCTCCCCCAGATCGGCCGCGATCTCTGAACCGCTGTTACCCACGCCGGCCACGAGCACGTCGAGCCCGGCGTACGGGACCGGGTTGCGGTACTCCCTGGCGTGCCGCAGCTGGCCGGTATACGACTCAAGCCCCGGCCAGTCCGGCACATACGGCGTATGCGCGTGACCGGTCGCGACCACGACCGACCGCGCCGGGAGCCGCTCGCCCGCCGTGGTGTGGATCACCCACCGATTGCCGTCACCGGCCTGCGGCTCCGCCGCTGCTATCCGCTCCACCTCGGTGCGCCCGCGGACCTCGACCTCATGCCTGGCCCGGTACCGTTCCAGGTAATCGACCACGGCGTCCCTGGACGGCCAGCGACCCGCCGCACGCGGAATTCCGAAGCCAGGCAGCCCGGAAAGACCGCGCACGGTATGCAAGCGCAGCCGGTCGTAGCCCGCGCGCCAACTGGTCCCCACCTGCTCACCGCGCTCCAGGACCACCGGCGGCAGCCCCTGGCGGCCTAGCTCAGCGGCGGCGGCCAGCCCGGCCGGGCCGCCGCCGATGACGTAGACCTGCCGCGACTCGTCCATGTCCACGATCCCGCCTCTCGTTTTCAGCGCCGACTGGCCCATTCTTCCCGACGGGCGGGGACATGCGCGGGTAGCCGTGAGCAGAGCCTCCAGTTGCGCGAAAGCGGCACCCGCCGTCCGGCGCTAGCCGCGCTCCGCGCCTGCCAGCTAGCGCTCCTTGACCGCGTGCAGCAGCGTGATGCCGAGCCACGGACCGCCGTACCAGTACCCGGGGCCGAGCCCGCGCAACGTGCCATGGCCAATGTGCGCGGCATACTTCCTGGCCATGGGCCAGGGATCGGCGATGAGCAGTTGCCCGCCCGGGCGCAGCACCCGCATGGCCTCGTCCACCGCGCGGTAGCGCCCCCCTTGTGTCGGGATGTTGTGGATCGCCAGCGCGCTCGTCACGACGTCGAAAGAGCCGTCTGGGAACGGCAGCGCGGTCATGTCGGCCGTGTGCACTTCCACCCGGTCGGCGACCCCGGCCGCGGCGGCGTTGGCGAGCGTGACTTCTGGACTGTTGCCGCTCTGGTCCCTTGTCCACCGGTCCGCGCCGACGGCCCGTCCCGTCGGCAGCCTCCTGGCCGCCGCGATCAGTACCGCGCCGCGGCCGCAGCCCAGGTCAAGCAGCTGCTCGTTGCCTCGCAGGCCGGCGCGGTCCAGTTCCCGTTCCCAGATGCGCAGCTTGCCGCGCAGCGTCGTGTGCAGGTAAACGCCGGCGTTGGCCAGCAGTACCGTCCCGGCGGCCGCCATCGCTATCCGGCCTGGCCGCCACCGGACGGCGGCCACCCAGCACGCCACGCCGGCGGCGCCGAGAGCCGCCGGGACCGGCGGCGCGTCAACGCCGTACCGCGGCCACCGAGGGGTTGGCAGAGGGGACTCATTCAGGTTCTTGGACATAAGAGAATCCTTCCGTTGAGCGGGCTAGACGAGGGCGGACCGGGGCGCGCGGGCGGACTGGTCCTGCGCGGGGGGCTCGATGGCCAGGTGCGGCAGGCGGCGGTCCAGCCAGCGGGGCAGCCACCAGTTGGCCCGGCCGCACAGATGCATCACGGCCGGCACGAGCACCGTCCGCAGGACGAAGGCGTCGAGCGCCACGGCGGCGGCCAGCCCGATGCCGAACTCGGCGATGTCGACCTGGCCCATGAACACGAACGTGATGAAGACGGCGATCATGATCGCCGCGGCGGCGGTGATCACGCGGGCGGTGTGGGTCTGGCCGACGAGCACCGCCCTTGTGTTGTCACCGGTACGGGACCATTCCTCGGCCATCCTGCTGACCAGGAACACCTGGTAATCCATGGACAGGCCGAACAGGACCGCCAGCACCAGCCCGGGCAGGTAGCCCTCGACCGGGGTGGGCGCGCCGAGGCCGAAGGCCCTGGTTCCCCAGCCCCACTGGAAGAACGCGGTGAGCACGCCGAACGACGCGGCCGCCGACAGCAGGTTCAGCACCGCCGTGATAGCGGGGATGAGCAGGCTGCGGAACGCGAGCACGAGCAGCAGGAAGCTGAAGCCCGCGATCGCGGCGAGCAGCCAGGGCAGCTTGGCGGCGGTCACCGCCGCGAAGTCATCGAACGTGGCGGTCAGGCCGCCCACGTAGACGCGCAGCGTGGTGCCGCGCGTGTAGCGCGGTATGACGGTGTTCCGCAGTCGGGTGATCAGGGTGGAGGTGGCCTGGGCTTCTGGCGCTGTGGCGGGGAGGACCTGGGTCACCTCGACCGCCGACCCGGCACCTGGCCCGGCTTGCCCTGGCCCGGCCTGCACGGCGGCCACCCCGGGGACGGCGGCGAGCGCGCGGTCGAGCCGGTCGAGCGCGGCGCGGTCGGCGGCGGACTGGGGCTGGGCGACCAGGAGCAGCGGGCCGTTGAAGCCCGGCCCGAACCCGCCGGCGAGCATCTCGTATGCCTGGTAACTGGTGGCCGACGTGGGGTCGTTGGACGCGTCGGCGAAGCCCAGCCGCAGGTGCAGCACGGGAAGGGACACGACGACCATGACCGCGACAGCCGCGGCGGCGAGCACGGCGGGGAAGCGGGGCACGGTGCGCGACCAGCGCGCCCACATGCCGTTCCCGCTCCGCGCGTGGTCCGGCCCGACGGACCGCAGCGTGCGGCGCTGCCTGCGGCTCAGCACGCGCAGGCCGAGCACGCCGAACAGCGCGGGCAGCAGCGTGATGGCCGCGAGCACGGTGCACGCCACGGTGATCACCGCCGCGAAAGCCAGCCCGTCGAGGAAGCCCTGGCCGAGGGTGAGCAGGCCGAGCAGTGCGATGCACACCGTGCCGCCCGCGAACAGGACCGCGCGGCCCGATGTGTTCAGCGCGGCCACGGCCGACCGCTGCGGGTCGAGCCCCGACTGCAGGCCGCGGCGGTGCCTGGTCACAATGAACAGGGCGTAGTCGACCCCGACGCCAAGGCCGATAAGCGCGCCGAGGATCGGCGCTATGCCGGTCACGGACGTCAGGTGGCTGAGCGGTGCCATGAGCATCACGCCGCTGCCGACCCCCGCCACCGCGGTCGCGATCGGCAGTGCCATCGCGAACAGCGAGCCGAACGCGGCGAGCAGGATTACCGCGGCCGCGCCGATGCCGACCGCCGATACGGCCGACAGGGGAGCCTGCTCGGAGTGCGAGATCGCCTGCCCGCCAAGCTCGACCGCAAGGCCCGGCTCCCTGGCGGCCTTCGCCATCGTGATCACCCGGCTGACGTCGGCCGGATCCAGGTTGTCGGCCGACTTCGTGAAGTTCACCGTGGCGTAGGCGGTGCGCTGGCCCTGGCTTATCTGCAAGGCCCCGCCCGGGACCTTGCCGCCCGGCAGGTAGGGGCTGGCGACCGAGGCCACTTCGGGCAGGTGCGACACCCGCGCGAGCATCGCCGACATCCGCCGCTCGATGGCGGGTTCTGTGACGCTGCCCTGGCCGACCTGCCAGACGATCTGGTCGGAGTCGCCCGCCTGGGCAGGCGCGGACCGCTGCAGTAGTTCCTGGGCGCTGCCCGAACCGGTGCCGGCCAGCGTGAACGAGTTGTCATAGGACGCCTTCACCGCCTGTGACATCACCGCCAGGCCGATGAGCAGACCGATCCAGGCGGTGATCACGACCAAGCGGTGCCGGTAGCACCAGCGTGCGAGAGCCGACATGATTCTCCACTCCTCATAGGATTCGGCTCCCATCGTCTGGGTCTCGGCCGCCGCCAGTCGTCGGCCTGCCGCAGCGGTTACCGCGATCGCGACCGCGCTATCCGGCGCGGCTTCCGGCTCCGCCTACTGCGTTGGCAGTAGTTCGGTTGTGCACGGCGACGGCGGCTGCCTACAGTCCAGTTATGTTGGCGAGTGCCTGGAACAGGCTGATGGCCCGGGAGCAGTTGCTGCTGTTTTCGGCGATCCTTGCGATGGGGCTGTTCGCGGTGGTGACCATTCCCACCGACATCCGGCACGCGCTGAGCTCCGACCAGCCGCTGAGCTGGACGGTGGCCGTCGTGGTCTACGCGGCCCTGGTGGCGCACCGGCGGTTCCCGCTCGGCACCGTGGCGGTCGCCACCGTCGGGTCGGTGGTGCTGATAGCCGCCGGGATGGCGTACCCGCTGACTCTGCCTGCGGTTTTCTACGTGCTGTACTGGATCGCGGCAGGTTCCTCTCAGCTCAGGGCGCTCGCGGTCGGCGTCACGGTCAAGGCGGCGCTGGTGACCGCCTCGCTCATCACCCACCCCGGCATCACGGGCTTCGTCATCCTGCTGTGGGCAGCCCTGGCGGTGACCGCCGGCAGCGCCGCCCGTAGCCACGGTGCCTACGTCGCCGAGGTCGAGGAGCGCGCCAGGCGCGCCGAGCAGGCCAAGCAAGATGAGGCGAACCGCCGCGTCGCCGAGGAACGGCTGCGGATCGCACGGGAACTGCACGATGCCGTCGGGCACCATGTCGCCCTGATCAACGTGCAGTCCGGTGCGCTGGCCTGCCTGCTCGACGACGAGGACCTCATTCAGGCCAGGGAGTCGGTCACGCACATCCAGCGGGCCAGCGAGGAAGCCCTCGACGAGCTGCGGCTGACCGTCGGGCTGCTGCGCGAGCCCGGCGCGCCCGAGCCGTCGGAGCCGGCCGCGCCGGCGCCGGGATGCGACCGGCTCGGCGAGCTGATCTGCTCGTTCGCCGGCGCGGGCCTGCTGGTTACCCGCGAGGTGACCGGCCAGGCCAGGCCGCTGCCCGAGGCGGTAGAGCTGACCGCGTACCGGGTGATCCAGGAGTCGCTGACGAACACCCGCAAGCACGCCGGCTGCGACACCGCCGTGGTCCGGCTCGGGTACACGCCGGGGGCGCTCAGCCTGGCGGTCGAGGACGAGGGAAAGCCGGTCACCAGGAACAGCCGGCCCACGCCCGGAGGACACGGCATCGTGGGCATGCGAGAGCGGGTGACTGCCCTGGGCGGACGGCTGTCGGCGGGGCCACGGCCCGGGGGAGGGTACCGCGTCTTCGCGGAGCTTCCGCTGCGAGCGGCCAGGATCGAGGGCTCGTGACCGGTACCGCGCCCGCCTCGCCGGGGTCCGCTGCCGCTGCGTCCGCCGCCGCTGCGTCCG
>Ga0210396_10007727_pt1 | contig 10224 bp, 9 predicted proteins | sample IncBWH17OmetaG_FD_155466 | JGI IMG/M metagenome (GOLD analysis project Ga0210396, IMG submission 155466) | Forest soil microbial communities from Barre Woods Harvard Forest LTER site, Petersham, Massachusetts, United States - Inc-BW-H-17-O ... | reverse complement strand
GCTGGTGTTTGCCTTCGACGTCCTCGGGGCGCAAGCCGTGGTGTCGTGCACGGTCCGTCACAATGTGCGTTCGCGCGCCGTCATGGAGCGCATCGGCATGCGGTACGCCGGTGAAATCCGGAGCCGCGGCATGGCTGAAGGGGGTCAAGGAGAGCAAGACGACGCGCCGTTCGCGGTGTGTGTGCTGCTGCGAAAAGACTGGCACCGGCCCGCTGCGACTCCTGGGGCCGCATGAGGACGTCAACTGCCGCAAAACAGAACAATATCGGCTGGTCAGAGCGACGCCCGAGTCTCCTGGCTTGCCTTAGCTTCCTTCCTCGCCAGCAGGACCCACAGAAAGTCTTCGCCGAACTGCTTCGCATGCTCAGATGTCTTGACCATCTGACGGAGCTGCAAGATCTCCAGCCGACCGCTCCACAAGGCCAGCAGGCGCTCACGCGAGTAACCCAGTCCACCCGCCAGGCCCCGCCTTTCATACACCTCCCGATCGGACAGGCCAGATCCGCCCTCGGGGCGGAAACACACCAGGCCATAGCTGCCGGCCGGCTTCAGCGCCCGCAAGACCAACTCGACGTAGTCCCTGCGGCGATGGGGAGGAAGGTGATGAAAGCAACCGCTGTCGTATACAAGGTCGTAACGCCCATCGCAGACGCTCGCGTCGAAGATGCCGCAGCACTGGAAACTTACCGAGACGTCTGCGGCAGCCGCTCGCTCTCTGGCCCAGCCGATGGCCCGGGCGGAGAAGTCGACGGCATCGACACCGCAGCCCTGGCCCGCCAGGTAGATAGCGTTGCGGCCGTTGCCGCACCCCAGCTCAAGCACGCGTCCCGGCCGGAGCCGGTCCTGAGCGAACCACTCGACCAGATTCTCGTCCGGCCGCTCGGCGAAGAACGGAACCGGCTTGGCCCGGTTCGCGTAAAACCCGTCCCACCAAGAGCCGTCCCCGCCCGCCAGCAGGTCATCGAGCATGGACAGGACATCCTCTGTTGAATAGACGAGCCGCTCCCGCATCTGTCTTCGCCCCTCGCCTCGACTGTGCACGACGACCATAGTCAAGCCCCGCACCAACCGGGCCGCTGGCAGGACCGGTGGCTGGTTGTCGAGTGGGCCGCGGACCTGTGACATCGCGCCCGGGGTCTCCGCGGTCAGTTCGCGGCCAGGGCTCGTTCGAGCGCAGCCCGGCCTGCGGGTTCCCAGGTTGGTTTCCCCCCGGCAAGACCGAGCCTGCCGCGCCGCCCGATGCTGATCAGGTGCAGGGCGCGCAGCACGGCCCAGCCGCGAGCCCGCGCGATGGTGGCCTCGTCCGCGTGCTCGTAGGTGTCGAAGAACCGGCTCGCCGTGCCCGCGGGCAGCAGGATCCAGGCGGCTGACAGGTCGGTCGCGGGATCGCCTGCGCACATCTCGCCGAAGTCGATCACTCCGGCCAGCATCCCGTCCTGGACGACCACGTTCGCGGGGTGCAGATCGCCATGCAGCCACACCGGTGCGCCGTGCCAGGCGGGCGCCGCCATGGCCCTCTCCCAGGTCTGCCGCGCGGCATCGGTGCCCGGGCCGTCGGCTATGACCTCCAGGCAGCCCTCGAACTCCTCGTGCAGGCCGGCCAGTGCGATACCGCGTGCCGGGTTGGCGGGGGCGTCCGGCGGCGCCTGCTGGTGCAGGGCCTGAAGAAAGCCCGCGAGGGTCTCGGCCGCGTCAGCACGAGTGACCGGCGCGCAGTCGGCCGGCTCGCCTTGCACCCAGCGCGCGATCGTCCAGATGTGCGCGAACAGGCCCGACGGCCTGCCGGTGCGCACCGGGGTGGGCGTTGGCAGGGGCAGGCGCCCGGCCAGGCCAGGCAGCCACTTCTGCTCGGTGCGCAACAGGGCCGGGGCGCGCTCGGTGCGCGGCAAGCGCACCGCCAGCTCCGTCCCCAGGCGCCACAGCTGGTTGTCCCAGCCCCCGGCGACATCCCGCAGTTCGAGGCCTGCCAGATCCGGATGCTGTTCGGCCAGCAACGCCCGTACCAGGCCCTGCCCGAACCTGAACTCCCGCACACCCACCCCGGCGCAACCAGACGAGATCGCAGAACACGCACGGATCCACTGCCGGACACTACCGCGAATCACCCCGGCCAGGCCTGACCGGGCTCTGCCCGCCGGAACCACGTCAGCGGCCCGCCACCTGAACAGCACGACACCACCAACAAGCCCCGCGGCCGCACATACCCGGCTCAGCGTGCCGTGCCACGCGGCCATTTGTGCCCCCACCACTCCCAGAGAAGGCGTTGTGGTAGCTGCGCGGTCTTCGGACTTATTGTCCGCGATCGGCTCAGGGCGCTATCGTCCGCCTGTGGCGACGCAGCGGCGCAACACGATGGCGCACTCTTGGCGGAACAACGCCAGCGGCCTGCTGGCTATCTATCTGCTGCTCGGCCTGGCGGCCGTGGCTGCCGCAACGGTTGCCCGCCCTGCGCTTGGCTGCTCGGCTTCAGCCAAGTGCTGGGTTCCGTACGACGATCAGCCGTTCTGGCTGCCTGTCCTGGCGTATCTCGCATGGCTGGTTTCCCGGGGCGGGCGTACCTCGTGGATCGGGCTGATCGGGTGGAGCGCCCTTGGGTACACGGCCGTGGCAACCACGATCGCCAGCGTGTGGAGTGTCCCCGCGCTGAGCCTGCTCGCCATCTACGCGATCCAGATTGCTCTGCTGACCAGCCCAGCGGTGTACCAGCGCACGCGAGGAGATGACCACGCCGCCCTCTCCCATCCCCGCGCGCGGAGCGCCCGGCCGCCGCCTTGGCTAATCTCGACCGGGCTGCTCGCTGGCCTGGTTGTGACATTGCTGTACCTGGCAAACATGAACTGGGCGCCAATACCCGGCTGCGGTGGGCCAGGGGAATCACCCGATCAGTTGCCAGCACGGTGCATCGGGCTCGCTCAGGGGTATCCGTTGCGATTCCTGACCGCAGACCAAAACATCCCGGTGATCAACAAAGAAGCTCTGGTCAAAGACTGGGCACAGTGGTCACTGGTCAGCTTCTCAGCGTTCTACCTGCTATGGCTGCGGCGGGACCCAGCACCAGAGCCGACGCAAGTCAGCGCCGCAGAGCAGCCAGTTCCACAATGACCGCACCAAGCGCCACCGTCGGCGCCTAACCCCGTGCCCTTGCATGCTGGCAGGACTCTCCACCTGACCATAGTGTGGACCGCCGCCTGGCTCTAGGGCACCAAGATCACCGCTGGGCTGGGAGCAGATCAGGCGGTCCGGGCAAGAAGCCGGTACTCAGTGACGCCGGGCTCCTTTTTCAACTCAACGTGCACTTCGGTCAGTTAAATCCCGCGAGTTGCCTCGATAGGAACCTTGGCTCCGGCGGTCACCAACGCGGGCGCGGCGGAGCGGGGCACGTTACGGGTGGCGGGTGTGCCGATGGCGTGCGCGGGGGAAAGGAGTGACATGCCCGGCCTCGCCGACCTGAACGCGCTGCCAGCGCGGGACTTCGAGGAGTTGCTACTGGGCTGCTGCGCCGCCCCTGGCTGGGCGCGCCACGTTACCGAAGGGCGGCCATATGCATCTCTTGCGGACCTGCTCGCGGCGGCGGACGCCGCCTGGGCGGGCCGGGACCCCGGCGACCTGGACGCGGCGATGGCCGGCCATCCGCGGATCGGCGAGCGGCGGCTGTCCGGCTGGTCGGCGCAGGAGCAGGCCGGCGTCGGCCCGGACGCGGATGTGGCCACGGCGCTGGCCGACGGCAACGCCGCCTACGAGCAGCGGTTCGGGCACGTGTTCCTGATCTGCGCCACCGGGCGCGGCCCGGCGGAGATCCTGGCCGAGCTGAACCGCCGGATGTCGCACGACCCGGCCACCGAGCGGCAGGTCGCGGCGGCGGAGATCGGCAAGATCAACGAGATCCGGCTCAGGAAGATGGTCGCCGCATGACCACGGTCTCCACACACATCCTGGACATCAGCGCGGGGCACCCCGCCGAAGGGGTGCCGGTCAGCCTCGACATCTGGTCCGGCGGCACCTGGGTCCCGGCCGGCGGCTCGGTGACCGGCCCGGACGGCCGGATCACCGACCTGCCCCGGCTCGACCCCGATGCCCCGGCCACCGCACGGCTCGTCTTCGCCGTGCACGACTACCTGATGGCCAGCCACGGCACCGCGTTCTACCCCGAGATCACGGTTGCCTTCACGGCCGGCCCCGGCGAGCACTACCACGTCCCGCTGCTGCTGTCGCCGTTCGGGTACTCCACCTACCGAGGGAGCTAGGCCATGCCCCAGGAACCGCCCGCGGTGGTGCTGAGCCGGGCCCAGTACGGCAAGGCCGAGATCCGGCTGCTGCACGTGAGCCGCGGCAGCCCGCGCCACGAGATCACCGACCTCAACGTGACCGTCACGCTGGCCGGTGCCATGGCTGCCACCTACCTGACCGGCGACAACTCCGGGGTGCTCACCACGGACGCGCAGAAGAACACCGTCTACGCGCTGGCCGCCGGCGGGGTCCGCCCGGTCGAGGAGTTCGCGCTGCGGCTGGCCAGGCACTTCGCCGCGATTCCCACGGTGGACCGGGCGCAGGTGCGGATCGAGGAGTACGGCTGGCAGCGGATCGACGCCGGGGGCGCCCCGCACCCGCACTCGTTCGAGCGGCTGGCCGGCACCAAGATCACCAGCGTCTGCGTGCACGGCGATGGCCGCGCCGAGGTCGTGGCCGGCGTGGACGACCTGATCCTGCTGAAGTCCACCGGCTCGGAGTTCCACGGCTTCCTGGTGGACCGGTACACGACCCTGGCTCCCACGGACGACCGGATTCTGGCGACGGCGGTAGCCGCGGGGTGGCGTATGGCAGCGGAAGGCGCCGACTGGGCGGAGTGCTTCCGCGGCGCGCGGGCGGCACTGGCGGAGGCGTTCGCCGTCACCCACAGCCTGTCGCTGCAGCAGACCCTGCAGGCGATGGGCGAGGCCGTGCTCACCGCCTGCCCGCAGGTGTGCGAGGTCCGCCTGTCCCTGCCGAACAAGCACCACTTCCTGGTGGACCTGGCCCCGTTCGGCCTGGACAACCCCGGCGAGGTGTTCTACGCGGCGGACCGGCCGTACGGGCTGATCGAGGGGGCGGTGTCCCGGGCGGGCGCACCGGACGGCGACCCGGAGCACCAGTGGTGACCCCGGAGCCCGCCGCCGACCTGGTGGTCACCGGCGCCAAGCTGGTCGCCACCTGCGATGCGGAGCGGCGGGAACTGGCCGGCGGCTGGGTCGCCGTCACCGGCGGCCTGGTCAGCGCGGTGGGCGGGGCGGGCGACCCCCGGCCGGCCGCGCGGGAGACGCTGGACGCCTCCGGCTGCCTGGTCACGCCGGGCCTGGTCAACACCCATCACCACATGTACCAGAACCTGACCAGGTCGTACGCGCCCACGGTGAACGGCACCCTGTTCGAATGGCTGTCCGGCCTGTACCCGCTGTGGGCCGGCCTGGACGAGGAGGCCGCCTACCTGTCCGCCTGGGTGGCGCTGGCCGAACTGGCCCTGGGCGGCTGCACCACCAGCACCGACCATCTGTACGTGGCGCCCGCCGGGGGCGGCGACCTGTGGTCGGCGGAGATCGCGGCCGCGCGCGAGGTGGGGCTGCGGTTCCACCCAACGCGCGGCTCCATGACGATCTCGGCCAAGGACGGCGGGCTGCCCCCGGACTCGGTGGTGCAGGACGACGACGAGGTGCTCGCCGACTGCGAGCGGCTGGTCGCCGCGCACCACGACCCGGCGTGGGGCGCCATGGTGCGCATCGCGCTGGCCCCGTGCTCCCCGTTCAGCGTCAGCCCGGACCTGATGCGGCGCACCGCGGAACTGGCCGAGCGCCTCGACGTGCGGCTGCACACCCACCTGGCCGAGGACCCGGACGAGGACAGCTACTGCCTGGAGCGGTTCGGCCGCCGCCCGGTGGAGCAGTACGCGGAGGTCGGCTGGCTGACCTCACGGTCCTGGGTGGCGCACTGCGTCTACCCGAACGAGGCCGAGGTGGCCCGGCTGGGCGCGGCGGGCGTCGGGGTGGCGCACTGCCCCAGCTCGAACATGCTGCTGGCCGGCGGCGGGTTCGCGCCGGTGCGGGAACTGCGCGCGGCCGGCAGCCCGGTGGGGCTGGGCTGCGACGGGTCCTCGTCCTCGGACACCTCGTCGCTGTGGCTGGAGTCCCGGGCGGCGCTGACGCTCGGCAGGCAGCGGTCCGGGCCCGCGGGCATGACCGCGCGGGAGGTGCTCGACATCGGCACCCGCGGCGGCGCCGGGTGCCTCGGCAGGGACGGCGAGATCGGCCAGCTCAGTGCCGGTGCCGCCGGGGACCTGGTGTGCTGGCCGCAGGAGGGGCTGGCGTTCGCCGGGGCGCTCACCGACCCCGTGGAGGCCTGGCTGCGCTGCGGGCCCAGCGCCGCGCGGCACACCGTGGTCGCCGGGCGGGTGATCGTCCGCGACGGCGCGCTCACCGTGCCGGGGGCCGAGGAGATCCTGGCCCGGCACGCGGCCGCCGCGGCCCGCATCCAGCGCCTGGACCGCTGAGCCGCTGGGCGATCGCGCCCAGCCGGGCCGGTTCGGCGCCGACCGGCCCGGTGCCGGTGACCTCGGGCGCGGGGAGCCTGTCGCCGCCCGGCCAGACGGACAACAGGACCAGATCGTCGCCCAGCATGCTTATCCGGGCATCGGGGCCGGCCGTCACGCGGCTAGATTAGCCGGGGGGAGCGCCGGGTGAGCGAAGACGTCGGTGGCCGTGACGCAGGCCATGCGGCGTGCTACGCCCGGTGGCCTCGATAGCATCGGGGAAGCCATGAGGGCTCCGGCCCTCCTTACCATCCGTCTCAGGAGACAACGTTGTCACGCCAGCCGATTCACATCACCCTCGCCGGCCGCGAGCTTGTGGTGGATGCTGGCACGACGGCCGGCGGCGCGATTCTCGGGCCGGGCACTACCGGCGGGGAACCGGCCCGCACCGTGATCGCCGCCCGGGTCAACGGTGCCCTGCGTGACCTGGCGGCGCCGCTCGCCGAGGGCGACCAGGTCGACGGCGTGGACATCGCCAGCGAGGACGGCCGGTCGATCCTGCGGCACTCCACGGCGCACGTGCTGGCACAGGCCGTGCAGGAACTGTTTCCCGAGGCCAAACTCGGCATCGGCCCCCCGGTCGAGAACGGCTTCTACTACGACTTCGACGTCCCGGAGCCGTTCGGCCCGGACGACCTGAAGAAGATCGAGGCGCGGATGCGCGCGATCGTCCGGCAGGGCCAGCGCTTCTCCCGGCGGGTCGTCACCGAGGGCGAGGCCCTCGCCGAACTGGCGAAGGAGCCCTACAAGCTGGAACTTGTCGGGCTCAAGGGCGGCACGGCCGGCGACGACGAGGCTGTCGAGGTAGGCGGGGCCGAGCTGACCATGTACGACAACGTCGACCCGGCCACCGATGGGGTGGTCTGGTTCGACCTGTGCCGCGGGCCGCACCTGCCCACCACCCGGCACATCCCGGCGTTCAAGCTGATGCGCAGCGGCGGCGCGTACTGGCGGGGGAGCGAGAAGAACCCGCAGCTCCAGCGGATCTACGGCACCGCGTGGGAGTCGCGGGGTGCCCAGGACGACTACCTGCACCTGCTCCAGGAGGCGGAACGGCGCGACCACCGCAGGATCGGCGCCGAGCTCGACCTGTTCTCGTTCCCGCCGGAGATCGGCAGCGGCCTGGCGGTGTTCCACCCCAAGGGCGGGACAATCCGGCGGGTCATGGAGGAGTACTCGCGGCAGCGGCACATCGAGGCCGGCTACGAGTTCGTGAACAGCCCGCACATCACCAAGGCGGAGCTGTTCGAGACCTCGGGCCACCTGGGCTGGTTCGCGGAGAACATGTTCCCGCCCATGGAGATGGAGGGCGCGAGCTACTACCTCAAGCCGATGAACTGCCCGTTCCACATCCTGGTGTTCCGGTCCCGCGGCCGGTCCTACCGGGAACTGCCGCTGCGGCTGTTCGAGTTCGGCACCGTGTACCGGTTCGAGAAGTCCGGGGTCGTGCACGGGCTGACCCGGGTCCGCGGCCTCACCATGGACGACTCGCACATCTTCTGCACCCGCGAGCAGGTCGGCGCCGAGCTGAAGAGCCTGCTCAAGTTCGTCCTGGACCTGCTGCGGGACTACGGGCTGTCCGACTTCTACCTGGAGCTGTCCACCAGGGACGAGGCCAAGGAGAAGTTCGTCGGCAGCGACGAGGACTGGGAGCACGCCACCGCGATGCTCGCCGAGGCGGCCCAGGAGTCCGGCCTGGAACTGGTCGCCGACCCCGGCGGGGCGGCGTTCTACGGGCCGAAGATCTCCGTGCAGGCGAAGGACGCGATCGGCCGCACCTGGCAGCTGTCCACGATCCAGCTCGACTACAACGAGCCCAAGCGGTTCGGCCTGGAGTACCAGGCGGCGGACGGCACCCGGCAGGAGCCGATCATGATCCACCGGGCGCTGTTCGGCTCGATCGAGCGGTTCTTCGGGATCCTCACCGAGCACTACGCCGGGGCGTTCCCGCCCTGGCTGGCGCCGGTGCAGGTGACCGGGATCCCGATCGCCGACGCACACGTCCCCTACCTGGACAAGGTCGCGGCGCGGCTGCGTGAGCACGGCATCCGGGTGGAGGTCGACGACGGCGCCGACCGGATGCAGAAGAAGATCCGCAACGCGCAGCGCCAGAAGGTGCCGTTCATGCTGCTGGCCGGGGACGACGACGTCGCGGCGGGCGCGGTGTCGTTCCGGTACCGCAACGGGGAGCAGAAGAACGGCGTGCCGGTGGACGAGGCGGTGGCGGAGATCGTCGCGGCGGTCGCCGACCGCATCCAGGTCTGACGGTGCTGGCCCATGTCTGATCAGGCAGCCGAAGAGCCGTTCGAGCAGGACGGGGCCGGCGAGCCCGACGGGTTCCGGCGGCTGTGGATGCCGCACCGCATGGCCTACATCAAGGGCGAGAACCGGGCGACGACGGACAGCCCCGAGGAGTGCCCGTTCTGCCGGGCGCCGAAGCTGTCCGACGCCGACGGGCTGATCGTGGCGCGCGGCACGTCCGTGTTCACCGTGCTGAACCTCTACCCCTACAACTCCGGCCACCTCATGGTCTGCCCCTACCGGCACGTGGCCGACTACACCGATCTCGACCCCGCGGAAACCGTGGAACTGGCCGGGCACACCAAGCTGGCGATGAGCGCGCTGCGGGCCGCCTCGGGCGCGCAGGGGTTCAACATCGGCATGAACATGGGCGGCGTCGCGGGCGCGGGGATCGCGGCCCACCTGCACCAGCACGTGGTCCCCCGGTGGGGCGGCGACACCAACTTCATGCCGGTCGTGGCCGGTGCCAAGGTGCTGCCCCAGCTGCTGGGCGAGACCCGGCAGATCATCGCGGCCGCCTGGGGCTCCTGACCGTGCCGCCCGGGATCAGCCGGCCGGCTGACCCTGGGCGGCGGCCTGTGTCACTCCTTGGAAGCGTTCACGACCTTGTCGGCCAGGTGCGACGGCAGCGCCTCGTAGCGCAGGTAGGACCGGCTGAACGAGCCCGTGCCCTGAGACATCGAGCGCAGGTCGATGGAGTAGCGGGTGATCTCAAGTTCGGGGATCTCGGCCTTGACCAGCGTCCGCCCGCCCTGCACCGGCTCGGTCCCGAGCACCCGGCCGCGCCGGGACGACAGGTCCGACATGACCGCACCGACGTAGTCGTCGGGCACCAGCACCGACACCTCGTCGACCGGCTCCAGCAGGGACACCTTCGCCCTGTCGGCCGCGTCGCGCAGCGCAGCCCGGCCCGCCTTCTGGAAGGCCATGTCGGAGGAGTCCACCGAGTGCGCCTTGCCGTCGTACAGGGTGACCCTGATGTCCACCATGGGGTACCCGGCCAGGACGCCCTGCTCCATCTGGGCGCGCACGCCCTTCTCGACGGACGGGATGAACTGCCGCGGCACCACGCCGCCGACGATCTTGTCCACAAACTCCAGGCCGGACCCGGACGGCAGCGGCTCCACCTCGATGTGCGCGATGCCGAACTCGCCGTGGCCACCGGTCTGCTTGACGTTGCGGCCCAGCCCCTGCGCCTTGCCCGCGACCGTCTCCCGCAGCGGCACCCGGAGCTCGACGGTCTCCACCGCGACCCCGTGACGTGTGGAGAGGCGGTCGAGCATCACGTCGGCGTGGGCCTCGCCCATGCACCAGAGCACCAGCTGGTGGGTCTCGGGGTTGTTCTCCATCCGGAGCGTCGGGTCCTC
>Ga0210396_10007726_pt1 | contig 10224 bp, 7 predicted proteins | sample IncBWH17OmetaG_FD_155466 | JGI IMG/M metagenome (GOLD analysis project Ga0210396, IMG submission 155466) | Forest soil microbial communities from Barre Woods Harvard Forest LTER site, Petersham, Massachusetts, United States - Inc-BW-H-17-O ... | reverse complement strand
GCAGCGCGGCCCACAGCGGCGGAGTTCCTGGCCGAGCTGACCGCCGCGGACCCGACGGCCGCCGACCTGGCCGACTGGCTGCCGGCCCGACTCGTGGAGTTCTCCGCGCGGCGAGTCGCGGAGGTCAGCCCGCACGCGGCTGTGGCGGCGGGCATGGCGGGCGTGGTGGCGGACGCCGAGCCGGCCGCGGAGGTCGAGGCGGCGGCGGACGCCGAGGCGGCGGCGGAGGGCGAGGCGGCGGCGGAGGTCGAGGCGGCGGCGGACGTCGAGCCCGTGGCTGAGGCCGCGGTGGAGGTCGAGCCGGCGGGGGACGTCGAGCCCGCGGCGGAGGCCGCGGTGCAGGTCGGGCCGGCGGCGTACGCGGGGCTCGCGGCCGGCGGCGCGACGTCGGCCCCGCGGCAGCCGGGGCAGGGGCCTCAGCAGCCTGAGGGCGGGGCGCAGGTTCCGCCTCGGATGCCGTACTCGAGTCAGCCGGCGTATCCGGGTCTGCAGGGCAGCGAGTGGTATTCGCCGCTCATGCAGCCGGCGCCGCGGCGGCGGCCGCGGTGGCCGTGGGCGGTCGGGGCGGTGGCGGCGGTGTGCGCGGTAATCGTCGCGGCCGTGGTCCTGTCGCTCGGCTCCGGCCATCACGCGTCGTCGGCCGGGTCAAGCGTCAACGCGGGGCCGAGCTCCGCGGCGCCCAGCGTCACGCCCACGCCGACCGTCGGGAGCCTGCAGCTCTCCCAGCTGCGGGTGGGCGACTGCCTGAGCGGGGCCAACATGGAGCTGAACACCACCAACCCGTGGCCCAAGGTGACCCTGGCCGTGCCATGCAATCAGCCGCATACCGCGGAAGTGTTCTTGGCCAACGACAACTTCTGGCCGCAGAACACCCCGTTTCCCGGGGCCGGCGCGATCAGCAAGGACGGCAGCGCGGCGTGCAACAACGCCTTCCGGGCCTACGTCGGGATTACTTACAAGAAGTCCATCTACACCTGGACCAATATCATCCCGGATGCCTCGACCTGGCCGACGGGCGACCGCGCGCTGCACTGCATCGCCTATTTCTCAACGCCCAAGCAGCCCGCCGGCATGACCCTGAGCCAGTCGATCAAGGGTGCCCGGAAGTAGCTCCGGCGACGCGTCCCGGTTCCCGTGTCCCTAGCGCACATCCCACCGGCGAGCTGTTTCATGATCATGTACACTTTTGGGCGCTATTTGACCCAAACTGTTCACGATCATGAGCCGTGCCCGAAATGTCTCAACCTGAAGTTTGGATATAACGGATATAGCGGCAGCATCTCGGGGCAGGAAAGGAGCCGGGCGCGGGCACCACGGCCCGTTCGGAATAAAGGGGTTGAAACAGGGCAGGCGGGTCAGGCGCGCTACGGTCCTGGCCTGGTCGGGACGTTCGCGGCGGGACGGAGGCGGGCGGGGCTGATGTCGGGGGCCTCGCGGATGCCGAACATGTCGTGCAGCGCGGTCAGCGCGGCGAGTTCGCCGCAGCGGCCGTGGACGCCGGGGACCGGCGGGGTGGCCGAGGAGCACAGGTAGACGCCGCGGATCGGGGTGCGGTACGGGTTCCACTGGATGGTCGGCCGGAACACGGTCTGCTTCATGGTCTGCATGCCGACCGCGATATCACCGCCCACGTAGTTCGGGTTGTGGGCCTCCTCGTCGGCCGCGGTGCGCACGGCGCGGGCCAGCACCAGGTCGCGGAAGCCGGGCGCGAACCGCTCGATCTGCGCCTCGATCCGGTCGGTCACGTCCACGTCGGACCCGGCCGGCACGTGCGTGTAGGCCCATAGCGTCTCGCGGCCCGCCGGGGCACGCGACGGGTCGGCGGTTCCGGGCTGCACGACGAGGACGTACGGGCTCTGCGGGTGCTTGCCCGCGATGACCTCGGCCTCGGCCGTGGCCATCTCTTCGAAGGTCCCGCCCAGGTGCAGGGTGCCGGCCCGGCGGCAGTCCTCGTTGACCCACGGCACCGGGCCGGACAGGGCGAAGTCCACCTTGCAGACGCCCGGGCCGTAGCGGTAGCGGCGCAGCGCGGCGCGGTACCGGCCGGACAGCTGGCCGCCGGCCAGTTCGGCCAGGTTCTTGGGCGAGACGTCGAGCAAGACCGCGGTCGCCCTGGGTAGCTCGGCCAGCGAGCGGACCCAGTGGCCGGTCTCAATGCTGCCGCCGGCGGTGATCACCGCGTCGGCCATCGCGTCGGTGATCCGGGCGCTGCCGCCCTCGATCAGCGGCCAGCCCACGCCGTGCGCGAGCACGATCAGCATCAGGCCGATGCCCCCGGTCGGGACGGCGTTGAGCGGCAGCATGGAGTGAGCCGCGGCCCCGCCCATGATCGCCCGGGCCTCTGGCCCGCGCCAGCGCCGGACCAGGACGGAAGCGGGCAGGATGCCGCGGCTGCCGTACCCAGCCATGACCAGCGGGTGTGTCGGCGGGCGGCGCAGCGGCTGGAGCAGTTCCGCGCAGATGTCGTCGACGTGGCGGGCCATCGGGCCGATCAGGCGGCGGTAGGAGCGGCCGTCGGCGCCCAGGCGGGCGGCGGTCTCGGCTACCGAGCGGGTCACGATCGCGGCCCGGCCGCCGTCCAGGGGGTTGGCGAACTCGACCTCCGGTTTGGCGAACCGCACGCCCCGCGCGGCCAGGTCGAAGCGCTGGAAGAAGGACGAGGCCACGGCCAGAGGATGCGCCGCCGAGCAGACGTCATGCCGGAAGCCGGGCAGGGTGAGCTCCTGGGTCCGGCAGCCACCGCCGATCTCCGGCGCGCCCTCGATCACCTGCACCTTCAGGCCCGCAGCGGCCAGGGTGACGGCAGCGGCCAGGCCGTTCGGGCCGCTGCCGACTATCACCGCGTCAGGATTCCCCCGCATGACACCTCCCTGTTTCAGGTGGTGGCCGTGCCCTTATCGTGCCCTTGGTCTTTGCGCCGGAGCATACGGGCCAGGCCGGTCACCGGAGCCGCGATGGTCTGCAACACGCTGCGGATCATCGAGTTGTGCCAGATGTTGTTGGCGTGGCGCCACTGGCGTTTGGTGTCCACGCAGGTGGTCTTGGTCTCCACGGCCGGGTTGGGGAGGCCGAGCCGCTCCCCCAGCGCGGTCAGCGTGGCGGCCCAGAACTTGTCCTCCTTGGCATGCCCGCCGAAGGTCATCGCGATCTCGTAGAGCGGGTCGTTGGCACGCATCAGGACCAGGGCCTGCACCACCGTCTCCCCGCCGTCTTGGGGGCCCTCGCGTTCGGCGGAGAAGGTGATCCAGCCCGCGAACATGTGCCCCTGCGGGGTCATCAGCGTGAACGACTCGGCGTCGGCGTACAGAACGAAGACCCCGGTGGACAGCTTCACGCCGCCGCCGATGGCTAGGTCGAGCAGGGCCACGTCGCCGGGGTTGATGCCGGTCAGGGCGCCGGCGAACCGGTTGCCCTTCGGCCAGAACTCGGGGAAGTGCTCCCTCCAGGTGGCGATCGCCTGTTCCGGCGCGATCTCCGGTCCTGCCTTCATGCGGTAGCTCTTCTGCCACATCTTGCCGAAGCCCTGAATCGGTCCGGTGAGCCGCCGGCCCGCGACGTTGGTCCCGCGGACGCCGGCCCGCGGATCCACCTCGAGCCGGTCAACCTTCCTGGCCCAGCTGGCCGCGTTCCGCGGCCCTGCTGCCTGAGCCGCGTTCCGCGGCCCTGCTGCCTGAGCCGCGTTCCGCGGCGGGGCGTTGCCCGTCGCGTGCGGCACCGGGGCCGCGGCGGCCTCACGGGCGCTCAGCCCGATCTGCTCCGTCGACCGGACCCGGTCCGGGCCTGCTGTCTCGGTCATGGCCAGGCCCCCCTCTCCGATTATTTGGCGACGCCGTTGAGCGCCGATTCCTCGTTGTCGTAGATCGTGATGGCCTCGTCCAGCCGGGTGAGCTCGAAGATCTCCCGGTAGTGGTCGCTCAGCCCGTAGGCGGAGAGCTGCTGACGCTGCCGGTTGGCCCGCACGAGCAGAGTGACCAGCATGCCGATGCCGCCACTGTTCATGTACTCAAGGCCTGCGAAGTTCAGCACGAGCCGGTTCGTCCGGCCGTCGCTGGCGGCCTCGTAGGCCGACATCAGCACGGGCTCGCACGCCGCGGTGACCTCACCCTTGATGTCGACGACCGCTATCTCGTCGCCGATCCGCCGCACGTCCATCGTGATCGCCGGTGCGCTCATCTGATTTCCTCCCCTTGCTGACCCTTAACGACTCTTGATGACCTGACGTGTGATTGGCGGGCCGCTACGCGGCCGGCCCGGTGAGCTGGCTGACGGCGCGGTCGAGGTCAGGGAAGAGCTCGATGAAGTCCGACAGCCTGGTGATGTCGAAGATCTCGCGGTAGTGCGGGGACAGCCCGCTGGCGACGACCTTGCGGCGTTCGGCCCGGGCGCGGGCCAGCACGCTGACGATCAGCGCGATGCCGGTGGAGTTGATGTAGTCCACCGCGGCGAAGTCGAGCACAACCGTGCCCAGGTCCGCGTGGGTGCCGACCGCGGTCTGGTACGCGTCGGTCAGCACGTCGGCGGCGGACCCGTCGACCTCACCGGAAAGCTCAATGACGGCGGCACCGGGCAGCACCCGGGTCGTGGCCTCACACATGCTCGCCATGTGCAGCACCTCCAGTTCGCATGGTCAGCCAGATGGTGTGCCGCTGGCCATTGATGGTTATGTCCATGGCATCGACCATGTTGCGGATGAGGAACAAGCCCCAGCCGCGCGGGCTCTGCCCGCCGTCCAGCTTCTTGAGCAGATCGGGCTCCTCGGCCGGCTTGGGTGCGCTGGGCGCCTCGCCGCCTTGGTCGCTGATGGCGACGATGATCTCGTCGCCGTTCTGGGTGACCTCGACCTCCACCGGGATCTCGGCGTGGTTCCCGTTGCCGTGCTCGATCGCGTTCATGGTGGCCTCGGCCACCGCGGTCTTGAGCTTCTCCAGCCGGGAATCGGACAGGCCCAGCCCTTGCACCGTCTCCGCGACCCGGGCCAGCGCCAGGCGCTCGTTGCCGGGTTCGCTTGGCAGCTCGAACGCATCGAGCCTGCGGGGTGCGGGGCGGGCTACCTGAGTCATCGCGTTTGCTCCTAGTACCGCGTGTCCTGCTGCCGTGCATCCTGCTGCTGTGCTTCCGGGAGCAAGGCTTCGGGGTGCAGCGCTTCAGGGTGCAGTTCTTCAGGGCGCCATGTTTCCTGGTGCCAGGCGGACGGCGAGCGCTGGAGCGAGACCAGGGTGATGTCGTCCTCCTGCTCGTGATCGGGACCGGTGAAGGTACCGAGCTCGGTCAGGCACAGGTCGATAAGCCCCTCGCCCGACGGGCCCTTGCCCACCAGCGCCGACACCCGCGGGAAGCCGAACATCTCGCGGTCCGGCGCGTGCGCCTCAGCCAAGCCGTCGCTGTGCAGCAGGGCGCAGTCACCCGGCTCGAACTGGAAGGTCATCTCCTCGTACGAGCTGCCCTGCATCAGGCCCAGCGGCATGCCGCGGGCACGCAGCTCCTGCACGCCGCTCTGGGTCCGCACGTACGGGACGTCGTGGCCGGCGTTGGCGAACTCCACCTCGCCGCTGGCCGGGTCCAGGACCAGGGCCAGGCAGGTGACGAACATGTGGGCCGGGATGTCGACGCAGAGCATGTCGTTGACGTGCCCGAGGACCTTGCCCGGCGAGATCAGCCGCGGGGCGGCGTCCCGCAGCAGCGAGTGCGTACTGGCCATGACCAGCGCCGCGGGCACGCCCTTGTCGGTCACGTCGCCGACCACGAACATGACCCGGCCGTCCGGCAGCGGAATGAAGTCGTAGAAGTCTCCGCCGACGGTCCGGGCCGGGCGGTAGAACGCGGCCACGTGCCAGCTCGGCAGGTCGGGCAGCTCCTTGGGCAGGAACTGCTGCTGGATCAGCTGCGCGATCTTCAGTTCCTGGTCGAGCCGCTCACGCTGACGGGCTTCGGCCTGCTGCTGGCGGACCAGCTGGCCGACCCGCATGGCGGGGGCGGCGTAGCCGGCCAGGGAGTTGAGCAGGCGCAGGTCGTCGGTGGAGTAGCCGCGCTCGGACCTTCTCGGGCCGAGGCTAAGCAGGCCGACCAGGCTGCCCGACGAGATGAGCGGGACGACCAAGACGACGCCGGCCTCCTGCAGAGCCTTCAGCGCCGGGGACTGGAGCTGAAGGACGGTGATGTCCACCGCGCTGGCCGCGCTGAGCAGGTACCCGATCAGCGGGTCGTTAGAGGCCAGGTCCAACTCGGGCCCGGCCGCCACCACGCTCGGCGCGATCGGCACGACATCGGCGGCGGCCGCGGGCGGCGTGCGGCGCAGCCAGTTCCGCCGGCGGGCGGCATTATTGCTGTCCGTGGCGGCGTCTGCGGTGCTGGTCTCGGAGCCGGCCGGCATGGAGCCGGCCGGCTCGGTGCTGTCCGGCTCCTGCCAGTCAGCCTCCGTGACCCCGGGCGTCCCCCCGGACGCCCCCCCAGACGTTGCTGCCGTCATCGGCTCCGACGTCAGCTCAGACGCCCCCCCGGGCGTTACCTCCGTGTCACGGGACACAGGTGCTGTCCCGCTGGTACTCCCCATCTGTTGCGTCATGTCACACTCCGGGTTCGCGGCTCGTCTTGCGACGCACCTTCACACTAGAAAGATTGCGATACGGGATCGTTACGGCCGTCAAGTCTTCTGGCATGTTTTTTTACGCGGTTGCGTTACGGTGAGCCCGTGGGAGCATCCCGATGACTGCTTTGCGCCTAGCGTTGCTCGGGCCGCCGGTCGTGCTGCGCGACGGTCTCCCGGTCACGTTCGACACCAGAAAGGCCATCGCGCTGCTCGCGCTGCTCGCCGTGACCGGCCGCGAGCACAGCCGCGAACAGCTCGCCGACCTGCTGTGGCCGGAGGCCGACAGCGCCAAGGGCCGGGCCTCGCTGCGGCGCACCCTGTCGGTCACCGCGGCCGCCATGGGTGCGGGCCTGACCATCAGCCGGGCCGCGGTGACCCTCGAGCTCGGCGCGGTCCAGGTAGACGTGCGCGAGTTCGAGGCGCTGATCGCCCGGGCGGACGCCGAGCCCCTGGAACGGGCGGTCCGGCTGTACCGCGATGACTTCCTGTCGGGTTTCGTCCTGCGCAGCTGCCCGGACTTCGAGGAGTGGCAGTCGTCGGTGGCCGAGGGACTGCGACAGGCACTGGCCCGCGGGCTGCAGCGGCTGGTCGCGGCGTGCATCGCGGAGGGCGATCTGGAGCGCGCCACCGGGCACGCCCGGCGCTGGCTGCAGCTCGATCCCCTGCACGAACCCGCCCATCAGGCGATCATCAGGCTGCACGGCTGGGCCGGCCAGCGTTCGGCGGCGATGCGGCAGTACCGGTCGCTGGTCCGGGTGCTGGACCGGGATCTGGCCGTTCGGCCGCTGCCCGAGACGACCCGGCTGTACGACGACGTGCGGGCCGGGCGGCTGGAACCGCCGCCGGAGCCTTCGGTCCGGGCCGCGGACTCGCCCGCCGCCGCGACCTCAGCCCCAGCGGCCTCAGCCTCAGCTGCCTCAGCTGCCTCAGCGGCCTCAGCGGCCGATGAGGCTACGGCGGCTCCCGAGGTTGCTGGCGCAGCCGGGATCTGGCCGCTGGTCGGGCGGGAGGCCGAACTGGCTACGCTCCGCGCGGCCTGGCACGCGACCGGCGCGGCGGGCCGGGTGGTGGCGATCGCCGGGCAGGCCGGCAGCGGGAAGACGCGGCTGATCACCGAGTTCCGGACCGAGGCGACGGAGCCGCCGAGGGCGGCCGTGGTACTGGCCGCCCGCTGCCACGACGGCGAGACCACGCTGCCGTTCGTGCTGGCCGCGGACCTGCTGCGGACTGCGCTCGCGGTGCGGCCCGATCTGCCCGACGTGCTCCCGGCGCAGACGGCCGCGATGGCCGGGCGTCTGGTGCCGGCCCTGGCCGCGGCCCACCCGGAATCGGTAGCGCCCGCGCTGGACAGCCCGGTGGCCGTGACCCGGCTGTACGCGGCGATCGCCGACACGCTGCGGACCGCGACCGAGGGCAGGGGCGCTGCTTCGGGCGCCGCCGGTTCCGCCCCCGCCGCCGAAGGGGCGGCAGGGGTGGTCGTGGTGGAGGACGTGCAGTGGGCGGACAGCTCGTCGCTCGGGCTGCTCGCCTACCTGGTGCGGCGGCTGGCCGACTGGCCGCTGCTGCTGGTGCTGAGCTGGCAGGCCGAGCAGGCCGGGCGGCTGCGGGTGCTGCGCACCGCGCTCAGCGAGGCCGAGGACCAGTCGATGGGCGAGATGATCGAGCCGGGACTGCTCGGGCCGGAGGCGATCGGCGCGCTGCTGGACCTGGATGGGATGCCGCAGGTCGAGGTGGACCGCCTGATGGCCGAGACGCGCGGACTGCCGATGCTGGTCCGCGAGTACATCGAGGCGCTGCGGTCGGCCGAGGACTCCGCCGAGCCGGACGCCCAGGGGCTCGAGCAGGCCGACTGGTGGCCGCCCGCCAGTGTCCGGGACCTGCTGCGGGCCCGGCTGCAGGCGGTCAGCGAGCCGACCCGGCAGATGCTGACCGCGGCCGCGGTGCTCGGCAGCGACAACGACGCGGACCTGCTGCGCGCGGTCAGCGGGCGAGGCGAGGACGAGATCGTCGAGGCGATCGACGAGGCGCTGGCCCGGTCGCTGCTGACCGAGATTCCCCCGCCCGCCGCGGGCGCGGCGCCCTCCTACGGGTTCCCGTACGAGGCGCTGCGCCGCACCGCCTACGAGTCGGCCACGCTGGCCCGGCGCCGGCTGCTGCACGGCCGGGCGGCGGACATCTTGACCCGGCGGTACGAGCGGGACCCGGCCACCACCCGGGCCGCGACGGTGGCCGACCACCTGCAGCTGGCCGGCCGGGACGCCGAGGCCGCGCAGTGGTGGTGGCGGGCCGCGCAGGTGGCCCGCGAGCTGTACGCGCACGCCGAGGCGTACGCGCATCTGGTCCGCGCCCTGGCGCTCGGCTACCCGCAGCTGCCCGGCCGGATCGCGCTGGGCGAGGTACTGGTGGTGCTCGGCCGGTACCGGGAGGCGCTCGCCGAGTTCGAGACCGCGGCGGCGCTGGCCGGGGCGGGCGTCAGCGAAGAGCCGGGCGTTAACCAAGAGGTAAGCGAAGAGGCCGACGCCTCGGCCAGCGACCGGGCCGCGCAAGCCAGCATCGAGCACAAGCTGGCCGACGTGCACCACCGGCTGGGCGACTGGGACCTGGCCGAGGCGCACCTGGCCGTGGTCACCGAGTTGGTCGCGTCCGCCGAGCCGGGCCGCCTGGCCCGGGCCGAGGCCGACCGGGCCGTGGTCGCCTACCGGCGGGGCGACGCCGAGCAGGCTGCGGCGTTCGGCCGGGCCGCGCTGTCCTGCGCCCGGGCTGCCGCCGACCGCGGGGCGACCGCGCAGGCGCTCAACGTCTTGGGCATGCTGGCCGCGCGGGCCGGGGACACCGCCGCGGCCGAGACCTACCTGCGGGACAGCCTGGCCGAGGCGCGTCAGCTGCCCGAACTCGGCGCCGCGGTGGCCGCGCTGAACAACCTGGCCCGGTTGCTGGCCGAGACGAGCCGGAACCGCGAGGCGCTCCAGGTCGCGGCCGAGGCGCTCGAGCTCGGCAGCGAGCTCGGCGACCAGCACCGGGTGGCGGCCCTGCACACGAACATGGCCGACCTACTGCACGCCGACGGCCAGGGCGACGCCGCCATAACCCACCTTAAGGAGGCGGCCCGGCGGTTCGCTTCGGTCGATGTGGGCGACGCGCCGCGGCCGGAGATCTGGACACTCGTGGAGTGGTAGCGGACGGGATGGCGATCGAGGTCGATGATCCGCTGGACCCGTCTGCGCAGCGGATTGAACAGCGCGGCCGCGGCCAGCGTGGAGCCCGCCGCCGCCGCCGGCGACCTGAACGACAGCACCTGCCGGGACATCAGCACCAGCCCGGCATCGTTACGGCAAAAACCTTGATGCCGAACGGGCCGTGGTTCTCCCCTACAGCGAAATGTTCAGCACCACGGTGACCGTGTAGCCGCCGGGGTTGACGGTGAGCTTCTCGTTCAGCGAGATCAGGCTGGACGAGGTCACCGTGACGGTCGCGCTCGCGCCGGATGAGAGCGATCCTGACGCGGGCGAGATGGTGAGCCCGGCCGCGGCCGAGATCGAGTAACCGACCGGGCCGCCCTTGGCGGTGAGCGTGAACGTCCCCACCCCGTGGCCGTTGACCGCGACCAGCACGAGCCTGCTCACCGACACGGTCAGGGT
>Ga0210396_10007725_pt1 | contig 10225 bp, 7 predicted proteins | sample IncBWH17OmetaG_FD_155466 | JGI IMG/M metagenome (GOLD analysis project Ga0210396, IMG submission 155466) | Forest soil microbial communities from Barre Woods Harvard Forest LTER site, Petersham, Massachusetts, United States - Inc-BW-H-17-O ... | reverse complement strand
CGGCATCGTGGATGCCGGTCGCGGAGGAGAGATTCAATCCCAGGCTGCCATTGCCGGAAATCCCATCGATCGTAACAGTGTAGACCGAGCCGCTGTTGGCCGTCACGGTCAGGTTGGGTGATGTTTTGACGCTTCCGGTGGCGGCGACGGCAAAGTCGGATGCGGCGACGCCGGTGACGGCTTCGCTGAAGGTGACGGTGTAGCTGACCGTGGCCGACCCCGTGTTCGGGCCGGCAGGAGTGGCACGGTTGATCGAGAGCAGGCTCGGGCCCGCCGCCAGCAACCGCCGGGGCTCCAGGGCTTCGGGCCGGAAAGACGCGGCATTCGACCCGGATTTTCGTTGCCCTCGACGACCGCTCCGCCGATTTCTGATCAAGTTGGCAAGTAATTTGAAAGACGATTCCCGTCCGATTGCTTCCAGCCAATCATTCGCTGACATTTGCCCTCGCGCCGAAACGAAAGACCGTTCTTCCTGCCACCGGTCCCAAGTCGCATTCCGTTCCATCGAGCGAATGCCAGCCGGGACGAAAGGAAATCTATACGGCAATTATGACACGTCCACCAGAGGCCGGAGGTTCATTCGATGGCTGCGGGATGCGGATTACGGATCTGTCGGGGATCCTGATGAGGAATGGGGGGAGTTTGCGGTGCATGCGGATAAAGCTGGCCTGGCCGCTTTGATCGTATGACAATCCGGCCATGGGCAAAGGCGCTTACGGATCGACGCGGCGGCAGTTCCTGGGTCACTCGGCGGTGCTGGCTGCAATCGCGATGGGCGGGAAGGTAGGGGTGGATGCGGAGCAAAAGTCAGAGACGCAGCCGGCTGTCCCCTGGTATCGGCGAACGTATCGCTGGGGGCAGACGAACATCACCGAAGCGGACATCGGGCGGTATGACATCGGCTGGTGGCGACAGTATTGGAAACGAACTGCGACACAGGGGGCTGTCATCAACGCCGGTGGAATCTTCGCCTACTACCCGAGCAAGTTTCCGCTGCATCAGCGGGCGCAGGGGCTGGGGGATCGCGATCTGTATGGGGAGCTTGCCGCGGCGGCGCATGACGACGGGCTGGTGGTGCTGGCACGAATGGATTCGAGCAAGGCGCACGAGGAGTTCTATCGCGCCCATCCCGACTGGTTCACGAAGGATTCACGCGGCAGGCCGTACCGATCGGGTGATTTGTATGTCGCGTGCCTCAATGGGCCGTATTACGAGCAGTATCTGCCGGACGTTTTCCGCGAGATCATCGAACGCTCGCACCCGCAGGGGTTCGCCGACAATTCCTGGAGCGGCCTGGATCGCGGAAGCATCTGCTATTGCGAGAACTGCGCGAAGCGTTTCGGAGAGCCGCTGCCCAAACGCCACGACTGGGACGATCCCCCCTATCGCAAATGGATCGAGTGGAGCTACCAGCGACGGCTGGAAGTGTGGGATTTTTTCAATCGCGTCGCCCGCGAGGCGGGCGGCGTTGATTGCCTGTGGCTGGGAATGAACAGCGGCAGCGTCACGGGACAGAGCCGGTCGTTCAGGGACGTTCGCAAGATCTGCGGGCGATCGCAGATCGTGATGCTCGATCATCAGTCGCGCAGCGATCTGGGCGGCTTTGCCGACAATTCGATCACGGGAAAGCTGATTCATGGCGTGCTGGGGTGGGAGAAGCTGATTCCCGAGAGCATGCCGATGTACCAGGCGGGCCGGCCGACTTTCCGGCTATCGGCCAAGCCGGCCCCGGAGGCGCGGATGTGGATGCTGGCCGGGTTTGCCGGCGGAATTCAGCCCTGGTGGCATCACATCAGCGCGTACCACGAAGACCGCCGGGCGTACCTGACCGCTGAGCCGGTCATGCGATGGCACGCCCAGAACCAGAAATACCTGGTAGACCGGACGCCGGTGGCGAGCGTTGGTGTCGTCTGGTCGCAACGCAATACAGATTACTTCGGGCGGGATAATTCGGAGGAACTGGTCGATCAGCCGTGGCGCGGTGTCACGCAGGCGCTGGTTCGCGGGCGGATTCCGTTTGTGCCGGTGCATGCCGACGACATCGCACGCGAGGCGCCGAAGCTGGCCGTGCTGGTGCTGCCGAATCTCGGGGCGATGTCGGATTCTCAAGTGGCCGCAGTTCGGAAATTCGTCGAGTCGGGCGGCGGCATCGTCGCGACCGGGCAAACCGGCCTTTACGATGCGTGGGGCGATCCGCGGGCCGATTTCGCACTCGCGGACTTGTTCGGCGTGTCGGGAGGGAAACCGAACCGCACGGTTGAAAACGCTGCCCGTCATACTTATATGCGGATGAGCGTCGAGCGTCGGGGGAAAGTGGGCGGGCCGCACGTTTCCGGCGAACCCGCCGACGAGGCTCCACGGCATCCGGCGCTCGCGGGTTTCGACGAGACGGATATCCTGCCGTTCGGAGGGACGCTTGGGCCGCTGAAAGTGAGTCCAGGGGCCACGGCATTGCTGACATTCGTTCCCTCATTCCCGGCGTTTCCGCCGGAGACGGCGTGGATGCGCACGCCCAGGACCGACATCCCGGGCTTGATCGTCAACGAGCCGGGGCCGGGACGGGTCGCTTTTGTTCCCGCCGACATCGACCGGCGCTTCGCGATCGACAATCTTCCCGATCATGGCGATCTGCTGGCGAATCTGGTGCGATGGGCCTCGAAGGGAAACCTCCCGCTGGAAGTGCGCGGTCACGGCCTGGTTGATTGCGAGCTTTACCGCCAGCCGGGCCGGATGATTCTGCACATGCTCAATCTGACCAGCGCCGGCACCTGGCGGGCGCCGGTCGACGAGCTGATCGCCATCGGGCCGCTGCAAGTGCGCATTCGGCTCATGGATGACGTGCGTCCCAGGACGATAGGGATGCTTGTAGCTGGAGGGAGCGTGGACGCGAAGGCCGAGGCCGGCTGGGCCCTGTTCCAGCTCGCGTCGCTGTTAGATCATGAGGTCGTCGTGGTCGAATGATCAACCGGTCGAGCGCTACCAACCGTCTTGCTTCGATGCGTCAGCAAGCAGGCGGCAATGAAGTCCAACGGCTACTGCTGGATTAAATCGCCAAAGGCGCCCAGCAACTGATACTTCTTCTGCCACGGCGTATACATGAATCCCCGCACGTTGGTCCGGTCCTTGGCGAGGCGCATCCAGCCTCTCACGTCTTCGAGATTGTCGGCGTCGTAGTAGCAGGCGATCAATTCCCCGAATCCCTGCTCGGCGAAAATCCGGACGCTTTTTTCCCGCGGCGTTCCACCCCAGATGGCGATCACCAGGTCCTTCGGGACATGGTTCCACGACCCGGCGAAGCTTCCCTGCGCCAGGTAGTAGTTGCCGTGCGCATTGTGGTTGGGATCGAGCATGTCGGACCAGATGTAAACCTGAGCGTCCGGCATGTATTTTCGGAGGATTTGCACCTGCTTTGTGATGCACTGGCCGAGCAGCTCCCCCAAGTCGCGCCCGCGGCAGGCTTCACACGTCCCGCCCATGCGGATCTCGTCCATGTTCAGCAGCACGCGTTTTGGGTGAAGGTGCTCGGCAAGGGCCTTGGCCTCGCGGTCGAAAATCTCGTAGAGCTCCGGCTCGGCCATGCAGACTGTGACCTGGCCGTCATTGACGACCATCGGGTGATACCAGCTGACTTTCAGGCGCTGGCCGTCCTTGATCCGGCCCGAGGGGAGAATTCGCAGAGGCACTGCGGCGCGATCAACGAAGTTGAAGTTGAAATTTGGATCGAGCAGCGGCGCAAAATCCTTTCCTTCGTCATATGTCGTCGCGCCGTCCTCGCTTTTCACGCCGACGGGCGTGCCCGGGCGACGCAGCACGTTGATCGGCCCGATCTCCTGGAGGCTCCAGTCGTCGAGCCAGAACTTTCCCTGCTTTGCACCCCATACGCCGGCATAGACGTTAATCGACTCCTTGTCGAGGCTGTTGACGAGCATTGTGATTTTTCGCCAGTCTTGCGTGGCGGGAATGCGAAACTCGCGCGGGGCCAGGTCGCGGCCGTCGGCCAGGGCGGTGACGCGAAAGGCGCCCGGCGGCTGCAATGCCTCGGTCTTCACCCAGATCGTCATCCGATAGCAGCGATGCGGATGAACGCGGATTTTTTCCATGATCCGGCCGTGCCCGTAGGGGTTGGCGGTGAAGTTCTCCAGTCGGATCGAGGCTTTCCCGCCGCGGTGGATTTCCGTGTCGGCAAAGCTCACCTGCCCGGGCTGGTCCTGCATGGCCAGGCCGTTGAAGCGGTTGTTTTTGAACTGCTCGAAGTCGCCGTTGGCGATCTGCTCGGAATCCTCGGACATCAGGCGAGCTGCGTTGCCGCGCACGGTGAACGGTGCATTCTCGACGCTCACTCCATCGGCGAGCATTTTGTCGACCCCCAGCGCCGAGCTGCCGTACCCGACTGAGAACCCGGCGGGAATCAGCTCGATGTGCAGGCGGTCGCAAGTCTGCCTGACCGTATCAAGTCTGCGGAAGTAAGCCGGCGACTGGCGGGTCATCGAATCCATTCCCGCCGAGAGCACCGCGCCGTTGATGCCGTGTTTTGCGCCGTCCTCGAGAACTCTGTTAATGGCATCGACATCGCTGTCGCGCGACAGGTTCCAGCCGAACACCCAGACGAAGCGGTCCTGGTAAGGCGCCGCTTTCAGCGGCATTCCGAGGGCCGCAATAATGAAGAGAGTCATGAGGGCGACGGGCTGTTTTGTGGCACGGGTTTTCCCTTCGGGTCTGAGCCTGGGGCTCAGCCTCAGGGTCGAAGACAACCCGTGCGTAGGCCCGTCGAAAAGCGATAAACTCGCCTTGCAAGATTTCTCAACATAGCCACCCGCTCGCACGGCTTGAAAAGCCGTGTCACGGGAAAGCTGCCCACTGTCAACCGCCATCTTGACCTCCGCGCTGCACCGCAAGTGACTATTGACGAACGAGCGTGGCGTTGGCCGCGCGCGTCGGGGTTCTGTAGAATCCCACCGAAGGCAGGATCCATCATGAAACAAAGCCGACGGCAATTCCTCAAGGCGGCGGGTTCGACGGTGGCGGCGTTTACGATCGTGCCGCGGCACGTGCTGGGCGGTGCGAAGTTCGTCGCGCCCAGCGAAAAAGTAAACGTGGCGATCGTCGGTGCCGGCGGGCAGGGCCGCACCAACGTCCGCGAGCTGTTCCCGCTTTCCAACGTGCAGATCATCGCCCTGGCCGACCCGATGGAATCGGTCAGCCTCGACCGGTTCTATTTCAAGGGCATGGCGGGGCGAAAGCCGGTGCGGGCGGAGATCGAGTCGCAGTACGCCAGGAACACGCCCAACTTCAAATGCGCCGAGTACGAGGATTTCCGCGAGATGCTGGAGAAGGAGAAGGCGATCGACGCGATTTTGTGCGCCACGCCCGATCATCTGCACGCATACGTGACGCTGGTTTGCCTGCGGTCCGGCAAGCACGTGTTCTGCGAGAAGCCGCTCACCCACAACATTGCCGAGGCCCGGCTGGTGGCGAAAGTGGCGAAGGAAACGGGGCTGGCGACGCAGATGGGGAACATCGGGCATTCGACCGAGGGGATTCGCCAGACGGTCGAGTTTCTCCGCGACGGCGCGATCGGCACGGTTCGCGAGGCGCATTCGTGGGTGCCGGCGTCGCGCTGGAATCCGACCCTCCAGGGCAGGCCGACGGACGAGCCGCCGGTGCCGGCGGGGTTCAACTGGGATTTGTGGCTCGGCCCGCGCGCGGTGCGGCCCTACAACCCGGCGTACGTGCCGGTCACCTGGCGCGACTTCTGGCACTTCGGGTGCGGGGCGCTGGGCGACTTCGGCTGCCACGACATGGACGCCGCAACTTGGGCTTTCGATCTTCCCGCGCCGACGCGCGTCGAAGTTCTGCCGGCGGGGCATTCGGATTCGGAAATCGCGCCGTACGGGGAAATCGGTTACTACCACTTCCCTGCGCGGGGGGAGCAGCCGCCATTGAAGCTGACGTGGTACTCGGGCGGCTTGCGCCCGCCCCACCCCGACGCGATGCCGGAAGGCTCGCGGCTGGCCGATCGCGGCATCATGTTCGTGGGCGAAAAAGGTGTCATCCAATGCGACGGGGCGGGCGGGGCGCCGCGGCTCTATCCGCTGGCATTGCGCAACAGCTACAAACGGCCCGAGAAAACGCTGCCGCGTTCCAACGGGCATCACCGCGACTGGATCGACGCGATCAAGGGCGGCCCGCCGGCCTCTGCCAATTTCCAGTACGGCGCCCATCTCACCGAAATCACCCTCCTGGGCGTCATGTCGCTGCGACTGGGCGGCAAGAAGATCAATTGGGATGCAACCAACATGAGAGCAGTTGGGCTTCCCGATGCCGATGCGATCGTCCACGAAACCTATCGCAGCGGCTGGGAGTTAGAATCGTTGGGTTGAGTGGACCGGGAGGGCGAGGCGGGCGAGGCTCCTTGCCGAGCCGGACGTTTTCCCACCGGAACCCGGCTCGGCAGGAGCCTCGCCCGCCTCGCCCTCCCGCCTGACGGTGTCCGGCCTTACCACCCGAACCGTTCCTCATTTCATGGATTACCATGCATGTTCCCAGAAACCGGGGGCGTCGGCGGCGCGGAGCTCGATGCCGCGCAGCCATTTGGCTTGGCGCTTTTCCACAGGTACAGTCGGGGAATGAGGCCGCGGAGCGGGAGGCCGTGCTCGGGCGTCAGGTCCTTGCCCTCCCATTGATACGGGGAAATTACGCTCCGCGGCGGCGTTTCCACTGGATCCCCGCGGCGGAACGCGCAGCGGTGAAGCTGCCGAACAACCGCACCGACGCCCCATACAGCGCCGGATGCTCGCGCCGCACCGCGGAATCCGACAGCGCCTTGCCTGCCCGCTGCGCCTGCTTGAGCCCGCGGATCACCTGCTCCCGCGTCCAGCTCCGCCGCTCGCGCACCTTCTCGGGATCGACCTTGGCGGCGCGGAGGGCTTCGTCGTAGCTGGAGAAATGCCGGACCGCCGCCGCGTGCAGGCCCGGATCGTCGCGCTGGATGGCGCCGCTGTTGAGCGGCTCGTGATCGCGATAGCGCTGTTTCAATTCCGCGACAATGCTGTCCTTGCTCCACTTGCGGTAGCGGTTGACCTCGTCGGCGTCGAGGCCGGCGCCGTGCAGGGCCCGGTCCCAGCTTCCAAACAGCCTCGGCTGAAGCGAAGCAAACGCGGCCTTGGCCAATTCGTCGCGGCGGCTGGTGACGGCGGACCAGTGCAGGTTCTCGTCCTTTCGCCGGGCCTGCTTGATGAGGTTGATGATCGCCCCCTTGGTCCACCGCGGCCGCCGGGTTACTTCCGCGTAGTCGATGCCGGCCCGTTCGATCGCCTTGCGGTAGGACCCGAAGTGATACGCTGCCGCCGAAACCAACGACTGCCTTCGCCGGGCCAGCGCGTTGTACGACAGGTCGGCGCCGGTCCGGTGCAGTTTCTTGAGCGCTCGAACTACTTCATCCTTGTCCCAGATCATGTCAAACCGCAAGACATTACTGCTTGTTCTTCGGACGCTCAATAAGCAAAATGTGCCGCGCGCGGCGGAGCGCCTATTTTGAATGCTTCCAGTCGTCGCTCGATGCCTGGGCCGGCTCGGGTTACAATATACATTCGGGTGCGGGTTTCAGCTTCTCACCCCGCAGGAAATCGGGTGGTCGGGCCGCCATCCTTTCTGGCTCCTTGCCGCGGGCAGGGACCGGGGAAGGCATGCGTGAGCCGGTTTGAACTGATCACATCGCCGACGGTGCTTCCGCGGGTTCGCATGGGCCGAGCGCCGCGGGCGGTGCTGTTCATTTTTCTCCTGGCGGCCAGCGTAGCGATCCTTGCCGCCGACAAGCTTGTCGGGGTGCTCGCGGATTGGCGGCAGGTCGCGAGCCTGAGCGTTTTCGGCGGCGTGATCTGGGGAATCCTGCTGTACGAGGACCACCGACTGACTGTCGGCTTGAGCGCGGTTGCCGCGATCCTGGCGATGGGGTTGTTCACCAGCGCCCGTCAATTCGTTTCCGCGGCGGGAATCGACGTTATCCTGTTCCTGCTCGGGACGTTTCTGGTCGCCGGGTATCTGGAGGAGAGCCTCTTCTTCGAGCACCTGGCGAGCCAGATCGTGCGTCATGCCGGCCGCGGGCCGACGAACCTGATGGGCGCGCTGATGCTGTCGGCGATGATCGCGTCGGCCATCGTCGGCGAGGTCGCCGCCATTCTTTTCGTCGGCGGGGCGATGCTCCACATCGCCCAGCGCTACCGGCTGCGGCCGATCCCGTTTCTCATCATGCTGGTATTCGCCACCAACATCGGCTCGGCGGCCAGCGCCTTCGGTCCCGTCGGCATCACCATCGCGATCAAGGCCCACCTGACCGTCCTGGATTTTTTCCGCTGGGCCACTCCGATTGCGCTGGCGGTGCTCGTGCTGACGCTGGCGATCTGCCGATGGTGGTTCGCGCGGGATTGGCAGGCGCTGGGCGAAGCGATGTGTCAGGGCAACGTTGCCGGCAGCGTTCCCGATCCCAAGCGGCACTCGGTGGTGCCGGCGTGGATTCTTGCCGGATCGATGACCGCGTTATTCGTGTTTCACGAACAGATCGAGCGGTTGCTGCGCCTGGGACCGCAGATCGAGCTACCGGCAGCGGCGCTGCTGGCCGGTGGCGCGGCGCTCCTCCTGTCGGGATCCAGCGCCGGGAGAGTCATCCGCAGCCGGGTTGACTGGGGAACCCTGGTGTTCTTCCTGACGCTGTTCGTGGTGGTCGGCGCGATGGAAGCGACCGGCGTCACCGGCGCGGTCGCCAGGCAATTGCTGCGCGGCGTGGGCCGGCATCCGGCGGCCCTGGTCCTGGCGGTCGGCTGGGCGACGGGATTGCTCAGCGCTTTTCTGGCCAACGTGCTGGCGGTCGCCGCGTTTTTGCCGATTGTCGCCGAGCTGAAGAATCACGGCGCCGCCTGCCCCGACGCGGTCTACTGGCTCATGCTCTTCGGCGCCACCTTCATGGGCAACATGACGAGCATCGGCTCGACCTGCAACATCATCGCCTGCGGCATGGCCGACAAGCGCGGCCACGGCACGATCTACTTCCGCTCCTGGCTGAAAATCGGCCTGATCATCAGCCTCTCCTCGATGGCCCTGGCGACGCTGCTGCTGGCGATCGAAACCCGCGGGTTCCGGGCGGGATAAGGCGAATACCTGAATCTCACGCTGAGGCGCAGAGGCGCAAAGAGGAAGGAAACTTGCGGTCTCTGGCCCTGGTAACATCCCTGTTCCACTTCTCCGCGTCTCTGCGGCTCTGCGTGAGAATTCAATCTCTTCACACTCGCCGCACCACGACGAGCCACGCGTTGGGACCGCCGGGCGTGAAGGTGCTCTCCTTCAAATCGGGCCGGACCTCGAACCGGATCGGCTCGATCAATTCGACTTTCCAGCATTCGGCAAATGCGTCTTGGATTTCCTGTCGTGACACTCGGCGCGGCCCGTGCGTTCCCGGCTCATCGTCGCTAAAGCAGAGCAAGAACAGCCTGCCGCCCGGCTTCAGGACGGAGGCCAGCCCCTCGACGTAGCGCCTCCGGTCGGTGTCGCTGAAAACATGCAACAGGCCGCTGTCGATGACGTTGTCGAATCTCGCCGGCCAGCCTTGAGCGTCAGGGCGTCCATGACCAGGAACGTTGCCGTCAGCCCCCGCTCAGCCGCCTTCTGTTTCGCCCTGGCGATCGGTTCAGCCAGGAAGTCGATGCCGGTGACTTTGTTTCCGCGTCCGGCAAAGTAGAGGGCGCTCTCGCCGGTGCCGCAACCGGAATCCAGCAGCGATCCCGTGATCTGCCCGGCCATCTCGACGAGCGCCTTCTGCGGCCTGCCAATGTCCCACGGCGCCAGTCCCGCATAGGCGCTCTCGAATCGGGCTCGGTCGGGAAGAGCCATGTTGTTTCTCCGGTTGTGGTCTCAATCAATTCCATCGAAGGATCGCGGCGGGATTTTAGCTCACGCCGAGACGCCGAGACGCGGAGGGGAATTTCGCGACCCGGGCGGTGAAGCTTTCCCCTTTCCAATCCGGCTAAATTCAGATCAAAGGAGGGAGAACACACGCGGGGGCCGTGTCAAAACGGGAGGGGGCGAGGACGTTTTATCCGGCGCGCGTTGAACCGGCGTGATATCCGGGTCGCACAAGAATATGATAAATGTCCCATTTTCCGGCTCATCCGGTTTTTGCGTAGGTAGCTGGGGCTCCGCCCCAGACCCCGGAGTTTAGCGCGGAGGTGCCGCC
>Ga0210396_10007724_pt1 | contig 10226 bp, 9 predicted proteins | sample IncBWH17OmetaG_FD_155466 | JGI IMG/M metagenome (GOLD analysis project Ga0210396, IMG submission 155466) | Forest soil microbial communities from Barre Woods Harvard Forest LTER site, Petersham, Massachusetts, United States - Inc-BW-H-17-O ... | reverse complement strand
CCGCATCGCACCCCCCGTGGAGAAATGCTAGGATACTCGGACAAGTTCGCACACGCAACACGACCCACGAAGCATTACTGGATTGGTTAAAATGGGTATTGAAACGGTAGATCGGCGGTCTTTCTTGGACCCAAATCTCGACGGGGTATGGGTGCATGCTTCCTCCGCCCCGCCAAGCTCGGTTTTTGAGAGGCTCAAACGGTTGATTGCGGGTCCCCGTATAACGCCTCTGCCCATCGGCACGCGGATATATGGAGTAGGCGACCTACATGGCAGAGCCGATCTGCTGAAAGTCACGCATGCTTTCATCCGGGAAGAAGAAAAGCGCGCTCCGGTAGCAGAAACCCTGATCGTCTATCTCGGCGATTACGTCGACCGGGGACCAGACTCCAAAGGGGTCATAGATGAGCTTCTGGTACCCACATCGGGCGCGAAGCGTATTTTCCTGCGCGGAAATCATGATGAGGCGTTGGTCCGCTTTCTTTCGGAGCCGGATTACTATCGGACATGGAAAGCATTTGGCGGCGGTGCGACGCTTATGAGCTATGGCGTAAATCCACCGCTGATCGAGTCCCAAGCGAATTTCACGCAATTGCGCGACGAGTTTGCCCAAGCGCTTCCGGAAGCGCATCGGCAGTTTCTGGCGGGCTTGCATCTTTTCGCGAGAATTGGGCCTTATTGCTTTGTGCATGCTGGCATCCAGCCTGGCATTCCGTTCGAGATGCAGGAAAAGCGCGATCTGCTATGGGTTCGAGAGCCGTTTCTGGGATCGGATCTGGATCACGGCATGATCATCGTTCATGGCCACAGCCCCTCGGCGGAGCCGGAATGGAAAAGCAACAGGATAGGCCTCGATACCGGAGCCTACGCGACCGGGCGGCTGACGGTGGCGGTTCTTGAGCATGCCTTAACGCGTTTCGTCACAGTTACAAGCGATGGTCAGGTGACAGAAAGTAGAACATTGTGGCCCGAGCCATAGGGGAGAGATCGGTGCGCTCGATTCGACTAACCTCGCTGTTCGTTCTCTTAGCCTGCGCCCTGGCGGTCGGGCTGAATGTTTGCGGCGCATCCGCACAAGATGCCACGCCGAATGCGCCCGCCACGCAACCTGCGCCCGTCGTGCAAAGTGCGCCCGCTGTGCAAGCGACGCCCAGTCCGCAAAGCCAGACGCTTCCAGGTCCAGCCGCTCCGGTAGTTGCGGTCACGGATTCGACCTATCTTCTGGGTACGGACGATAAGATCCGTGTCATCGTCTATGACCAGACTGACCTTAGCGGCGAATTTGTCATCGATAATTCCGGCTTCGTACGTTTCCCGCTCGTTGGGCAACTCCAGGCAGCGGGTCTCACTGTTCATCAGCTGGAAGACGAGATCATCAATAAGTTGAAAGACGGCTACCTCAATGATCCTCGTGTCAATGTGGAAGTCGAAACCTATCGGCCGTTTTACATCATCGGCGAGGTAAACAAGCCCGGCGAATACGCCTATGTCAGCGGGATGAGCGTGCTCAACGCGGTAGCACTCGCCGGCGGCTACACCTATCGCGCCAACGATAGCGAAGTCTTTATTCGCCGGAACGGCAGCAACAAAGAGGAAAAACTTCCCGCAGATCAGCTGACCAAGATTAGGCCCGGCGATATCGTGCGCATAGACGAGCGGTTCTTCTAAGGCCCTACATAGGGTTTTTCGTTCATTGGCATTTCTGCAGGCGGATTTGGCTCGGCAGGCTGAGGCGTGCTTTCCAGGAAAGCTCGTGCCACACGCTCCGCTCCGTCGCTACCGTCGCTAAGCGTTTCCGCCACGAATTCGCTATCCCCGGTCAGGCATATCAGCGTGTGCAGGGATTTCGCGCGCAATCGACCGTCAATTTCGCCGCATAGCGGGCCGGCGCTTGTGGGAATCGTGAACCGAGCCTGTTCGACACCCACCTGAGCTGCGATTTTCTGCAGACGATTGTTGAGGGCGTCGAGATCTGCCGTACCTCCGGTGGGATGGCCGGGTAGACAGAGCGCCGCAAGGTGGATGGATTGCACATTCCACTCTTTATACAGGACCCCCGGCATGGGTTGCGGGGTTTGTGATTTGTCGTCCGTGTGTTCGGGGAAGCCGATCGAGAAACCACATCCGGGCGGAACGAACTGATCCGAGAATTTGGGCAAAGCCGGTGGCATTTGCGGAGCGCATGCCACGACAAGAAGGGCCGATAACCCCAGGCATGCGGCTTTGCGAAAATATTTTGGGTTTGTCGGCGGCACCGTCTTTTTCGTCTCACGGCCGCAAAGAGAAAATCGCCAAGACACCATAGTGATCCGAACCGCTTCTTGCGAGCCTCTCGACGGCTTGGGTGGCCATGTTAGGACTTGCATAAATATGATCTATGGGAAGAAGGGGAAAGGGTATTTGAACATTGATCCCCAGCAGATGCGCCGGCCAAGTATAGATGCTGTGCGTGCGCCGCGTAAGCGGCTTCAGATCATGGTCGAGGCGCTGCATTGCAAAAGACCAGGGCGTCGAATTGAAATCGCCCATGAGAATCGTTTCGTTCTTCGGCAATTCGCTGAGCATCTGAACAACCGCATCGCGCTGCAAGGCCTGGGGGCGTGGGGGCGTGGGGTGGGCAAGATGCACCAGGCAAATCGTCATCGGTTTTCGATCGGGAGCGATGATTCGTACCCATAGCATGGCAACGCCGTAAGGCGCGCGAGCCAGCGTGCCATGCGCGAGTATCGGTTTTTTCGAATAAATAATACATCCGTCCATGCGATCTTGATCGCATTCCGCTTCATACGGATAAGTTTCGGAAAGGCGCGGCAGCTCCGGGCGGAGATTGCCTTTGTCTTCCACCAAGCCCACGAGGTCCGCGTCGGTCCGCAGGATCTGCTCCGCCGTCATGGCCGGTGCGATATTCCTATTCCAGACATTGAATGTCAGAACCTTGAACGTGTGTCCTTCTGCTTTCGGGATGTCGCTTGCGGACCAGACGATATCGCGTCCGATTCTGGCAGCGGCCGAGACGATTCCGATCGACGTCAAAACACAGAGCACAGCCTTTAGCTGAACAGGTAGCCGCATGATCGCAATGAGGATTGCGATCATGCATCCAACTACGAGGAATTCGGGCGCGAACACATTTGCAAGATCGAGCCAGCCGGAAAATGCGCCGCCGAACTCTGCAAGACCACCAATGCAGGACAGCGCGGACAAACCAGACAGCAGAACGCCGCTCAACCAGATTTCCCGCGGCAAGCGCGAGAGCTTTGCGAACATTGTGAACGCCGCCGTTTGATTTTCCGTTGCAGGCACACGCGCCTGCAAACACAACCTATCAATCCTGTAAGGCCGATGGGATGAAATCTAGGAAACGAGGTTAGGAGCTTTCCCTACAAGGCGCCGATAGGCATCGACATATCTGCGCGATTCCCGGGACCATTCGAAATTCCTGTCAGCCAGTTCCTGAGCACGCTCTCCGCGTTCCTTGCGCGTTGCTTCGTCGCGTATGAGCGGCAGACACGCGGCAGCGAGGTCCTGAGGGCTGTCTCCGGATGCATAAGATCCGGCATCGCCCAGCAGTCGCATGGTTTCCGCAAGCGGATAGGAAACACTCGGCACGCCGAGCGCGGAATATTCGAACACCTTATTCATGCTAATCTTGTCATTATACTCATTGACCGGATCAGGAATGATTCCAATATCGAAAGCGCTCAGATGGGCAAGCAATGTCTCACCGGAGAGATAGCCAGTGAATGTGATGTGTTGATCGACGCCCAAGGTTTGCGCGAGTTGTTTGCTCGAGGCGAGAGCGGGACCATCGCCGACCACGAGAGCGCGGATGTTTGTGACGCCAAATTGCGTGACGAGGCAATGCACCATTTCGACGAGATGGTCGAGGCCGTCCTGATCGCCGATAATGCCGACATAGCCTAAAATGATCTCGCCGCCATCCTTGAGCGAGCGCAAAGGTTCAACCCTGCGCAAACGCGATTTATCTGGCACGCTGTAAACCGCCGTTACTTTCGAAGCCGATTGGCCGCCACGCGCGATGGCGATATCGCGGAATGTATCATTCGCCGTGATTATCATATTCGCCGTCGCGAAACTCAATCGTTCCACGATGAGCAGAAGACGATGGATCAAGCCCTTTCGCCCGAACTTTACGGCGAACAACTCCGGGCAGACATCGTGATGGTCGAAGACGTAGCGCTTGCCGAGCAGCTTAAACAGAAGCGCCGGCAGGAATATGAGATCGGGCGGATTGCAACCCTGGATGACGTCGAACCCGCGCTCTCGATAAACACGAAACAGAAGGCGCGTCTGATGAAAAAGCGCAGCCGAATATTCCGCAACGAAGGCGAGCTTGCCTCTTGCTTCCAGCGGCAGCGGGTGTCTGTAGATCGCTATGCCTTCAAGCTCTTCATATAGTTCGGGATGCCGCTGGCTTGTGGGGCAGATGACCGATACTTGCCAGCCGTCTTCGTGCAGCGCGCGTGCTTCCTGCCAAACGCGACGATCAAACGGAACCGGAAGGTTCTCGACAACAATAACGACCGATGACACCGATGTCTGCCCCGAACATCATTTCAAGAAGAGCAACTCCGCCAGCCAACTCACACCGAATGCACGTGCCGGAGCGATAGGTGTTGCTTAATGGACGACACGATATCGGGAGCAGGTCGCCGGGCAAAGGCCGGTCATCCCTGTTTGCTGCGTCAAAATGCTCAGCGTTAATTCGTTAACAGCGCTACGACGCCGGTGATCGCCGACAAATTGAGGGAACTCACGACTTGCGTGTGGCGGCGGCAAACTTGCGCAACAAATAAGTGTATGGAACTCCCCAGCCAAGGATCGAAGCCGTTACGGCGCCTGAGGCGCCAAACTCCTTTGCCAAGGGAAACGCGCAAGCCGCGCCGACAGCGCCCCCAATAAGCTGCGCTATCGCGTAGGAACGATACGCCATCTGCTGGTACACTACGGTTTCAAGCGGTGCTGCAGTGGCCGTGAACATGAGAAGAATGGCGGTAACGCGCAATGTCCAGACGAAACCGCTATAGCGGGCCCCGAGCACGAAGTTCACCACGGGATCGGCGAAGATGAGGATTGCCGCGCAAAATATCATGCTAATCGTTACATAGAGCCAGTATACCCGGCGATAATGTTGCTTGATGGCATCGGAACTATCGCGCTGGTTGAGCTTTCCGGACGTGACCTTATCGACGACATCGAGACTCCTGATGATCACCATGACTGGTTGCATGGGCGTCCGCACAGCCGTGAATCCCGCAACCTCGTTCGGCGTCGATATAATGCCCAGCACCCATTGCGGCACGATCAGAAACGACGTCGATGCAAGATTTCCGAGTGTGTTCCAGCCGAAGGTCGTTCTTATCAGCCGCTGAAAGAGCAGGCGTCCATGCCGCCAGTCGGGGCCACCCGAAAGCAGCGCCACAGCGGTCGTTTTGCATAGCCCGAGTACGGAAAGAACCACCATTGCGAGGGTGAAGGGCGGCCGCAGCAAGAAGAAACAGCCGCTCGCAAGCATGATGATTACGGAATAGCTGCCCGATACGGCCAGTGCCTGGCTCGGTTTCCGCGTTCGAAACAGCAGGACGCGATCGATATCCAGTGACAAATAGGTCGTCGTCGTCGCAATGAAGCCAAGAGCGATGTAGACGGTGCTGCCTTTGACAGCCTGTGTCAGAAAGAACAGCGCCGCCACGGCGAGGACCAATACGGTCAGGACGACCGAAAGATGCAGCGCCGGCACCGCACGTTGTCGCAAGGTGAATATCTGAGGATTCCACAGCGCGGCCGGAATCGCGAAACTGACGCGGTACATGCCTGCGAGCGAAAGTGCTGCGAACAATCCGATGCCGTAAGCTGCGAATTCTTCTTTCGAGTAGCAACGGATGAATACGAGCGTCAGGACGAAGCTGGCGAGCGAAAACCCCAATTGATCGGCCAGGGAATAAACGCGCATTTCCTGCTGGGGGCTGAGCGCCTTGAACATTTTCCGAGGTGAAAACATACGGGAACGTCGATCTTCAGCGCGGCGCGCAGCGTTGGAGGTGTTGGCATTCGGCGGAGGCTGGCCCCAAGGTATCGCAAAGTCGCCGGGAAGCAACTACACTCCGCTTGGGGAAACGAGATTTCTTGATCGGCAGGCAGAGGGGCCGTTGGGGCCAGGGCACAAATGTTCACGCATCTCGCGGAAGACTGGCGATCATACAGACATCCGGTTCTGGCCCAGGGGTTTTGGGCCCTGCAAATTCATCGGTTTGGGGCCCGGGTCCGGAAGTTGCGCTGGGCGGTCTTTCGCATTCCGCTGAAGGGGGTCCACATTCTGTTTGTGAAATTGTCGGAGATTTTCTTCGGCATCTATATCGGCGTGAATGCGAAGATCGGTCGCCGCTTCATCATCGAACATTTCGGTGGCGTCATTATTCATTCCGATGCCGTCATTGGCGATGACGTTCGAGTCCAACAGGGCGTGACAATCGGGAATAAGGGGCCTTCCACACCGCGCGACGTTCCGGTGATCGGCAATCGTGTTTTTATCGGCGCCGGTGCCAAAGTGCTTGGGAAGATCGTCATTAGCGACGATGTGGCAATCGGGGCCAATGCCGTTGTGATAACCGATGTGCCCCCAAATTCCACCGCCGTAGGCGTGCCTGCGAGAATCCTGCGCAAGCAGGCAAAGGAGCGTCCGCCGGAAGAAAAGAGCGAGGATGGAACAGCGAAATATTCCCCGCCGGTCGTCGTGCTGCGCTCCGAGACGCCGGCAAACCTCAAAAGCAACTAAAACTAGTGTAATGCAATTTTGGCCCTGACAGAGCTCTTTGATGATTGAGCTGCGGAGAAATTCAACTTCAATTGTGTTATCTCAAAGTTGGCGGACATCAAGTCTCGCCGCGCGAAACCGGTGTGTTGCAAATGCGTCATATGATCTCCCGCCGAAGCGCTATCGCCGGTAGCCTGTCAATCGCTTTTGTCCAACGGGCATTGTCGATATCGTCTGCGCTTTCGGCGGAACCTTCGGGGTCCGCTGGGTTACGGCTTTCTCCGCCCACTTTGAACAATCCGACAAAACATTTCGTGACCGACGACAATTGCCGACTGACAAATATCGGCCCCGGTGATCACGTCTTGGTTCTGCCGGATCGGCCGTTGACAAAGACATTGATCGTGGATGGGCGAAATGTTGCGCGGCACATTGTCCTTATCGGCGGTGAAATCGCGCCTGCCGGGCTTCACGATCCATCGACCATGAAATTGCTGGATGGCAGTGATTACGCCGTTTATTCGAGGATCGGCTTTTCCGGCGCAACGGGAGGTACTTTCAGAATTCGGGCCATGTCGGCGCCGTGGTATTGGGGCCAAACGATCCCGGTGACCGATCCGCTTCCGTACGATGCATCTCCTGCAGCGATCAGAGCAGCGATTAATCAATGCCTTGGAGCATCGGATGCCTGTTTCGTGGTCGATGGTCCGCAGACACCCGGGGGGCCATGGAAGATCGTACCGGGAAACAATGCTGCTTTAGGCCGCTGCTCAATAATATCTGATTTGACAGGTCCATCTTCTCTCGTTGCTCCCGAATACAAATACGCGATTAGCCCGCATTGCGTGGATTTCAAGCAATGGACCGGCACGCTTCATGTGGAAGGTCTCTTGGCCGGTGCGAATTCGCCATGGTGTGGCGACGCGACCAACATCCAGACAAAGCATGCCACTGCATCGGCGCAATTCGCAAATTGTCACTTTGCTGCTAACTTCGATGCTTTCAACAATGACTGGAACCATCCCGACGGATCGCAATTCTATCTAGGGCCCGCAAAGTTTTTTGCAGAAAATGTGGATTTCATTTCGAAGGGCGGTAACGGTTTTATCGGCCAGCCACGCGATGCTGATGGCACCAATGTCGGCTCGCTGGAAGCTTTGTACGATTGGTGGTTCAGGAATGTCCAGTTCAGGTGTTTCAGGCGTGATGACGATAAATACATTCCTGATATGGCTGTAACAAACAATGGCACGGCGGCCTTTCAGGAGACCGATTGGCCCAATCACGGAGACAATGGGGCGGGGTGGACATGGCTCATGGAGAATTGCTTCGCCAACAAATATTCCTGCGCCAGCGGCGCGCCTGTAACCGATGCGATCAAGTCGAGCTATTACAATTATTTCGTCAAATCATATCCGACGCATTTCGAATATCCTCAAGGCCTTACATTGAACGCCGCCCCACCGACAAAATCCGGCTTCTTTTGCGATCCTCAATCCCAATGCGGTATCGGGTATGTCCCGGTCGGATACACCAATGAGCCATCGCCTGGCGTCAAACAGCGCCTAGCGGGCGAAACGCTCGTCAACTGATTTCCGGCGACGCGGGCGGACCCGGTGAGGGTGCTCCCGCATAGCTGCGATGCACACTCGAATCATTGGCCACAAAGGGCGAGATAGGGTCCGTCTTTCGGATCGCCCATGGGCAGAGCCGCCCGCGCCGGACGACGCCTTGGCCGCCGAAGTCTTAAAAATGCGCAGCCAGATGCTGGCCTTGTCCCATCGGTTGAAACGATCTTAGGCCAGGACCCAGGCAACAATGGCTTGATCAAATGCCATTCCGCATCTATCCGCGTCAATTCGGACTCTGGTCGCTTCGTGCCCTCACGGCAAAACTGTTTGGCACGCCTATCAAACAACTGTAGCTAGAGCTGGGCTGCCATAGGCGCGAACGACCGAAGGGGTTGGCTGACATGCGTTTTTTTACAGACATTCCCGCGCGCCTGCGACGTATCACAAGTGCCGGCAAGTATCGCCCGGAGATCGATGGTCTTAGATTTTTCGCTATCGCTATTGTCGCCGTTGACCATCTTTATGCGAAGGTTCTTCATTTTCATCCTAAGACGTCGCCGCCGCTCATGGGATTCGAAGCGACTATTCTAAGCTACTTTAATCATCCGGGATCCGGAGTGATGATTTTCTTTGCCATAAGCGGATTCATAATAACGTCGCAGTTTTTAAAGAAAAACGAGCATCCTCTGTCGGGAAGTTTTCTTTCCACCTATTTCAGCAGGCGAGCAACGCGAATAGAGCCGCCGTATTTTATATTGCTTGTCGCAACGTTTCTCGTTTTGGAGATAACCAATTTCGTACCCCCCGGAGTGACAAATTTTTTTAGCGCGCCAAAATCTCTGACTGCCAGCCTCATCGCCAGCTTGTTGTATTCTCACAGTTGGTTTTATGGCACCGAGCCCAGGCTCTTCGCTCCAGGGTGGACGCTGGAGGTTGAAGTCCAATTCTATCTTTTGGCTCCGTTGCTTTTTTTCGCTTTTTTCCGGCAGGTCGGAGACAATATCCGTTCCGCTCTGGGGTTGGTCGTGCTCGTATGTTTGGTGATCTTGGATACGGCCACTTATAAAAATGGAAATCCACATCTCATCCATACGCTGGCAGCGGTATCGTCCTTTTTCTGGCTGGGAATTCTGCTCGCAGATTTGAATAAGCGATACACCACATCTTTCTCGAAAATTCCCGCGCCTCTGGCAGGAATTTTAGGCTGGGGAGGTCTTTTAGCGTTTCTGTGGCTGAATGAGTTCGAATCGCCGTGGATACCGGACGCGGTAATCTACGCCTTTCGGGTGCTGTGCGTAGCAGCAATGTTTATTTCCGCTTTAGCGCAGGGCTCTTTCAAGAGATTTTGCTCATTGCCTTGGATAAGTCTCATCGGCGGAGCCTGCTATTCGATTTACCTCACGCATATGCAGGTTTTGCAGGTTGGAACTTGGTTGTTTTACAAGGCTTTCGGCCCCGTCATGCCGGATTCTTGGACACTTTCATTTGCCATCAATCTTCTCGTTCAGATTCCGCTCGCAACTGCAATCGGCTTGACCTTCTACGTATTGATCGAGAGGCCTTTCATGACACCTCACTGGCCGTCGATTTTTGCGGCACGAGCGGTAGAAATTTATAGAGGCGTACGTTCTAAAGCGCGGAAGTCTTCGGGGATCTTGTGATCTTCGCGTATCCCATCGTCGAACCAAAAGTGCTTGCCACGAGCAGAAAGTAAATTTCGGGACGGGCAAGGGCGTTGTCGCTGGTTCCGAAAACGAGGTAGGCAGCCGCGCCCGCAAGATATGTAACGCTGTAGTTGATGCGTCGTGAGGACCAGGTGAGGCAGATAAAAACGAGGATACCAATTAAAATAATCCCCGCTCCTATTTCTCCGCATTCGG
>Ga0210396_10007723_pt1 | contig 10226 bp, 11 predicted proteins | sample IncBWH17OmetaG_FD_155466 | JGI IMG/M metagenome (GOLD analysis project Ga0210396, IMG submission 155466) | Forest soil microbial communities from Barre Woods Harvard Forest LTER site, Petersham, Massachusetts, United States - Inc-BW-H-17-O ... | reverse complement strand
GGCTTTTTCTACCTTCCTTCTGCCACCCAACCGTCCTCGACTAGTTATTTACGAGGCCGCTCTCTCATAATGCATTGACACTTTTTTTGGCGAACAAAAAGCGCAAGCTTGCGACATCGCTGATTGACACTTTTTTTGGCGAACAAAAAGCGCAAGCTTGCGACATCGCTGATTGCGACAAGTTGGGCGCCGTTTAGGTTTGTTTTTTGGTGAACGCAGGAAGCGCGCGATAGAAGGCTTGGCCCGTTGCCATCCGCCCGGAGGATGATCCCGAGCCGTTGTTATCGCGACTGGAGCGCGCTAGGAAACTCGGCGCATTCGTGCTTGTCGAAAGCGTCCTTCACATTTGCGGGAGGCTTTCCAGAAACTGTCGCGCCAGGATTTGGCATGATCCAGGCGCACGCGCTACATCCCCAAGCTGCGAAGCTGCGGTTTTCAAGCCACACTAGTTCTCTGCCCATCTCGACCCGCCTATTGGCGGGGTGTGCAGTATTGAACAGACTCGGCTTGGACTCCAGAATACGGTATTCACTGTATTCACGGAGGTCCCCAATGATCACGCATTATCAAGACCAGAACTGGATTTCCATTGCAGAACAGGTCACCGTAGAAATGGATTCAGCGAAGCTCGCGATTTTGCTCGAGCAGCTTTGCGGCGCATTAGATGATCGTAAGAAATCCGCTTTGCCCTTGACCGGCCAGACCAACCCCTAGAAAAAGCCCCTTCCGTCCGTTCGCTGCGCCCGCTTTGCATGCAAGCAATAAAAAGGCGCAAAGTTGCGACATCTCAAGGTTTCGACATTTGGGCTAGACTTAGGCGTACCGACCCAACTCGCCGCATCCTGTAAACCCTGTATATTCAACCGTCACACGATGGGGTAACGTGATCCAACTTCTTTGTCCTGCCGCCCGCAGCCAATGCTGCCCCCGACACACAGAAGAAGTGTTGCTAGGAGTGCAGATTGCAGGCGCTCATTCTTCGCGTGCTCGTGGTGGACGACAGCGAGATCGTTCGGCGCGGCATCTGCCAAATTCTCCAATCACAGGCTGATATTGAGGTCGTCTGCGAAGCCTCGGACGGAGCCGATGCTGTCCGTAAGGTTCGTGAGCACAGACCGGATGTGGTACTGCTGGACATCACAATGCCAGTGATGAACGGCTTAGAGGCTGCTCGCCGCATCAAGCATGAATTCCCCTTGACTCTGATTCTGGTCGTAAGCCAGTACGACTCTGCCCCGTTTGCGAGGGAGGCAATCGCGGCTGGTGCGAACGGATACGTCGCGAAGAGCAATGCCAGCGCCGAGTTGATTCCAATGTTGCGAAGGACCGTCTCTAAACACATGCGAACGTGAAGCCCGAAGGTCTGGCCGACACCCATGCTCGTTACGCCGAGTCGGTCGCTGTCACAAAACTCACCCGGTTCGACTCGCTGGATAATGTAACTTCCTCGAAGAAAGAAGCACGGGAAAGATGTGCTGCACGCCAACTATCACGTTTGACAAACTAGTGACGGTAAAATGTGGCAGGTGTGGTAAAGAATTCATTCAACCGCTGCCCGAAAATGCTACCTATGCCTTCAGGCTGAAGCAGTCGCTGAGAGCAATCATTGGTTCGTCCTACCCTGAATCGTGCAGCCCCAGAATGAGTCTGTCAACGAATCCATTGGCCTCCCCGAACCCAACGGGTGCGCTTCAATTTCCCTCAAAAATCCTAAGATCGTTTTGAAAATGGCTACCGCGCCAAGACTGTTAGAAGCAAGAACCGAAGGAAGCAAGCAGCGGAACCAACCGTCACGGCCGTGGCGCTACTCGCACTTGCCGACAAGCATCTGGACGTATCCGCGCTGGAGACTTGGCTCTAGTCTTCAACGGCTTCATCCATGCTTGTTGCCGGATTGGGAGAATCGCTAGCAGAGATTTCGGCATTTCGAAGCTCGAGACGTTGCATAAAAAAGAGGCACGGGCCCCAAAAGAAGCACACTCCATGCACACTGAGCGTGCAGCAATCCGCGTATTCATCGGTATATTTTGAAGGGCTGGCTGATGGGCCGTCAGTCATCCATTCTGGTTGATCCTTTTTCCCCGTTGCACCACCAGTGTGTTGCTTGGATGTTGTCCGGATGATCGTCCCTCCAGGCTCCTCCCATCCCTTTGGGATTTCGATGATCCGGGACGATGTCGCTATAGTCTGTGAACTCTTCACAGCAGATGGCACATTTCCTGTCCTGCTCGACAATCTTCCGGTTCAGGAGTTTCCGCATCTCTGCAGGTGATCGAAGTTCCCGATATCCTCTTGGGTGATGTGGATCTTCGACCCGCTGCACCCCGAGCCTGAGCAGCTTGGGTTTGAAAAGATGTTCGCGACCACAGCAAGAGACGGATTTGTGGATCGGACAGAATTCATTGCGACGGAGCCTCATGGAATACCTCCTGATAGGGACTTGGAAAGATCAGCTTGTGGGCGTAGGAATGGGGTTCAGGAATCTCTCGGCTCAAGACGGGCTGCTACAATCCCTGCCCGAGGGGGATCACGATGAACCTGGCTAAAGCCGTCCTGCAGTTGAAGAATGAAAGGGAGCAAGCTCGCAGAAGATTGGAACAATTGGACTCGGCTCTGAGCGCGCTAGCGGGTCTGGGCGGATCCAGCGGGAAGGCTGGGCGCGCTCAAACGTTGGGCGGAAAACGGAGAACCATGTCAGTTGCGGCTCGGAAACGAATTGCGGCGGCTCAGCGCGCACGTGGGCGAAGTGGAAAGCTGCGAGACGAAACAAATAACGGTGCCGACGGCTATGGTTCCGAGAGCCGACGCCGCCAGCAAGTCCTCCGAGGGCGTTGCGAGGCGGTGACCCCATCCCGCCCTCGCTGTGATGGTGAATCATCTCAAGTGGAGGGCACTCGCCGACATTTGCTAATCTGATTGTCCATGTGCGGACGCTATCGGCTCACGGCGAAAGAGCGCTACATGCGCGATCACTTCGGTCTCGATGACGATCCGTCCTGGGAGCCCCGCTGGAACATTGCTCCCACTCAGCAGCTCGCAACCATCCGCCAGCACCCTGCCGAACCAACACGCATTTTCGCCCTCATGCGATTGGGGTCTGATTCCGTACTGGGCCAAAGATCAATCCATTGGCTTGAGAACCATCAATGCGATGTCGGAGACCGCAGCGGAGAAACCGGCTTTCCGCGACGCCATCAAGCGGCGCCGCTGTCTCATTCCTGCGAGCGGGTTCTACGAATGGTTGCGACATGAAGCTGCATGTGTGATTGTCCGGCGAGTATTACCCGACCGGACCTGCCATCCCATTGGCAGTACCCTGCGAGGTATGGCGGGTCGGAAACGAATCGTCTAGAAGCCCTCGGACAATGTATCCCTCCGCCGTCAAAAGCGGGTACCGAAACCGCGAGGGGCCGGTATTTCTGCCAGCATCAAGGCGGATCGGGGCTAGGGTGAGTGGTAAGGTCAGCAGATGCGAACCTCTGTAAGTATCGTCAAGAATGAAGGGGTCAAAGATGCTGTTAGGCTCCGAGGTTACGGCTGGAACGGGTGCTCCATTCTCACCCGTCGTGGGCGAAAAAGCCGCCGGTATAGCAGGAGGGACCTAACCCATTCAGTCATGCATGTGGAACATGGTAAGCCCGCATTGCTCCCTTCGGGGTAGCGAGACCGCAAGGTCGCGCAATGGTGATGCGGGTAGAGGATAGAGGAGAAAGCGAACGTCCGACTGTAATGGCCGGAATACGGATTGCGACATTATCCGACGCGCAAGCGGGCAGACTTCCTCTTGGTTTCCGATCACGAGAGAACTTGGCAAATCGGCCCAATAGGATCGGCAGATGACGGCGCAAGCTGGTGCAATCCTAAACACGAGTTCAGCATGGGACGCTGTTGATTGGCGAACCATCGAGGACAATGTTCGCCGACTCCAGGCGCGTATCGTGAAGGCGGTGCAGCAAAAGAAATGGAACAAGGTGAAAGCCTTGCAACATCTTCTTACGCACTCGGCCAGCGGCAAGTTACTTGCCGTGCGCCGGGTAACAGTGAATGACGGTAGAAAAACGCCTGGAGTGGATGGCGAACTCTGGGATACACCACACAAGAAGCTTCAAGGTGTGATTTCGCTGACGACACGGGGTTACCGCCCCATGCCTCTGCGGCGGATTTACATCCCGAAGGCCAATGGGAAGCTCCGACCGTTAGGGATCCCAACGATGCGGGATCGAGCCATGCAAGCCTTGTATCTGCTGTCGCTCGATCCGGTAGCGGAAACCACTGCGGATCAGAATTCCTACGGCTTCCGGCAGGGGAGAAGTTGTGCGGACGCGATTGAACAATGTTTCACTTCGCTCTGCCACAAAAACCCTAGCTGGGTGCTCGAAGGCGACATCAAAGGCTGCTTCGACAACATTAGTCATCAGTGGCTGCTCGACAATGTTCCCCTGAACAAAGCGATCCTCCACAAGTGGCTAAAGTCGGGCTACCTCGAAAAACAAGTATTCTACGATACGATCTCTGGCACGCCGCAGGGCGGAATCATATCGCCTGCGCTGTCAAACATCACTCTCGACGGCCTCGAACGCCGGCTCCGGGAAGTTTTCCCGGTACGCGGAAAAGGCTCCGAGCGTGGTCGGGCAGCGCAAGTACATTTGATCCGCTATGCGGACGACTTCATCATCACCGGACACTCCGAGGAGTTGCTGAGAATGACGGTGAAGCCGCTGGTCGAATCCTTCCTGGCTGAACGTGGTTTGGTCCTTTCTTCGGAAAAGACCTTGATCACGCACATAGAAAAAGGTTTCGACTTCCTTGGGCAGAACATTCGGCGCTATCCGCACGGCAAGTTGTTTATCAAGCCCGCTCGGAAGAGTGTTGTGTCTGTTCTCGCCAAAGTGAAGCAGATCGTCCGAGCGTACTTGGGTAGTACCGCTCATCTTCTTATTAACCGATTAAATCCGATCATAAGGGGATGGGCCAACTACCACCGCCATGTCGTCTCCAAGCGCGTTTTCGCACGACTCGATGCTGCGATATTCAGGATGCTCTGGGGCTGGGCCCACGCCCGTCACCCCCGGAAAGGAGCTCGTTGGATAAAGCAGAAGTATTTCGACCGTGTGGGAACACGTGACTGGTGGTTCTTCGGTGACACTGTGGACGCGCGGGGCTCGCCTCTTCGTGTTCGCTTGTTTCATGCAGCTTCTGTGCGAATCGTAAGGCATGTGAAGGTTCGGTCCGGCCTGAATCCTTACGACCCGAGTTGGACCACGTATCTCTCCAGACGCTAAGCCGCCGCTCCGCATCGTGCGCGTTCATGATCTGAGCGTTCTCGGAAACTTGAGCCGTGTGAGCTGGAAACTCTCACGCACGGTTCTTAGAGGGGGGGACCAACAGCAACGTTGGCCCCCTACTCGGCCAACGACGTGGCTCGGCGAAGCAGCCGTTCTGCTTCGAGGTCGGTGACGGTGGACTGTTCGCCTTTGCGGGATTGTGGGAGCGCTGGCGTGATCCGAGTGGGCAATGGGTGAAGTCATGCTCGATCCTGACGACCACCCCGAACGCTGTGACCTCACCGATCCACGACAGAATGCCTGCGATCCTTGATCCTGATTCATACGATGTTTGGCTCGATCCCGGCATGCAGAACGTCGCGGCGATTTCCGAACTGCTGAAGCCCTACGATGCTCGGCTCATGCGCAGCTATCCGATCAGTGAGAGAGTAAACCATGTCGCGAACGACGACGAAGAGTGCTCGCGACCTGTAGAAGTTGTGGAGACTCAGGATCGGCTGTTCTCGTAGAAAATTCGGGGGCATGCGTAGGGAGAGAAAACACCTACTGGAGCCGGAAAATGAAATACCTGATCGGTGTGATCCTAACTTTGGCTGTGGCTGCTTTTGCTGCTGTCATCGGTTTTGACCGTGAGCGTGCATTCTATTCAACGGTACTAATCGTGATCGCGTCCTACTATGCCTTGTTCGCTGTGATGGGCGCTTCTACGCGCACGCTAATCATTGAAAGCATCGTTGCAGGCGTTTTCGTGTTGTTTGCCGTTCTCGGCTTCAAGAGGAACTATTGGCTAGTTGTCGGTGCTCTTATTGGTCACGGCGTCTTTGACTTCGTCCGTCACTTCTTCATCGACAATCCCGGTGTTCCGCAATGGTGGCCCGGCTTTTGCTTGGCATCTGATGTAGTTTTCGGTGCATGGTTAGCTGTGCGCCTGATTCGGCAGCCAAACTTGTTTCTCGGCGTTCATGGTCGAAACGAGTAAGTGTACTTGACGACGAAGCGGTGTTGGTAAAGCTGCACAGGGTTGGCGGCTGCCAAGCTCGCGAATTGCTGTCCTGCCGTATAGATCACGTATAGATCGCTGTCTGGACGGTAGTTCCAGCGCAGGCGGATGTTGGCGCTGACACCTTGATCGTTGGACGTGTCCATCTGAAGTACGGTGGAGAGCGACAGAAAGCGTGAGAACGCGTAATCGGTCTCCAGCGCACCGAAGACAACCGAGAAGTCTCCATTCGCAATGGGAAGCCTGAAACGATTCCATTGCTCGCTGAAGCTGAATGCCAATCGCTCGTTTGCTCGATATGTACTCCGAATGCGAGCTTCGTTCAGGGTTCCGTTGTAGTACCCGCCGAACCGCTCGAAGAAGTTGACCGTCCACCTTCGGTCTTGCGCTGATCCATAGGTAAGCTGGTGCCGTGTCCAGTTGTACACGCCAACGGGGATGAAGACGCTCTTGTAGATATTGAATGGAGTGGTAAGCCGCTGAGCGAAGACATCTACGATGTCATCGTCGGTGTAGGAGCCATTGTGGAAGTTGGCACGGAAGGTCGTCTGCCATTCTTGGGTCTGCACTCCACCGTGCGTGTCCGGGGCATGGTAAATAAAGCTCTCAAAGTTCAGTTCTCGTACACCTGCGAGTTCTGGGCGAACTTTGAAATTTGCGTCTGCAAAGTCACAAACGCAGTCAGTCCGTTCGAGAAATCCAACCGCAGGGTTGAAGTTCGGGCCGATCTTCCGGTGATCGGCTTCAAAGTCCAGCCAGTTGGATCGGTAAACTAGCCCCGCGCCAAGGTTCGTCTGCCCGCCTGACAATCCCGGTGTTCGAGTTTCGGCTGCGAATCCAGTGAGCACTAGATTTTTGAAGAGAACCGCTCTTCCATCAACTCCACCTGTCTCATTGAAGTTGCCAGCCGGGTTTCCGAAGCGTTTGTCGATTCCCATTGCACCAATGTACGAACCGCTGCTACCTAGCGACCGCTTTACGCGCAACACCGCATAGTTGGCATAAGGATTTGGCCCGGACGACCTCGTGTCTACATCCATCATCCCCAACTCAAAGCCGTCGAGTGCCCCGGTCAACTTTCCGCCCCCGTTAATCGGAACCTGCTGTCCCGTTACCGGATCAATCCCGATCTGGCGACTGAAGAAAAGCTGGTCAGCGCTCTCGCCGATGCTCATTGGGAAGGAAAACACTCCAGCGTTTTCTAAGAAGAACTGCCGTTTCTCTGGGTAGAACAACTTATAGGGCGTCAGGTTGAACTGCTGAACGTCCACATCGCTGTCCGCAAAATCTGTGTTTCCGGTTAGGTTTGCAACCATGTTGGAGCGTAGCCCGATCTTAATATCGACGCCTCCGGTGTAGAGCGCACTTGTGCCCGCCGTGAGACCGCTCGCCGTCGCATTCGGTGGTAGATGATTAAATCCTCCAAGAGCATAAGGTTTAATGATGAAGAGGCGACCGCTGCCGATTTCGGTGATCCCGTGCAATTCTCCGGCTTGGCTTATTTTTGTCGCGCCGAAGGTTCGCCGCCAGCCGCTCCAAAGGTCTTCTTCGTTCTTGCGGCGAACGAATCGCTTAAAGTTGACTCCCCAAACCACGTCTCTGGAACGCATGAAGTTCAATGTCGAAAACGGAATTTCGACCGTTGCCGTCCATCCGTCTGGGCTGATTCTTGCTTCCGAAGTCCACACCCCGTCCCAGCCCGGATCGCCGTCCTGTGTGTTGCCGTAAATATCGCTGACTTGTTCATCGGTTACGAGCGCATCGCGCTGAGTGCCGAGTGGATTAATCTGAAACACATAAGCATTACGGCGGTCATGTCGGGAATCAATCACGATCTCGAAATAGTCGTCCAGTTCTTGTGTCACATCCCGACGTAGCTGAGTCGCGACAATTCCGTGAGGCGCTGAGTCGTGACAAGCAACCCCGAAGTAGATTTCCTTGTGCGTATAGAGAATTCTGACCTCTGTTCTCTCGGTTGCGGGCTGTCCCTCATACGGTTCCTTTTGGCGGAAATCCTTAATTGGAACCGCTTGCTGCCACAGCGGGTCATCAAGGGTGCCATCCATCTTGGGTGAACCATCCACGCGAACCGCTTGAGCGATCCGTATAGCTTCGATCATCTGCCTGTCACGCTTCGTCGCCTGTGTCCAACCTGCTTCAGATAGTTCAAAGATCACCAAGAAGGTGAAGATGAGTTTTGTGCGATGGAAGGTCATGTGGCGCGACAGAGATTCAAAACACTGAACGAAGCAATATACTGATCCATCTTGGCTGAAAATAGCCTGAACGTGAACGGGGATAGGAGCTTGCGATGGACAACACATTTTCTCGCTTGTGTCGGATTCTCGCGTCTATATTGCCCTTGCTGGTGACTCTAACCATAAATGCGAGCGGCTCTCACGCTGCTGACCAATCTCCCCTCAAGAAGGTAGCCGACATCCCTTTGCCGGGAGCGGCAGTTCGCTTCGATTATCAAAGCCTTGACACGTCTCAGGGACGGCTGTACATCGCCCACATGAACGCCAATCAGCTTGTTGTGTTCGACGTGAAGAAGCGTGCCGTCATAGCAAACCTCGACGGTTTTTCTAGCGTTCATGGCGTCTGGGCAGTTCCAGAACTTGGCAGAGTCTACGCCTCCACCACAGGAGAGCACACGGTAACAGTGGTCGATATGGCGACCTTGAAGAGCATCGCCAAAGTGGGCACGATCAAATACCCGGATGGCATCGCTTACGCACCTGAAGCCAAGCGCGTCTTCGTCTCTGACGAACACGGTGATGCTGACGCGGTCATTGACATCAATAAGAACTCGTTGCTCACGAGTATTCCATTGGGCGGTGGTGCGGGGAATACGGTGTACGATTCCGGTTCGGGGCACATCTTGGTGGCGGTTCACGAGAAAAACGAACTCGTCTCGATTGATCCATCCACAGCCAAAATCATTGGTCGTTACCCGGTTCACGGAGTTGAACACCCCCACGGTGTCTCGCTTGATGTGCCTCAACGACTTGCGTTTGTTGCCGGGGAAGAGAATCACAAGCTCGCGGTCGTAGACTTGACGAACATGAAGGTGCTGGCGACCTATCCTGTCGGAGAAGACCCGGACGTTCTCGCATTCGACCCCGGCTTGAAATTGTTGTATGTATCGGCTGAATCTGGGCACGTCACCGTCTTTAGAGAACAGGGGAAGACCTTGGTGAGTGAAGGCGAGTTTTTCATGCCTCACGCTCACACCGTTTGTGTTGACCCGGATACACACTTGGTCTACTTCCCCCTGCAAGACATTGGCGGTCATCCCATCCTGCGCATCATGGAGCCTGTGCGTGACAATTAGTGCCTCACCCTAGACTTTGTGCAGCATCAATCCCGCGACGGCTGCGCAGGCTATGAGGATCGGTTCAGGAATCTTCCATCGGAAGAGCACTGCTACGCTAACAACGCAAATGAGAGCGGTTGGCACATCGTAGACGGAGCGTCGTGCAAGGACGATCACCGCGCCTGCAATGGCTCCCGTTGCCGCTGCTGTGACACCCTTAACGAAGGCATTTAGTTGGGGATTCTTGGCCCAGCGTTTGTAGGACGGCGCGAGTACGACGACGACGAGATATACAGGCAGGAAAATGCCCAACGCTGCTGCGGTTGCACCCCAAACGCCAGCCACCAGATACCCGATGAAGGCAACGGTAATCACCACCGGACCCGGAGTAATCATTGCGACTGCAACCGCATCGACAAATTGATGCTCGTTCAGCCAGTGATGCCCCTCGACTACGCCGCCGTATAGAAAGGGCACAACAGCAAGTCCGCTTCCAAAAACAAACGTTCCAGCCTTCGCGAAATAAACAAAAATCTGCCAGAGCGTTCCGTTCATTCCAAATGTGATTGGGGCAAAGACCAAAGAGGCTGTACTTTTTAGCTGAATACGAGAGGGAGTCTTCGCA
>Ga0210396_10007722_pt1 | contig 10227 bp, 9 predicted proteins | sample IncBWH17OmetaG_FD_155466 | JGI IMG/M metagenome (GOLD analysis project Ga0210396, IMG submission 155466) | Forest soil microbial communities from Barre Woods Harvard Forest LTER site, Petersham, Massachusetts, United States - Inc-BW-H-17-O ... | reverse complement strand
CACCCAGCCTGCTGGCGCGATCAAAAGCCTGCTGACCCATATCGGTTGCTACACAGAAGACCTCAACTGCGACGCGAGCCGAAGGCGGTCGAGCAGCGGAACGCAAAGCGGTTCATAGAGCCCATACTCCCGCGTTGGGACGGTTGGCCGGCAGATTGCATTCGATGGCTGGACGGCTGCAGTTGCGTGAGGAAGGGAAACACAGTTGCCTGATTTCGGAGCGCTTCCGCCGGGCGTGGTCAGGGGCCGCATCGACCGCCATGATCGACGCCTCGCAGATCCTGAACCACTGCTCGGCGAGGTTGGCGAAGGCATCGGCGCCCAGGTCCGGGCTAACCCACTGGTTAGTAACCACCTTGCCGCGCTGAGCGTTCGACCATCCCTCGGCCTCAACCTCGGTACGGAATCGCTTGGTGCGGGTCTTTCCGTCGTCACCGACGTACCACCCGCGCCACCGTTTGCCGACTCCCTGCGGCCTGCCTTGCCCCTCGGTCCATCGTCCGGTCGCCAGCTTTGAAGGCGTGCCGTCGTTGTTCCTCCACAGGTCAATAACCCCACCTGTGCCGGGTGTGCGGGCGCTTGACACGGCGTGGCGCTTACAACCTGCGTACAGCTTGGGTGCTCAGTTCCACGCCGTGGCGCGATTCATGCTGGTGGCAGATCCAGGATTCGAACCTGGGTAGGCATAAGCCGACGGATTTACAGTCCGCTCCCATTGGCCGCTCGGGCAATCTGCCGGTGTGGTACGGGTAGCAAGAGTACAACGAGGACGTACCGGGGGCGCAAACGGCCAACCTCGACAGGAAGGGGACGGATCCGATGGCGGATTCATCGTTCGACGTCGTCAGCAAGATCGATCGCCAGGAGGTCGACAACGCCCTGAACCAGGCGGCAAAGGAACTGTCCACCCGGTTCGACTTCCGCGGCACCGACACCAAGATCGCCTGGAAGGGCGAGGAGGCGATCGAGCTGACCAGCTCGACCGAGGAGCGCGTCAAGGCCGCCGTCGACGTTTTCAAGGAGAAGCTGATCCGCCGTGACATCAGCCTCAAGGCCTTCGACGCCGGCGAGCCGCAGGCCTCCGGCAAGACCTACAAGGTCACCGGCACCCTCAAGCAGGGCATCAGCAGCGAAAACGCCAAGAAGATCACCAAGCTGATCCGCGACGATGGCCCCAAGACCGTCAAGACCCAGATTCAGGGGGAGGAGGTCCGCGTCAGCAGCAAAAAGCGCGACGACCTGCAGGCCGTCATCGCGATGCTCAAGAAGGCCGACCTCGACGTGGCTCTGCAATTCGTCAACTACCGGTAGCCGCCTAATCTGGTGACATGAGTGTGACGCCACAGGACACCGAAGACGTCGACGTCGTCATCATCGGCGCTGGCCTCTCCGGACTGGGTGCGGCGTATCGCATCAGCGAGCGCAACCCTGGGACCCGTTACGTCATCTTGGAGCGGCGCGAGCAGATCGGCGGCACCTGGGACCTGTTTCGCTACCCGGGCGTGCGCTCCGACAGCAGCATCTTCACGCTGTCCTTTCCGTGGGAGCCGTGGACCCGACCGGAAGGGGTGGCCGACGGCGAGCACATCCGCGAGTACCTGAACGCCACCGCGCACAAGTACGGCATCGACCGTCACATCCGGTTCAACAACTACGTTCGTTCGGCGGACTGGGATTCGTCGACCGACACCTGGACGGTCACTGCCGAGCAGGACGGCACCGAAAAGGTCTACCGCGGCCGGTTCGTGTTCTTCGGGTCCGGCTACTACAACTACGACGAGGGCTACACCCCCGACTTCCCGGGCATCGATGAGTTCAGCGGCACCGTCGTTCATCCGCAGTACTGGCCCGAAGACCTCGACTACACCGGCAAGAAGGTGGTGGTCATCGGCAGCGGCGCAACCGCGATGTCGCTGATCCCGTCGCTGGCCGAGAAGGCATCCAAAGTCACCATGCTTCAGCGCTCGCCGACCTATCTGGTCTCGGCGTCCAAGTACAGCCCTTCGGCGCGTTGGCTGCGAAAAGTATTGCCCGGCAAGGTTGCTCACTCGATCATCCGGCAGCGCGATGCCCTGACTTACGGCGCCTTCTGGTTCTTGTCGCGCAAGATACCGAGTTACATAAAATGGTCGAACCGCCGCACCGCGATCAGCAAACTGCCCGAAGGCTACGACGTCGACACGCACTTCAAGCCGCGCTACAACCCGTGGGACCAGCGGCCGTGCCTGACCCCCGACGCTGATCTCTACGTTGCGATCGGCGAAGGCCGCGCCGAGGTGGTCACCGATCACGTCGACCACTTCGATTCCACCGGAATCGTTTTGAAGTCCGGCAGCCATCTCGATGCCGACATCGTCGTCACCGCTACCGGCCTGCAACTGCAGGCGCTCGGCGGTGCGACGGTGTCCATCGACGGGGCCGAGATCAAGCCGCAGGACCGTTTCGTCTACAAGGCGCACATGCTGGAGGAAGTGCCGAACCTGTTCTGGTGCGTCGGGTACACCAACGCCTCGTGGACGCTGCGGGCGGACATGACCGCCCGCGCGACGGCCAAGCTGCTGGCTCACATGAAGTCTCACGGCTACACGCATGCCTATCCGCACCGCGACGGTGAGCCGATGCCCGAAAAGCCTTCGTGGGACATCCAAGCCGGTTATGTGCTGCGCTCGCCGCATGCACTGCCCAAGTCCGGTACCAAGCGGCCGTGGAACGTTCGGCAGAACTATTTCGCCGACGCCATCGACTACCGGTTCGACCGCGTCGAAGAGGCCATGCTGTTCGGGTGAAATTGGTGACACGCCGGGAACTGCGGTGGCCGCAGCGCCCTTGGCGGAGCATTATTGAGCAATGCTAATCACACGGAATTTCGTCACCTCTGTGGTCCTGGCGGGAGCTGCCGCTGGGGCGATCGCCGCCGCATCGGTAGCCGTCGTGAGCACGACCACGCCGACCATTGCGACGAGTCACAGTGTCCTAGCCGACCCCGCGAACGGTGGCGGCGGTCCGGACGGTCAGGGCGGCGGAGGGGGCTGCGGCAGCGGTCCCGGCTGGAACGGCTGCGGCGGCTGGAACCCGTTCCAAGGTGGCACCGTTAACGCTTGCTCCAACGGAGTGTGCGGCGGCTGGGACGGCCAGCGCGGCTGGGGTCACTTCTAACCAACCGCCGGTAAAGATTGGGCGACGGCAATACGCTGGTCGCCATGGCAGCTGCTCTGCGCGAACCGAAGGTCGTCGTTTTGGGTGGTGGTTCCTGGGGAACCACCGTCGCCTCTATTTGCGCGCGCCGCGGACCGACGCTGCAATGGGTGCGCTCGGAAAAGACCGCCAACGACATCAACGAGAACCACCGCAACACCAGCTATCTGGGCAAGGACCACGTCCTGTCCGAAAGCCTGCGCGCCACCACTGACTTCGGCGAGGCCGCCAGATCAGCCGACGTCGTCGTGATGGGGGTGCCGTCGCACGGGTTCCGCGATGTGCTGACCGAGCTGGCCAGCGAGTTGCGGCCGTGGGTGCCGGTGGTCTCTCTGGTCAAGGGTCTCGAGCAGGGCACCAACATGCGAATGTCACAGATCGTCGACGAGGTGCTGCCCGGACATCCCGCCGGCATCCTGGCCGGTCCCAACATCGCCCGCGAGGTGGCCGAGGGCTACGCGGCCGCGGCGGTGCTGGCGATGCCCGACCAGCACCTGGCGGCCCGACTCGCACAGCTGTTCCGCACCAGGCGTTTTCGCGTGTACACCACAGACGACGTGGTCGGGGTCGAGATGGCCGGCGCATTGAAGAACGTCTACGCAATCGCCGTCGGGATGGGCTACTCGCTGGGCATCGGCGAGAACACCCGGGCCATGGTGATCGCCCGCTCGGTGCGCGAGATGTCCAAGCTGGGCGAAGCCATGGGCGGGCACCGCGACACCTTCTCCGGCATGGCCGGCATGGGCGATCTGATCGTCACCTGCACCAGCCAGCGCAGCCGCAATCGCCACGTCGGTGAGCAACTCGGCGCCGGCAAACCCATCGATGAGATCATCTCGTCAATGAACCAAGTCGCAGAGGGCGTCAAGGCCGCCAGCGTGATCATGGAGTTCGCCGACAAGTACGGGCTCAACATGCCACTCGCCCGCGAAGTCGACTCCGTGATCAACCACGGCGCGACCGTCGACGACGCCTACCGAGGCTTGGCAGCGGAGACACCCGGACACGAGGTGCATGGCTCGGGATTCTGAGCACTCCAGTCACAGCAGCACCGTGACCTAGGGGGCGTTCTTTTCACATGCGCCGCGAAACGCAGAGTCACCACATGCCCAGCTTGTAGAGACTCCTGAGGCTGGTGTGACTAGCTCCGGGCCATTTCCTCAAGCCGGCGGATCCGGTCGGCGATCGGCGGGTGGGTGGAGAACAGCGAACCGATTCGCTCGCCGTCGCGGAACGGGTTGGCGATCATCAGGTGGGCCTGGGAGGCCAGCTTCGGCTCGGGGGGCAGCGGGGCGGCTTGCACACCACCGGAGATCTTGCGCAGCGCGGACGCCAATGCCAACGGGTCGCCGGTCAGCAGCGCACCCGACTCGTCGGCCTGATACTCACGCGAGCGCGACACCGCCATCCGTACCACCATCGCCGCGATCGGGCCGAGCATCGAAACCAAAAGCAGCGCAAAGGGATTAGCACCCTCGCGGTTGTTGCCACCGAACATGCCGGCGAACATCGCCATGTTGGCCAACGCGGTGATCACCGACGCCAGCGCGCCGGCCACACACGAGATCAGGATGTCGCGGTTGTAGACGTGCGAAAGCTCATGACCCAGGACCGCACGTAGCTCACGCTCGTTGAGGATGTTGAGAATCCCGGTGGTGCAGCACACCGCGGCATTGCGCGGGTTGCGGCCGGTCGCGAACGCGTTGGGCGCGGCGGTGTCACTGATGTAAAGCCGCGGCATCGGCTGGTGGGCGGTCGTGGCCAGCTCGCGCACGATCCGGTAGATCACCGGCTCCTGCACCTCCGACACCGGCTGTGCATGCATCGCCCGCAGCGCCAGCTTGTCGCTGTTGAAGTACGTGTACACGTTCATGCCGACGGCGAACAGCACAGCGATAAACAACGCCGTCCTGCCGAACAGCGCGCCGACAAACACGATCAGCGCCGACATTCCTACCAGCAACGCAAACGTCTTCGCCGTGTTGTGATGCGGATGCCAGGTCATCAGTTTCCTCCTACGAACACGTTCATTAAACGCTCGCGAAGGGCCAGCGAGTTCCTGAAACTAGCCGTGTCGGTGGATCGTGTAATCGACCAGCGTGATCAGCGCCTGCCGACCGGGACCGTCAGGCAGCCCGGCTAACTCCTCGTGCGCCTGCGCCGCGTATCGCGCCACGATGTCCTTGGCCTTGGCCATGCCGGCCGAGGCCCGCAGCAGCGCCAACGCCTCGGCCACCCGCTTGTCGTCGTCGATCGGCCCGACCAGCAGTTCGCGCAGCCGGTCGGCCTCCGGGCCGCTGTCATGCAACGCGTAGAGCACGGGCAACGTGTGGACACCTTCGCGCAGGTCGGTGCCGGGCAGCTTGCCGGACTCGTCGGGGTCGCTGTCGATGTCGATGATGTCGTCGGAGATCTGGAACGCCGTGCCGACGATGTTGCCAAGCCGGCTGAGCCGCTGGATTTGGTCCTCGTCGGCGCCGGAGAACATCGCGCCGAACTGGCCGGCCGCGCCGATCAGGCAGGCCGTCTTCTCGTGTACCACCTTCAGATAGTGCTCGATCGGGTCCGCCGCGTGGGCCGCCCCTTGGCCTTCACGCATCTGACCGGTCACCAGCTGGGCGAACGTCTCCGCGATGATCCGCACCGCGTTGGGGCCCAGCCGTGACACCAGCCGGGAGGCCGTCGCGAACAGGTAGTCGCCGGCCAGGATCGCAACGTTGTTGCCCCACCGCACGTTGGCGCTCGGCGCCCCGCGACGCACCTGGGCCTCGTCCATGACGTCGTCGTGGTAGAGCGTGGCCAGATGCACCAGCTCGATGACCGCGCCGGCGATCGTCACCTCGTCGGCATCCGGCCGCGGTCCCAGCTGCGCGGATAGCACCGTGAACAGCGGGCGGAATCGCTTGCCGCCGGCCTCGAACAGGTGCAGCACCGCCTCGGTCATCAGGTCATCGGAGCCGCGCAGCTCGGTTTCCATGAGCTGCTCGATGCGAGCCACCCCGTCGCGGACGTTGGTGGCGAAGGCAACGTCGCCGAAGTCGACACCCGCCACCACCGTCGTCGGAGTCCTCACGAACCCAACATACTGGTGAGCATGCACTCCCATGCCGACGTGGTGGTGGTGGGCGCCGGACCAGCCGGGTCGGCGGCGGCCGCCTGGGCGGCTCGGGCGGGCCGCGACGTGCTGGTCATCGACTCGGCGAACTTTCCCCGCGACAAGTCCTGCGGCGACGGGTTGACCCCACGCGCGGTCGCCGAACTGGAACGGTTGGGGCTCGGCGACTGGCTGGACGCCCGGATCCGGCATCGGGGCTTGAGGATGAGCGGGTTCGGCGGCGAGGTGGAAGTGGCATGGCCCGGCCCGTCGTTCCCGTCGACCGGCAGCGCGGTGGCCCGCGTCGAGTTGGACGACCGAATCCGCAAAGTCGCCGAAGACGCCGGCGCGCGAATGCGGCTCGGCGTCAAAGCTGTTGGTGTGCACCATGATTCGTCGACCCGGGTGACCTCGGTGGCGCTGGCCGACGGGACGGAGGTCGGGTGCCGCGACCTGATCGTCGCCGACGGCGCCCGCTCGACACTCAGCCGCGTTCTCGGCCGGCGCTGGCATCAGGAGACGGTGTACGGCATCGCCGCCCGCGGATACCTGACCACACCGCGCAGCGACGAGCCGTGGCTGACCTCGCACCTGGAACTGCGCTCCCCCGACGGCGCGGTGCTGCCCGGCTACGGCTGGATCTTCCCGCTGGGCAACGGCGAGGTGAACATCGGCGTGGGCGCGCTGTCGACCACCAAACGCCCGGCTGACCTGGCGCTGCGGCCGCTGATGTCGTATTACACCGACCTGCGCCGCGACGAGTGGGGGTTCGCCGGCCAACCGCGGGCGGTGTCCTCGGCGCTGTTGCCGATGGGCGGCGCGGTGTCCGGGGTGGCCGGGCGCAACTGGATGCTGATCGGCGATGCCGCCGCCTGCGTCAACCCGCTGAACGGCGAGGGTATCGACTACGGGCTGGAGACTGGTCGGCTGGCCGCTGAAATGCTCGAGGTGCTCGGCTCGGGCGACCTGTCGAAGATATGGCCGCAGACCCTGCAATCCCATTACGGGCGTGGGTTTTCGGTGGCGCGACGGCTGGCGTTGTTGCTGACGTTCCCGCGGTTCTTGCCCGCGACCGGTCCGATCGCGATGCGCTCGACGACGCTGATGGGCATCGCGGTGCGGGTGATGGGCAACCTGGTCACCGACGACGACGCCGACTGGGTGGCCCGGGTATGGCGCGGCAGCGGTGTGGCCTCGCGGCTGATCGACCGTCGAAAGCCGTTCAGCTGACCGGTTTGTAGGCGGCGTGCAGCGCGACGATGCCGCCGGTCAGGTTGCGCCACCGGACCGCCGACCATCCGGCCTTCGAGATCTGGTGCGCCAGCGCGGGCTGGTCGGGCCAGGCCCGAATCGACTCGGCCAGGTAGACGTACGCGTCCGGATTGCTCGACACGGCGCGCGCCACCCGCGGCAACGCCTGCATCAAGTACTCCTTGTAGACGGTGGCGAACAGCCGATTGGTGGGTGTGGAGAATTCGCAGACCACCAACCGCCCGCCGGGCCGGGTGACCCGCGCCATCTCGCGCAGCGCGGTGTCGCGCTCGGCGACATTGCGCAGTCCGAAGCTGATCGTGACGGCGTCAAATGTGTTGTCGCCGAACGGTAATCGGGTGGCATCACCGGCGACCTTCGGCACGACGCGGGCGTGCCCGGCCGCGAGCATTCCGACCGAAAAGTCCGTCGCCACGCACCATGCCCCGGAGCTGGCCAGCTCGACCGTCGACACCGCGGTGCCCGCGGCCAGATCCAGCACCTTCTCCCCCGGTCCGATGCTCAGCGCCAACCGGGTGGCACGACGCCAATACCGGTCCTGGCCGAGCGACAGCACGGTGTTGGTCAGGTCGTAGCGCCGGGCGACGCCGTCGAACATCGACGCCACCTCGCGAGGATCCTTGTCCAGGGTGGCGCGGCTCACGCCGTCGAGACTATCGGCAATCCGGGAATGCGCGGCCGACGGATGCGTTGCACAACGGCGTGAGCGAAAAAGTTTGGTTTATTACGGGTACGTCGCGTGGCTTCGGACGGGAATGGGCGATCGCCGCGTTGGAGCGGGGCGACAAGGTCGCGGCCACCGCGCGGAACACCGCGACGCTGGCTGACCTGGTGGACAAGTACGGCGACGCCATTCTGCCGATCCAGTTGGACGTCACTGACCGAGACGCGGACTTCGCCGCGGTCAAGCAGGCGCACGATCACTTCGGGCGTCTTGACATCGTGGTCAACAACGCCGGCTACGGCCAATTCGGGTTCGTCGAGGAATTATCCGAACAAGACGCACGCGACCAGATCGAGACCAACGTGTTCGGCGCGCTGTGGATCACCCAGGCCGCATTGCCGTACCTGCGCGAGCAGCGCAGCGGGCACATCATCCAGGTCTCCTCGATCGGCGGCATCGTGGCGTTTCCCAACGTCGGCATCTACCACGCCTCGAAGTGGGCGCTGGAGGGCTTCTCCCAGGCACTGGCCCAAGAGGTCGCTCCGTTCGGCGTGCACGTGACGTTGATCGAGCCGGGCGGCTTCGACACCGACTGGGCCGGCTCGTCTTCCAGGCGCGCCGATCCGCTACCGGCTTACGCCGAGGTGCACGCGGCAACCGAGGAAGTACGCGCGCGGCGCTGGGCTGGGCCGGGTGATCCGAAGGCCTCGGCGGCGGCGCTGCTCAAGGTTGTGGACGCGCAGGAGCCGCCGCTGCGGGTGTTCTTCGGCGAGGCGCCGCTGGAGCTGGCCAAGGCCGACTACGAAAACCGGCTGCGCACTTGGGAACAGTGGCAGCCGGTTGCGGAGTTGGCGCAGGGCTAGCGCTAGGCGCGCCGCCTGCGCGCCATGCGCGCCCGCGCGATAGGCGAGAGCACCGCCTCGTAGTGGCCGAGCAGCTCGTCGCAGATCGCCGGCCAGCTGCGCTCGAGCACGCTGCGCCGGGCCGCCAATGCGTAACGCTGTCGTTCTGACAGCAGGTGCGCGACGGCCTCGGGCAGCTGCGCTTCGAATTCGTTGACGGGCAGCAGCAATCCGGTGCGCCACGGGGTCACCAGGTCGCGCGGTCCGCCGGCGTCGGGGGCGATCACCGGCAGCCCCGACGCCAGCGCTTCCTGCACGACTTGGCAGAACGTCTCGTGCTCGCCGGCGTGCACGAAGACGTCCATGCTGGCGTACGCTTCGGCGAGCTCCTCGCCGTACAACGCTCCGGTGAAAACGGCTGTCGGCATTGCCGATTGCAGCTTGGCACGGTCGACTCCGTCACCAACGATGACCACCTGCACCGTGCCGCTCGCGGCCAACGTGGTGAACCGCTCGACATGCTTCTCCGGCGCGAGCCGGCCGACGAACCCGACGATCGGCTTGCCATCCGGCGACCAGTGCTGTCGCAGTGCCTCATTGCGTGCCGACGGCGCGTAACCAATCATGTCGACCCCGCGAGCCCACTTATGCACCCGCGGAATACCGTGAGCAACAAGAGATTCCATTGTCGCGCTGGATGGCGCCAGGGTGCGGTCGGCGAGGCGGTGCAAGTGACGGAACCAAGCCCAGGCCGCCCGCTCGGTGATCCCGATCCCGTAGCTGGCCGCGAAACCCGGCACGTCGGTTTGGTACACCGCGACGGACGGCACCCCCAGACGACGGGCTGCCCGCACCCCGCCCCAGCCGAGCAGCGCCGGCGACGCCAGATGTATTACGTCAGGCTCGAATCCGCGCAGCACACTCGTCAGCCGCGGCGTGGGAATCCCGAGCGGCAGCGTGGTTACCTTCGGGAACATCCGCGATGGCACCCGGTGCACCCGGATACCGTCGTAGATCCGATCGGCCGGGGGCTCGCCCGGCGGAGTGTCGGGTGCGATGACGAGGGCTTCGTGACCGGTGCGGCGCAGGTGCTCGAGCACCCGAATCACCGAGTTGCTGACGCCGTTGACGTGCGGGAGAAAAGATTCCGCGACAATCGC
>Ga0210396_10007721_pt1 | contig 10228 bp, 14 predicted proteins | sample IncBWH17OmetaG_FD_155466 | JGI IMG/M metagenome (GOLD analysis project Ga0210396, IMG submission 155466) | Forest soil microbial communities from Barre Woods Harvard Forest LTER site, Petersham, Massachusetts, United States - Inc-BW-H-17-O ... | reverse complement strand
AGGGGCTCCGGTCACAGAAGACCGGGTTTTTCGCGTGTTTTTCGGGTTTCGGCCGATGCGTTCAGTGCAAACATCGCCCGAAAATGGCCGTTTGCGCGGAAGATGCGCGGAAGATTGGCGGGGGCTCACGTCCAGCAGCAAGCCCGCCAGTCGGTCCAGCGCCTCCATGCCGAACCCCTCGTTACCGGCCATGAAGCGCGACATCTGGGCCTCGTGCAGTCCGAGGCGCCGACAAATGTCCTTTTGGCTCATGCCGCTCGCGCGGATCGCGTCGCGGAGCTGCTGGCTAAGAGGGGGACGTTTCGGGTCCATCCGCGGCAGCATCTATCAAAATTGAGGATATGTCAATAGCATCTTAGCGCGCCGCGTTGGTCGAATATGGCATGACGTACAATTGAGCGATGAAGAAGCGCCCAAAACTGACGCGCAAAAAAGTTGATCCCCGTTTGCCCGCCATCACGCTCCTGCCGGGAATGCGCTTTGAACCTAGCGCTTCTGCGACACAAAGCGAAGGAAATCGGCCACGGCGACCGGCTCCCTCACGTTAATCTGTTTTTTCCCCTTCGGCCCAGGCACCGACAGACAAATCCCCAGCGAGCCGGTGACGGTTGCCCACAACGTCGGCGGTAACGTTCCGTCGTGGAAACAGAACCCGCCGCCGGCGTCGGGATTGGGGATGCAAGCCGCCGTGGCGCAGGTCGCATAGGACAGCCCGGTGAACGTGAGAAGCACCGACGCCGGCGAATCGCCTCGACAGCACGGGCAGACACCACCGCCGCTACCACTCCCGGAGCCGCAGCAATCCGGGCAGGGGGCGCCGGGGTTGGAATACACCAGGCCCCGCTCACTAAACATAAGGCCGTTTGGGCCGAAAAGGGCCACGATTCACCTCAAAAACTCCCCCCCAACGTTGCTATCCCGACAGCCTAATTCAACCCCACCGTCTCACGCATCCGTAAGGACGAACTTACCCCCGAACAACCCGCCCGCAGGCGCGATGAAGTCGCCATAGCCAGCCGCGTTGGGCTGGAGCAGCTCGCCGTTTCCCCTCGGGTCCGGCGGCGGATTGGCCGAGTCGAAAACGAGCGACCCGCCGCAGGGGAGCGGTCCTCCAAGATCGAGGTAGTCAATGCCCGGGGCATCCAACCCGTTGGGGTAACCGCCGCAAATGATCGGACCCTGGCCGGTGGGGATCTCGTTGTTGTAGGGTCCGATCATGTTCACGGATGGATCGGTCAAATACGCGTACAACATCACCTGATCGGCGACCAGCAGATCGAAGTGCAGAATTGAGAAGTGCGCACTGGGCGGCCCCGAACAGGTCGTGTCGGAGAATTGAGGCCACTGATCGGCAGACGCTGGGACGTCGACGCCGTAGTAGCAATAGGTGACGAGTCCCCCCGTGTTGAAAAAACTCTCTCCCAGATATTGCGCCCGCAGCGTCAACGTGAAGGTCCCGTTGATCGTTAGAGAATTGAACCGGTAGGAGAAATTGCTCAGGAGGCCGACCCAGCAGGTCGCCGTCACGTCGGGGACGTTCATGACCGTCAGCGTCTTCGTCGTCTTGTAGCTGCCGCCGCCGCCTCCGCTTCCTCCTGCCGGACAACTACAGCAGCACACGCAGGCCGAATTGGACGCCGGCAGCGGACCCGGCTCGCCCGGATAGACGACGAACGGCGGCACGTCCGGCACCGGGGCCTCCAGGTACATCGCACCCTTGCTGGAAAAGAGCCAGCCATTCGGGCCAAACAAGGCCATTTGGTTGCCTTTGCTATGGATGCACGCTACGCAAACGCCTCTCCGCCCTACGAAAGGCGGCGATCGCCACCGCCCACCGGCGCGAGGCTTCGCCCAGCGCATCGGCCAACGTCTCCGCCGCCTCCGCGGTGAATTCGGGATCGAGCATCAGCTCTGCCGGATCGCAATCCTGGTCGAGCATGTCCGCCAGCGACGCCGCGGCGTTGTTCATGCTTTTGAGCATTTCCAAGCTCCGGACGAATTCCGAATGCATCACAGTCGCCTCAAAAAAACGCGCCGGCGCAGCCATGATCCGGAACCGCGCCGGCGCTTGCGGAGTTTCAAAGGAGCGGCGCGGGCCGTTTGGAGCCGGCCCGCGCCGGCAATCGCGGAAAGTCAGGCCGCGATTACTGCGTTGAGCCCCACGTGGCGGCTCAGCACACCCACCTCAAGTCCATCACGCCTCGACCGGCTCACGGCTCTCGATGACGCCCTCCGCCAGTCCGGTGGGACCCCGAACCACTCGCTTAAAAGTTGGCCTGCCAAGACGATCGAGGGCTGCAATCAGTTGGCGCAGTAACCCATCGCCGTCGGCCAGGGGCGCATCTTCCGGCGCCGGCGCTTCGGACAACGCTGCCGCCGGCCGTGCGGGCAACGCCCAGCACGCCGCGAATTTTCGATTGGGCTTCAGGTCCGCCAGCATGGGGTCGCTGGCGTCGATCGAGCCGAGCCACATGAGGCGGCTGGCGACTTGGCGCACAAGCTCGGCGTTGCACAGGACCAATGCTCGCGCCCTCTTGCGGGCCTCGGCTGCGAACGCCGCGGCGTTGTCGCCAGCGGCACGCGTTGCCAGATAATCCAGATGGCAAGCCGCATGAAAGCTGGGATCGGCATAGCCGGCCCGCAGTCTCGCGCGACGGCTTGGGGGCAACACCATCATCGTTGCCGCCTGGCCAGCAGCGTCGAGGATCGCGCCGCGGCGAATGCCTTCCGCGTCAACGTTCTTTTCGGTTGTGAACGTGCAGCCGTAGGCCAAGCCCGTAACATCAGACTTTTTGAGACCGGCCTTCGGGTTGCGGAACCCGAGGGCCATTGCCGCCACGAACTCGCCAGCCGTGTGCAGACAGATTTCCCACCTTGCAAGTTCGTCCGCCCTGGCCAGCTTGATCGTCGGGGGCGGCGTGGACGGCTTGGGTTTCGGGCTGGAAGCGAACGGCGCCGCGAATCGTTTGTTCACGTGGACCGTGGCCAGGGCGGGATGAGCGCTGGTGATGGAACCCAACCAAAATAAATGAGACGCAACGGATTTCACGGCCGCGGCGTTGGCGCCGACGATCGTGGCCGCGCGACGACGGGCGTCCTGAATCCACTGCTCGCAAAGCTCGGCGGAATAGTCGATCGGCAAAAAGTTGCCAGCCAGCCCGATGATTTGGGGAAGGTCGCTGTCTGCTCGCATCTCCTCCGGCACACGGCCGAACCGGTCCGGTGGCAACATCATCGCGGTCGCGAGCTGCCCGCCCCACGTCATCACGGCATTGACCCTTGCTTTCGGTTCGCCGTCGATTCCGGTCGGTTCAAAACCGCAGCTCCCGCTGCCGTCGGAGCTGACGGCAGCCTTCACCCCGCTGAGCCCGAGGGCCGCTCCGCAAACGCAATGGCCCGATTCGTGGACGCACACGCGCCATCGCCGAAGCTGTTGCGGCGTCATTCTCACGGGTATTGGCTGGGCGTTGGGCATGATGCTGCTCCCTCAACGTTGTGACGGCGCAGCGGGGCGCGGTGGCCGACCGACATCGCTATTCGGCGTGCCGGCGGCCACTCTGGCCGCCTGGCGGGCGAGTCGCACGGCGTGGGCGGCACGGTAGATCGAGCTTTTCGTTGCGAGCTTTCCCATGCAATCGAGGGCGCGGTAAATGCCGACGCCGCGCCGCGACAGTCGGCTCAACACAACGTTTGCCACTTCGGCGTCGTCAGGCTCAAGCGGCTCGTTGGTGTCCGGGTCGTCGCCCTCGCCCGCGGCAAGATCTCCGACGTCAATCAGGAGCCCGATTTGCTCGTCATCCATGGCGGTCAGCTCGTCCATGATGTTCGTGTCGGCGTAGAACCCGTCGCTATCTTCGGGGATAGGGGCGCGGGCCAGGTCCTGCGGGTTCGATTCCGACCATCCGGAGCTGTCGGGGAACTCCGGTTGCGGATCGAACATCGCGGTCGGCTTGGCGCTGAGCAGCCCGTGAGGATTCGCAGCCGGCGACGACACCAAATCGCAAGCCACCAGCTCGATGATTCGCGCGGGGCGCCCCAGCACGTTGCCCCATGAATCCACGATCGGTTCGACCTCGTACGGGAAAAAGGCAGAGATTCCCAGCTTGCCGGGGTCCTGTTTGGCGATTCCGAGGATGTAGCTGCGCACGTCGCCGAGGCCGGGCATCGTCCTCGAATAGTCCCCGAGAATCAGATCGCCGCGGGCCTGCGACCCCACAACGCGGGCATTCTTCACAACGCCAATTAAACTGCCCGTGTCGTCGGCAACCTCCTGGATCAGATTCCCCTCGGGGTCCGTCTTGGTCGTCACCGCAGGATGCTTCCAGCGCGACTTCACGCCGTCAGCACCGGCGGCGTTGATGAAATCGACAAGCTGCTCGACGGTGGTCTGGTCGATCTCGAACGGGTGACCCTTTGCCGGCCCAGCGGTGATAAGGGCAATGTTGCGAAGCACGCCGGCTTGCTCGTCGACCTGGAGACCCCCATCGGAGTAGGTCGTCGGTGCGCGTAGGGCAGCGTGCCGGCGGCGGGTTGTGGTGATCATGATGCCTCAGCGGTGGCCAGTGCGGCCGGTTCGGATTTGCGAATGAGCGCTCGCCCCCTTTTCTGCGCGGCTTGGAGCTGCGGCAACGTGATACCGGGCCGCGCCCGCTCCGCGAGCTGCAAGAGGAACTTCCCGGTTAGCGCCTCCAGGTCCTGTGGCGATTGACCCGGTGCGAGAATCCAGTGCACGATCCACTGCTCGGACTCAAACAGATAAAGCGAGACGTCGTTGCTTTCCCCGACGAGCAGCACCGCATTTCGGTGACGCCGGATTCGTGGCTCGGCATCGTTCGGCAACAAGTATTTTGCCGGCCGCCCGTCTTGGATGAGCGCGGTGGCGATCGCCACCAGGCCGTCGAGCTGCTCCCGGCTTTGGCCGGGCAACGGGATGAACGTCAGGCCGGGTGCCAGCAAGTCGCGCCACTGCGACGGATCGGCCATGATTTGCTCGATGAGGATCGTGTCGTATTGCCCGATGGCCACGTCGCTGAAAACCCCCTGGGCCAGGTGCCGGCGCCGGGCGGCAATGTTGGGGTCTTCCACGTCCAGCAGCGCGAAATGTTTCGCCCGCAATTGGCGGAGTTTGTCGCCGGCATCGAGGGCCAGCTTTAGGCGGCGCCCGGCGCTAAGCTGCCCCGCGGCGATCGAGGCGCGGCGGGCATTCAACGCGTCTACCTTCGCGCCAGCTTCAATCTCGAACTCGGCGCGCAGGTTCATCATTTGCTTTTCTTCGGCGCGGGCGCTGTCGGCGGTGGCGGCGATCGGCGCTAGCTCCGCCTCGGCGCGGAAAACCTTCGCGTCGGCCTCCAGCATCGCAGTTGTCAATTCCAGCGTGTCGGCCAGCGCGTTGAGTTTCGTTTCCTCCTGGCTCGACAGCTTCCCGCCGGTTGCGGCTTTGCGGGCGAGCTGCCGGTAGGCTTTGAGATTGGTGGCCTGCTGGTCGGCTTCGGCTTGTTTTCTCTTTTCGATGAAATCCGTCATTCGTTGGCATCCACAAAAATATGTTGCGACATTCTCCTGGCAGGTAAGCCGCGGGACCCCTGTCTCACGACGCGAATCCTCCAGCCACCGCCGAGCCCTCCTGGCCAGCCGGCGGATTTCCGCCGAATCGACCGGCGAATCGATTACAGATGCCCTTGAGCCAATCGATGATCTTGCTTTCGCGCTCGGTATCGTTGGTGCAGGGCGCCAGCGCCGCCATCAGCCGGGGAGTGTTCATCAGCTCATTTCTGACAGCCAGCACTTTCCGCACGTTTTCCTGCTCGACCTGATCCCGCGGAATCCATTCCCGCCGTAGCAGCTTTACTTCGGATTCCATTTTTTCGATCTTGGCGGTCAGCAGTCGCAGCTCCAGATCGCGCTTTGGATTTCCGATGGGCGTCTCGGCGCCGGATGGCACGATGTTGATCCGGACCCAATCCTTCGCATTCTGGACCTCGGCAGCCGGCATCGGGAGCTTGTACGGCCAGTCGGGTCGCTTGGACGCCCGAAGGACCGAGGATTTTCCTCTGCCCATCGCAGCGGCGAGCTGCGTCCAGCTCGTCAGCATCTTTTTTTTCTTTGCACGTTTTTTCATTTCGACCTCGTTTTGGACCGGACCGGACCGCGCGTTTCGGCGCGCAACACTTAGCCGGCAATCGCCCGCTGGCGAATCGCGGTTCAGTCCCCTTCGGCAAAGAACCTACGAACTTTTCCTAATAGGCGCAACCGCTTGGGGTTACGTGCCAGGTCCGCTCGCCCCCATCCTGCGGAGGAGGATCTTGGCGAGATACTCATCGCGAGCCTCGTCCACGAGCCCGCGCTCGCACCCCCCCATCGCCCGCACGTAAGCCGCACCGAGGATGCCGAGACGGCGGCGTTGTCTCCGGCGTGAGACGTGTCGAAAACTCTCGTAAATGCTTCTACCCATATGGGAGTCCTTACGCCGGCGTCTGGTCGCTTGCCGACTCCGCGAGTTTCCGCATGTCCTCCAGGGAGCGATCGAGCAATACCCTCTCCACCAACTCGGGGCTGAACCGAATCATGTTGTTCACGGTGATGAACGGAATCCGATGCGCCTTGGCCTCCCTCTTGACGAAGCTGAGCGGCAGACCCAACCGACACGCGAGATGTTCCGGTGAAACGAACTTGCTGGTCATCACCGAACGTTACGCACTCAGTGCGCGCCGGGTCGGTGGTGGTGCAAAGAGAAGCAGAGCCGGCGCAGTGTGACGCAGAGATGACGCAGGCGTGGTCGTGGTCGTTGGGTCAGCACCGACCAGACGTATTGGTCGAAGACGTACTTGTAGACGTACTCGTCGAAGACGGCAGATCCGGGGCGCTCAGGAGTCTCTGGGTTTCGACCGGGAAAAGGTCGATCCTGATCTTAATTGCCTGGACAGTGATCGGTTGGATTTCAAAGTCGCCGCGCTTGCGGCGCCGCAGGAACGTCGATCGCGAAATCCCCAAGCGATCAGCGACGACACCGACGTGCAGCTCTGGGGAATAGACCGGTACCGACTTGGCCTTAAGCGCATCGGTGAGCCGGTTCAACGCTCGCGCCAGGGTTTGGAAGTCTGATCGCCTGGCCGGCGGATCGCGGCCTCTCACTCGTCCTCGCGGACAATGTCGCGGGCGGGTCGCGGTTGTTCTTTGGCCTTTGGCGTGAGGCGCGTCTCGTACTCCCGCAGCAAACGACGCTGCTCATCCAGCTCGCGTTCACCACCGGCGATGCAATCACGGATCGTCGCGGCGTGCGCCTCCTGGTCCTCTAACAGTGCCTCGATGAGGATGACGATCGCGTGCTCGAACTCAGCGTGCGATGCAGCACCGGTCTTCAACCGGACTGACAAGGCTTTAAGGATGGCAGGTTCGGCGGGCACAAAGGGCATTGTACCCGGCGTTAGGGTTCCGTTTAGCGGTGCTCCGTCCAAAGGGCTGCCTGCGCATTCATCAAGGCCGCCGCTTGCTCGGCCTCTTGACGGTCCATCCACGTGCACTTGCCGGAATCCTGGAAACAGATGGGAGACTTACCCGTGACGGTTTCGTGGGAAAAGTCGCAGATGCACCATTCCGGCGGTGGACCGGCCGAGTAACCCTGGACCCGATACCGTTGCTGCATGCTCATAAAGAACTCCTGCCCGATGCACGGGCGTTTGAGGGGACGGTTGAGTGCAGAATGAATCACCGCCGCGGGTGGGCAGCGGTGTAAGCCTCTCTCATCCTGGCCGTGCTGACGTGCGTGTAGATCTGGGTTGTGGCCAAACTTTGGTGGCCGAGCAGCTCCTGGATACTCCGAAGATCAGCGCCATTGTTCAGCAGGTGCGTGGCGCAGCTGTGCCGGAGCTTGTGGGGGCTGATCCGGGGATCGAGCCCGGCAGCATGCAGATACAGCTTGAGCTTCCGACCGACGCTGCGGCTGCTGAGGGCGCCGCCGTCCTTGTTCAGGAAGAGTTGTGGGGCGGCGTCGACACCGCGGAGGTCGACGTAGCTCTTGATCGCCTTCACAGCTTGGGCGCCGATCGGCGTGAAGCGATCGCAGTCACCTTTGCCGCACACGCGGGCGAGGCCCTGATCGAGGTCGACGTCGGCCTGCTTGAGGCCGACCAGCTCGGAGACGCGAAGTCCGCTTTCGTACGCCAGGGTGAGAATAGCCCGATCGCGCCGGCCCAGGAGGTCGGTTGCCGGCGTGCCCAGGAGAGTGAGCATCGCGCCAACGTCTGGACATGACGGCAGACGGTGATGTCGCTTGGGCGTGCGGATCGTCGCCGGTGTTGACGCGATGTCACCACGGCGCACCAGGAAGCGGTAGCAGCTGCGAACCGTCGCGAGCTTGCGGGCGATCGTTGCCCGGCTGTAGTGCTGCTGGTGTAGGTGAAGCAAGTAATCCTGGATGCGCCGGCGATCGCAGTCGATCAGGTTGCCGGCGACGAAGCACGTGAACTGCCGCAGATCGTTCCTGTAGCCAGCGATCGTCAGCGGGCTCGATCGACGCTCCATCTCCATGAATTCGATGAAGGCGACAACGGCCGTCTGGAGCGGTTCAGCGTTTACATTGTCAACACTGATTTCCGGCGCCCCGAGCTGCGCCCGCATGGCCCAAAAGCGCGACTCGGAAACGTGCACCGATCGGCAGTAGGCAGCCACGCTCAGTGTGCTCGATCGCTGGTCGTCAACGATGATCCGCCACCGCTCGACCGCCGCGCTGCGTCTGGCGACGTGCATTGTGGAGATAGCCTTCCGGCAATTTTGCCGGAAGGCTACCGCCTGTTCGGAACGGCTTTTCGATTTCTTGCCAGCTTCCGATAATATTATCGGAAGCTGTTCCAGCGGATGCCGCTCCGCAATGCAGCGCTGAAGCCCGGAAATCTCCACGTGCAGATACAGGCCGGTGGTCGTGACGTCGCAATGGCCCAGCAGCGACTGGAGCACGCGCAAATCGACGCCCCCCTCTAACAGCGACGTGGCATAGCAATGTCTCAGGGTGTGCGGGCTGACCTCCTTGTCGGAGCCGGCGGAGTACTTCTGCACGAGCTGCCAAAGGGCGCAGCGCTCCATCGGTCGGCCGGTCCTGCTCAAGAATAGAAATCGGCTGCCCCGCCGATCGAGCGTCGGTCGATGATCCTTGAGATACAGCGTCAGGGCCTCGGCTGCCGGGGTGCCGAAGAAAACGAGTCTCTCCCTGTTGCCCTTGCCGATGACGCGCAGTCGGCCGGCGTCGACGTCCAGGTCATCGAGCTGCACGTCACATAACTCGGTTGCCCGCAATCCCGCCCCATACAGCAGCTCAAGGATTGCGGCATCGCGCGGGCTTTGTGCAGCGGCATCGATCATCTTGCCGATTTCGGTGTTGCTGGGCAGTAAGCCGGGAAGCCGCTGCGACGGCCTCGGGCAATCGAGGCGGTCCCGATCGGCTTCGCGCTCGGCATAGCGCAGCCAAGTCCGCAACGTCGCGGTGCGCTGGTGAGTTGTGTTGGCGGAATCGCCGCGGCGGGTGGATTCGCGGACGATCGACCGCAGGTCGTCGAGCGTTGTCGCATCGCTCAGCGGCTTGCCCAAAAAGGTTTCCGCCCACTGGATGTTCCTGGTGTAGCTTTCGATCGTGGCCGGTGCGGCTCCCAGCTCGGCCGCGAGATAATCAGAGAAGATCATCGAAATACTCCCGTGGTGAGTGCACCATCAGCTCGTTGCCCATGGGGCGCCGGCGCGTCAGCTTCAAGCTTCGATGTTCCGATTGCGGGCCTGGCTTGAGACTCCATCGGTACAGGCGTGATGCGCACACCCACGCCCGCCGTCCCAGCGGCTTGGCGCGAAAGTATGTCCTTGTCACAATGAGTTCCTTGCCGGAAAGCGCCGGCATTTGAATTGCCCGCCGCGGCTGCCCGTTACCCAACCGGCAGCCCCGGCGTTTTTGTTTCTCGGAACCACTTTCCGTTGCGGCGCCGGGAACGGGTTGCCGGCGATCAGCAGCTCGCACCGCAGGGCATTCAGCCGGCGCCTGTCGTCGTCGCTCAGTTCCGCCGCGGGCCTGGCGGACAGCTCCTCATAAAGCTCAAGCGCGCACCGGCTGCCGCGGTCCCGGCGGCGTCGCAATGTTTCGGTGAAGCGCACCTTCGCCATTATTCTCGGCGACTGTTTCGCGCCTCTCTTTTCTGAGTGCTCGGCAGACCAAATAGCGGAACGATCCCATCTTCTTCGGGTTGCGCAA
>Ga0210396_10007720_pt1 | contig 10228 bp, 9 predicted proteins | sample IncBWH17OmetaG_FD_155466 | JGI IMG/M metagenome (GOLD analysis project Ga0210396, IMG submission 155466) | Forest soil microbial communities from Barre Woods Harvard Forest LTER site, Petersham, Massachusetts, United States - Inc-BW-H-17-O ... | reverse complement strand
CGCGGCTCTAGCAGCGAGAGGAATAGCTCGTAGGTAAGGGGTAGCTCGTTAGGTACGCCAAACAGTTTCCTGGTCGTCTTGGACCAAAGCAACTTCTGCGTCGAAAGATCAAGGTCCCAGATCCCGATGCCGGCTCCTTCGATGCCCAACCGGAATCGCTCGTCTCGAATCGGATCGTCGGACGCTGAATGCGGGGTGGTAGTCACGTTTCTCCTGCAGCGATGCGTAGCCTGTGACCGCAATCGCAAGATACCAACATGCTCAATAGCAGGCTACCCCTTTTGCCGCTTAATGCCGGGGGCATCTTTGATCGCGTCGAAAGAGGCGTCGCATTGTCTCGTAAAAACAAGTAGTTTTTCTATCAGTCCGGCGTCCTTTAATAGCTGCCAGCAAAGGCCTGATGGCGAGTAGGTAGGGTTCTACGGCCACCTGCTCGTCAGCACATTCCGCGGCAAGCCGGAGAGATCGCCGCGAACACTGCAAGACTACATCTGAAATTTGCATCATGCCCTCCTGATCCAAGATTGGATGCTAACTCATCTCAGGCTTGAGAATTATGATCTAAATCAACCCGGCGAAAAGGCGAGGAGAGGGCGCGCCGCATGCAAGCAGTACGACGACTGTTTGGAACTGGCATGCGAATCATCGATTCCTTGATCTGCCTCATTCTCCATCTCACGAACCGGCTTGATGATCGGATCGCATTCATCGGTTCGAGAGGGAATGATGACGTATGCGACGGTGATGGTCAGTCTGGCGCTCGATCGGTTGAACGACGCCTGCCTGGAAATCGCCGGGCAGTTGGCGAAGCGGTTCAACGCCTGTGCGATCGGAATAACCGCGGGTGAGTTCAGCCCGCCGCTTTACTTCACGGCCGGCGAGCAGGCCCAACAGGTGATCGACCGGGGCCAGGCCGCGATCAGAAATCGGATTGCCGAGGTCGAAGCGCAGTTCCGCGCGGCAATGCAGAACCGTGCGGCGGCTTTGGAGTGGCGTTGCGCCGAGGACTTTCCGACCAGATTTATCGTCCGGCAGACGCGGGCAGCCGACATCATCGTTGTCGGAGAGAACGGCAACGATGCACTTGCGAACCCGTTCATGCGAGCCAGCTCGAGCGATCTTCTTGTGCTGTCGGGAAGGCCGCTGCTTGTTGTTCCCGATGCCAGCGACTGGCTCGATTTACGAAGCGTTTTGATCGCCTGGAAAGACACGCCCGAGTGCCGGCGAGCTGTCGCCGATGCTCTGCCGGTCCTGCGCGAAGCCAAGGACGTGATCGTTGCGGAAATCGCCGAGGACGAGGCTGATAGATTGACGGCATTGCAAGGTGTGGAGGATCTGGTCGCCTGGCTGTTGCGCCATGGCGTGGTCGCGTCGCAACGGGTGCCCGGTGGATGCGGCAATGCCGCAGCGCAACTCGACAGGATTGCGTCGGAGGTCGGCGCCGGCCTGGTTATCGCGGGTGCCTATGGCCATTCGCGATTTCGCGAATGGGTTTTTGGCGGCGTCACGAAACGCCTACTCACCCCTCAAGCCGCTGTTCGCTGCTGTCGCGTTAGGACCGGCGCGTTGACCTTGATCAATACCATCGTTGCGGGAACGTAGTGTGGTCATTTTGTATTTCCAACCCAGTCAAGGATCGCGCCATGTACAAATTCCTGGAACAGACGGCCGCGGAATCCATGACGCTGGATGTCAGGACGGTGTCGCCTAGCCTCACGCTGCGGGAACTTGAGGATTTATTCGAACGGGACGACTTCAACGCCTATCCGGTCGAGGAAGACTCGCAGATCGTCGGACTGGTCTCGAAGTTCGATTTCTTGGCGTCCTTCGTGTTTACTCCGGCCCACATGACGCCGCGTTATGAGGACCTGATGAAACGAACCGTTGGCGATATCATGACGCCGGATTTCATCTATGTCCGGGGGGAGACCAGGTTGACCCGGGTGCTTCAGCTCATGGTCGAGCATCGAATCCGAAGCATGCCGGTCATCGAAGGCGATCAACACCTGGTGGGCATGATCGCGCGCGAAGACGTCATGCGGACACTGCAGCGCTGCGTCGGCGAGAAAAATATAACCTAAAGCGCGCTCTCTGAAGCGGACTGCCGACGGTTAGTCGCGTCGAAAGGGAGCAGTACAATTTGCTTGAATTTGTCCTTGCAGTCCTTCTTGTCGAGCTTACACCGGGACCGAATATGGCTTATTTGGCTACGCTCACCATCGATCGGGGGCGGGCTTCGGGTCTGCTGGCGACGGGCGGCGTTGCCGCGGGTCTCTCGGTTCACGCGATCGTCGCTGCGTTTGGGCTAGGCGCGCTGATTGGTAGCTCTCCATTAATCTATGAACTGCTTCGTTGGATTGGAGTTGGATACATTCTTTTCCTCGCGTGGGAGACTTGGCAAGTAGACGACAATAGCCACCGGTATCAGGTCGGTGCTGTGCCAGGCTCATTGTTTTGGCGCGGTTTTCTTTCGAACGTGTTCAACCCGAAATCGATCCTGTTCTTTGTTTCTGTGGTTCGCGGTTTCGTTCGCTACGGTTCAGGCGATCCCGGTCTGCTTGTTCAGCTCGCGCGGTTAGGTGCAGTCTACGTGGCGATTGCGAGCACCATACACGCGAGCATCGTGTTGCTCGCGGACCAAATTCGGCCGTGGCTAATGACGGCAGCCCGTCGAAGGCCAATTCGACGGCTGCTGTCTTTTGCATTGTTGCTGGTTGCGGCATGGCTCGCATGGACATCACGCCTCGGGAAAGGCCTGGATTAGCTCGCGTTTGCCAGATTCTGGTCTTCCGGCGAGTTCAGATACATCCCGGACATCGTATCGACCCAGCACAGATGGTCGTGAACTTTCTTTACTCCGATAACATTTTCGGCGGCCACGACGGCTGCCTGCCGCGACCGCTCTTCGGTTATGACACCACTCAGGTGGACGATACCGTCGCGCACCGTGACGCTGAGGCCGAAGGGGCACCAGGTGTTCTTCTCGAGCGTATCGATAACGCGAGTGCGAATATGGTCATCGTCAGCGGTCGGGTCGGGTATTTCGCGTGCCAGGCTGACGACTGCCTGAAGGAGATTGGAGCGTGATACAATGCCGACCAGCTGGTCGCCGCGCATCACCGGCAGTCGCTTCACACCGTTCTTTTCGATCAATTCCACGATCTTTTCGAGATCTGTGTCTTCATTAATGGTGAGCGGGTCCGGCGTCATGATCTCGGCAACCTTGCGGCCGTGCTCGTGCACGAAATCGGTTGCCTCCTTGCCCGAGCCAAGGATGAATTTCAGAAATCGACCACGCCTGCGCTGTGTGCCGATTTCACTGCGGCGAATGAAGTCGCCCTCCGAAATGATGCCGACGAGATGGCCGGCTTTATCGACTACCGGAAGTCCGCTGACGTGCCGCTGCAGCATGGTGTTCGCGGCATCCACGATCGGCGTCTCCGGTGCCGCGGTGATAACGGGTCGGGTCATGATCTGATGGGCGCGCATGGCGGCCTCCAGTGGCTGGAATTGATATCAATGTAAGACAGGCTATCCCGACCGCCACGCCGCGATTTTGACCCAAGTCAACTGTCGAAGCGTCCAACTGCCGAAGTCTTTCTGCTTGATGCAGCTCAATGCGAGCTTCGGGCCAGGATCGTATCATTTTGAATAATGTAAAAGCGGGAGGAGGCCATGCTCGAATTTTATGAACCCGCTGCCGCGATTATCGAGGATTCGGTGGCTAACGCCGTGGCACGAGCGACCAAGGCGAACAAGCGCGCTCTGGATTTCACATTCCGCGCGCAAAAGGCGATGCTTGAAGTCTTCGCTAGCAACGAAATATTCGATCGCATCCGAACCGAGACGCACCTGTTTTGCGAATTTGCCTCGAAAATGGCCGGCGCGCATTCGGTCAAGGACCTGAAAACGATGTGTGAGGAATGCGGCCAGCACCAGATCGACTTTGTTCGTCGTGACAGCGAGCGGTTGTTCAAGCATGGCGAACGGATGATCGAAACGACCTCTAACCTCCTCAATATCCAGTCGCAGGATTGATCGGTCGTGCCCGTTTCCGGATTGAATATCGATCATCAACCAGAGGTGACAACGATGCTGACCGCGCAGCCCAGGGAGCCGGGTGAGCAGCCTCGGATGGGCGGCGGGCGGGTGGGCGGTGAGATTTTACCAGATGCGTCCGGCGACTACGTCTGCCAGTAATAACCACCGCGGTTCCAAGCTCATCTGCGTCACGTCGAGGCCGCTTCGTTGCGAGTGATCTGGATCTGGCTGCGACGCAGGGTGAGTTCGGGCGCTCCGGAAGCGTCGATGATGGCCCAGTCGACTGTGCCGATATCGTATTTTTCCTGAAGCCCGGCGATCCCGGGCGTGGCGTCGGACGCATCGCCCGCGCGGTGGCCGACGCGGTTCAGCCGGGTCGCAAGATCGGTCTGAAGAAACAGGCCGACAAACCTGATATTCAGCCGGCGCGCGGCATCGCGGATCGCGGCTCGCTCTGAGTTCTGCGCAAATACCGCGTCGACCACGACGGAATGGCCTTGTGAAAGAATTCGCGAAGCGTGTTGCACGAGGAGGTCGTAAATCTTCCGCGTCATCTCCGGCTGGTATGCCTCCTTGGGCAGAGGGGCCGTTTCATGGACCCCGAAGTGCTGCTTTCGCAGTACGTCGGTGCGCAAAACGATGGCTCCCGGCAACGGCATGACATCGGGCGCAAGGTCGCGGGCCAAAACCGACTTTCCGGTTCCCGATAAGCCGCCAATCGCGACCAATGTCGGTGTCGAGGGGGCGATCAGCCGGCGGGCAAGTTCAAAATATTTGCGAGCGGACCGCATGTCATCCGGATCCTGGCGGGACGCCTGGTTGCGGCGGGCGAGCATTACGGTGGCGCGGATAGCTGCGCGGAGCGACATAAACAACGGTAGCGCCGCGAGCGCATCGAGATGTTGGATGGCTGAGTTCTTCAGATACCTGTTGAGGAGGGCGTTTGCGGCGGCATGCTGGTCGTATCGGATGAAATCCATCATGGCGAACGCGAGATCGTAGAGCACATCGACCGAGGCAATGCCCGCATCGAACTCGATCGCATCAAACAAAACAGGCTTGCTGTCGATCAGCACAATGTTCGCGAGATGCAGGTCGCCATGGCAACGCCGCACGTGTCCCTGCCTGCCGCGCTGCTCCAGCAATTTGCGGACCCTGGAAAATGCGGACTGAGACGCTTCGTCGAGGTCGGCGACATCGCTTGCAGGAAAGCAAGCTGCGGTTCGGAATGCCGAGGTGTTGCGGTTGATGAACGCCGGGATGGATTTGATCCAGGGTTCAGCCGGCGCCGGCGGCGCGACGGCGTGGGAGGCCGCGATCGCGTCGGCAATGGAGTCGACGAGGTCGCGATCTGGCTCGCCGGCTTCTGCCAGACGATCGATGGTTTGATGTTCGTCGAAGCGGGTCATTTCGATCGCAAATTCGACTGCTGTACCGTCTCCGTCGATACTCAAAGACCCATCGCTACTTTGCGTAATCGGAACGACGCGACGGTAGATTTGCGGCGCGAATTGACGGTTGATTTTTATTTCTTCATCGCAGGCGGCTTTCCGCTTCAATAACGTCGAGTAATCGAGGTACGGATAACGGACGGCGCGCTTGACCTTCAGCGCGCGGGTGCCTTGGAGGAAGACTGACGCTGCGTGAGTGTCGATGCGGCACACACCGGGATGCGTGGTCGGATCCATCAGAAATGCGAAGACCTTCCCCTGCACGCCGGTATCAGCTGATATCGAACCTGTCATGCTATGGACCTAGGGTTTGAGCACGGCGGCACCGAGGATTTGTCCCGTCCGTAGTTTTTGAAGGACCTCGTTGGCCTCAATAAGCGGAAATACCGTCGTCTGGGTCCGGATTCCGGCCAGTCGGACGATTTTCAGGAAATCAAGGCCGTCCTGCCGTGTGAGATTGGCAACCGACAACAGTTGCCTTTCTTCCCAAAGAATATTGTAAGGAAAGCTCGGAATGTCACTCATGTGGATTCCCGCGCATACTACCTTGCCGCCCTTGCGCACCGCACGCAGCGCCGCCGGCACCAATTCCCCGGCGGGGGCGTAGATGATGGCGGCGTCGAGCGGGGTGTCAGGCCTTTGGTCCGACGCGCCGGCCCACACCGCGCCAAGCTGACCAGCAAAGTCCTGCGCCACAGTGTCATCACGTCGCGTGAAAGCATAGACAGACCGGCCCTGCCAGCGTGCGACCTGGGCGACGATGTGGCCGGCGGCGCCGAAACCAAAGATGCCCAGCTGTTTGGCGTTACCCGCCATCACGAGCGACCGCCAACCGATCAAGCCGGCGCACAACAGCGGCGCGATCGAAACATCGTCACCGTCTTCTCCGAGTGGGAAAGCATAGCGCGCGTCGGCAATAGTGTGCGTAGCGAAGCCGCCGTCCCGCGTGTATCCGGTGAAAAGGGGACTCTCACAGAGATTTTCCATGCCCTCCTTACAAAACCGACAGACGCCGCAGGTATATCCGAGCCAGGGGATTCCGACCCGGTCACCGATCCGATGTGTCGTGACGTCGCTGTCGACGAGGTCGACGCGGCCGACGATTTCGTGACCTGGAACGACCGGGTATTTGATGCCAGGGAGCTCCGTATCGACGACGTGAAGGTCGGTTCGGCAAACCCCACATGCACTGACCCTGACGCGAATTTGTCCAGCGCCGGGCGTGGGGTCGGCGCGCTCTTGCATCTGGAGAGAAGCGCCCGGAGCAGACAATACCATTGCACGCATCTGTTTCTCCCCGAAGGAACCCGTATGCCGGACAGAATAACGCATAATGCCGGAAACCGACGAGCTCTTGATCTCAGTCAAAAGCACGACGGCTAGGCAATCTATGAATTGGGCGTGGTCTTGATGGAGATCAACAACGGCGACCGAGCAGCTACGGTCATCGTTAAAGGAGGCCGAACATGGCGATCAAGGATATCTTCTTGCCGCTTGGCGGCGAGCCGGATGCGGCGACGATTGCCGCGATCGACAAATGCGTGGCGATGGCCGGTAATCTTGGAACCCGCGTCACCGCAATGGCCGTCGAACACGATAGTCTGGTCCGGCCGACGATAATGATCTCGGATGATCTGGAAAATACGGCGTCGACCGAGGTCTTGCGGAGCGTATCGAACGCGCATGATCTGTTAACGGCGTTCGATACTGCGGCCACTCGCTTTGGCGTACGCAACGAGCGATGGCTTTTGCGGTATGCCGCGGCGGATATTCCGGCGAATTTTGCGATGTGGGCGCGGCTGAAGGATCTGTCGCTCGTCCCGGTTAAGCCGCATGATGACCAATCGGAGAAGATCGTCGAGCGGCTGATATTCGGGTCGGGAAGGCCAATCCTGATGTGCCCGGAGGAATCCGCTGCTGAACTGTCGGCGTCGTTCGACGACGTCATGATCGCATGGGATCATACAGCGCCGGCCGCACGAGCTGTTGCCGATGCGCTACCGATCCTTCAGTCGGCAGCCAGCGTCCACATTATCACAGCTACTGACAACAAAGCACCGGAGCAACTGGCATCTGGTGCAGCGCTTGCAAGCCACCTCGCAGAACACGGAATCGAGGCCGAGTTTGAAACGGTGAGGATTGACGGTAGTTCGGTCGGAAAGGTGTTCGAGGCGTATGTGGATGCGAACGCAATCGACCTTCTGATCATGGGGGGCCTATCGTCGCTCCCGGCAGAGCGAAACGGTGTGGGGTGGCGCGACCAAGACCGTTATCGCGCGGCCACCGTGCTGGGTTCTTATGTCGCACTAGCGCCCCGGACGTAGACGGCGCCGGCTCAAAAAAATCACGTTTCGCGGCCGACGCCAGCCGGAGCAATTGAACCTGATGTCTACCTATCGCCTAAAAAATCTGCTTTCGCCACGTTCGGTCGCGCTGGTCGGGGCGAGTCCGCGGCAGGGATCGGTCGGGCGGGCTATTCTCGGGAATATTCGCAAGGCGCAGTTCAAAGGCGAATTTGGCTTGGTGAATTCGCATTATGCCGAAATTAATGGCGCTGCCTCGGTCAGCAGCCTGGACAAACTTCCGTTTGTACCCGAACTCGTGGTGATCACGGCGCCGGCTACGGTCGTCGTGGGCCTCATCGAGGAAGCGGGACAGCGGGGCGCTGCAGGCGCTCTCATCGTTTCCGCCGGGCTCGGCCACGGTGCAGGATCGCGAGCGGAAGCGGCCGAACGCGCCGCGCAAAAATATGGAATGAGGCTGATTGGGCCGAATTGTCTTGGCATCATGATGCCCGGCGTCGCACTCAACGCAAGCTTCTCTGCGCACATACCGTGCCAGGGGAGTCTGGCGCTGATTTCTCAATCCGGCGCCATTGCTGCGGGCATGGTGAATTGGGCGGCGCAGCGCGGGGTGGGATTTTCGGGAATCGTTTCCATCGGCGACCAGCTCGACGTCGATATCGCCGATATGCTCGATTACTTCGCGCTGGACCCCAAGACGCACGCTATCCTCCTCTATATCGAAGCGATCAAGGACGCCCGCAAGTTCATGTCCGCCGCGCGTACTGCAGCGAGGATCAAGCCGGTCGTGGTCGTCAAATCCGGACGCATGACGCAGGGGGCAAAGGCTGCTGCGACCCACACCGGCGCGTTGGCCGGTTCGGACGCGGTCTATGATGCCGCGTTCCGTCGCGCCGGGATCCTGCGGGTATCAGATCTTCGGGAGTTGTTCGACTGCGCCGAGACGCTGGGGCGTGTCGAAGCGCCTTCGGGAAAACGGCTGGCCATCCTGACCAACGGTGGTGGCATTGGGGTCCTTGCCATCGATCGGCTGGTCGAACTCGGCGGTATCCCTGCCGCAATCGGACCTGCTGTCCGCGAGAAACTCGACGCGGTCCTGCCACCAACATGGTCCGGATCGAACCCTGTGGATATCGTTGGCGACGCCGACGCCGCGCGATATGCAGCAGCGCTCGAGGTGTTGCTGGCTGACGCCGGCAATGATGCGGTCCTGGTCATGAACGTTCAGACCGCGATCGCTGCGGCTGACGAGATCGCAGCTACAGTGACGGACGTCGTCAGCAAGTACCGCCAGCGGTGCCTTGGTTCGGCTAAACCGGTGCTCGCGGTTTGGGTCGGCGCCCGGATTCCCAATTACCCCACCGAAGACGATGCGGTACGTGGCTTCATTCATCTGGTGCAGCATCGAGAGGTAGTGGCGACATTGGCGCAGGTCCCGCCCTCCATGCCCGGCGAGTTTGTGCCTGATTCCGCTACTGCCCGGCAAATCGTAGCGACGGCGCTCGCCGAGGGCCGCCAGTGGCTTGACCCAATTGAGATCGCACGGCTGTTCGAGGCCTATCAAATCCCGATGGTGCCGACGTTTGCAGTTGCCGATGCCGAGCAGGCTGTCGCTCAGGCCTCCGCGCTGTTCGCTCAGGGCGCAACCGTCGTGCTAAAGATCATGTCACGAGACATTGTTCACAAATCCGATGTCGGGGGTGTCGTTCTCAATCTGACCAGTGGCGACGCTGTACGTGCGGCAACCACCGCTATCCTTGAGCGGGCGAAGGCGCTTCGCCCGGAGGCGCGGATCGCCGGCGTTATCGTGCAGGCGATGGTGGTTCAGCCGAAGGCGCGTGAGCTCATTCTTGGCCTCGCCGACGATCCGATCTTTGGTACGGTGGTCGTATTCGGCCACGGCGGCACGGCGGTGGAGATCATCAATGACAAGGCGCTGGCGCTTCCGCCGCTCGATCTGCAACTAGCGCGTGACCTGATCGAACGCACGCGCGTCTCACGGCTGCTGCGCGCCTACCGCGACGTGCCCGCGGTGAAGCAGGACGCGGTCGCGATGGTTCTGGTCAAGCTGGCGCAGATGGCGGCGGACATTCCGCAGATACGCGAGCTGGACATCAATCCGTTACTGGCAAATCAAACCGGCGTACTGGCAGTCGATGCGCGCGTCGCCGTCGGGCACGCGGCGCGGAAGTTCGCAGGGTCCGGTCCTGCCAACTTCGCCGTGCGGCCGTATCCATCGCAATGGCAGCGGCATCTCCAAGTCAAGGATGGCTGGAGGCTCTTCGTACGACCGATTCGCCCGGAGGACGAACCGCTGATCCATGAATTACTGCGGCACGTCACCAGCCAGGATCTGCGGCTCCGGTTTTTCGCGCCAATGAAGGAGTTTACCCACGAGTTCATCGCTTGGTTGACGCAGCTCGATTACGCCCG
>Ga0210396_10007719_pt1 | contig 10229 bp, 10 predicted proteins | sample IncBWH17OmetaG_FD_155466 | JGI IMG/M metagenome (GOLD analysis project Ga0210396, IMG submission 155466) | Forest soil microbial communities from Barre Woods Harvard Forest LTER site, Petersham, Massachusetts, United States - Inc-BW-H-17-O ... | reverse complement strand
CACACACGCCGCTCGATCGCACTTCGTTGAAACGCGATCAGATGTTTCTCGAAGAATTCGTCCAACGTCTGTTCCTTCCGCTCCCCTCCGAACCACAGCCTGGTCTTCCTCCTAAATGACGGCCTGAGCGAAATACTGCCATGTTTTACGAGGGTCTGGGGTCATAGGTAGCTGCTTTTTTCAGGATCATCGCGGCATCAGCGGGCAACTGGATTGGACGTTGTAGTGCCGAAACCGACCAAGATTCAAGCACAGCGTTTCATCATGTCCGACACTTCACGTTTAATCGTGGCGCCGCCTACCGTATCAAACACAATGTCGAAGCCCTTGCCCTCTGTCATCTCCTCCACGTACTTATCCACGGAACAAGAGCGATAGTCGATGGCGGTGGCCCCGAAGTCCTCCACAATCTGCTTCTTCTCTGCCGAAACAGTGGCGAAGACTCTTGCGCCAAAGGCACGCGCTAGCTGGACTGCAATATGACCTACGCCGCCCGCTCCTGCATGAACAAGTACTGTCTGGCCGGCGCAGACTTTGGCACGATCGACCAGACCTTCCCATGCCGTGATCGCAACCAAAGGAAGCGCGGCGGCCTGACGCATCGAAAGCTTGTTCGGCTTAGGTGCAAGCAAGTCCACATCGGCGGCAACGAAGTCAGCGAGCGTACCTTGGAGTCCACCGACACCTCCTACCATCCCAAATACTTCATCACCGCGTTTGAAAGCTGTGACGTCGGGACCGACTTCTTCGATAATCCCCGCCATGTCCAATCCAAGTACAGCCGGAAGCGGCTGTTTGGCATGCGCTGCTTTGCCGGCCCGGATCTTGGTATCAAGCGGATTGACTCCACTGGCCTTGACTCTAACCAGAACGTGATTCGGTCGGGGAGCAGGGCGTGGGAGATCTGTCTTGCGAAACTTCCCACCCGGCTCCTCGACAATGTAGGCTTCCATGGCAATCTCCTCAGAAACTAAGGCTTAGTATGAGCCAAGAGCGCGACGGTGGCTCTAGTCGCTCTTAGGAAGTCCGTCGGTGCCAGCAGAATTTGCGTTCCGCGAACGCCGGCAGAAATAGAAATCACTTCAAACAATTCGATCGTTTCATCAACGTAAACTGGATATGCCTTTTTTACCGCTAGCGCGGTTACGCCTCCGCGGATATAGCCTGTCAGTTTCTGTATTTCCTTTACAGGAACGAGCTGGATCTTCCGATTACCAGAGGTAACGGCAATCGCCTTAAGATCCAATTCCGTATTGGAAGGGATGACGGCCATGCAGATGCCCTGCCGATCACCCTCGGCAACCAACGTCTTAAAAAGTTGTTCAGGTGGTAGGCCGATCTTGGTAGCGACCGCCTCAGCTGCGAGATCCTCTGGGTCCACTTCGTACTCGCGCAGTTCATAGTGGATTCCGATTTGATGCAAAAAGCGGGCGGCGTTGGTTTTCTGGGTCATTTTGCTCCTAGTAGTGTCTTATCGTGAACGGACGTATCTTCAGTGGCAGTGCTTGTCGTCGAGCCGCGCAGTTGACCACATCGCGGCGCTCACGTCAGCCGCGGCTGCATTCCTCTCTCCTTGGCTCTCGCGCAAAATCGCCAGAGCCTCGTCGATAAGAACTCTGAGCAGCCAGCTTCGAAAGGCGCCTTCATATTCAAAGCGCGGCGGATTTCGAGATGCGGCTCGCCAGCAGTTCCTTACGGCAATAGGTGCTCTGTCCTCATTGCCGAGCACGCGGCAGGCGATGAAGTACAGTAAACGATGACTTCGCAAGAAGCGCCGGACAAATATTGCGGATTGTTCTTTCTCACTTTTCACGAGACTGCTGTGCTCCTTCAAATGATTTTCGTTGTTAAATCGATTAGCGAAGAAATACGTAGCACTTACCGTTATTGTGGAAACAGCGAGACGCTGTTCTTGCAATTCCCTTTGGCGCGATGGGATCGTTCGGCCGTTCATCCTATGGTCCGCAGCAATCTCAGATTTTCTAATGCCTCGGCGGCTAATTGTTTGGTCAACTCTGCCGCGGGAAGTTCGCGACCCAGACGCGCGGCTTGGCCCGACCAAAATGGAGTGAAGTCAGTCGATCCTGCCATCTCTGCTTTCGCGCGGAGTGGTGCCAGTGCAGCAGCAGCAAGTGGAAACTCCGGGGCGACATCGGACATTGGTCCGACCTCGCGCACGAAGCGATTTACAATCGCTCGTGCCGGGCGGCCCGTGAATACATTCGTGATTGCGGTCTCGTTGTCTCTCGTGCCTTTCAACGCTTGACGATGGAGTGGGCTGATTTGAGCTTCAGGACAATGCAAGTAAGCCGTGCCGATTTGCACCGCCGCTGCACCAAGAGCAAAAGCCGCCAGTATGCCGCGCGCATCGGCGATCCCTCCGGCCGCGATAACTGGGACCTTTACCGCGTCAACCACCTGTGGCACCAGCGCCATCGTGCCGACTTGCGTGGAGACATCCTCTGTGAGAAACATTCCCCTATGCCCGCCTGCTTCAAAACCCTGGGCGATGATTGCGTCGCAACCTTGATCCTCAAGCCAACGTGCCTCATCGACAGAAGTGGCAGAGGATAGAACCTTTGCCCCCGCTTTCTTAATGCGGAGGAGGAGATTCTTGTCCGGAAGACCGAAGTGGAAGCTGACGACCTCCGGATGAAACTCCATGACGAGATCGCACATTTTTTCGTCGAAAGTACCGCGGGCGGATTGCCGGATGGAAGCATTGCTATCAGCCTGCAGTTGGATGTAATAGGCATCCAAGCGTTGTCTCCAGCGCATTTCCTGGGCCTGGTCGTACCGCGGCGACTGGTGACAGAAGAAGTTTGCGTTGATCGCGCGCGAGGTTCTTCGGCGGATGGTTTCAAGCTCCTTGCGTGCATGCTCCACGCTCAGTAACGCACAAGCAAGTGAACCCAGACCCCCAGCCTGTGAAACCGCAACTACCATGTCGGACGTCGCCGATACAGCCATCGGCGCCTGAATGATTGGCAACTCAATGCCACACAATTTGATAAAGCGATCATTAGGCCACATGTGTATTCTCCTCATAGAATTGATGTCGGCGGACGGAGTGCTATTGCCGGTCACCATTTGCCCGCGTGCGCGCCACCATCCACGTGCAGAATTTCGCCTGTGGTGAACGTGGCGTCGGTCAGAAACAAAGCTGCATCGACGACTTCTTTGACCTCACCGAGCCTGCCGACCGGCTGCAAACCCTTGAGAAATTCATGCGTTTCCGGTTTATGCATCGGAGTACTAATCGCTCCCGGCGCTATCGTGTTTACACGAATGCCTTCTTTCGCGTATTCAATGGCGAGGGCGCGCGTGACAGCATGCAAGGCGCCCTTAACCATGATTTGAACAGCCGCCCCCAAACCCGCAATCGGTTGGTCAACCACCGTAGTTGAGATGTTGACGATGTTGCCTGATTTTTGCCGCAGCATCTGCTTTACGGCGAGTTGTGTCACGTAGAGAAAGCCTGCGAGCGTCGTGGAGACTAAAGTGTTGAAGTCCTCGGTTGTGTATTCGGTGAAGGGCTTCGCAATAAGAACACCCGCATTGTTGATCAGCACATCGATTCGACCGAATCGCGATACGGCAGTGTCCACGATCTTCGCGGCCGTGCTTGGATCACCGATGTCGCCATCGACCAGCGCAAGATTCGGAGACGCGGCGAATGGTTTTACTTCGGTAATATGCCGCGAATTTGCGACTACGTTGTAGCCTCGCTTCAAGAATGCTTCGACGAGCCCCGCTCCGATCCCTCGCGAGGCACCGGTAACAATCGCTGTTTTCAACGTATCTACCATTTTTAAGATCCTCATACTGTTCGGTTTGCGAACAATTGTGCAGTCGTTTTAGTGCGCTCGGGAACAACGCAGATGCGACTCCTCGAGCTCTTGCAACCCTAGACTTGAGATCCGCAGAAACACTGCGACTGGATTATTGCGTTGGTCGAGGCGCGTAACCCGTAAAGTGCGCCGTGGCACGGTATCCAAGGCCGTCGTAAAGCGGGTAGCCCGCTTGAGTCGCGTGAAGAATCGTGCGCGTGAGACCGGTGGCCTCGTGCTCTCTGCAACGAGTGGCTAACGACGGCCTGTCCGTACCCTTTCCCTTGTGCTTCGGGCAGAGTTGCGACGAGGGCGAGATAAAGGCACTCGCGCTGGACAATCACGGTCACCGTTGCCACAGCGCGGTCTCCGCTGAAGGCCACATCAGGGAATGCGCCCTGCCAGAACGATGGCTGCAGTAGCGATGCGCGACCAGTTTCCACAGCAAGGCCGTACGCCAGGCAGTTGATGTCGGTGACGGTGACTCCATTGTCCTCGGCGCGCTCAATGCGAAGATCTGGATGGCCAGGAGCCTCGAGCGGCAGAATGTTACCCGCCATTCCGGTAAGCGGGATTGCCTGTATATATCCTTCGCGTTCGAAGATGGCATCTACCCTGGATCGAGCGTGGCCCCTGAGTAATTCATGGCAAACGGTGATCAAGCCTGCTTTCCCTTTTGTGCGAGCAAGTGAAGTAGCTTGCTGGACGCGGGCTGTGAGAATCTCTGGGTCCTCAACCTTGCGCACGAGAAAAATATTGTTGTATATGGCGAGTGGGACGTCGGGCCAGCTAATTGACAGTCCATTGCGTGTTGCAATGTCTGCGTTCTGGAAGCTTTCCGCAAACTGTCGCCAAACAGAGACGAAAACGGCGACGGATTCCAGGACGTCTGTTGTTATCTCAGTCTTTGTGTCATCTAACAGGTCGATTCCAATATTCTTCTTCATATTTTCCTTTCAAAGTTCTTATTTGACTCGTTCGCGCTGAAGAGTGGGCTCGCCGCCTGCAGGATCGGTCAAGCCACCAACGCTGACGCCACCGCGGACGTCGCGAATTCCAACAGCAGGTCCGTAATCTCGCCGGGGAGGTCGAGCATCACTTCATGACCACAGGCAACCGTGCGAGTCTTCCATCCTTTCGCTTTAGCTCGTTCGTGAGCGGCTCGAAAAGGTGAGTTGTCCCAACCTGTGGCCAAAACGTGAGTGGCATCGTGTGTGCAAGATGCCGCTCGATTCAGTTTGATGTGCTCTTCGAACGACGCGATTGATTGGGATGTACATTGGGCGTTTACCCAGGCTGCATCCCGAAAGTTAATGTTGAAACGCTCGGCCGGAATCGGAGGCACATTCCACCCGTCCCCCGCCGCTTGGGCCCGCAAGCGCATTTGTTGCACCCCCTCTGGCAAATGGAGGTCGAACAAGCATTCACCGTCCTCCGGCACAAACGCGTCGAGATAAACCAGCCTACGAATTCGCTCCGGAATTCGATCAGCGACGCCAGTGATTACGTTGCCAGCATAAGAGTGCCCACAGAGAACCACATCTGAGAGATCCTCCCGTCGGAGCAAGTTGACAACATCCGCGATATGGGTCGAAAGATTAACCGCGGCAGAGTTCAGATGAGAGCGTTCACCCAGGCCCGTAAAAGTCGGCGTAAACACCTGATGCCCTGCGCCCTGCAGATTGTTTCGTACGCGCTTCCAACACCAACTACCGCGCCATGCCCCGTGCACCAACACATAAGTAGTCTGGTCCTGCGTTTTAGGAAACTCCGCTCCTCGGGTGGGACTGATCCCCGACACATTTTCTTGTTCATCCGTTCTTCTCAAATCAAAACCTTCCTTTCAGAACACCTGAGGCGGGCGCCATGAACCGCAGGCTGTCGCCTGCTAAATAGTTGCCAGCGCGGGAACCGGACCTCGAGTAACGACTGTTAATTCCGGTATTGTCTCGAGCCTCTTCGCGTTGATTTCGCACAACTGTGGGAGACCCTTTATCTGCCGAATAATCGGGCCGGAGAGATAGGCGGCAAGGGATTGTTCATCCTGAAAGAGATAAATACCACCCGCTTCGCGATCCTGCTCATTCAGCAGCCAGACCTTCCATACGAGTCCAGGTACATTGGCGATTGCCTGGACCACGGATTCGGCTACCTTCCGATATTCGGCGGAGGACACATTTAGCTTGAAGTTGATCAGCAAAATCGGCATTCCTTTACTCCTTGAAATAATTTGATCACCGCCCCAAATGGAGTCGGTTTCAACGCACGTGTTTACGGAAACGAGATACTAATAGTCGAGCCATTGGCTCAACGCCTGGACCTTATCCATCGTGAAAGGAGGATAGACATGCTCGATGCTTGCATCCGCTGGTGAAATCAACATTGATTTCGCATGCGTCATGCTGTCATATCCGTATTTTCCGCCGGCCGAACCGATCCCTGACTCTCCGACGCCCCCGAAAGGAACGCTGTCGAGGTACACATGAACATTGGTCTGATTGACTGCACCGCCACCAAACGAGAAACTTGAAACAAACTCGTTAATTGTTTTCTGGTCCCTGCTAAAAATGTAGCCAGCAAGTGGCCTGGGGTGACGTTTGATTTCCGCTATTGCTTCGTGCAGATTGGAGTACCGGAGAATCGGCAAGATCGGGCCAAAGATCTCACCCTGCATTACTTTGTCCGTCCAGACAACCGGGTAGATGATCGTAGGCTCGAAGTAGCGCTCGGCCTCGTCATACCCTCCCCGCACAATTACTTTTTTCTCATCAACCAGTTGCGCCAGTCGTTTTACCTCGCGTGCATTGATGATCCGGGAGTAGTCGGGATTCTCTTTTGGATTCTCCCCATAGAGTTCAATCACGGCTTTACGGCACTCCGCAACAAACTCATCTGCCACCGTCTCGTGAACATATGCGTACCCAGGTGAAGTGCACCACTGGCCGCCCCATGCAGTTGCTCCCCACACAAGTTTCTTCGCCGCATCCGACACGTTGGCGGTTTGATCCACGATGGCTGGGTTCTGTCCTCCCAACTCAAGCACTACCGGAGTAATATTTTCAGCCGCCGCACGCAGTACGATCTTTCCGACTCGTGTAGACCCCGTAAAGAAGATGAAATCAAAAGGCAGTTGCAACAACTCGGCGACCTCTGTCGGACCGCCAGCAATCGCAACCAGAGCTTCAGGAGCGAAATATTTTGGCGCAAGCTCCACCAGCAGTTTGCCGGTATTGGGCGCGTCAGAGACTTTTAGAATGCATGTGTTTCCGGCCGCAAGGGCGGTGATGGCAGGACGCAACAAGCAAAGCAAGGGTCCATTGAACGGTCCCATGATCAGCGTAACGCCATAGGGTTCGCGATACACGATCGCTTTGTGTCCCGACGCAGCGAGAAACTTTGGTACGGGTGCTTCGGTCGGTTGCATCCAGGACTTAAGAAGACTTTTCGTGACCTCGATTGTTCCCAGCATCGCAGCGACTTCAAAGACTTTTTCGGACAAGGCCGTCTTGAAATCACGGCTAAGCGCGTCATAGAACTCGTTGGTATGCTCAGACAGCATTCGCGCGAGGCGGTCCAGTTGATCAAGGCGCCATTCATATGACTTCGTAACGTTGGTGGCAAAATAAGCCTTCTGGCGATTGAAAATATCCTCGTAAATGTTGGCTTGGTGCTCTGCTTGGGTCGGAAGTAATGTTGTTTCCATCTTTGTTGCCTCCTTTGTAGATATGCGCTATCGCTCGGGACATTTTCACCGCATTCCCTCCTGATTGAAACGAGCATAGTTTGGGAGGCTGCTGGCTGCTTGCACGACTGGATCATGCTGTCACATGAGTGCCACAAACTTCACTGCACTACATGCGACAGCTTTATGGGGAGACGTGGAGACTACGAATGTAAATCAGTTCACATCGATACGATACGTCGCGTTTCCGTGTGATAAAAAGATACAATCTCTCTGTGACGAAAGCAGCGCCGAACACGATTGAATCAAAAGCTCGCAGAGGACGGCCTCGAAACGACGACATTCGACAGCTAATCTTGAACACCGCGCTCGACTTGGCCTTCGAGGTCGGTTTCAGATCTCTTACCGTGGAAGCGATTGCAGCCAAGACCGGTGTTGGGAAGACCACCATCTACCGGCGCTGGCCGAACAAAGGTGCCGTCGTGATGGATGCTTTCCTTTCCATCGTTGGCCCAAAAACCATATTTCCTTCCACGGACCGCGCCATCCACAGCATTCAGTTGCAGATGAAAGCTCAGGTGAAGGCCTTTCGCAGCAAGTACGGGAACATGATCCGATCGCTCGTCGGCGATGGGCAATTCGATCCTGACGTTCTGGATGCCTTCCGGCAGCGTTGGATCTTGCCGCGAAGACAGCTCGCCAGGAGCACGATCGAGCTTGCGATGAAGCAGGGTGACCTCCGGTCCGATCTCGATGTGGACACGGTCATCGATACGCTCTATGCGCCGATATATTACAGGCTGATGTTCGAGACCGGGCCTATTTCCGATGCCTATGCGAATGGGCTCTATCAGTCCGTAATCAAGGGATACGGCACTTCCAAGCATCCTAAAAGCAAAAGATAAACGGGAGAGCGAAACGCTCTCCCCCGGCTTCGGCTTACTCCGCGAATGCGGTGGACTCCGCAAGGTGACGCCATTGCTCCAACTCTTGCTTTACGTACTCCAGTTTGGCTTCGACGGCGGCAACACAATCGCGACCCAGTTGCAAGCGAAGCGGAGGTCGCTCAACTTCCGTGATTTTCACCATCGCAGCAGCGGCCTTGGCCGGATCTCCAGGCTGTGCGTTGTGAGAGTTATCCGCCCACTCACGCGCTGCGCCCGCGGTTCCACTGTAGTCGGCAATGACAGTTTTTGAGCGTCCCAGAGAGGAATCGTCAAGAAAATCGGTTCGGAATGGTCCTGGTTCCACGATGGTAACCTTGATTCCAAGCGGTTCGAGTTCCGCTTGCATGGCTTCGCTGAAACCCTCCACCATGAATTTGGTGGCGCAGTAGATTCCCCATCCCGGCCACGCTCTGAATCCCCCGACGGAGCTAAGGTTCAGGATGTGACCCGACTTGCGGGCGCGCATGGAAGGCAGGGCGGCACGCGAAACATTGAGTGTTCCCTCGACGTTGACCGCGAATGCTGAGCGAACCTCGTCAGCGGTGACTTCTTCGACGGCCCCAACCAGGCCGCGGCCCGCGTTATTGACCAACACATCGATCTGGCCAAAACGCTTCAGTGCGGCATCGACGGCTTCCTTCGCCTGTTGTTCATTGGTGACGTCGAGCTTCAGAGTCAGCAGCCGCTCGTGCTTTCCGAACGCATCCTCAATCGACTTTGGATTGCGTGCTGTTGCGACGACAGTGTCGCCGGCATCGAGCGCCGCCTTGGTCAACTCCATTCCGAAGCCCTTCGATGCGCCAGTGATAAACCATACTTTAAGTGCCATTGTTGTTCTCCTGTTTGATTGGAAATTGATTTAGACAGTAACGACGATCTTGCCGATCTGCTGGTTCGATTCGAGATACCGGTGCGACTCTACGATTTGAGCCAACGGAAACGTCTTTGAGATCACCGGTTTCAAAGCCCCAGACCTTAGACCCTTGAAAACGAAATCGATAGCGGCTTCACGGCGGAATGGGTCGTCAGTGGCCTCAAAGAGCTGAAATCCACGGACTGTCATGCGCTTTGCGTAGAGTGTCATCGCAGACATCTCCGTGTTCTCGTCACTCAGCGATCCGTAGATAACATGTACTGCTCCCACTGACGCCGCACTTTGGAGCAGCGCTGCGCCAGGGCCTCCGACTGCGTCGAAGATAACTCGTGCGCCGAAGCCTTCGCTTAGGTCGGCTATCTTCTTCGGCAGCTCGGCGTCAGCCGGAGAGAATACTGCGACCCCACCAAGGCCGAGAAGTACAATCGACTTTTCAGGCGAAGTAGTGATCGCAACCGGTTTTGCGCCAAGCATTTTTGCGATCTGAATGGCTGCAATTCCAACGCTGCTCGACGGCGCGTTGATCATCACCGTCTCACCCGCCTTCAAATTGGCAATTTCAATGATCCCGACATAGGAAGTCACGTATTGAATCCACGCCGCCGCTGCATCAGTGTGCAAAAGCCAATCAGGATTTCGCGTAAGGCGATTCGCCGGCATATCAGCAACTTCGCCGTATGATCCATACGACGCCATGCTGATGCTTCCCGGAACAATGCTAACCGCATCGCCGGGCGCTAAGCCCGCGACATTCTTACCAATCGCTTCGACCACGCCCGACGCTTCGTAGCCTACACGGGACGGCCACGTATAGTCCTGGAGATATGCTCCTTTTCGGTACATAGACTCTGCTCGGTTCAAGCCGATGGCATGAACCCAGAAACGGACGTCATTTT
>Ga0210396_10007715_pt1 | contig 10232 bp, 5 predicted proteins | sample IncBWH17OmetaG_FD_155466 | JGI IMG/M metagenome (GOLD analysis project Ga0210396, IMG submission 155466) | Forest soil microbial communities from Barre Woods Harvard Forest LTER site, Petersham, Massachusetts, United States - Inc-BW-H-17-O ... | reverse complement strand
GCCGTAAAAGTGAAACTCTACCTTCTCAAACTGGGACGGTGAAGTCCAGGCTACGCGTTGCGCCCTCAATGACGCTTCGAGGGCTGAAGCGTAGTCCTCCGCAAGAAAACGCGCTTGCGTCTTACGCGCAAAATACCAGCACTCGGGTAGCGCCAAGACCGGATTAGTTGTCAAGTGGTCTTCGTAGCGAGCTTCATCAAATCCCTCGTGGTTAAGAGAGCCAAATATCGGAGTCAGTCCGCGGAGGGTCCGTACGAGTGCTACCTGCACACTAATGAGATCAATCACAAAGCCGAAGCGAAGCTTCTTGGCAAACTCGAGACCCTCTTCGGCTTGCGATTGCACTCCGGCAAGAGGATCTCCCACCGTCAAAGAGTTCGAGTTCAAAGAGTCTCGGCAATACGCTGCGAATGTAAGGTCGCCAATTCGGTTGGCTGCATCGAAGGCGCGATGTATCAGATCGCGGCCGTTCCGGGCATGTCTTGCCCACGGGATGACGAGATTTCCGAAAGACATGTAGGTTCGAGCTTCATAGCGCTTGAATCCGCATTCTTGAACGAGCTCGTAGCCCAGGCGACCGAACCGGAACCCACCTTCATAATTGCCGAAGCGAGCTCCGGCTATAATGGCAAACCAAACATAAGCAAAGCAGGATGCGTCGCTGTTGCCATGTTCAAGACTGAGGTTCACCATGTGGCAAACGACCAGCGAAGAAAGGTTTTCGTCCGTATGCATCGCTGTCGTTACGATCTCGGTCAGCACGTCGAGAACGTCGAGGACCCCGGGGTTGGTCATCAACGGCAGCTCGGCGAGTTCTTCAATTTGCCGGCTTCCGAGCTGAGACCAGATTCGATCGTATTCCCGTCGTGCTTCGTCGCCTGTCGGATGGGCCGACCAATAGACTCCGCCCCGACGGAGATATTCAAGGCACACCTCGATGGCGCGATCGCTCCGATCCAACGCAGTGTATAATGTGAGACGCAATCGTGTAACAACAGCGATATCGCGGTCACTCTTGGCCCGGTCGGCGAGCAGCGAAAGCCGATTTTCGGCCGACTCCATATCTCCGGTCAGTAGTTCGCACTCGGCCGTCAGATATTGAACGGAAAAGGTCAGCTCATACCATCGCTGCCAAGCATCGTCCGGCAACAGCGCCGCAGCAACGGCAAGATAGCTTAGCGCAGAACAGTAGCCGGTCGAAGTTTTGGCTCGTTTGCCCGCGATGAAGTTGAGTTCAGCGAGACGCACTCGCTCATCATGGGATTTGATGAGGGCCGTACAGCGGTTTAGCTGATTAACGATTTCGAAAACGGCTTCTTCTCGCTTTTCTCGAGGAATATGTGCCCACAGCAATCTTCCTATTTTAAGATGAGTCTCGGCGCGTGAGTGCTGGGGTATCAGTGAATAAGCCGCTTCCTGAATGCGATCGTGAATGAACTTATAGGCTCCGTCCTGACGGGCGAGCAATTCCAAGCGGACGGCTTCCCAGAGATCAGTATGGACGTCGTCCTCTGGTGTTCCGTGGACAATGGCAAGTGTTGCGGTATCAGCACTGTTTCCCAGGCAGGCAAGCTCTTGCACTGCTTTCTGCGTCTGGATCGGCAGCCGGTTTAGCTTTCCCACCATAAGCTCTACCACATTGTCGGTGTAACCTTTGCCGCGGATCCGATTCACGTCCCAACGCCAGCGCCTAGCGTTGTAGTCGAATCTGAGTAGCTGTTCTTCGACTAAGGCATAGAGAAACTGGACGACGAAGAACGGGTTGCCGTTGGTTTTTTCGTGAAGCAGTTGGGCAAACAGAGCCGCCTGTTGCGGCTTGCAGTGCAGAGAATCTACAATCATCTCTGCCAGGTGCCCGGTGCCCAAGGGCGCCAAGACAATCTCGTGCACAACTGCTCCGGCTTGGCGAATCGCCCCAAGCCGGCGCCGCAGCGGATGGGCGAGATCGACTTCATTGTCTCTATATGCACCGATCAGCATTAGATGGTGCACGTCCGGTTGGCTTAACAAATCCTCTAGGAAGTCCAACGTCGCTGCATCCAGCCACTGCAAATCGTCGAGAAACAAGGCAAGAGGGTGTTCCGGCCGTGCGAATACGCCCATAAAACGCCTGAACACTAGCTGAAAACGGCGTTGCCGATCTCGTAGCGGAAGATCCGGAACTGGAGGTTGCTCGCCTATGATGAGTTTCAATTCGGGAACTAGGCTCGCAATGAGCTGTCCGTTCGGGCCCAACGCGTGTTGCAAGACATCGCGCCAGTTGCCTAGCTCGGCTTCGCTTTTACTCAGAAGTGGACGGACTAGGTTCTGAAAAGCCTGGGCCAGAGTCGAGTAAGGGATGTCACGTTTGTATTGATCGAACTTGCCTGACGCAAAAAAACCGCGGGGTGGTACCAGCACTTTATGAAGCTCGTTCACGACCGACGATTTACCGACACCCGAATAGCCGGTCACCAGCACCAACTCCGGCCGCCCACTGGCCACCACTCGCGCGAACGAGCCAAGCAAAACGTCGATCTCATGCGCTCTGCCATACAAGTTCTCGGGAATCATTAGCCGATCGGGCGTGTCATGCTGGCCAAGAGGGAATGGAGCAATGGACTCTCGTAGGGACGAACTTCTGTTCGTCCGCGTTGCCCCGGACGAGCGGGAGCTCGTCCCTACCGCCTTCAGGCACCGTCGAAGATCAGCCTCAACCCCGGGCGCCGTTTGATAACGGTCCTCGGCGGTCTTAGCCAGCAACTTCATCACGATCGCGGAGAGGGGTGCCGGGATATTTGGCGACCGCTCAACTGGCGGCGTTGGCTTTCTTGCAATATGGCAATGCACCCATTCCATGGCGTCAGACGCCGAAAACGGAAGGTTGCCGGTCAGCATTTCGTAAAGTGTAATACCGAAGGAATAGAGGTCACTCCGGGAATCGATAGAACGATTCATGTGGCCTGTCTGTTCAGGCGCCATATAAGCGAGCGTCCCGGCCAAAATTTCGGGAGGCTCAGGAGACTGCCGCTCTCGGGGCAGGCGTGAGGCGATGCCAAACCCCTTCAGCCAGCATTGGCCGGTGTCGAGGTTCACCAGAATGTTAGCCGGTTTTATGTCTTTATGAATGATGCCACGCCGATGAAGATGCCCAATCGCGGTTAACACATTAACGGCCAAGCGCAGCGAACACGAAACCTCCAACGGCTGACCGATCAATTGATCAAGAGGCAGACCCCCGGGATCCTCTAACACAAGAACGGAACGGCCCCAGTGTCTCTCAATTGCAAACGGTCGGGCAGCCCAGTTAAGGTCCAGTTCTTCTTTCAGAGAATATTCGTGCTCCAGCCGCTTCAGGCTCTCCGGCTTGGGATGCTGTCCAACAAGGGAAAGCGCCAGAATCTTGGAACCGCCATCGACGTTCTGCCCGCGATGAAGGATAAATTCCTCACCCTTCTGCACCGTGTCGAAATTATATCGTGATAGATCAATCACGGCGGCTCGATGATAAACACGATTGATTCCGATTCTTCCATTGGTCTTTAGCCTGTTGCAGGCAAAACACCTGGGAACTCAGCAGCACCTGCTGCAATTGAACCCGATCCGTCAGAATTTGGGGGCAGTTCTCTCGACAGTTCGAGTTCGATTTCTACATCACGTCTGGTCAACTCGGGATGAATGCAAGTCAAAAGATCGGGGACTACATCCGCGAAACTTAACTTAAGCCATCAGCCAAAGCGGCACCTTGTCGAGCGCCACGCCATCTGGAGATTCTTTGCTGATTTCCTCCGCGGAAAGCAAGTAGACATTCTCGATGAGGTTTGCAGCAGCCACCTTGAAAGGTATCGCCGCTGGCGGAAAGGTAAGGATGGGTCCGGTGTCCGGGACACTTTTCAGAAACAGTGAAATCCCCTCGAAAGACATGATTACAAATAAATACACCCAGCCTTTGCTTATTATTACGCTAGCACTGATGTCGGTTTCAGCTGGCGGTCATGCCCAGGCACGAAAACTTCGAATTGTATATAGTAGCCCGGCACTCACATATCCTTGGCAAGCTGAAGCCGCGAAGGTGGCTCAAGACGAGGCACGGCAGTTAGATGTCGATCTGCTCCTACAGGATGGTGAAGCCAGCTCCCCAAAACAAGAGAGTGACTTGCGTGTTGCCCTTAACTTGCAGGTCGATGGGATTATTCTGGATCCGAATGACGTCGACGCGTTGACCGGTGCAACGAACGATGTGCTGGATGCAGGCATCCCGATAGTCACTTTCGACCGAATCGTCCGCAATCCACACAAGCCGATTCCATATTTTGGACTGAATAACGTGGCGGCAGGAGCCGAATTGGTGGAATATGTGATCAACAAGCTTCCGGACGGCGCTAGAATTGTTTTTATCACCGGCAAACCCGGTGGAAGTTCGGCCAACGAGCGCGCGAAAGGCGTACACGACGGCTTAAAAGCCGCAGGGGACAAATATAAGATTGTCGCGGAACAAACAGGAAATTGGTCGCGGGAACAAGCTCTGAACGTTACGCAAGATGTTCTGACCTCTCTTGGATACACACCGGACGCCATTATAGCGGCAAACGATGACATGGCCTTGGGAGCGGTAGCGGCTATCGAACAAGCAGGAATACCAAAGGGGAAAATCGTGGTTGTAGGTATTGACGGTCTTCCGGAGGCTCTCGTAAAAATCAGAGATGGAGAAATGGCCGCTTCAGTTCAATTTCCTCTGATGCAAGTGAGGTTGGCCCTGGAAGCACTTGTTGCACATTTGCGTGACCACAAAGCAATCGAGGGAAAACTGCTGGACGCACTCCTAATTGACAAATCGAACTTGCAGCAGGCAGATCGCTACTCCGCGATCGAATCCGACTAGCCAGAAGCAAAGTTTCTGTACCGAGGACTGGCAACGTTTCGACCCGCTGTCCGCCGGGCCGGCCTGTCAGCGGGTAGCGCTGAAGGTCCCTTCGATTCGTTTCTCTGGCGTGGCCACGGAGGAAAATGCTTCGCCGGCCGTAAAAACCGATGCACCTAAAAGCACGATATCCTTCAACAGAAACTGGCCAGGCAAGGCAGAGAGTGCAGGGAACCCCAGGGTGGGCTCCCAGCCCGGAGTCGTAAACATAAAACTCAACGTCGTCAGGAACATCCCCACTGAAAGCAGGCTCGCTATGCCGGAGATGCGCGGCGTCACATGCCGTAATGCGATTCCGATCCCTAAGGTGATCTCAATGACACCCAGGAGATCGGATATATGGCGCTCCCCTAGAAGAACGTACAGCCAATTCACCAGCGGGCTGTGCGTCTCCAAAGGCGCTATGCCGGCGGCCTCATAGCCAGTGAATTTCATCCCGCCGATCCACACTAATACGATTACCAGACCATATCGCAAGATTTCGATCCCAAGCTCATTGAGGACTCGGGCCAGTGCCGAAAGACCGGGGCCGGCCGGTCTGCCCAGACTGTTCTCTGCCGCGAGATCGACTTCGTTAGTATAATTATTTTTCATTGTAGCTAAGAGTTAACTAATTAAGAGTAAGTTGTTTCCTGTTCTGCTTTGTTTGCGGCTGTCAGCCCTGGCCGGCGAGTTGTTCGACGATTCCGTAATCTTTAGAACCAAGTTGAACATTCTTCGCGGCCGCACGATCAGCGAACACCACGGCGCGGGCCTGGTTAACTCGTCCGGCTGGAATTGAGGTATCAGCCTCAAGCAAGCGCCCAAGCATATCAGTTTTTTCGCTGCCGGTGACTAGCCAAAGAATCCGCCGCGCACGATTGAGTATCGGGTAGCTCAAGGTCATCCGTCGCCTTTTCCGGTAAACTCCAGTTACACCAACATCGGCGTCGCTAATCTCGAGAACCGGATCTCCCGGCACCAGCGAAGCCGTATGTCCATCCGGGCCTAGACCCAAATGGATGAGATCGAACACCGGCGGGGATCCAGCCAGATTCGAGAGTGTCCCCGCGTATTGCCGTGCCGCAGTCTCAAGATCGAGTGCTTCTACAGGCATGGGATAAATCTGTTTAGACGGTAAAGGAGCATAGTCGAGCAGGCTGTCGCGAAGACGGGTGAGACTACGATCAAAATGCCGGGCTGGAAGGATTCTCTCATCGACCTGCGCAATACGGATCTTAGCCCACGGAATATTCTCTTGGGCCAAAGCGCTGAGCATGATCCAAGAACTATGTCCGTCGCTAACCGCCATAACAAAGCGACCACGCGCAGCAACGGCCACTCGAGCCTCGGCCGCGATCAGCGCAGCGGCTTGCCGAGCTACAGAATATACATCGGTAAACACTTCAATTTTCACGACACGGTCGAATTTAAATTCCTCCAACTACCTATTAGTTTCCGCCATCCCGAGTCCGAGCCTCTGACTCGACAGGAACCACCGGCGTCGTCAGACTTTGCATAATCCCCGAGTCTTCCGGTGTCTCGATGACTCCGTAGATATCCCGAATCGGGTGCTTGCTTAGAAATCGGCTGTAAGTCCATAGAAAGGTTGCAAAACCTCCCAACTGGACCTGCGACATATCATTAACGGGATCCTCTTTGATTACCTGCACGATAGTTCCAGGTATCAGATAGTACGCTTTTTCATCCTCTAATATTTGCGCCTCCGTCGTACCGGCGCGACGATCAGTTAATCGTTCCACGTCCTGTTCTGTAGTGCTGGCATAAGGTCCGTGAATAGTAACCCACCGATAACCCTTTGCTGATAAAGCGGTGTAATTATCCGCTGGAGCCGGGCCCGTTAATCCGAGGCTGACCGCGGAAATAATCGCAATAGTCAGTTTCACTTGGTCACCCTCGAATCCTTGATCGATCGGTTAATTTCATTCATGTGCCGCTGGTTACATCATTTCCTGTGCCAACCACCTTATGATTCATAAGCATCTTAGTACGAGGGCATTGTGATTTTCCTCTTAAGAAGTAGCGAAACGAATTATCCCCCCAATTCGAAAAATCCACCCATCGCACCACGCACCGTAGACGTACGTAATCTGATGTTAGATAGTTCGAGCTCCTAATGATCAGCAGCTAACTAAGCTTTTGTACTCGGCTATTGTCTGCACCACGACGAATGGCCGCGCTTCTCGGACAGCGATCCTTCTCGTACTGGCGTGTTCAGCGCGAAATTTCGTACCGCTGCCCGCAAGCATGCGCTGACCTGCTGCGACGGAACGATGTCTGTCGTGGCTATTCCCGTTCCCCGGTCTAGCGCCGACGCTTTCTCATCCCACCCTTTTTGCGGCCATTCCTGCTTTTTTGCGATCTTGCGTTCTTTCGCGGCTATCCCGTCTCTGTCCGCAGCGCGCCAGTCAACGGTTCTATTTCAAAATATTTTAGAAAATCTCGTTGACGGTTACGATCGCGATTTCATATCAGTTGCGTCCGATCGCGTAGATACCCGCCCCCCGCGGGCCTGGTCAGCGCGGGATTAACAAGGAAGTCACAAAGGAAAATGCGCTCGGTTAACGGTGTCTATGGGTTCGGCCTGACGATCAATCCGTCGTTGGTCCTGCCCGATCCTCTCTGACGGTTCCGGTCCCAAGCTGGGGCCTCGAATTCTCATCGGCGGTACACTGTACCGGAACTAATAGCGCGTGATTGAGTCTTTCCACTCACCGGCGACAGCTCCCTTTTTGCTAGCGTAGGCTGGCCTCCCGTTTCGTCATTCCCTCCCTAATCTCTGCAGTTTCTTCACTAAGCTACCATGCAATATGTCCATTATTGCGTCAGTTGGTTATTACCAACTCGCGCTAGTCACTACGTTCCCAATCGGCAAGCGCTGAAAGCCTTCGTCTTTGGGCTACTGTTGTCGCCATTCATTACGTCCGGCCACGCTTTCGGCCAGACCAAAGCCGTCGAGTTGTCGCCGCTCGTCGCAAAATCCACCTTGCTCAGTGCCGTTGAGCGAAATCAACCGATCAGCGTGATCCTGACATTACCATTGTCAGATCCTCAGGGCGCGGCCGAATTCGTGCGGCACGTTTCGCAACCAGGAGACCCGCTGTTTCATCAGTACCTGACTCCGCAGCAATTCGCGACCAGGTACGGTGCGAACACTGCCGACTATGCGGCCCTAGAGGAGTGGGCGACAAGCAACGGCCTCAGTGTGGTGCACGAGTCGGTGGCTCGGACGTGCCTAACCGTGCGGGGTTCGACCGCTCAGCTCCAAACGCTGTTTAAAACTCAGCTGAACAACTATCGATCCGCAGACGGCAAAGAATTCTATTCTGCCGCCTTTAGACCGACTGTCCCCGACGAAATCGCGACGCGAGTCAGCGGCGTCATTGGCCTGACCAACGGCGCGCATTACGCCTCCCTGGCCAAACCGTACAAGGTTTTTGGCGAGGATGCGGCGCTCCCAACCACAGCGCCGGATAGCGGTGGCACCGGTCCCGGAGGAACTTATAGCCCAGCGGATCTAAGAACGTGCTACCAAATCCCGGCTTACGGCGACCTCGTTCCCCAAAGCGTCGCCGTCTTTGAACAAGGCGGTTTCAACGCATCCGACATCACCACCTTCCTCAAAACAATGAAACTACCGAAGGTGCCGGTCACCTTTGTTAGCGTGAACGGATACGATGGTCACGTTGACGACAGCCAAATTGAGCTCGAGGCGGTCCTCGACATCGACATGATCATCGGCATTAACCCGAAGGTGAAAGAAGTCTTGGTCTATGAGGACGGGAACGATCCTTTCGCAGTCGCCATGGTCGACGCTCTAGATCAAATAGCGACGGACAATAAAGTTCAGACTGTGAGCATCTCTTATGGCGTGGATGAGGTCCAGCAAGGAGACGCTGAGATGATCGCAGAAAACACCGCCTTGACTCAGTTAGCAGCGGAAGGCATGACGGTCTTGGTGAGTTCGGGTGACAATGGCGCCTACGGCCGGACCGGAGGTTTCTCTAGCCCGGCTCAGTTAGAGGCACCGGATCCAGGCTCACAACCGCTCGTGACCTGTGTCGGCGGCACTACCCTAACTACCGGTCCAAACGAAGCGTGGCTCCTGGAAGAAGTATGGAACCGTCTAGCATGGAACGACAGCGCCACCGGTGGCGGGGTTAGCTCTTTTTGGACCATCCCAGATTGGCAAGTGCCTGCTTATGTGACCACAAACGGCGGATCGTCCACTTACCGTAACGTCCCGGATGTCGGCGCGGTAGGCGATCCCTTCACCGGCGTTGGAGTATACTCCAAGATCAATGGCGGCTGGATTCAGATTGGCGGTACCAGTCTCTCCGCTCCCATCTGGGGTGGCTATATCAGTATCCTGAACGCCGGCTCTCAATACTTATTCGGCAAATCGATAGGGTTCTTTAACCCGACGTTATACGGGATCGGTTTCTTACTCGGTATCGGTTATGGCAACCCATCGAATTATCTCTTCCCGGTACCGGATGGAACGAACGGAAATCCCGGCCTGTTTGGGGGTACCCCGGGCTATCCCGGCGGATTTGGATATAACAACTGCACTGGCTCTGGCACGATTTGGGGCGGCCATCTTGCAACCCAAGTGCTCACCGCTCAGAAAGGAACGGGAAAAGCTCCTGCGGGATTTGTATTCTTCTCCCCTAAATTGACTAAGACTACGGCCGCATTCCGCTGGACCACGGCCGATCTCGCCGATGGCTACATATTCGAGTTGGTAGGTCCCGGATTTCTCACCAACACCACGATCGGCTTCGTGACCAAACAAACGAAATTGACCATCACCAACTTGACTCCGCAAACCAACTATAGCCTTTACGCCTACGCCGTGAACAAGGCCGGCGCCTCCCAGGAGATAGAAAACTTCACTACTAAGTAGTCTCACCCGGTTTTCCTTCCTTAAACTATCAATTCCTACGTTGCGTTTAAACTCCCTATGCAATATCGATCTTACATCGCGAGCCAGGATCAGCCGGCTCGCGTCAGTCGTGATGCTACTAGCTGGCGACAGCTATTACCCATCGCGCTCGCTTTGATTCTATCGCTGTTGATCAAGCCCAATTGCGCTTTCGGTCAAACGGCTGCGGTTGAACTTTCACCGTTAGTTACTAAATCGACTTTTGTCAGTCCCGTTGACCGGAGCCAACACATCAGTGTGGTGCTCACATTGCCCTTGTCAGACCCCAAGGGCGCCGCTGATTTTGTGGACCATGTCTCCAGGCGCGGCGATCCACTTTTCCACCAATACCTGACTCCGCAAGAGTTTGCGCAGCGGTATGGCGCCAGCGAATCCGATTATGCGGCC
>Ga0210396_10007714_pt1 | contig 10232 bp, 11 predicted proteins | sample IncBWH17OmetaG_FD_155466 | JGI IMG/M metagenome (GOLD analysis project Ga0210396, IMG submission 155466) | Forest soil microbial communities from Barre Woods Harvard Forest LTER site, Petersham, Massachusetts, United States - Inc-BW-H-17-O ... | reverse complement strand
GGCTCGACTCACGTTTTGTTCCTCAGCGACGGCTACGAAATAACGCAGATGCCGCAGTTCCATGAGGAGCACTATACCCCCGGAGTATGCATAAGCACCAACAAAGTATTACTTAAAACGTTCCACGTTGCGTTAGCTTCTGACTGTGAGCGATGGATTTGTTGTTTACAACCATTGCCAATTACAAATCTGGATTTACGAAGAAGAAAATAAACCTGAGGAAAGAAGCATAAATCGATGGCACCGACAAGAACGCCAGTAGAACAAGACAAACCACAGCAAGTCGCGCAAGGACTGAAGCTCATTGATCCTGAAACCGCCTCAAAACCGATTGCGGATGCCTTGGCGTTGCTTCCATTGATCAATGTGTTCCGTGCAATGGCAAATGCGGAAACACTTTATCCGTACTTCGGCAAGTACATGTTGCAGCTGTTCCGGCCGATGGAGCTGGACAAGGCACTCGAGCGAATGATTGTTCTTCGTGTCGCAAATCAGTCGAACTGCTTCTATGCCTGGCGGCAAAACGTAGTGGTGGCGCACAGCGTCGGCGTGAAAGATGAGCAGATTGCCGCCCTCGAAAAAGGAGACATCAAAGCAAACTGTTTCACGGAGGCACAACAGATTGCATTCACTTTTACAGATGAAGTCATGCAACTGATCGAGGCCACGGACCAAACCTACAATGCGGCTAAGAAGTACTTTTCGGACAGGGCCTTGACCGAAATCCTCTACGTGATCGGTACCTATATGTTCATCGCACGGGTGATCAGGACCGGACGAGTTCCACTGGACGACAAGCCTGCGGCGTCCCCACAGTAAGCCATCGGAATACCAACTGGTTATGTTTGCAACGCTAAATGCGAAAGGACGACCATGAAGAACAGCATCGCCATCTTCGCGCTGATCATTGGGCTGATCTGCCCATTCACACAGGTCGCACGGGGCCAGGAATCCGACCCTGTGCAGCCTCCGCCCGCGACGATGGTCGAGGGGTCTGAAGGAAGCAGCCGAGGGGCTTCCGAGTCGGACGTGGCGACGGCTAACAATCCGATTGCTCCCATGAACGCCTTATATTTTCAAAATTACTACGCGCCCACGGTCTACGGTGTTCCAGGGCCTAGTAATTTGCTCGACTTCCGTTCGGTTGTGGTAAGCGGGAGGCAAATCGTCCGCGCCACACTCCCAATCTCAAGTGGTGAGGACAGCAATGGCAATCAACAGTCAGGACTAGGAGATCTCAATGTTTTCGACGCCATTAGGCTATCTCCTGCGGAATCGAAAAATGTTCTTGCTGTTGGGCCCATGCTAGTCGCTCCCACAGCGACAAATCGCTTTCTGGGGCAAGGCAAATGGCAAGCTGGGTTGGCTGCAGTTGGGCTTCACTCGCTGTCCGAGGGCAGCTTACTCATCGGCATTCTTACTTGGCAGCATTCCTTTGCGGGTGAGCAGACTCGCCCTGACGCACAAGTTGTGACATTTCAGCCAATCGCAGCTTTGAGCGTCGGAGGCGGGTACTACGTTCGGTCCAGCGGCATTGGAGTTTCGATATTTCTAACAACAAAAGATTGATACCGCTGGGTGTCGGTTTTGGGAAGGTGTTCAAAACCGGCCATGCCATTGTGAATGCTTCTATCGAGCCGCAATTCACTGTCTATCACGAGGGAACTGGGCAGCCATCATTCCAACTCTTCACGGGCCTATATTTTTTGTTCCGAAAGAAGACAGACTGAGGCCCGACCGTTCGGCGTCAGAAGGAGATCTCAAACTCGAGTTCAGCGGAAAGTTCGGCTTTTTGAAAGTGAGCAATGAAAACGAAGACTTAAACACAAATTGCGAAGGGAAAGGATATGTCGAAACTTCAGATTTCGGTACGTTCGGTCGCTCCACGGAGATTCCAATCGATCAGATGATCCAAAACTGGAGGGAATTGGAGAACAAAAAGGAGAGAGGTTATGCCGGCCGTGCTCAATACGTTTGAGACCCCGGCGCCTGACCAGCAGGCAGATATCACAAAGAAAGGATAAACCATCATGGGACAAACTTCATTGAAGTCGGAAACCTCAGATTTCGGTACATTCGGTCGTTACAGCGAGATTCCAGTCGATCAGATGACCCCCGAACAAAGGAAGGCCTATGACCTCGTAGTCCAGGAACGTGGCGAGGCCCCGGGACCATACAAGATCTTCATTCAAAATCCACACCTGCTGCAGGTACTCGTTCCTGTCGGAAAGTACTTTCAACGAAGCCATTCTTCGCTGTCGGACGCGGAACGGGAAATTGTGGTGAACCTGATCAATGCGAAATGGCACGCGGCGTATTCGAACTATGAACACGAGATGATCGGGGAAAGAGCCGGCCTGCCGCCAGAGAAGGTGGAAGCATTGATCGCAGGTCTGCACACGTCTTTCGACGATCCGCGACAGCAGGTGGTCTACGACATGACATGTACGCTGATCGCCCCGCGCATCGTTCCCGAGGGACTTTATAAGCGTGCTGTGAAGCTCCTGGGGGATACGGGTCTTACGGACCTCACCGTACTCATCGGGTATTTTACCTCCATATCTATGACACTCGCGGCTTATGACGTTCCATCAGATGCTGTTGGATTGAAACGCTAACTTTCACCTACTGTCGTCAACCATCGTTCACAAAAGGAGAAATGCTATGGCTATGAAAGTAAGACGTATCGTGACTGGTCACAACGCTGCTGGCAAAGCAGTTGTTAAAACCGACGAGCAGATCGCCGCGGTTCCGCGAGTCGCCGCCGGCATCTCTGGTGCCGAGATCTGGTCCACCGATCAAATGCCAATCGACAACTCAGCGGCCGCTGACGCCGCTCAACGGGCGGGTTTCGTCAAGCACAACAATTATGTGGGCGACGGTGGGGGCACGACGTTCCGGATCAACGAGTGGGGCCCCGGCCACGCCAGATTCACGCACAGAACAGAAACCATGGACTACGCCATCGTGCTGTCTGGTGAGATTGATCTCGAATTGGACAGTGGCGAGGTCACTCATCTCAAGCCCGGCGACATTGTGGTCCAGCGCGGCACGATTCATACCTGGGTCAATAAGGGCTCGGTCCCGGCGGTCACTGCATTCATCCTGATCGACGCCAAACCCGTCGTGGTAAATGGCAAAGAAATCCGCACCGTTTATCCCGCCACCCAGACAAGCGAGGCCCATGTATGAGAACGGAGAAGGGTGCTCATCCCCAGGGAACAGCCATGGCATCTGAAAACAGGCGACAGGCTAAACTCATCACAATCGCTTCCTTCCCAATCAACTATTTCGTGGAGAACATGGCCGTGCGCGCGGATAGCTCCATTCTCGTGACTGTCGCGAACCGCAACCAGCTCTGGTACATCCCGCCCCGGAACGCGAACGTGCCAGTAGAGCCAGTCCTATTGTTCACCTTTTCTCAGTCGGCGATGGGGATCGTCGAGGTCGAGCCGGACATCTTTTATATTGCCACTTCGCCGGTCATCGCATACCAGGCAGCGATCTTGTCCGGTCGTTTGTTCACGTCGCACGAGTCGCACCTCCACCGCTTGAACATGCGCGATTGGGCCCCTGGCATGTCCGTCAAGCCAGAGGTTGTCCTGCAATTCCCCGAACCTGTTCGTGGCCTCAACGGCAGCTGCATGATCGCTCCGAACATTATTCTTGTCGCAGATTGTTTTGCGAGTTTGATCTGGCGTGTTGACTTGCCTTCGGGCGCCGGGAAAGCCACAGCCCGTGTATGGCTCGAGCATGACAGCATGGCCACCGATCCCGGCGGGCCGTTCCCCGACCAGCCGGGGGTCAACGGGGTGGGATACGCTTCCAAGAGCAATTACCTTTATTACACGACGACCGCGCAAGAACTCTTTATGCGCGTGCGCGTCGACCCAGATTCACACGATCCTGCTGGCCAGCCCGAATTCGTTGCAGGTGGCATGATGGGTGATGATTTCTGCATCGACGAAAGCGCCGGCGTCGCATACATAGCCACCCACAGACAGAACACCATTGACCGCGTGTCATTGGAGCCAAGCGAGAATAGTTACTTAAGGCACAGCGTTGCCGGAAAGCCCTTCACCGAGCAGCTGATCGGCCCTACCAAGGGGGCTTGGGGACGGGGTCCCAGCGAGTATGGACGAGTAGCGTATTTCCAGGCCGACGGAGGCACGAAGTCACCGCCAATCGCTGCGGGTGGGATCGCCCGACCCGCGACGGTATTGCGGGTGGAGCTCTAGCTACTGATAAGGCCATTCGCAACCAACCAGTTTCGTTAATCTCCATCGCTTGGACCTACACGGTTCGGTGGCGGATCGAGATGCTGTGAGGTTACTGCGAGCTTGCGAAGTGCTTGGGATGAACCTTAAAAACTGCCCCGCGTAGATGCGGGAGCGGATCAAACAAGAAAAGGATTAAGGAGCGAGAACGACGTGCCAAGGAAGATCGATCAGCGAGCGCAGATGATGCTTCAATACGTCAATTCGGGGAAGGAAGAGAGAAACAAACAGCCAGTCATTGGAGATTCTCAGGCTCCGGGCGATAACGATTTATTCCATGATGGGCAAACTTTGGATGATGAGAGACTCGTGGGGGCAGCCAAGATTGGGCATAAAGCGGCCTTCGATGAGCTGAGCCGCCGGCATGCCAAAAAGATCTTCCATGTTGCTCATCGCATCACGCGAAATCGCGAGGATGCCGAGGACGTAGTTCAAGAGTCTTTCGTAAGAGCGTTGATTCACCTGAAGAGTTTCGATGGAAGGTCTCAGTTTTCAACCTGGCTGACACGCATCGCCATCAATTCCGCACTCATGAGCCTCCGAAAGAATCGGAGATCGCGTGAAGTTCCAATGGAAGAGCGCATCGAACGGAGCGAACCCTGGCATCAACAATTTGCTGACCCGGATCCTTCTTTGAACCCGGAAAAACGTCTCGCAAAGCATGAGCGTGAAACGATCCTGAGGCGGGCAATCTCGACGCTGCGCCCTAGGATGCGGGAGGTGGTCGAGATTCATTTGCAAGAGCATTCGTTGAACGACACGGCCAACGCTCTGGGAATCTCTCTTAACGCTGCGAAGGGACGGTTATTTCACGCGAGAGCAATGTTGCGCAGGGCTATGAAATCTTGAGTTTCTTCCGGTCGGATAAGCCTGAGCTAGACCCGCCCAGGTGTGCATTTCGCGCCAGTGTTGAAGGAGGGATGATGAAGAAGTCGATTCGTGCTCTGAAAAGTCGTAACCGGACTTCTCCTTTCATTAGCGCTCTGGACGTGGTTCCTGATGGCATAAATCGAGGCTGCAACTAATTCGGGACTACGGTGTTCCTATTGGTTCTGGACTCTCGGTCGGGGGATAGCTATTAGGACTTCATTCCGTGTTCTCGTGGTCGACGATTTTGTCCCCTGGCGGAATTACTTGGTTGCGAAGCTCGGGGAAAATGCTGCCTTGCAAGTTGTCGGGTTTGCGTCCGACGGAGCAGAAGCGGTTTTGAAAGCAGCCGAGCTGCATCCCGATCTTATTCTGATGGACGTCAACCTGCCGGAGCTGAGCGGTATCCAAGCTGCTGCGAGAATTCGCGGGCTTTCCCCCGAAACCAAGATTCTTTTCCTGAGCCAATACGTTGATTTTGATGTGGCGATGGCGGCTCTCGACGCTGGTGGACTCGGCTACGTCGTCAAGTCCGACGCTGAAAACGAACTGCTCGCTGCGGTGGAAGCAGTGATATCGGGAAAGAGATTTGTGAGCGCCCTACTGGCCAATCGCGTAATTGGAGACTTGAATCCGCCTGGCGGGTCGCGTTACCGGTAACTTGGGTACTAGCTCCCTAAAGTCCGATAGGGCGTGTGGATTACGTCTAGAATCGCCAACCCTGAGGGGCTCTCTCGGTCAGGCTCGGTTGATCGTTCCCCTGCACATTGCAGAGCCGCAACGGCAACGCACTCGCTTTCCAGTCTCGGAAAATCCGTAGTCGTAGCCCAGTTCCTCTCCGGGGCGAATCCTCCGCATGCTAAAAAGCCACAGGCGCCCCCTGAACTTCCTCAGCTTCAGATTGGGCTCGCAGCTGTGGTTGATCAGCTCGGCGCCAGTTCCGCCCACTGCGCCGTCAATGGTCCAATACGGGTCCAACTGAGCGAGGTAGTTCAGCTTGTGGCTTCTCCCTGGCGAGCCATGCAGGAACCGCCTTCGCGTCTCTACGCGGTTGATCTTCTCCCCCCTATACTCGATCACCTTGCGTCCCCTGGGAATACTTTTCCCTGCGCGGACACCCAGCCGGTGAATTCCTGATCGGAACACGCGCAGTTTGTACGGGCATGTCCGTGAAATCCGTTGCTGGGCGGTGAGGGAAAGTTGAAGACTCGAGGTGGTTTTCATGGAAATGAGAGGCTGTCAACCAAACCAGCCTCCCGGATTGGCTCGATTGGGTGTTATTAATAGACTTTCTTAACCGTGGTGTTGGCTACTTTCGTCAGGCGCTTGGACTTCTGGAGCTTCGTGCGCTTTTTGGATGCCATAGTTCTTCTCCTCGCTTCGAACTGCCCCCATGGGCGATCGTTACTTATAGGCAAGTGCGGGGCCACATGTCCAGGGAACGAGACCGCAACTCATCCCGTGTGGAATGTGGAGGATGGGACGGCCGGATTTGCTCCGCGCCCCCGGCCAGGTGAGCAAGGGCGTTGAATAAATCAACATGGCTTGAAAAATTCAACGCGCACGACAGATTGGAGACTGACAACTGATAAGTCGGGCGGTCTTAATAGGTCGATGCAACATCATCTGATATAGATCTTCTCTCTAGAGGTGGTGTTATATGAGGCAAGGGAAACGGTTTGGGCTGTCTGCAATTGAGAAGCGCGACATCTGGAGGAGATGGAAGGCGGGAGAGACGCTGCATGAGATCGGGCGCGCCTTTGACAAGCCACATACCTCCATTCGCTGTTTGTTGTTGCCTCGCGGAGGGATTCCTCCCGCAGTGCGCCGTCGCTCCCGTCTCGCCCTCACGCGGTCTGAGCGAGAAGACAGCTCGCGAGGGATCGCATCCGGTTCATCGCTTCGTGAGATAGCTAGACATCTGGATCGAGCAGCCTCGACGGTGGGCCGGGAGGTCACACGCCACGGTGTCCGTCCCGCCTATCGAGCGCATGAGGCGGATGACCAAGCCTGGGAGTCGGCCTTGCGTCCCAAGCGGTGCCTTCTTGCCCTGCAGCGGAGGTTGCGGGAGGTCGTTGCGAGTAAACTGATTTTGGAATGGTCGCCCGAGCAGATTTCCGGGTGGCTGAAGACCGAGTATCCCAAGGACGAGAGGATGCGCGTGTCCCACGAGACGATTTACCGCAGCCTATTTATCCAAGCGCGTGGAGTGCTGAAAAAAGAGCTGCTGAGCCACCTGCGAACCAAGCGGCGCATGCGCCGCTCGCAGCACTGTCGTATCTTCAAAGACTCGCGCGGCAAAATCGCCGATGCCAACTCGATTAGGGAAAGACCCGCTGCAGTGGAGGAGCGAGCTGTTCCTGGTCATTGGGAGGGCGATCTGCTAAGCGGTTCACGGAACAGTCACATCGTGACGTTCGTGGAGCGTCATTCACGCTTTGCCATGCTGATCAAAGTACCCAGCAAGGACACAACCGTGGTGGTGACGGCGTTGCGTCGGCATATTCGTAAACTCCCCGCTACTCTGCGGCGCGCGCTGACGTGGGATCGCGGACTGGAAATGGCCAAACACAAGGACTTTACGATAGCTACGGATGTGCAGGTCTACTTCTGCGATCCGCAAAGTCCCTGGCAGCGTGGCACGAACGAAAACACCAACTTGCTTTTACGGCAATACTTCCCGCGAGGAACGGACCTTTCTGGCTACTCTCAAGCGCAACTCAATCAGGTCGCGCTGCGCTTGAATCAACGTCCAAGAAAAACTCTGGGATTTCAGACTCCCGCGAGTAAACTTCAAACAAGTTTTGCATCGACCATCTGAGCTGGCACGCGTTACCGGACATTGAGAATTGGCGAACCGGCGCAGTCACTTTTAGCCGCAGAACTAATGGACAAAATCGGCCCGAACATCCGCCCAATTCTTGTCGGCTCAGGCATACCCACCTTCCGCGAATTTGGACACCGAATGAGACTGATACTCGCAGAATGCCGTACGCTCGAAGGCGGCTGCAACCTCGGGCCCAAGCAAAGGCACTTCTAGCCCGACATGAAAGTGATCTTCACCAACGGAAAGGTCACCGACGTTCATTAGCCGGTGACCTCTCGCATTCAACTCTTAACTCTTGACTGTTAACTTGCAACTCCGCTGGAATCGTTGAATCTTGAAAACCTACGGCCGGTTTCGCAGCGGCAGGTTTTGCGACACGGGCCCGACCGTAGTTCCAATAACCTCGCCCGACACAATCATCTCAACACGGCGATTCTGCTGACGCCCCTCCGACGTGTCATTCGAAGCGACGGGCTGCGTCTTGCCAAATCCCTGCGACGTCATGGACGTAGTAGGAATGTTTTGCAAGGCCAAGTAATCGAGCACCGCTTTCGCGCGTTGTTCCGATAGGGTCTGATTCATAGCATCGCCGCCGACGCTGTCGGTGTTCCCCTCAATCGCCAGCCGCAAGTCCGGGTAAGCCAATACAATTCCCGAAATCTTGGAAAGCTTCTCACGCGCGCCCTGACGAAGCGTGTACTTCCCCGTATCAAAAAGCACGTCCGACAAATTCACCACCAGCCCACGAGCCGTGTCGCGCGTCGAAAGAATGGCGTTGAACTGTTGCAGCAATTTCGCACGCAGTTCTTCACGATCCTGCACCGCTTGCTGCAGTTGTTGATCCGAATTTGCCGCCGCGGCTCGATTGCGATCCGCGTCCGCCTGAGCAGCCTGCGCCGCCAGCTGTGCTGCAGCCGCTGCCTGGTCCGAATTCACTGCCGAAGCTCGATTCCGGTCCGCATCCGCTTGTGCAGCCTGCGTCTGCAGCTGTGCCGCAGCTGCTGCGTGATCGGCATCCGCGCGACGCCGGTCGGCTTCGGCCCTTTCCTCTTCCGCGTGCCGGCGAGCCCGCGTGTCCGCATCGGACTTGGCATTCGCATCGGCGACTTGTTCAGCCGCCGCGTCCCTCTCGGCGTCCAAGCGCTCCGCATCCTCGCGTTTCACTGCGATTTCGCGCGCGTCGTCGGCCGTCTGCACCACTTCGCGCGATTTCGCGATCAGCTCTTTGGTCTCGACGTGCCGCATCGCCGCCAAATTATCTACCAGTTTCAATTGTGCGACGGCGTTCTCATAGCTGGTCGTTGCGTACGTCTCTGCCCCGGCTGACCGGGCGATGCGCACCGCGTTGCGCGCCTCATAAAACTCCAGAGGCAGATTCGCGCTCAACACCACTGGGTCGAAGTTATAGCCCGTGGGAACGTACCCGCCGCGATCGATCAGCTCGAATTTCGCATCCACCACTTCGCTGGCTCCGACGGTGTCCGGACCAATTACATTCTCCAGCACCACCACGTTGCTCGGACGCCGCACAGCATAATAAGGTTCAGCGGTCACGATCATCGCGAATGCCTGAAGGTCCGTGGTCACGTCGAGCTTGCTGCGATGGTTTTCGCCCACCAGCACTTCGCCGATGTTCATCGCGCGGCCTTCCGGAGAAATCGCCCACAACACATAAGTCAGATACTCGTTGCCAAACGCCGTGGGCCTCTCGAGGCCTGAGAATTCCACTTTGATTTCCAGCGCTCCGCGCTTGCTCTCCACGCGCGCTTCACCTTGCGCGGACGCCATCAAATCGGTGCCTGCGAAATCAATTTTCGTGGATCCGCTGCGGTGCTTGTAACTCACCGCTCGAGTCGTGCGGCTCACCACGTTCTCTCGGTAGATGACGACATGACTACTGTCGGACGATACTGCCGTTTGAGCCTGGACCACAGCGCACGCACCGAAACCCACCAGCACTGCTAGCAACGCGGCAAACTTTTGCACAGGAAGTCTCCTTAAGTAGCTCCGAAGATCACAGTATGAAGTTCCGTGCAAGCGAATACTGTCCGCTATTGCACGTTCTGCGACGATCTTAATGATCAAACCGGTTGGCAGCGCGGGTCTCAGCGCAGCTCTTTGCGTCCGTCCTTGTGCGCGGGGCGGGCGCGAATTCGATTATTCCCTGCGCATCGCCGCGCTGCACGGAGATAGCCACTCCCACCGCGTTGACTAGCTTCGATAGCGCGCCAGCGACCACTACATTCTACGCCACGGCAACT
>Ga0210396_10007713_pt1 | contig 10233 bp, 8 predicted proteins | sample IncBWH17OmetaG_FD_155466 | JGI IMG/M metagenome (GOLD analysis project Ga0210396, IMG submission 155466) | Forest soil microbial communities from Barre Woods Harvard Forest LTER site, Petersham, Massachusetts, United States - Inc-BW-H-17-O ... | reverse complement strand
GACCTGCTGGAGCTGTCCCGGCGGGCGGATGAGCCGTTGCGGACGTTCTCGCGCGGGATGGTCCAGCGGGTGGCGGTGGCCCGTGCGGTTCTGCACGATCCCGAGCTGTTGCTGCTCGACGAGCCCTACGCAAACCTCGATCCTGCGGCCGTCGAGCTGGTGGACCCATTGATCGGCGCCGCCAGCGGGCGCACACGGATCCTCTCCAGCCACGACCCCGCTCGCGGGCTGGCCGAGGCGGACCTGGTGCTCGGCCTACGCGCAGGGCGTGTGGCGCTGCTGACGGGCGCCGCGAGCGTGGACCACGACGCCGTCGCGGAGTTGTACCGGTGAGCGCACCATCCAACTCGGGGAAGACAGCGCCGCATGCGGCGCTGTCCCAGGACGTGCATGCACGTCCTGGCCGCCCGGCGCATGCGCCGGGCGGTGCACACGGGCAAGACAGGTCGCATGCCCGGGCCGGGCGAACACATGCGCCACCCCGAACGGCAAGGGTGATCCTCGCCCTCCTGCGCAAGGAGCTGCTGGTGGAGCTGCGCACCCTGGAGTCGGTGCCGGGCATGTCGCTGTTCGCGGTGACCACGTTCGTGGTGTTCCACTTCGCGCTGAACCAGAACACGGTCGAGGGCCAGGAGGCGGCCGGCATCCTGTGGGTGACGCTGCTGTTCGCGGCGATGCTCGGCATCAACCGCCTGTTCGTGGCGGACGCCGACCAGGGCGGCTTCGACGGCTTCCTGCTCGCGCCCGTGGAGCGGGGAGCGCTGCTGCTGGCGAAGGCGGCCGCGCTGCTCGCCTACCTGCTGGTGCTCGAGCTGGTGGCAGTGCCCGCGTTCGGGCTGCTGCTGCTCGGCCCCTCGCTCGGCCAGGCGCTGCCCGGGCTGCTCGCTCCGCTTGCGCTCGGCGACCTCGGGGTGGCGGCGATCGGCACGCTCGTGGCCGCGCTGGCGGTGCGCACCCGCGCGCGCGACCTGCTCGGTCCGCTGCTGGCGCTGCCGCTGCTCGTGCCCGTGGTGATCGGGTGCGCGCGCTCGAGCGCGCCGCTGCTGGCGGCCAGCGGGCACACCGATTCGCCGCCGCTGCGTTGGCTTGGGACGCTCGCGCTCTATGATCTCGTTTTCGGGCTCATTGCCTATGCAGTGTTCGACTTCCTACTCGAGGACTGAGGCCCACATGTACAGTCGGGGACTTCGCGCCCTCTCCCTTTCCACCGTCGCGGCCTTCTGCGTCTCGCTCAGCCTCGTGTTCTTCTACGCGCCCATCGAAGCCGAAGAAGGCTTCCTGCAGAAGATCTTCTACCTGCACGTGCCGCTTGCGATCGTCGCCCTCGCCGGGTTCGTGGTCGGGGGGCTGATGGCGATCGCCCATCTGCGCACCCGCGACCAGCGCTGGGATCTGTGCTCCTATGTGACGATCCACATGAGCCTGATCTTCGGCGTGGGGGTGCTGATCACGGGCTCGATCTGGGCGCGTGCCTCGTGGGGCCACTGGTGGGTCTGGAACGAGCCGACGCTCGTGTCGTTCCTGATCATCTCCCTGCTGTACGCCACCTACCAGCCGCTGCGCTTTGCGATCGAGGACCCCGAGCGTCAGGCCCGCTACGCCTCGGTGTTCGCGATCACAGCCGGCGCGTTCGTGCCGCTCAACTTCATCGCGGTGCGCCTGTCAGCCTCCTATGTGCACCCGCGGGTGCTCGGCAGCGCCTCGAACCTGCCGCCCTCGATGGGCCTCACCTTCCTGGTGTCGCTGCTGGCGATGGCGCTGCTGTTCACGACGCTCTGCAGGTACGAGCTGACCGCCAAGCGCACCCGGATGCTGCTCAAAGCACGAAGCAGGATCCTCGGCTTCCAATGATCCCGCTCGTTTATGCCCTTCAGGGTGCGGCGGCCCTGCCGGAAAAATCCAACGATGGCTACGTGGCGGCGGCCTACATCGTGTTCTTGGTGCTGCTGCTGATCTACCTGGCGATCATGTCCATCCGCCTGGGCCGCACAGAGCGCGCAGTGCGCAAGCTGCGCAAGGACGCCGCAGAGCAGAGCGACGCACCCGGTCAATCAAGGGAGCGTGAGACGGTATGAGTGAGCTGTTGGCGCTTGGCATGTCCCACAAGACCGCCCCGGTGGCGCTGCGTGAGCGGCTTGCCTTCACCGAGTCCCAGGCTGTTGAGTTCGCCGAGCAGATCACCGAGAGCCCCGAGGTGAGCGAGGCGGTGGTGATCTCAACCTGCAACCGCACCGAGATCTACCTCGTGGTGGGGGACCCGGTGAGGGCGGAGACGGACGTGCTGGGAATGCTGGCCCGCAGCGCCGGCATCCGTCCCACCGAGCTCGCCCAGGAGATCTACTCGCCGCGCAACTGCGACGCCGCGCGCCAGCTCTACAGGGTTACCTCGGGCCTCGAGTCGATGATCCTCGGCGAGGCGGAGATCCAGGGTCAGGTGAAGCGCGCCTACGAGGCGGCGATGCAGGCGGGCCTCACCGGACCGCTGTCCAACCGCCTGTTCGCGGCGGCGCTCACGACCGGCAAGCGGGTGCGCTCGGAGACCGGCATCGGCTCGAGCCGCGTGAGCGTGCCCTCGGTCGCGGTGGACCTCGCCCAGGACGTGCTCGGCGGTCTCGAGGACCGTCACGTGGTGATTCTCGGCGCAGGGGAGACCAGCGAGCTGACCGCCCAAGCGCTCGCCCACCAGGGGGTCGGCACGATCTTCGTGGCAAACCGCCACGCCGACCGCGCGCTCAGCCTGGCGCAGCGCTTCGGCGGCTCGGTGGTCGGGCTCGACGGGCTGCCCGACCAGCTGCTGGAGGCCGACATAGTGGTGTCCTCGACCTCCTCCCCTCACCCGATCGTGGGCAGCGAGGAGCTTGAGCTGGTGATGGAGCAGCGCACCGGCCGGCCGCTGCTGTTGATCGACATCGCGGTGCCCCGCGACATCGACGCGCGCTGCGGAGACCTCGACGGGGTGACCCTGTATGACATCGACGACCTTCAGGCTGTGGTGCAGCGCAACCTCGGGACCCGCGCGGAAATCGTGCCGCAGGCGGAGGAGATCGTGGAGGAGGAGATCCGGCGCTTCGCCCGCTGGCTCGGCCAGCTGGAGACCTTGCCGACCGTGAGCGCCCTGCGCGAGCACGGCAACGCGCTGGTGGAGCAGATCCTCGCCGAGAACGCGGGGCGCTGGGAGTCGGCTTCCGAGCGGGACCTGATGCGGGTGGAGGCGATCGCGCGGGCAGTGCTGGGACGCCTGCTGCACGAGCCGACGATCCGCCTGCGCAGCTTCTCGCAGGAGCGGGGCCATGCGAGCTTGCAGCTCGTGCGCGAGCTGTTCGGGCTCGACGAGGAGCCACCGCGGGACGCAGCTGAGGATGGGGACCCCAAGCTCGCCGAGGTGCGCTCGATCGAGAGCGCACGCAAGAGCTCGTAGGGGGTCACAGCAGAGCATGCGGCTCGGGACGCGCGGCAGCGCGCTCGCACTTGCCCAGGCGAGGCTCGTGCAGGGCTGGCTCGGTGGCGGCGAGCTCGTGGTGGTGCGCACCCGCGGGGACGTCCTGCACGATCCCCTGAAGGGCGAGGGCAACGGTCTGGCCAGACGCACGCCCCGCGACGACAAGTCGCGCTGGGTGGCCGAGCTCGAGCAGGCGCTGCTCTCGGAGGAGATCGACCTGGCGGTGCACTCCGCCAAGGACATCCCGGTCGAGCTGACCGATGGCCTGGAGCTGCTTGGCTCCCCCAATCGCGCGAGCGCCGAGGACGCGCTGATCGGCGCCCGCTCGCTGGAGGAGCTGCCCGAGGGAGCGTGCGTGGGCACCAGCAGCGTGCGGCGGGCCGCCCAGCTGCGGGCCGCCCGCGCGGACCTCGAAGTGGTGAGCCTGCGCGGCAACATCGACACTCGTCTGCGAAAGCTCGCGACCGCGGTCACCGCCAGCGGCGACGGCAGCGGTGGCGGGGAGTCCTCGCTGCACGCGATCGTGCTGGCGAAGGCCGGCCTCTCGAGGCTTGGCCGCGAGCGCGACATCGGCTGCTCGCTCGACGCCGCCCGGTTCGTGCCGGCCCCGGGTCAGGGGGCGCTGGCGCTGCAGGCCAGGGCCGGTGACGAGCGCGCGAGGCAGGCCGTCGAGACGATCCTCGACCGGGACGCCTCCGCCTGCCTGGCGGCCGAGCGGGCCCTCGCGGGGGCATTGGGAGCGAGCTGCAACACGCCGCTCGGAGCCCACGCCGTGCCGGCCGGCTGCGGCTGCCTGCACCTGCGCGCCTGGATCGGCCTGCCGGACGGCGCGGAGTGGATCGGCGACGATCTGCTCGGCGGCTTCTATGACCCCGAGGAGCTTGGCCAGCGCCTGGCTGAGCGCCTTGTGGCGGTGGGAGCTCGCGAGCTGTTGCGGCGCGCCGAGGAGATGGCCGTTGAGCCAGGCTGAGCGACGCGGGCGCGTGCACCTCGTGGGCGCCGGCCCTGGCGACCCAGGTCTGCTGACCGCGCGGGCGCTCGAGCTGATCGCGCGCGCGGACACCATCCTCTATGACCGGCTGATTCCCACCCAGGCGCTCGACGGGGCGCGCGCGGATGCAGAGCTGCTGTTCGTGGGCAAGGAGGGCGGCGGGGACTCAGTGCCCCAGGAGCGCACCCAGGCGCTGATGATCGAGCGGGCGCGGGCGGGTCGCGAGGTGGTGCGGCTCAAGGGCGGCGACCCGTTCGTGTTCGGACGCGGTGGCGAGGAGGCGCTGGCTCTGCGCGAGGCGGGCATTGAATTTGGGGTCGTTCCCGGGGTCACAGCGGGGGTGGCCGCGGCGGCGTACGCGGGCATCCCGGTGACACACCGAGGCCTGTCGACCGGTGTGGCGCTCATCACCGGCCACGAGGATCCGGGCAAGCAGGAGTCCGAACTGGACTGGCGGGCGCTCGCGGCGTTTCCCGGGACGCTCGTGTTCTACATGGGTGTGCGCCGGCTCGCCCAGATCGCGGCGGCGTTGACCGAGGCCGGCCGGCCGGCCTCGGAGCCGGTCGCCCTGGTGGAACGGGGCACGCTCGCAGATCAGCGCACGGTCACCGGCACGCTCGCCACGATCGCCGAGCTCGCCCGGCAGGAGCAGGTGAAAGCGCCCGCGATCACGATCGTCGGCGCGGTCGCCGGGCTGGGGGAGCGCCTGGATTGGCTGCCGACCCGTCCGCTGGCGGGGCGCACCGTGGCGGTGACTCGCGCACGCGCCCAGGCCAGCGAGCTGGCAAGGCGCCTCGGCGAGCTGGGCGCCGAGGTGGTGCAGACGCCGGCGATCCGCACCCGGGCGATCCCGGGAGACCCGCTCGATCCCTCCCCCTATGACCTGATCTGCCTGGCGAGCCCCAACGCCGTCGAGTACCTGTTCGAGCGGCTGGCCGACGGTGGGCGCGACGCCCGCTCGCTCGCCGGGGCGCGGATCGCCGCGATCGGACCGGCGACCGCGCAGGCGCTGCAGCGAGCGGGGATCACAGCGGACGTAGTGCCCGAGCGAGCCGTCGCGGAGTCGCTGGCGCAGGCGCTGGCCGGCCTGCAGGTAGATCATGCGCTGGTGGCCCGCGCGCGCGAGGCGCGCGACGTGCTCCCGGACGCCCTGCGCGAGCGGGGCGCCCAGGTGGACGTGCTCGCGCTGTACGAAACCCTTCCCGAGCCGCTGTCCGGGCGGGTGCTCGACGCCGCGCGGGGCGCCGACTATGTGACGTTCACCTCCTCCTCCACCGTGCGCAACTTCCTGCAGGCGGCCCGCGCCGCCGGGGACGGCACAGGCGAGGGGGGAGACTCGGCCCATGACTGGGCGCTCTCGCCCAGCACCCGGATCGCGTCGATCGGCCCTGTGACGAGCGCCACGCTCAGAGAGCACGGCCTGGAGCCCCACGTGGAAGCCCGCCGGCACGACGTGCCGGGGCTCGTGGACGCGCTCCTGGCCGACGCGCTCGCACACTCCGAATGACACCCGAGGCCGGTGCCGGCGTGCTCGGTCATCCGCGGGTGCACCTGCGCCAGACCGACTCCACCAACGAGCGAGCGCGGGCGCTGGCTGTCGCGGGAGCGCCCCACGGGACGCTGGTCACCGCCGGGGAGCAGACCGCCGGCAGGGGACGTCAGGGACGCGCCTGGTGGGCGCCGCCGGGCAGCTCGTTGCTGTGCTCGCTGGTGCTGCGGGATCCACCGCCGCTGCTCTCGCTGATCGCAGGAGTGGCTGTGTGCGACGCCATCGGCGAACGCGCCCGCGTGAAGTGGCCGAACGACGTGGTGATCGAAATGCCCTCCGCGGCGACCCGGAGGGATCCGCAGGCGCGCCCTGCGCTTGCGAAGCTCGCGGGGATCCTCGTGGAGGGGCGCCCACAGGAGCGCTGGGCGGTGCTCGGGGTCGGACTGAACGTGGGGGTGCGCCCTGAGGATCTGCCGGTGGAGCTGCGCGAGCGAGCCGTCAGCCTCGAGCTTCCGGCAAGCGCCATCGAGCCGATCTTGGAACGGCTGATCCAGGCGCTCGAGCGGCGTCTGGGGGAGCCTGCCGAGCGGGCGCTCGAGGCATGGCGAGAACGTGACGCGCTGTTCGGGCGCGAGGTCTCCTGGGGTGCCCAGGACCCGCGAGCGCCACTTGCCCACGGGCAGGCCCAGGGGATCGACGACGCCGGCCGTCTGATTGTCAGGCTCGAGGACGGCGCCACCGAAGCGCTTGACGCCGGAGAGGTCCACCTTGGGCAGGCCTGCTGAGAGCAGCGCCGTCCCCGAATCCCTCCGCTCAGCTTCCGGGCTCTCCTGCGGTGGCCGCGGGAGAGTCGGCCTCTGAGCGCTTGAGCGCGTCTTCGACGTTGCGTTGCAGCTCCCTACCGGCGCTCGGCTCGAGCTCGCCGTTGGCGCCGGATGGCTTTACGGCGTCGCTGGACAGCGCCTCGGCGACCACCGCATCCGACGGCGCATCGCCGGGCTTGGGCTTGCCGTTGTTCGTCCGGCGCGAGCTGGAGCGTCGCGAACGTGTGGCCCTCGCCGGCTGGCCGGCTTTGGCTGCCTGACCCCTGTTGACGGGCCGATCGGCCTTGTCCGTCTGACCGGCCTTAGCTGACCGTCCAGCCTTGGTTGACCGCCCAGCCTTGACGGGCTGACCGCTTGTGGCTGCCTGACCGGCCTTGACCGACTGGTCGGTCGTGGCTGCCTGGCCGGTCGTGGTTGTCTGGTCGGTCACGGATGCCTGAGCGGCGTTGACGGGCTCACCGCTCGTGGCTGCTTGACCGGCATTGACGGGCTGACCGGTCGCGGTTGCCTGACGAGCCTTGACAGGCTGACCGGCAGCGCCGGCCTCACCGGGTCGCTGACCCTTGCGCCGCCGGCGCGAGCCACGGGCACGGCGCTTGGGGAAGTTGCGCAACAGCTCGCGGGCGAGGGCGGGCGGCTTGCGGGCCATGCGGGTACGGGCGCCGCGCAGCACCTCCTCCGCCTCGGGCGTGTGGGCCAGCGCGGCTGCCAACAGCGCGGCCGCGAGACGGCGGTCCTGCTTGCGGGCGGCGTGCACCAGCCGGCGGGCGTTGCGCGCGTGGGCGCCCCCCGCGGAGTTGACGAGCAGCCCGAGCAGGCGCTTGGTCTCCGGCCAGCGCTGAACGGCGTACTCCTCGTGGACGTCGCGCGTGTACTCGGCCAGACGCCAGATCCAGGCGTTGGCCTGATCGCGGCGGCCGATACGCCGCTCGACCAGCGCCCGCAGCATTATCTTGGCGGCCTCACGACGCTCCTCGCGTGGCCAGGAGCCGGCGATGTCGATCGCCGTGTCGAACGCATCGGGGTCGCGCAGCGCGGCGATCTCCGCGAGCGCCTTCAGGCGCAGCTGCGAGCTCTTGTTGCGCTGCACCGCGGTTATCAGGAAGCGCGCCTTGAGCTCGCCGGTGCGGTCGAAGTGGAGCATCGCCCGCGCCCGGCGCCAGCCGTTCGGTGTGACCCGGGCGCCCGCAAGCGCCGCCCACACGTGCTGCTCGCCGTAGTCAAGATGCTCGACCGCGATCCGCCACAGCTCGCGCTCGAACACTTCGTGGCGGCGCTCTTCCTCGGCGCACACGGGCAGCACGCGCCGCTCCACCCGCATCCGCCGGCCACGTCCGCGGCGCACGGGCCCGACCACGATCGCCCCGCCGCGATACACGTCGCGGTCGAGCAGCGAATGGAGCGTCACCACCGGATCGTCGTTCTTGGTGGCGGGGTGCACGAAGTCGACGACCAGACCTGCCTCCTTGCCGGGATGACGGCGGGTGACGCGACCCACGCGCTGCTGGTAGATGCGCTTGGAGGCGGTCGGGGCGAGGTGCACGCAGACCGTGGCCCGCGGGCTGTTCCAGCCCTCGGCGAGCAGCTGGGCGTTGATCAGCACGTCGATGTCCCCGCGCTCGTAGCGCGCAAGGATCTCGGCAAGCTCGCGCTTGGGGGTCTCCCCGGAGACGCCCATCGCCTTGATCCCTTCGGCACGGAAGGCTTCCGCGAGGTTGTAGGCGTGCTGGACCCCGGCGGCGTACACGACCCCGGGAACCCCGTTGAAGCGCGTCTTGTAGAGGTTGGCGGCAGCCATGTTGAACGGCTGCTGGTCAAGCAGCTCGGCCAGCTCCTCCTGGTCGAACTCGGTGTCCACCTCGCCGCGGCGCAGGGGCACATTGGCGATCGTGCGCACGCCCACTCCCGGGGAGATGCGCACGCAGCGAAGCGGCGCGATCACTCCGCGGCGCGCCGCCTGGGCGAGGTCGAAGCGGGAGGTCTGGGTCGGGAACAGGTCGGTGACGTGCCTGGCGATCAGCGCGCCGGTGGCGGTCATGCCGATGAAGATCGGACCCGTCCAGGCCCGAATCGCGGCGCTGGTCTTCTCGCCGAGAGCGGTGTGGGCCTCGTCGCAGATCACGATCGTGTAGGCGCTCGAGATGCGACCGGCGTTGCGCACGAACCACTGGTAGGTCTCGACTGTGACGGGGCCCTTGGAGGAGTCCTCGCCAACGTACAGCGGGCGGGAGATGCGCTTCTGGTAGCCACGCTCGCGCAGCTCGCCGTGGAACTGATCCACGAGGTTGCGGCGGTGGGTGAGGATCAGGATGCCGCCGGTCTGGGACGCCTCGACGAAGCCGAGCGCCGCCACCGTCTTGCCGGCGCCGGTGGCGTGCTCGAACCAGAAGCGCTTGGCGGCGTTGGGATCCTCGGGCTGGTCGACCAGCGCCTCCTCGTCCTCCTCTTCGACCCAGTCGCGAGGCTCCTCCTCGGACTCCTCCTCGGTCTCGGGCTCGTCCTCCGGCTCAGGCTCTGGCTCGGCGAGCTCGTCCTCGAAATCGTCGTCGTCGTCATCGTCCTCGTCAGGAGCGGCGCGCTGGACGGGCCCGAGATCATCGTCATCGTCGTCGTCATCGACGTCCTCCTCCTCGACCTCGGGGTCGACGTACGCGTCCTCTTCGGGGTCCTCCGCGCCCTCCTCCGCGACCGGCTCCTCTGCAGGCGCCTCAGGCTGCTCGCCGCCGTCGGGGCCAAGGATCGCGGCCGAGGCAAGCAGCTCAGGCGAGGCGGCGGCCGCAGCGCGGCCGCCTGCGCCCTCCGGGGCGTTGCCGTTGGCGAGGGAGCGCTGTTGAGCCTCCGCCAGCAACGCTGTGAGCGTGCCCGACAGGGCATCGACTTGGTGGGCTGAGAGAACTGTGCCGTCGACGAGCTTCGGCTCGTCCTCGGAGAGCACCCGCTCGAGGCCCAGCAGCAGCGAGAACTCGCGCCGCCATGCGGTGGAAGGGTGCTTGGCGCCTTCCTTCAGCTCTACGAGCGCCTGATCGAGCGCCCGCCGGCGGGGAGAGCCGGGAGCCAGGGCGACGGCGGCGTCCTCGCCCTCGTGCAGGAAACGCTCGCGCACAAGCTTCTCCGCGCGTGCGATTTCGGCGGAACTCGGAATGGACGCGGCCGCGAGGGCCACTGCGGTGGACTCGGCCATCAAGGCTCTGGGCTTCGAGATGGAATCGACGCAGAAAGGAACTTCCGCGCGACTCGTGATACCGGCGCCTGTGCCGGCAGGACTGGAGGAACATAGGGGAGATAGGCCCCCCTCTACTCCGTGTGCTTCGCTTCAGGATATAGCACAACCCCGGCGAATTGAAGTCGACGCTCTGGCGAATTGAAAGCGACGCTCCATCTGACACCCTTGGGCGGCATGGGAAGGACTCGGCCGACCGCATGACCCCTCACCTGGGCGCCTGGGCCCTCGCCCACAGCACATGACCGCCCGCCGCGCGATCGCGATCCT
>Ga0210396_10007710_pt1 | contig 10235 bp, 14 predicted proteins | sample IncBWH17OmetaG_FD_155466 | JGI IMG/M metagenome (GOLD analysis project Ga0210396, IMG submission 155466) | Forest soil microbial communities from Barre Woods Harvard Forest LTER site, Petersham, Massachusetts, United States - Inc-BW-H-17-O ... | reverse complement strand
CGCTGGTGCGACAGGAAAGATTGCGGGAGCAAAGCCAAGGCGAAACGATACTACCGGAAGAAGACGGGAAAAGGGGAGGAACCGGAAGCGAGGAGTCAGGAAGTAGAATCCGGGGGCTAGGACCGGCCGCGGGAGCGGACAACCGTACTCGTCGTCGTCCTCGTCCTCGACTTTGGTTCTGAGCGTGATTGCTCGATAAAACCTCGTGGGCTTGGTTCTCGTGGGCCCGCCCAGATGTTTTTCGCACCGCACCGATTTAACTCACGAGGGGTCTGACACGCGCTATCGAGAACGAGGACGACGACGAGTACGAGAACGATTTTTGGCGCCGCCCCTCTCCTAGCTCCTAGATTCTAGCTCCCAGCTCCTTCACCTCCAGCACCGGGCTTTCCACTGCATGATCCCAACGCCCGTATATAAAATATTTAGTAGCCGAGCTCCAGCGTCACTTCCTGACCACAACTCAAGTTCAGCAGCTCCGCCGCAGAACCATTGGTGACCGATATTTCCAAAAAGTTCAAGCTACCCCAGATCAAAAATGGCTCGCCGGGGACTACCGGTTCCTCGGCATAAAAACGTTTCTGCAGATGAATATCAGCAGCACCAGCTCGCAATGAGAACGACGAAGGGAGCAGCTCCGAACCAAGATGGCGACGCTCGATGCCGGTCACCGCATTTCCGAATCGATCGAGATGGATAATCTGGGATTTGATGGTTGCGCGGGTGATTTGTGAGAGGGTCGCGAACCGTTTCGGATCACGAATCCGAGAGCCGAGCGCCTCCGGCTTAACACCAGCAGCCAGGGCCGCCGCTACGGGTGCAAAAATATCGCGGCCATGAAAAGTGTTGCTTACCGTTGCCGGCAGATAGGCAGACGGTTGAATCTCAAAAGCTTCTGCAAGTTCGGGTGTGACTAATGAAAACAGACCATTGTCCGGGCCTACAAAAAGATACCGGTCAGTTCGCAAGATGAGGCCGCGCCGGCTTGAGCCCACGCCAGGATCGACCACGCCCAGATGAACGGTTCCAGCCGGAAATTGCTGGTAAGCGCCCAGCAATACGTACGCAGCAGAGAGTAGATTTTGGGGCGCGATGCCGTGGCTGATATCGACCAAACGCACTTGGCTACAGCGCGAAAGAATCACTCCCTTCATCGCCGCCACATAATAGTCGTCCAGACCAAAGTCGGTGAGCAAGGTAACGATCATCGTTAGTCCCAATGCCGGTAAAATTTCGGCGGATTTATCGTTCGCCAAAAGTCCGGGCTCGCCGCTGAGACTGGCCAGGTCAAAGCTAACAGAAAGGCGTTACCAAACAGCCTGGCAAACCGATCCACGGCGATCCCTTATACTCACCCTTTGCCAGAGCACAATCGCAAATGTGGAGGAACCGGGGTTAGAATCGGCCAGATCGACCGCCAAGCGGTAGACGGCCTGCCATCATCATCACTTTAAGCAGATCCTATCACAATTTAATCAATGATACCCCGCCAAAGAATTTTCCTATTTTCGAGGCATGGAGCCAGTCCTACTCAATGACGTTCATAGCCGACTTAATCCATGCCGAGTCCAACAGTTGGCTTTGCCAGAATCATCGGATGAAGCTGCTAGTTTGATTTCTTGGTGGCCTGGTCGCGTCTCGATCTCAGGCCGGCGACATTCCATGGGCGGACAATCCTATGGAGCAGAAACGCTTTGCTTGGATACAACCAAACTCGCGGACGTCCTCAACTTTGACACACTTGCCGGTACGGTTACCGTTGAATGCGGCATCACTTGGAAACAGCTCATCCGGTTCCTTCATGCCAAGCAAGAGAGCGTTGCCGGGTCTTGGGGAATCCACCAGAAACAGTCCGGATTTTCTCCGCGAAGGAATCTTGGCCACCTATTCTCCGACCGATGCGACACCTCACCAGTTCAAAAGAAACCTGTCCGATCAGGAATGGCTCGCATTCCTCGAGTTAGCGCATACTAACCGAAAGGCCGGCTACGAGAAGTATCGCGCCTTTTACTTAAGTACAGATGGCCAGATTTACGACTCGGACCTCCATGCATTCGGGGTCTATCTCAGCGACTACAGCCGGCATCTGGCATCGCGCTTACCAACATCTCGTCTTTCTACTCTCATGATTACCGAGCTCTTTGTCCAATTGCAACGTTCTCCGAATTCATGGCGGCAGCGGCTGGACTCCTGCGAAAACCGGGCGCCCCGGTGATCTATGGCACAGTACCATCGAGGCCGATCGAGAGACATTCCTGCCCTGGGCCCGGACCCGGATGGCCTGCATCATATTCAACCTGCAGATGATTCACGACCCGGTGGGGCTCAGGCGTGCCATCGACAAATTTCGCGGTCTGATCGAGTTATCGATCGTCTATGGTGGAACCTACTATCTGACGTACCATCGTTACGCGACAGACCAGCAACTGCGAACTTGCTACCCCGAGTTCGACCTTTGGCTGAAGGAGAAACGAGAACGCGACCCGAAGAACAAATTCACGAATGATTGGTTTAGGGCGGTCGCGGGAGAATACCCGGCAACAGAGATGAGCTTGTAGAAATGGTCGCGACGTAGGCCTTGCGCGGTCGAGAGCTGACCCCTACCGCTATTTAGTAGATCCCAGGGATCATCCGTTTGGTGCGAGCTGCATATTTCTCATACTCGGCACCAAACTCGGCGAGCATCGTCTTCTCTTCGACTGGAATCCGTATCGCATAAGCCCAGAACGCGCAGATTGCTATCAGGATGAGTCCAAGCCAGTTGAAAGTGAGACACCCAAGCCCAACCAGCGCTAGCAGCGAGCCGGAATACGAAGGATGGCGAACAAAACGATAAGGACCATCCTGAATCACGTGGTGTCCGTGTTGAATACCGACAGCAACCGTGAAGAATCTCCCTAGGTGCCGGATCGCCCAGATGCGCAGAGCTACACCGCTGACCTCGAGTAAGACAGCCAAGCAGATAATGGCCAGCGAATGCGCTGGCCAATTGAGGGCCGTAATGTGGCGAGCTACGAAAAAGCCGATCACGCAACTGCCGAGGATCAAGCTCCAAGCGGCGTAAATGGTTCCGCGGTCAGCGGACTTAGCCGACTTGGCCTTTACCTTTCCTCGGCGGGTAGCTAAAATGAAAAGCTCAAACCCGAGGTATCCGAGGGCCAATATGTCGGTCCAATGAAACACTCGCTTGGACTAATCTCAGTCGGCTTGAGGGTTAATCGCCCGAACTGGGTAGAAGACCGACTTCATGACGACCCGCACCTGCCAACAGTCGCTCCGACCAAAGCTCCCGAGCAAGCCTGTCACAATGACCTTCATGCTTATCCCAACCGATAAACGATCCGGGCTTTGCCCAGGTCGTACGGTGACATTTCTAGTTTTACCCGATCGCCAACCGTAAGCCGGATGAACTTTTTGCGCATTTTGCCCGAGATATGGGCCAGAACCTGGTGCTGGTTGGAGAGTTCAACGCGGAACATCGTTCCTGGGAGAACCGTGACAATTTTTCCTTCAGTGACTATGGAGTCTTCAGTCGGCATAAATCGGGTCGTGATCGCGCAATAGATTGTAGTTGAGACTAAAACACTTTCGTTTTGGCAGAACAGGCGAGGTTTGTACCTCGCCTGCAAACTGACCGGCTCCCTTGCCGTTTATCAAGCCTTCCAACCGAGACGGCCTGGTTCTAAAATCGCGCCAGTAGGTCCACAAATTAAAGGACTTCGGCGCTGCTCTTATACGCTCTGGCTTAACGACGGCGGTCGCTGAACGGTCGCTTATTTCCGCCGAACGATCTTGGCCGACCTTCCTCCTTCGGGCGCGCTTCGTTCACGGTCAAATTGCGATTGTCGAGCGAGTGCCCTTCCAATGCGCTAATCGCGGCTTGGCCTTCGGCTTCATTGCCCATGGTCACAAAGCCGAACCCACGTGAGCGTCCACTAACACGGTCGGTCGCCACGAATACGTCGGTCACGGTGCCGTATTGAGAAAATAAGTCCCGCAGATCGTCCTCAACGGTCGCGAAAGACAGGTTTCCAACAAATAATTTCATATCTTCAGTTACGATGTATCCAAGTCACGCAGCCGTTCCCGAACATCGGGTTTCAAATCACCACTGAGGAAACCCCACCTGACGATCCACCGGGCAATAAACTAGACCTATCGGAGCGCTAAGCTCGGACAGATCGAGAAAAACGCAAGGCATTCTTAATCCGTAGCCACTCCTTTAAACAAAACGCCCCGGACCTGCAAAGATCCGGGGCTTTTTCCAAGGCCTTAGCGCTGTAAGGCCTCTACTACTGAGGATTGCTGGGTTTGCCGACTAAGCCGTTGAGCGTCACGGTCACGAACCCGCCCCGGAGATTCAAATCGACTCCTAGAAGGGACGCAATGGATAACACCAACACCTTGTTGTTCGTGAGCCGGATCGGAACGTTGATTTCCCCGCTAAGTCCGAGTAACGAGCTGACCGTCCCGAGCGCCTGCGCATTTCCTCCGTCCTGGTCGGTAGCAGAAACGGTCACTCCGTTGATGAGGCCGAGGATGACGGTAGCCGGAATATTCACCGTTACGCTGCCGCCCGACTCGATCGTGCCACTCACAGCCGGGTAGCCCGAGAAGTTGGTGGTGCTCAAGAGTGCGAGATTCAAAAGGCCAATCCCCTGTATCGGCGCTATTTGGTCCATGGACAAATTGCCATTAACGTAAGGCTCATCATAGGAGTGCCCATAGTATGTCACACTGTGCGCGGTGTCATTCATCGGCGGAAAGGCGTTGGTGAGGTCTGTAGCAATGTTTTTTGCTCCGTTCTCGCCGCCAATCACAAAAATGCCACCACTCAGACCCTCTGCAGCCGCAATTCCGCTTAGTGCCGTTGGCAATTTGTGTGGCTCCGTTGTCCAAGTAGTATTTTACAGTAATTATTGTTTCTAGATTTCATGTTGTCTTCCACTCTTGCTTATAAGCTTGACTTCTGATGATCAAGATGTCAGCCGAGAGAGTGTTAGGTTAACAATGGTGCCGGGAGTTGGCTTCTAATCGAGCTCCCGATTTTCTGCCGCCAATGTCTATGCGAGCAATGCCGATGTAAGCGGTGATAGTAATTGCTAACTCTCGGCTCTGTGCCCTTGCCGAGATAATCGAACGAGCGACACTTCGTACCCAAGGAACAGCCTGAAAGGACCACCGCGGTTTTGCTAGAACGGCTCAGAGTGGCGGGCTTATAACCGCAGTTTATGAGTTTAGCTGGAAGAAGAAAAGTCAGCTCGGGCTTTCTCTATCTCGGCGGAACCGGTGCAGCATTGGATTTCCGGCACGTTTTGAATTATCAGTAACGGCGTGCCGGCAACTTCACGGAGCGCATTTCGGATCCATCAACAGGCTCCCTGCGCTGCGCTCCGCCGGATCATTAAGCGCTTTCTGGTAATCGAATTTCCTTCACTCCACCGTGACGCTCATCTGCCGGAAACCGAGGCAGTGGCAGCCTTCTCTTTTCGCGGAGCCTGTCAGATCGATGGAGTCCAGTTGGCGCCAGCAGCTGCTTTTACAGGCCCACGCGTGTTTTTGCGGACCCATGAGCACTGCCACAGTCACAGGGTGCTATTGGCAATATTTACTCCAATCGGCGCCTACTCCTTTTTACGATCACCACTCGATGATCTAGCTGGTTCCACGGTGGACCTCGCTGATCTTGTGGGTCGTCCGGATGAGTTGCTCAGACTAACAGAGCGCCTGAACATCACGGTAAAACATCACCAGCGAATTGGCTTGGTGGAGCAATTCTTACTGGCCAGGGTCCAAGGTTCATCGCCCGACCTCTTGATGACCGCCGCGGTCGCCTGGTTAGAGCGGGGCACCACGTCGAAGCGAATTGACGATCTCGCTCGATACATCGGATTAAGTCAGAGCGCATTAGAGCGCCGCTTCAGACGGGTCATCGGAGTGTCACCGAAGAAATTTTACTCTTTAGCAAGGCTGAAGCGGGCCGTGCGACTTCAGGCAACCGGCGCTGACCTCACCACAGTGGCTCATGCGTCCGGTTATTTTGACCAGTCCCACTTCATAAAAGAATTCCGGCAAATGACCGGTAGCGCACCGTCAGCTTTTTTCCGGCACACCACTTAAAACGCCGAATTCTTACAATTATCGGCGGCACGGCAGCCGTAGGTTCACGCATGACTGCATTTGAGCGCATTCGGGCGCGATCAGTGCGCGGGCTTTACTGGATCGCGCCGCTAACCGTGAGCCTATCTCTAGTCTGCGCACTGGCTCAATCCGCCAACATCCTTCCATCTGCTACCGCTATGAAGACATTCGTCATTATTTTCCGCCAGGGTCCTCGGCAACTCACCGAGTCAGATAAGCAACGGCGGGCTGAAGAAACGATCGCCTGGGCCAGGGCTCAGAATCTGGCGGGTCACAAACTTGATCCGCGTATTCTCGCTCCTGAAAGCGAGCATCGAGGATCATCGGATTCGGGTAACGACGGCCGGCCGGTAACGGCGCTTCTTTTCCTTGAGGCCCGAGATTTGAGCGAAGCCACGCAGGTCGCAGAGGCCCATCCAGCAACTCGCTACGGCTCTGCAGTCGAGGTGCGCCCGTGGGCTCCACCTGTACCGGTCGGAAGCGCTTCTGCAACACCTACTTCCCGGTGATAAAGCGGAGAAACAACCACATGCTGCAGACGTTTTGAAAAAGAGGGTCTTCGTCGGGATCCGTTTTCGCCCTACCGGTCCTGACTCTGGCCGTTACATTGCGGTCGTATCGGAAGCGCCTCCATGACCTACGGCGGACAAATCGCGGCAGACTATGCCAGGCTACGAAGAATTCACAGCCCTCTGCTGGCCGCACTCATTTCTGGATCTGGCATCGAAGCTGGATCGAAGGTCCTCGAGCTAGGTTGCGGCACCGGCAATTATATCTGTGCTATCCAATCGCAGACCGGTTGTTTTGCCTGGGGTATCGATCCCTCGCGGGAGATGCTGAGTCAGGCGAGCCGGCTTACATAAGCTGCGACAGGAAGACGTTAGCACCACCGGCTGGCTGAGAGACCTCTCCCCCTATCGAGCCAAAGCCTTTTCCACCTTGAGATTGTTGTCAGAGGATACCTACGAACGCGGTCTACGACGTCGGGAAGCGGACTTCGCGAAAGGTCCTATTCTATTTGTCAGCCGTTACTTTTTGTTGTGGGCGAAACGCTAAATTTCCTCACTAGCCCCTGCACAGTATTCCAACTCCGACTAGTGCTTGTAACGCCGAACAGTCGCTCGGCTAAAGCATTAGCATCTCCGGCGTTGCCGTTAACCTTGAACCGGTGAGATAAAACAACATCTTTCCGTATTTCAAACACGCAAATATCTCCTCGCCGCGAACTCAATGGCAGCACCGGAACCGTCTTTGCCTGCGCTGAAAGAAAGGTCGCTATCACTCCGATGTAATCGGGTCTGTTAATTGGAGGGATGCCCGCTTCGCATAAAACCCCTAGCTCCGCAATTGTTCGCACAATGATAGGCTGCTCAATCTTATGCCGTTGACGCAAACGGGCGTGCGCTTTCTCCAGAATCGCCGCAAGTTTTGCGGGCAAGCACTCAAATACGACATTCCCGCTGGTAATATAAGTCTCTGCCCAACCCGCTCCGGACTCGGTAAACAGAGATCGAAGATCTTCCTTGAGAATGGTATTAACTTGTCCCCCGTTAACGGCACCTAGCAAGGCGACGTATCGACATAAGGCTTTGCTCATATAGGTCTGCCGATTCAAAGTCAGCACGACGGCGGACAGGATAAAGGCGGGAACACATTTGATCCAGATGGAAGACCAAATTCGAAGCGCTTTAGCCAGTAAAGACTACGCTCTGGCCCAGACCCTGGCCGACGACTGGTTAAGCCGGGAACCAAACCTTGCCGCCGCTCACTACTTCGCTGCGTGGTCCAGGGACGCACAAGAGTTAGAAGCCGACGCGTTGATTCATTATGAAAAGGCGTTGAAATTAGGACTGAGCGGAGAGGACCTCCGCGGCGCATTGCTTGGCGCTGGCAGCACGTATCGGAATCGGGGCCAACTCGCCCGTTCAGAGGAGACACTTCGGCGTGGTATCCAAACCTATGGCGAAGTGTCGGAGTTCTCCGCTTTTTTGGCGTTGACTCTGTACTCCGGCGGGCGATGCAGGGAAGCGATCTCGATTCTTTTAAAGCTGCTCGCCGATACTGCCAGCGACACTCATATCAGGCGATACGAACGGGCATTGAGATACTATGCCGCCCATCCTGATGAAGAATAACCGGCTATCCATTGAGCGAACACCGCTTGTCGAAAAGCTCGGCTAACATTTAGACTAAGCGCATGGCGGATCTTAACCCACAGGCAAAACAGATGGCGGATGAATCCATGGTCCGCAATCTCGACGCGCAGGCCCGGGCAATCTGGCCGCAGGAGATGCCGTTGTTCAAGCGCTACGGGCTGCCTGCAAACCCTCAGATACTTGATGCTGGTTGCGGCACCGGCGAGTTAGCCTCTCGATTGGCAGAGCTTTTCCCTGCTGCCACAATCTTAGGGATCGACATTATTGACGCGCATCTCGAACTGGCGCGTTCTCGCTACGCACATTTAGCATCCCGATTGCACTTCGAACATCAGAGCGTATTCGAACTAAAGGTACCCGATCGAAGTTTTGACCTAACGGTCTGTCGGCATGTTATTCATTCAATTCCGCATCCTGAAAAAGTGATCGGTGAACTGGTACGCATCACGCGGTCCGGAGGCTATCTCCATCTTATTCCGGAAGATTACGGCATGTTACACTTTCAGCGTGGTCCTAGCTTGGACCCGTCGGATTTCTGGAATGCGGTACCTAAAGCGTTCGCGGCTGGAACCGGGACCGACCTGTTCATCGGGCGCAACATCTTCGGCATTCTGGCTGGTATGAAGTTAGAGGAGATCACAGTTGACTACATCGTGGTGGATACGTTGCGCACGCCTCGCGAGACGTTTGCGACGATCATTGAGGCTTGGCGGGACGGATATGCCCAATCGATCGGCGACCTGACTCCGATCACCAAAGAATCTGCGACCGCCTACTTTAACCAGATGATTGCCAATATCCTTGACCCAGCTGGTTATGCGGTCTGGATGGTACCGGTAGTGAGCGCGCGGGCGCAGGCTTAAGCGGCCGGAGGTTTCATCTCCTTTTCACAGACTCATTGATGGAGTACAGGGCTACTGCGACCAGAAGGAGTGCGCCGGTCCAGATATACTGGTAGTACGCGGTGACATGCAACTGGTTGAGCGCGTCCTGAAGCAGTACCAGTAGAACTGCACCGAGGAACGTCCCGACCAGTGTGCCCCGGCCACCGAATACGCTTGTTCCACCCACGACGACCGCGGCAATTGAAGACAGCGTAAATTGGGTCCCCGCCTGCGGATCTCCGCTCCCGATCCGGGCAGCTATAACTAAACCTGCAACCGCAGCCATGAGGCCGCAGAAGAGATAAGCCAAAAAACGTACCCGACCTACTGGGGTTCCAGCCACAAAGGCAGCCTCCGACCTTGAACCCGTAGCATATAGTCGGACGCCAATTTTGCTTCTAACGAGACCTAGTTCTCCTAACCCGCTAATCAACAGGACAACCGCCCCGGCGAGAGGGAACCAACCGATCCGCATAGTAAGCAAATCTGAAAACGTCTCGCTGACATTTCCCCCCGGGCTCGGTCGTACAATCAGCGCCAGACCCAGGACCAGCGAGTAAGTGGCAAGTGTGCTGATCAGATCCGGTATTCGTAAACTAAGAATTAGGAAACCGTTCAACGCACCGATTGACAAGCCGGCAACTAGACACAAGATCACACCGGCTACTTCTGCATGGTTATTGACGACCAGGTAGGAAGCCAAGGCGGTGGTTAAGCTCATCGCAGGTCCGACAGACAAATCGACCCCGCCTAGTAAAACCACCGCCATCTGGCCGATAGCAACCAAGGCCAAAGGAACAACTTCGATGGCCAGGTTGCCCATGTTTCGTTCAGTCAAAAAGTAGCGCGACTGAGTGGCCGTGTAGACGCTGACGAGCAAAAGAAGACATAACAACAGGATAGTACCGGCATAGCGTCGCCATAGTACTTTTCCCATCCCCAGGCGTTTACCAGCTCGGTAGGTTGGCGCTGGAGCACCTGCCGGTTTCGCCCTCGATAAATTATCGTTCCGGCCGCGACTGACTGCGCTGCCGATGATTCGCTCTTAGGTTGT
>Ga0210396_10007709_pt1 | contig 10236 bp, 10 predicted proteins | sample IncBWH17OmetaG_FD_155466 | JGI IMG/M metagenome (GOLD analysis project Ga0210396, IMG submission 155466) | Forest soil microbial communities from Barre Woods Harvard Forest LTER site, Petersham, Massachusetts, United States - Inc-BW-H-17-O ... | reverse complement strand
TCACCGTGCCAAACGGATATTCGCCTTTGCTCACCGCGATCCGCGACAGTTCGATGCAACGCGCCATCATTGCTTCGTCCGTTGCGTCGCATGACATTTTTTGCAATGCCCCGTTGCTCGCGCATAATCGACCCATGGACCGGCGAGTCCCGATCACAGGGCATACCGACGAATGCTCTTCGGCCTCATGGTAGCAGTGAAGGCGGTTTCAGATGAGATGGAGATTGGGGGCCGAATATCCGTTCGACGTGTTCGACGGCCTTGTTCATAGCCCTCCTCGCGCTATGCACCCTAACGAACTGCGCGCCGATTAGTTCATTTGGTTCTAGGCTAAGAACCGGTTACGTCAGGGCACAGCTGCGGCGTGCTCGACGAGATAGAGCGCCACGGCGCACGTTTTCTCGATGTCATAGGCGAGGTAGTGATGAGGAGATTGGGGCTCGTTGTCGGAGCCGGGGCGCTGGCAATCGTTCTTTTGTTCGGGTTATGGGTCTTTAACCGGCCCGAGCGCGGCACGACCGGCTCGGTCAGCACCCGCTTCCACCTGCTCGGGCCAAACGACAAAATCGTCGTCGACGGCTTCGACGACCCGAAGGTCGAGGGGGTCGCCTGCCACATCAGCCGGGCCCAAACCGGAGGGCTGAAGGGTGGGTTGGGCGTTGCGGAGGACACCAGCGATGCCGGCATCGCGTGTCGCCAGGTCGGGCCGATCAAAATCACCGGCGAACTGAGAGACGGGGAGCGGGTTTTCGATGAACGCCGCAGTCTCATCTTCAAGACGCTGCAAGTTGTCCGGTTTTTCGATCGCCAGCGCAATGTGCTGGTCTACGTGGCCTATAGCGATCGCGTCATCGAGGGCAGCCCAAAAAACAGCATCAGCAGCGTCCCGATCATGAATTGGCCCGGCACCCAGACCTCGGCCATTCCTCACGAGCGGTGACGCCGGCAGGCCGCCGGTCGCGGAACTCAGGGGCAAGGCTCATGGTTCTACTTGCAGTCGGGAAGATGACCCGCTCCGGCAACAAATAGTGAAGCGAGCTGATCGAGCGACCAGCCGATCCGAGTCGAGCCAGCTCTCACCTGGACCGCGCGCATGAGCACCACAGATTTGCGTAAAGATTTCCGCTTTGGCCGGGCGGAGCACACCCCCTGGTGGGCCGTCGCGATTGCCGCGCTGCTGCTCGCCGTCAGCTTCGGCCAGCGCCGGGCCGGCAAGGAGACGGCCCGGAGCGGTGATCGCGCAGCGCTGGAAGCCGCGCGTGGCCGATCCGTCGACACACCTTCTGAGATTCCGCCCCGGGGGTGGAAGGATATTCCTCTGCGGGTCTATCACGGTATTTCGGAAGACCGCATCCTGTTGGTCGCAGCCGGTGTGACCTTTTATCTTTTGCTGTCCATTTTCCCCGGGATAGCGGCTCTGTTTTCCATATACGGGCTCTTCGCCAATCCCGCTGAGATTGCGGGGCACCTCGACGCGCTGGCCAACGTCGCGCCGGGTGGTGCCATCGACTTGCTTCGTGAGGACATGGCCCGGCTCGGCTCAAACGGGGGGACGACGCTCGGCGTCGGTTTTCTGGTGAGCCTTGCCGTTTCGTTGTGGACCACGAATTCCGGGGTCAGCGCAATTTTCGATGCTTTGAATATCGTCTACGAAGAAAAAGAGAAGCGCGGATTGATCAAATTTTATTTGACCACCCTGGCCTTTACGTTAGCCTCGATTGTTTTTATTCTTTTGGCAATTGCCGTCGTCGTGCTCTCACCAGTGGTGTTGAATTTCATCCCGCTGCCGGGCGGAACCGACCTGCTTGTAAAGATCGCACGGTGGCCAATACTCTTCGTGCTCACCGCGTTGGCATTGGCAGCGCTTTACCGGTACGGCCCGAGCCGCGCTGAGGCGCGCTGGCGTTGGATCACTTGGGGCAGTGCCTTTGCCACGGTGATGTGGATTGCCGCTTCGGTTTTGTTCTCGTGGTACGTGGCGAATTTTGGCAGCTACAACAAGACTTATGGGTCGCTCGGCGCGATCATCGGCTTCATGACGTGGATCTGGATCTCGATCATCGTCGTTCTTGTCGGCGCCAAGCTCGATGCCGAGATGGAACATCAGACCGCGCGCGAGACAACCGCCGGCCAGCCCAAGCCGCTCGGGATGCGCGGCACGCGGATGGCCGAAACGCTCGACCCGGCGTAGGGGAATTTCATGTCTCACTCCCGGAAGGAGGATCGGCTCCGCCGGTGGCTGTTTCGATTTGCCGGCCTGAAACGCGACAGAGGGCGACGGGTGTCGGTCCGCTCAACATGGTGTCGGTCCGCTCAACGTATAGTATCGCCTGCAGCACGGGGTCGGTTGACGTCGCGACAACTTGCCATCTCGCGTCGGCACACACGGCCGGCATCGGTTCCCCTCTTCATTGCAGCGAGGAAGCAGAGCGCCGACCGCTGCCCAGCGGTCACACCCAGTCACGGCGGTGGGGCCGACTCCGAATGAGAATGACCGAGACGAACAGCTTCGTCGCCGGCTAGAACGACACCGCATTACAGCGCTGCGCCGGCGTGATCACTGCAACGCACCTCTCTCTAAACTCGGCTGAGGCTCGCCTCACGGCCGATCTCCAAATTATCTCAACATTCGGGGCGAATGAACGGCGCAAAAGGAACGAGGGAGTGGCGAACGTCTATTGGGATCTTGCTGCACCATAATTTATGCATGAGGAGCACATAATGGCTCCATAAAATACCGAGGAGGCACAAGCCGATTGCAGCGACATGTGCTCGCCTTCGCCAAGAAGCGCGACCCTCAGAGACTGCTATAGAAATCGAACGGTATCCAATGATCGCCGCCAGTGTCATAAACGGTGTAAAATCGAAGCGATAACGCAATGTGAAAAACCAATATCCGAGGACGAGAATGACGGCGGAAGCGTGACCGAATAAAGCCAACCGCACAATGACAATACATTGGGTACGCAGCTCGGGCTTCCACCACACCACCCGGTAAAGGCCAATGCCTGCAAGAATTATGGTAATTGGGTTGGTGAGGACCGGTGTGAGGGGGGCTGTTCAATATCGACGATAAGGGCGTGCAGAAATTCGGCAAAAGGCGGCACAGCCTTTCGTACCAATACGTAGGGAATGCCGGTCGCATAGTAAAGCGCGCCAGCCCATATCCGGCCGACGTCGACTTCACCGTATTTCTGAATTATTTCTTCGAAATGAGGTAAAAAGGTGTTCGTTCTCAAATCATAATAGTGAAAATCCGCGAAAATGAACGCATTTCCCCATCGTTGAAAGTTGATGAAACCGGCCATTACTGCCGCCAGGCCCAGGATGGCGAGTGGCGGCAGAACGCTCGATGAAAGGCGCGTTGCTTTACTCGAAAATTGGTGGGGATCGCGGTCTACCGCAGATAGACGCCACACGGCCCATGCAATGAGCAGGATCGTGCTCACATATAAGGAGACCCCACCGATGGGGGCGCGTATTGATGGCTAGCCCGGAGAGTGCAGCAAGCGATACCAGATCTCGGCCGCGAAGGCTGTTAAAGCCAAATACCGTCCGCACAATCACCAGGTTGAACGCAGCGGCCATCGCCGCCGACCAGAGGATCGGCTGATGGTAAACCATCGCGGAGCCGAGGATGTACAGCTGCGGGCCGCTCAGCACGGTCGCTGCCATCATCGCAGCGAGAAATTCGAGCGTCGGTTTGCGGTAGGCAGGCTATAATGAACGATCAACAGCATCCGCAGCTGCAAGGCTACGAAAATGACCAGCGCTGTCAGGCAGGATAGTCGTGCCAGATCGGCGTGCGCAATATCGGTGAAGGGTATGGCAAAGAGCCGCAGCGCCGCGGGAAAAATCCCGAAATAAGTGTAGGTCTTGCCATCGCGCGTGAATGCCTCATAGCCGATCGCCTCGCGATCCACGGTGAATTCGCCATGGATCAAATGCACCAGCATGTTGTTAAAAGCTTTATCCAACGACTCCGGAGCGAAAAGTTGGAACGTACCGTTACTTAGAAGGAAGAGATAATAAAGCGTTACGATTGTCACGAGGACAGCAAACTCCGCAAACGTCGCAATATTAAGCCTTCTCAAATTTGTCTTTCCGGCGGCCGTTCTGTAGCTGCAATCTACCCTTGAATACGATATAGCTATCTCGGGAATTGGAAGCGCGATCGCCTTGCAATCCCCTGGCTTGGCCAAGACGGCGCCAGCTTGAGCTCACGCGTAACAGTAACGGACGTCGGTGCTCCATACAAGACCATTGGGTCGGTTGAGCAGGAGCGCCAAACCGCTGGCGAAGCGACCGCGGGTCGGGCCAGCCGCTCGGAATGCGCGGTGCGCGGATGGCTGACACGATCGGACCGGCGCAAGAATAATCATCCCGGAACCGGGCTGATCTCAATCCCAGCACGCGAGGATCGTCTCCCTGCTGGCGTCTTCGATTCTGCTGACTAAAACGGTTGCGGTAAAGGCTAAGCAACGCATCGTGCGTGGCGTCCGACGGAACTGCACAGCGCATCGGTCGCGAGTACGACCCGGTAGCCGAGGTCGACGGCGTCGAGAACGCAGACGTCGGTCTCGGCCCCGGTCATAACCAGGCTGTCGATCCTCCTCCGGCGCAATAGGTCGCTCAATTCCGACTCGGAAAATGGTGAATACACCCTTTTGTCGACCACCTCGGCAGGAGGCGCGAGCGCCGCTAATGGCGGGACCAACTCGATCAGCGGCGAGTCCATCCGCTCCAAAGTCAGCTCTCTCCAGCGCTCGTAATAGCGCCGCCAACTGCCCGGCATCCGGTCGGGCCGCCGTGGCGGGATGAAGCGGGTAAAGACCGTCCGCGACGGGTGGCGCTCAGCAATGCGTGTCACCACTGGGAGCACCCCGCGCCATCCAGGGCGCATGCCAGGGTGTTTCCTCGACAAAACATTCTGTATGTCTAGGCAGATATTGGCGGCTCGGTCCGTCAGGGGACCAAAAGGCAGTGCTTCCAACCCGTCTCGTCCCTAGTTTTTGCCGGCCGAGCACGGTTTTTACAGTATTGGTGACCGCCGTCAGCTTGAATGGTTTGCGCAGGAATGCGGTATACATGCCGCGCGACGGCTTCGGCGACGGCGCTTTCGGGGAGCGCACTCATGACCACCGCGGGGAGGTTGCGGTAGGGCGGATCTTGCTTCATGGCCTTGAGCAAGGCCGGCTCATGGTGAGGGTCCATCTGACCACGACGCCGACGGTCGGTCCCAGCACTGCGATGGGGATATCCATAACAGCCTCCGATGAATGTCCGGCTTCCGCCGAGAATGCCCCCGGATCAGGCGAAGATGAAGGCCGCACGGTCCGGGTCATCTAACCTGGCAACACGCTTCGTCTCGGGGAAGGGGCCAGAGGCAGCGGCTCGCCTTAATTTTGTTGAGGGTGGGCTAGGATTTGCTCGTCGGCCCTTGCGCATTGGCCAAGGTCGTCAGGCTGGAACGAACCGCCTGACCGTCGATACGGACCGTGCAACTCCCGCAAGCGCCGACTCCGCGGCGGAGTTTGGTTCCGGTCAGGCCGACAATGTCGCGAATGGCCCCTAACAGGGGCGTTTGCGGATCGGCAACTGTATCATGCTCGACGCCGTCGATCTTGATCTGTAGCAAGAGGAATTCTCCGCAAACACGCGCGCACGATCCCGCCGCCGCAACAGGCGCGGCGAGATGCCGGCGACCCGTATGTCCGTCCGGGATGCTTGCGCGATCGTGGCAAAAATTGTTATCCGGCATGATGGCGGGGCTGGACACGCTGGCCGAGCGCCAAGCGATGGTTGGAAAGGGTTCCGATGATCGGACCCAACAGACGCCCGCAGGCCGTTGCATCCCCCAAGCATGGTGAACCCGCTACCACCCGATTGAATCGCCGTCCTCTCTAAAATTCGAGCCGGCACGATAGGTTCTATTCGAGCCGGTGGGGTCGGGGACCACCATAATGCCCTGATAACCACCGGCGATCTCTCCGCCCGCAGATGAAGCCTTGTGACCCAATTTGATCAAGTCCTGGCCCACGAGATTGAACAGCTGAGACTCCAATTGCAGAGTGTTGCTTACCTGGTTGTGGGTAAACCGCGCCATGTCGCCCGCCGCCTGAAGGTTCGCACCGAGGTCGAGGATGTTCACTAGTACCTGCATGTTCCCCATGCCCTGCTGGTCGCTGCCGTGCTGGCCCGTCGTCAACAACGGTCTGCCGTCCTGCGTAACAAACACCGCCGAGAGCGTATTGTAGGGGCGTTTGTGCGGCGCGATGACGTTGGGACTGTTGGGATCCAGGGTGAACAAGCCACCCCGATTATGGAGGACGAAGCCATAACCAGGGATCGTGATCCCAGACCCGAAGGCAGCAAAATTGCTGTCGACCCACGATACCATGTTGCCCCAGCGATCGGCGGTGGAGAGATAGATCGTGTCGCCACCGATAGCGGGACCTGTGAAACCGCCAACAACAGGATCGAAGCTGGGCGGCGCAGTGGCGGAGGCTTCGCCGGGGTTGACCTTGCTGCACAGTGACGCAGCATAGGGCTTGGAGGTCAGTGTACCGATCGGCACCGATACGACATCGGGATCGGCGTTGAAGGCGTATGTGTCGGCATAGGCGAGCTTTTTTGTCTCTATCAAGGCATGCCAGAATAGGGGATTCGCGGGCCCGAGCGTGCCCAGGCTTTGCCCCGGATACCACTGGGGTACGCACTGCTCAAGAATGTTCAATGCTTCGATGATGCCCCAGGCTTGCGAAGGCGCAGTTGTTCCATAAACGGTGAAATCGCCGTGATAGCTGGTCGAAGCCGGAGTTACCCATTCGCCCTTATAACTGGCCAGGTCTCGAAGCGTCATCGTCCCACCGAGCGCGTTGGACTTGGCTAAGATGGCCTGGGCAATCTCTCCCTTGTAGAAGATATTGCGGCCGTTCCGCTGGATTAGCCGAAACGTCTTCGCCAATGCGGGGTTCGTAAAGATCGTGCCGGCTACCGGGGCAACACCGTTGATGTAAAAGGTATTGACCGAATCCTGATCCAACTGCGTACAGCATCCGCGGAGCGGCAGGGCATTGGGCAGGATCCAGCGGCTGGCGATTTCCTCGGTTATCGCGAAGCCGTTCTCCGCGTAGTCAATAGCAGGATCTAAGACTTCTTTGAAGGTCATTGTCCCGAACCGGTTGAGCACCTCCTCCCAACCCCAGAGGGACCCGGGCACGGTGACGGTGAGGATCCCACCTGAAGGCATCCCTGAACCAGGGGCAAAATTGGCTGGCTTCCAATTGTAACCGAGCGACTTCATTCGAGCGAGCGAGAGTCCGCTGGGCGCGATACCGCTGGCGTTGAGCTGGTATAATTTGTTTTCTTTCGCGATATAGATGATCACGAACAAGTCACCCGCAATGCCCACATTCGGAGGGAAGGTGACATTGAGCGTTGCCGCGGTTGCAACTGCAGCGTCAATCGCATTGCCACCCTGCATCAGAATTCGCGCGCCGGCCATCGCCGCTAAGGGCTGCACAGTCGTGACCATGCCGTTTCGTGCCATGACCTCCGAGCGGGTCTGCGGCACCCACCCCTCCGCCCGATCTCCACGGACTGCACTGCACCAAGGGGGGGGCGGAGCTTCCGTGCACATCCGCACTGGCGGCAATTGGGCAAGGGCGACGCTATAACTGAGCATCACAGCGGAGGTAAAAAGAAGGGCAACGCGACGAATAGGATCTCGAAAGCGCAGGATTTTGCGATGCATGGCGGTTCCCTCTGCGTATCGGCCGTGTGCACACCGGTTAGGGCCCGGAGCCTCGGCCGTGTTTTCGATCGTTTCGAGGTGCGCGTGTCTTGATTATGGGGTGCCCTGACGGCGAATGCCCCCTCTGTAAGGCCACACGGACACCTAAGCTGCCCCCCGGCCCCGCATTCATTCCGTATCCCAACCCATTCGGGCAATGCCCAATCCGAGCCGTGGTTCGGTCGAGAAGACCAAAAAGTTCCGCCCGGCTACGTCTTCCAACCCGCAACCGATCACGCCGCCGCCGGCTGGGTCCGGCCACATGGGAATAACTGATGTCCGGCATCAAGGAATTTCGAGCCAATGGCTCGTTCAAGCTGATCGTCGCCGAGCTACCTGGCGGGGATGTTGGGCTCACCCGGGTTGACGAGATCAGCGGCCAGCGCTTCTCGATCACGATCAAGCGCGAGGTCGGCGAACAGGTGGCGCACTGCATCCGCTTCGTTACGCGGCCGGGGCGCCGATATAAGCCGATATAACGAGAACGGCGCCGTTGGTGGCGACGCCGCCTCTGACCAATCGCGTGATAGGAGCACACAACGCCGCCCTCTCATGCGCGAGCTTGAGCTAACCGGCCCTCTCGCGGATGGTGTCCTCCTCCCTCATCGATCCCCCATGCCGGCCGATCGCGAGTCGGCCGGCTGGGTATGACGGCACATGATCGCGATACTCTGGGATAAGCGACCGCAGAGTAATCATGACATTCGCAGCCATCCATCGCAATCGGGGAATTCCCTGTAAATGCGTCGAAGCGGGGCCCTTTCGGTCATTGGTCAAGAGGCGGCGCGAAGTCCACGAACCCGTTCACGTTGGTACCATCGGAAAAGAACCCGACGATCTCGCCTTGATTGTTGATCCCGTTGATTACAGTACCCGCCACGCCGAATGCTGCTTTCTGCGACGAACCTGGGGCATCGAATAGGTGGGTAGTCATGCCGTCGAAGATAAAACCATGTGTATTCCCCTTGTTATCGATGAAAGAACCGACGACTCCACCTGGGTCATTGCAGCCGAAAGGTGAAGTACTGGTAACAATCATGCCCGGGATGCTGATGTTGAACGGGAAGAACATTTGATTGAGAAACCCGGTGAAACCTTGATTGTTGCCATTGGCATCCGTCCAAAAGCCGCACACCCTGTCGACGTTAGTGATGCTGGTGGCCTGGATCGCGACGGCACCGGGAAAGGTTGTCGGCGGAATTTCTATGAATTTCGAAGTATTGGGCGATTGAGTGTTGATTTCGACAATGAAGCCATGCGTGTTGCCCTTATTATCCGTCCAGAACCCCGCCGCCTTGTCCAAGTTATTGATGCCGAGCAGATTTTGCGCCGGCGTTGTCACGTTCGGCGGAGAACCCGCCGGGTCATCGATAGTTAATTGAACGCCGTTAGAGTCTAAGAAGCCATGTGTAACACCGGTAGCAACGTCGGTGTAAAAGCCGACGATATCGGGAAATGCGTTGTTGTTGATGCCGATCGCCTGTGTCTGGGACCCAGGCGCCAACATGTCAAAGTTCTCGTCCGAGTAGTGATTTTTTGGAACCAGCACGTAGCCGAAATTCGGAATCTCCTTGCCATCACCGAAATAGCCGACAATGACACGTCCGGTGGGCGGGATGCTGTCGATCGGGCCGCCGTTGATACCAAGCAATTGATTGAACATCGGGTCGTTTGGATTGTTGAGTACAAAGAAAGTTTGGTTAGCCCCCGTTAGTGGGTGTGGTGGGTGTTCTCCATGCGACTGGGCAAATGCAACGGGCGCGAAAGCAATGACTGCCACCGTCACCAGTAGACGACGCGCGACGCCGGTTGTAACCTTTGGTTTCATGCTCGTCCCTCCCTCGTTGAATTTTAGCCCCGGTGCCATGACGCTCGGGACAATAGGATCGATACTCTGTCTCTTCAATCTTTTAGTCAAGATTGGTTTGACAGCACATAATAAAGTCAGATAGATGATCGGTCAACCAATTAAATGAAATTCACAAAAGTGTCAAAAAGGGAATCCCGTAAAAATACGTCAGGGAGATCCCTGACAAGCGGCGATTGCAATTGGATAAGGGGCGTCAAATTGCAAACCGGGGGGTGTCAGATCTAACGAACTGCTGTGAACGCGACCGCAGTCTGTGCTATCGAGTTGGGTCCAACCGGGCGGGGGTTGCCGGATTGTTCTCGGAGGGACTATCGGTAATCTATTAAGAATATTGCTATGGATGGGTGGCCGAGCGGCTTAAGGCACCGGTCTTGAAAACCGGCGTGCCCGCAAGGGTACCGTGGGTTCGAATCCCACCCCATCCGTTGCCCACATCATCGGCTCAGGGATTGCCTCAACTATCTGATCCTGATAGGGTATTCCCACCGGAAATTCCCACCCACCAAGTGGCCTCGACCCCCTGGAAATCGTTCGGCAACCGCCTGTTTAAACGCGGGAATGCCTTCTTCAT
>Ga0210396_10007708_pt1 | contig 10237 bp, 10 predicted proteins | sample IncBWH17OmetaG_FD_155466 | JGI IMG/M metagenome (GOLD analysis project Ga0210396, IMG submission 155466) | Forest soil microbial communities from Barre Woods Harvard Forest LTER site, Petersham, Massachusetts, United States - Inc-BW-H-17-O ... | reverse complement strand
CGCCGAAGGACGAGCAGCCAGAGTGGGCGACGTTCGACGAGGATCTCGGCGACGGCTCTGAAGGCGATGGCGAGCCATCCGCACTCGGCATTGACGCGTCCGACTCCGAACGCCGCTCTGAAGGACGGTTCGCGCTCTACACCGCACCCGACCCGTCAGTTGATTCCCCAACCCAGCCCGTCAACCGCGGGAAGAAGCCGGCCGCCAAGGCCGTGGCGGCGCCGGAGGTGGCCGACGAGCTCGACTACGAATCGCTGACCCTGGCCCAGCTGCGCGCCAGATTGCAAACCCTCGACGTGGACGAACTCGAGGCGCTGTTGGCCTACGAGGAGGCCACCAAGGCGCGTGCACCGTTCCAGACGCTGCTGGCCAACAGGATCACTCGCGCGACGGCGAAGTGACCGAACGGGTGCCCGCTGAACCGACGGCAGGGACGGCGCGGACGGGGCAGGCGAATTCGGCCGAGAACCCGTATCCGGTTCGCGCGGTGGCCATCCGGATCGCTGGCTGGATCGACAAATTGGGCACGGTGTGGGTCGAAGGCCAGTTGACCCAGATCAACATCCGGCCGGGCGCGAAGACGGTGTTCATGGTGCTGCGTGACCCGGCAGCCGACATGTCGCTGACCGTCACCGCCCCACGCGATTTGGTGGAACGCGCGCCGGTCAAGCTCGTCGAGGGCGTGCAGGTGGTGGTCTGCGGCAAGCCGAACTTCTTCACCGGACGTGGCACATTCTCGTTGCGGCTCAGCGAAATTCGCGCGGTGGGTATCGGTGAGCTGCTGGCGCGCATCGACCGGTTGCGGCGGCTGCTGGACGCCGAGGGGCTGTTCGATCCACGGCTCAAACGGCCGATCCCGTTCCTGCCCGCGACGGTCGGACTGATCACCGGCCGGGCCAGCGCCGCCGAGCGAGACGTCACCACGGTGGCCGCCGCGCGCTGGCCCGCGGTGCGATTTGCAGTGCGCAACACCGCCGTCCAGGGACCCACCGCCGTCGCCCAGATCGTCGCGGCGCTGCGCGAACTGGACGCCGACCCCGACGTCGACGTGATCGTGGTGGCCCGCGGCGGCGGTAGCGTCGAGGACCTGCTGCCGTTTTCCGACGAGACGCTGTGCCGCGCGATCGCCGCCTGCCGCACCCCGGTGGTCAGCGCGGTCGGTCACGAGCCCGACAATCCGCTGTGCGACTCGGTTGCCGATCTGCGCGCCGCCACTCCCACCGACGCCGCCAAGAAGATCGTCCCGGATACCGCGGCGGAACAGCACCTGCTCGACGACCTGCGCCGGCGCAGTGCCCAGGCGTTGCGCAACTGGGTGGCTCGCGAACAGCGCGCGCTCGCGCAGTTGCGCAGCCGCCCGGTACTGGCCGAGCCGCTGGCTGCGCTCAGGGTGCGCGCCGAGGAGATTCACCGCGCCCGGTCGGCGGTCCGCCGGGATATCACCCGGCTGGTCGACGTAGAAGCCGAACGCGTCGGTCACTTGTCCGCCCGGCTGGCTACGTTGGGACCGGCGGCCACCCTCGCCCGCGGTTACGCCGTGGTGCAGGCGGTGCCGACGGGCGGATCCTCGGCGGTGCTCCGCTCGGTCGACGACGCCCCGGCGGGTACCAGGCTGCGGGTGCGCGTTGCCGACGGCTCCGTCGCAGCGATCAGTGAAGGACGAACCGATGGGGTCTGAGAAACCCGAGGAAGCTACGCCTATTAGTCATCTCGGGTATGAAAAATGCCGGGACGAGCTGATCGAAGTTGTCCGCCTTCTGGAACAGGGCGGGCTGGACCTTGATGCGTCGCTGAATCTCTGGGAAAGAGGCGAGCAACTGGCTAAACGGTGCGAGGAGCACTTAGCTGGAGCGCGCAAGCGGGTGTCCGACGCACTGGCCGCCGGCGACCCGGAAGATTCTTGAAGATGAAACTAATTTCGAGGTTTTAGTTCGAAACTGGAACACGTTTCAGTTATCCTCGTCCGCATGGCTGACACTTCTGGAGCATCGCCGACCGCCCAATTGGGCCGAATCCTGGTCACCGGCGGCTCGGGGTTCGTTGGCGCGAACCTGGTGACCACCCTGCTCGACCGTGGCTACCGGGTGCGGTCCTTCGACCGTGCGCCCTCGCCGCTGCCCGCCCAACCTGGGCTCGAGGTGCTGCGGGGAGACATCTGTGACCGCGACGTCGTCGCGGCCGCGGTCGACGGCATCGACACCGTGTTCCACACCGCGGCGCTCATCGAGTTGCTGGGCGGCGCCTCGGTCACCGAGGAGTACCGGCAGCGCAGTTTCGCCGTCAACGTCGAGGGAACCAAGAACCTGCTACACGCCGCACAGGCCGCCGGGGTGAAGCGGTTCGTCTACACGGCATCCAACAGCGTGGTGATGGGGGGCAACCCGATCGCCGGCGGCGACGAGACGTTGCCCTACACCGACCGGTTCAACGACCTCTACACCGAGACAAAAGTGGTCGCTGAGCGATTTGTGCTGTCCCAGAACGGGGTTGACGGGTTGCTGACCTGTTCGATCCGGCCCAGCGGTATCTGGGGCCGGGGCGACCAGACGATGTTCCGCAAGGTGTTCGAAAGTGTGCAGGCCGGCCACGTCAAGGTGCTGGTCGGCCGCAAGGCCGCCCGCCTGGATAACTCCTACGTGCACAACCTGATTCACGGCTTCATCCTGGCGGCCGAGCACCTGGTGCCGGGCGGCACCGCGCCCGGGCAGGCGTACTTCATCAACGACGCCGAGCCGGTGAACATGTTCGAGTTCGCCCGACCGGTGGTGGCGGCGTGCGGCCAGCACCTGCCCCGGCTGCGGATATCCGGCGCCGCGGTCCGCGCGGCGATGTCGGCGTGGCAGCGGCTGCATTTCCGGTTCGGGCTGCCGAAACCCCCGCTGGAACCGCTGGCCGTCGAGCGGCTGTATCTGGACAACTACTTCTCGGTGGCCAAGGCCACCCGCGACCTCGGCTATCGGCCGTTGTTCACCACCGAGCAGGCGATGGCCGAATGCCTGTCCTACTACACCGAGCTCTTCGACGAGATGAAAGCCGGCGCCTATCCCCACCTGGCGGCCGTCGTCGCACTCGCCGTGCCCGCATAGCGCTCGGCGGCCGCGAGGGCCACCCCTCGTCGCGCCGCGAATCTGCGGCTGCGAACATATTCCGAGTCGGCACGTTGCGAAATACTCTTTCGCGAGCGATGAGGAGGGCAATGTCCGAGACTGTGCTGGTCACCGGGGCGTTCGGCTTGGTCGGGTCCGCGACGGTGCGACAGCTACGCGCCGACGGCCGCCACGTCGTCGCCACCGACCTCGACATCCCGGCCAACCGCAAGAAGGCAACCACCCTGCTGCCCGCCGCCGACGTCCGGTGGGCCGACCTCACCGATCCAGACGCGGTCGCCGCGTTGCTGCGCGAAGTCGCGCCCGTAGCGGTCATCCACCTGGCCGCGATCATCCCGCCGGTGTGCTACGCCCGCCCAGGGCTGGCTCGCCGCGTCAACGTCGACGCGACCGGCTTGTTGATCAACGCGGCGAAAACGCTGCCGGCGCCGCCGCGATTCGTCCAAGCCTCGAGCGTCGCAGCCTACGGCGCCCGTAACACACACCACATCACCGACGTGCTCACCGCCGACACTCCGCTGCGGCCATCCGACATTTACGGCGCGCACAAAGTGGAAGCCGAGCAACTGGTTCGCGGCTCCGAGCTGGATTGGGTGGTGCTGCGACTGGGCGGCGTGCTCACCTCAGAGCCGCGGTTCGATCTCGACCTGGACACCATCTACTTCGAAGCATCGCTGCCGGTCGACGGGCGCATCCAGACTGTCGACGTGCGCGACGTGGCCCGGGCGTTCGTCGCCGCCACCACCGCGCCGGTGGTCGGCGAGACGTTGCTGATCGGCGGCGACGACTCGCATCGCCACGTCCAAGGCGACATCGCCCCGGCCAGCGCGGCCGCGATGGGCTTGGTCGGCGGGATTCCCGCCGGGCGCAAGGGCAACCCGGACAGCGACGCCGACTGGTTCGCCACCGACTGGATGGACACCGCACGGTCGGCGGAAGCCCTGAAATTTCAACGGGTTTCGTGGCCGCACATGCTCGCCGAGCTGGCCGACCGGATGGGCTGGCGGCGCTATCCGGCCCGGCTGGCGGCTCCGTATGCTCATGCGTTGCTCAAACATCGCTCGCCCTACTACCGCTACCCGGGCCGCTACGCCGATCCGTGGCGCGTGATCGCCGCCAAATGGAATGACCCTCGACCCGATAAGGAGCCAGCATGACTAATCGCACGGCTGTCGTCGTCGGCGGCGCTTCCGGCATCGGCCGAGCCGTGGCCCATGCGCTGGCCGCTGACAACTGCCGGGTGACCGTCGCCGACCGCAACGCCGAAGGGGCGCGTGTCGTCGCCTCCGAACTCGGCGACCCGCATACCGCCGCGACGGTCGATGTCACCGACGAGGACACGGTACGAGCCCTTTTCGAGCAAGCCGACGCGCTCGACGTCGTGGTCAACACCGCCGGTTACAGCGGTGTCGGGCTGATCACCGACCTGGCGGTGGAAGATTTCCGCTCGGTCGTCGACGTCTGCCTCACCGGCGCCTTCCTGGTGATCAAGCATGGCGCGCCGCGACTGCGCGACGGCGGGGCGCTGGTGTCGATCAGTTCGCTCAACGCGCGCCAGCCCGCCGCGGCGATGAGCGCCTACTGCGCGGCGAAGGCCGGGCTGTCGATGCTGACCGAAGTCGCGGCGCTCGAACTCGCGCCGCGCGGTATCCGGGTCAACGCCGTCGCCCCGGGATTCGTGCACACTCCGCTCACCGAGCCCGCCACCCAGATTCCCGGCGTGCTCGAGGAATACCTGGAGAACACCCCGCTGGGTCGGGCGGGCACGCCCGAGGACATTGCCGAGGCAGTGGTGTTCCTCTGCAAGGCAACGTGGTTGACCGGTGAGGTGCTCGACCTCAACGGCGGCGCACACATGAAGCGGTATCCCGATATCTTGGGCCACGTGATGAAGCTGGCGGCGCCGCAATGAATTTCACTGGCAAGCAAGCGATCGTCACCGGCGCAGGCTCGGGTATCGGCGCGGCGCTATGCCGGGCCCTGGTCGCCGAGGGCGCCGACGTCGTCTGCACCGATGTCGACGGCGCCGCCGCAGCCCGCACCGCCGAGGGCCTGCACGGTCCGGGAACCGCGACCTCGGCCACCCTCGACGTCACCGACCCGGACGCGGTGGCGAGCGCCGTCGACGCCGTGGTCGCCCGCGCCGGACGACTCGACCTGATGTTCAACAACGCCGGAATCGCTTGGGGCGGCGACACCGAACTGCTCACCCTGGACCAGTGGAACGCCATCATCGACGTGAACATCCGCGGCGTCGTGCACGGGGTGACCGCCGCCTACCCGGTGATGCTGCGGCAAGGACATGGTCACATCGTCAACACCGCGTCGATGGCCGGGCTGACCGCGGCCGGGCAGATCACCAGTTACGTGATGACCAAGCACGCGGTGGTGGGACTGTCGCTGGCGCTGCGGTCGGAGGCGGTCTCCCGCGGGGTGGGTGTGCTTGCCGTCTGCCCGGCCGCCGTCGAAACCCCGATTCTGGACAAGGGTGCGATCGGGGGTTTCGTCGGCCGTGACTACTACCTTCGCGGCCAGGGCGTGAAGACCGCTTACGCGGCTGACCGGTTGGCCCGCGACACCCTCAAGGCGATCGACCGCAACAAGGCGCTGCTGGTTGTGCCGAGGCGGGCGCACGCGTCATGGGTGTTTGCCCGGCTGGCGCCCGGTCTACTGCAGCGTATGTCGATCCGATTCATCGCCGATCAGCGCAAGCGACAACACGCGAAGAGTGCTGCGGTCGACAATTAAAGCCCAGCCACGTCGAATGACGCCAACGAAGTAGCAACTGCGCGCGGAATTACGGCAAGACTCGTCGCATGGACGAGCTCTTTCAATGCCGGAGCTGATTCGGGCGCAACTTTGCTCGCCGCGGTCCATACTTAACCAGCAGCTACCACTGCGGGGTGCCCGTGCGAAAGGTTTTCATCTCTTACGCCCGCCAGAACAAGCGGGACGTAGAACAAGTGGTGGAGCATCTTGGAGTTCTGGGATGTGACACCTGGCATGACTCGTCGCTGCACGGCGGTCAGGACTGGTGGAACGAGATCCTGCGGCAGATAGCCGATTGCGACACCTTCATCGCGATCCTCTCCCGCGAGGCACTGAACTCGACGGCATGCAGGCGTGAATACGAGTGGGCGGAGTCACTGGAAAAGCCGTTGCTTCCAGTCGCCGTGGAGCCGCTGCCGAAAGCACTGCCGCGACGCTTCTCCATACGCCAGATCGTCGACTACTCCGACCCCGCAGCCCGGGACAGGGCCGCGTTGGCGCTGGCCGGAGGCCTCGCAACGTTGTCTCCCGCACCGCCGTTGCCGGATCCGTTGCCGGAACCGCCCGCCGTCCCGCTGTCTTACCTCACCGATCTCACCGATCTGGTAGCCGAACAGAAGGGCCTGGACCACGAGCAGCAGCGTCACATTCTCAACCATCTCGAGCCGGCGCTGCATTCGGTCGACCCGGAAGAGCGGCGAGGCGGACACGACATCCTGGAAATGCTCGGCAGTCGCGATGACCTCTACGCGGACGTATACCGGACAATCAGCCGTCTGAAGGATCTCGTTGAAGGCACGGCATCGGTTCGCAGCAGCGACCACGTCGATGAGCGCCCTGCCGACCTGACCGAGCATCCACCCCGCCCGGCGAAGACCACCGGCGAATTCCGTGCGGGAACGAAGGACGGCACTGTCGGCCAGCGCTGGCGTCAGCTATTCCTCTCACCGGTCGGGCCACGGGGGCGGCGATATCATCCGAAGATCGCTGCGAGTGCGATTGCGATCGCTTTAGTCACCGTTGCAGCAATTGTCTTAGTAGCGAACCATAAACGCGTTGGCAACCAACAGCTTTATCCTGCGTACATCCTGGAACCGACTGCCGGTGTGACCGGTGTAAATGTGTACGCCGAGCCGAAACTGTCCGCGCCGGTCAAGGCGACCCTGCCCCTACACACTGATATTTACATTGAGTGTGTCGCAGTTGGCGACCCGGTTGAAGGGCCGGGCCCTAAAGGACAGCCAAGACAAACTACTTCCTACTGGGACAAAGTTAGCTCGCAGGCCACCGGTCGCGAACTTGGATTTGTCCCTGACGTTTGGGTGAACACCAACGGGACAGCGCCTGTCGGGCCCAATTGTTAGAGCATTCTCCCGCCTGGTCTAGCGGCGCCGTAGGGTTCACATCGACACCGACGCGGAGGGCCCGGCGATGAACACGGAATTTACCCTCACCCAGAAACGGGCCCTTGCGGTCGTCACCATTATCAGCCTGCTGTTTGCTGGATACTTCCTCCGCAACTACTTTGTCCTCATCGTGGTCGCAGCGGTCGGTGCGTATTTGTTTACGCCGCTTTTCAATTGGTTCGATCGTCGGCTGAAGACCGGCTTGGCGGCCACCTGCACGCTGCTAACGGCGCTGGCTGCCGTCATCGTGCCGATCGGACTGCTGGTGGTGCTGGCGATCGTGCAGATCTCCCGGATGGTGACCCAAGTCGCCGGGTGGGTGCAGAAGACCGGTATGACTGAGCTCGGCGACAAAAGTCTCCATGTCGTCAATCAGCTCCTGGCGCGGGTGCCCTTTCTGCACATGACCGTCACCGCGGAGTCACTGCGAAAAACGATGGTGACCGTCGCACAGAAGGCGGGTGAATGGAGCCTGCACTTCCTGCAGAACACGGCCGGAAGTCTCTTCGGCACAGTGACTTCAGCCATCATCTTCTTGTACGTGTTCATGGCGCTGCTGACCAACCGCGACAAAATCCTCACCTTGATCCGCCAACTAAATCCGCTCGGCGACGACGTCACCGATTTGTACCTGCGCAAGATGGGCTCCATGGTGCGCGGCACCGTGAACGGCCAGTTCGTCATCGCATTGTGTCAAGGCGTGGCCGGCGCCGCATCGGTCTATGTCGCCGGATTTCACCACGGCTTCTTCATTTTCGCGATCTTGTTGACCGCGCTGTCCATCATTCCGCTGGGCGGCGGTATCGTGACCATTCCGTTCGGTATCGGGATGATCTTCTACGGCAACATCCCCGGCGGTATCTTCGTAATCCTTTGGCACCTCATCGTTGTCACCAACCTCGACAACTTTCTGCGCCCGATCCTGGTGCCCCGGGACGCCCGCCTCAATCCCGCGCTGATGTTGCTGGCCGTGTTCGCGGGCATCGCCATGTTCGGCCCGTGGGGCATCGTGATCGGCCCGGTGTTGATGATCGTCATCGTCACCACCATCGACGTCTACCTCGCGGTGTACAAGGGCGTGGAGCTCGAAGAACCCGTCGACGAGGACGAGAAACCCGGCTGGGTCACGCGGTGGAGGCCACGCCGCAAATCGGCTACGACACAGCCAGCCGCTGAGTGAGGAACTCGACCACCCGTTTGCGCGCCTCGTAGGCCGGGTGACCGTCGACCTCGCGGACCTCAAGGGTCAGTACCGAATGCGCCGCCCGGGAGAAGCCGTGTTCGTTGCCTGGGCCCGAGTCGATCTCGATCACCTCGAACGCGTCGCCGAGCCGCTCTTTGAGCGTCACGAACCGCTCGGCCGGCGACATCAAGTCCTTGCTGAACCGTAGGCCGATCGCGCACACGCCGTCGCTGGCGGCGCGGTCTTTGAACGCGTTCAGTTCCACGTCACTGAGTCCAGCGTCGCGCCGCTGGCGCGGCGTCAACGGGAACGGCGTCGATGGCTGGCTGAGCACCGGCGCCAGCACGCTGTCGTCGACCGCGGCGGCCAGCGCGAAGCCGCCGGTGAAACACTGGCCGATCACGCCGACTCCTTTGCCCGGTGTCGACGCGTTGAGGTCACGGGCCAGTGCGCGCAGGAAAACCGCTACGGGCCGCTGCTTGTTGGTCGCAAGCGCGGCGAATTCCCTTGCCACACAGACACGTCGGAGAGAAGAAAGCGTGTAGCCGACCGTAACCGGACGCCCCGGCTCACCGAACAGCGACGGTATCGCCACGGTGAACCCGTTGTCCACCAGGTGATTACCCAGCCCCAGCACCGCGGGGTGGATGCCGGGTACCTCGGGGATCAGCACCACGCCAGGTCCTTCGCCCTTGCGGTACACGTCATGGGTGTAGCCGCCACCGGTGAACGGTGCCACGGACCAACCCGCGAGGTCGGCTTCTGGTGGAGTCATGGATATCCCTTCTAGCGGTGCGCCGGTAGCGGCGGCTGAGTTTGAGTTGCCGCCGCCAGCGTACGAAACTGATCGACACCGCCGGCACCCGTGATCGCGACCTGAGCCGGCCCGGCCGGACTGTTCAGCCGGGTGGTCCACACCGGCTCGACACCGCCGTCGCCCTGGTAGACGATCCAGCGGGTGCCGCCGACGTCGACGGTCCCGGTCGGATACATCGAAGCGTGGATCGAGCCGACCAGCTTGTCCTCGTCGGCGTTGCTTTGGGTCAGGCTCAGGTACATCCCGGTGGGGCTGATGTATCCGACGGTGGAGGTGACCGCGCGCACCCGCTGCCCGGTCGACGAGTCCGTTCGACCGTCTCCGATGCCGCCGCGGCTGCCGGAGTTGGGTTGCCAGCCATCGGGCAGGCGCGGCATCCGGACCGGGAACCCCAGCGTCTGCGCGTCGGCCCGCAGCGCGCTGGCCGCGTCGTAGGACGGCACCGGCCCGCGGTTGGTTCCGCCGGGGGCGAACGTGCACATCCTGACCATGCCCGCCAAGATGATGCAGGCCGCCACCAGCGGCGCGATCGACCAGAACATATCCCGGCCGTCCTGCAGCAGCCGTGGCTTGGCCGGCTTGACCGTCGGCTGCGGCTGCGGCGGCGTCGTCACATCACGAGTATCCCAGCTCCCGAGCGCCAACCCGCTTCTGGGACAATCTCCGCATGACCCCCCAGGCCGAGCGCCGACGTGAAGCCCCCGACCGCAACCTTGCTTTGGAACTGGTACGGGTCACCGAAGCCGGTGCGATGGCGGCCGGGCGTTGGGTGGGTCGTGGAGACAAGGAAGGCGGCGACGGCGCGGCCGTCGATGCGATCCGCCAACTGGTGAACTCGGTCTCGATGCGCGGCGTGGTCGTGATCGGCGAGGGTGAGAAAGACCACGCGCCGATGCTCTACAACGGCGAGGAGGTCGGCAACGGCGACGGCCCGGACTGCGACTTCGCCGTCGAC
>Ga0210396_10007707_pt1 | contig 10238 bp, 10 predicted proteins | sample IncBWH17OmetaG_FD_155466 | JGI IMG/M metagenome (GOLD analysis project Ga0210396, IMG submission 155466) | Forest soil microbial communities from Barre Woods Harvard Forest LTER site, Petersham, Massachusetts, United States - Inc-BW-H-17-O ... | reverse complement strand
CGGCCGTTAGCGACATTGACCGCCGCTCCAGCCCAGGTGAGATGTCGTTGTTCCGGTGTCGGCGATCGGCCCTGGATGGCGTCCCTGTAGTGATTCAACGTCCAAATGATCACCATGCGTCACACGCGAACCGTTGGTCACGCCACGGTCTGCCCAATTATTTACGTCCGGTTTGTTTCTGCCCGGTGTCTCCAATCTCTTGCTGTAATGGGCTCGACAGTGACGGGAGGACCTGGTTGGACGCAGGGAGCGATCACTCCTGCAACAGTCAGGCCGAAGGCGGCGTGCTGGATCGAGCCTCCGATGGTCGGCAGATGCAGGCAGATCTTGTCGAGCAGCGGTACCGGCGGCTGGTGCACCACAGCCCCGACGCCATCGCCGTGCATGAGGGCGGCCGCGTCGTCTACGTCAACCCCGCCGGGATCCGCTGGATCGGCGCACAGTCCAGCGCTGAGCTGGTGGGACACGCGATCACCGAATTCGTCCATCCGGACTCGGTTCCCGCGATGCTGGTGCAAATAGCTTCCCTACGGCGCGAGGGGGACACCTCTCCACCTTCGGAGGCGGTGATGCTGCGTTTTGATGGCACCACCCTCGACGTCGAGGCAGTGTCGGTGCTGACGGTCTGGGAGGGCAGACCCGCCTATCAGGTGATTTTCCGCGATCTGTCTGCCCGGAAGGCCGCCGAGGCGGCGCTGCGCTGCCAGGCGGCGCTGGCCACGCACGTCAGTGACGCGATCATCGCCACCACGTTCACCGGCATCGTCGCCAATTGGAACCCGGCCGCTGAAGTCATCTACCGCCGACCCGCCGCACGAGCACTGGCACTCCCGGTCAGCGAGGCGATCGGCGCCCCGTTGGACCCCGCCGCGATCATCGCCCACGGCGGAATCGTTCACAGCACCCACCACGCCGCGGATGGAACGGCACTGGCCGTGCGGGTCTCCGCCACCGCAATAAACACCGGCTATCTGCTGGTCTGCACCGACCAGACCGCGCTGCGCCACGCCGAACAACACCTCCAAACCGTGGTGAACACACTCGACTACGGGGTCGCGGTAGTCGGCAGCGACGGCCGTGTCGAATCCTCGAACCCGGCGGCCGACCGAATCTTCGGCACGGCGCCCGAGATTGTCGAAAGCCGGCCAGGCAGCCAAGCCCTCGACTTTCCCATCTACGACACCGCCGGCCACCTCATCGGTGCAGACCGGCATCCGCTCACTCAGATCCGGCAGACCGGAACCCCAATCAGTGATTACGTCTTCGGCGTCGATCGCTTCGACGGACAACGGGTATGGCTGTGCGCAGGCTATCGCCTGCTCAACCCCGACGATGTCGAGCATTCAGCGGTGCTCATCTCACTCACCGACATCACCGCACAACGCACCGCCAGCGAACGGCTCGCCTACGAGGCCACACACGACTCGCTGACCGGGCTGCCCAACCGCGCCTACGCTGTCACCCGCGTCACCGAAGCGCTCGAATCCGGCGGCCACCACGTGTTGGCAGCGGTCCTGTTCATCGATCTGGACAATCTCAAGACCATCAACGATATGTTCGGCCACGACGCCGGCGACGATGTGCTACGGAGCGCGGCGCAACGTCTCTGCCGCGCCGTCCGATCCGACGACGTGGTCGCCCGGTTTGGCGGCGACGAATTCGTCGCCCTGCTCATCGGCCAGATCGCCCGCCCTGACCTCGACGCACTCGCCGACAGACTCCACACGACCCTGTCGGAACCGGTAGTCATCGACGATGTGACCCTCCGCATCGGGGCCAGCATCGGAATCGTGGTGATCGAAAGAAACGACCCGCGTGGCGCGGCGGAGATCCTGCGCGACGCCGACACCGCTATGTACGAGGCCAAAACCACAGGCCGGGGCAAAAGCCACTACTTCACCGAGCACCTGCGCGACCGAAGGCGAGGGCTACCCACCAGCCAACGGAACTTGCTCATCGACGCTCAGAGGGCTTGGCAGACTCACTTCTGAAGCGCGGGGACGGGGCCCGTCAGACCTGTGGCTGCCGCGACCGGTGTTGCGTAACTTCCGCGAAAGGTGAAATCAGCCGTTCAGCGGTTTGAGCCGAATGGCGGTGGACTTCAATAGGCCCAGCGGATCGACATAGTCGGCACCCGAAGCCGGACCCCACATCGCGCCCCAGTGCAGGCACGCCCCTGCACTGCCCGAGGCCCGGCAGCCCGCGTGCCCTGCCACCAGCTCACCGATCACAGTTGCCGCGGTCACCGACTCACCGACCCGCACTGCCGCCCGGACCGGCTCGTAGCTGGTGCGCAGCCCACCGGGGTGGGCCAACGAGACCACCGGGCGTCCCGCCAGCAACCCGGCGAACACGACGGTCGCGCTGCCGGCGGCGTACACCGACTGGCCAGGCGCCCCGGCCAGATCCACCCCGCGGTGCCCGGGGTTCCAATTCGGCTTCTCTGGTCCGGGGCCGTCGAACCCCCGCACGACCGCCGGTGGCGGGCGCAGCGGCCACTCCAGCCGCGCATTGTCCTTTCCGGAGTCGGCGACCGCCGGTGCCGCGCTGAGCAGCACCCAGCACAGAACAACCGCCGCCCACCGCATCGGATCAGTTCAGCGTCGCGGCGCTGGCCGGGCCAGTCACCGCTGCCAGACCTGTGGAGCGTGGCGTGTAGACTTCTCGGCGCAGCTCGCTTAAGTGGGCTGACTTCGCGCGTCTGCACCGCGGTCCCGTTCGACTAGGGCCGCAACAGCATGCCGGGCGGTCCCGTAACAGGGTCCGGCATCGCAGCTGGCGCCAGGGCCCGGCTTCACCCGACGCTGGGCGACAACCGACACAAGTTAAGGCACAAGCATGGCCGTAGTAACCATGAAGCAGCTGCTCGACAGCGGCACCCACTTCGGGCATCAGACCCGTCGCTGGAATCCCAAGATGAAGCGGTTCATCTTCACCGACCGCAACGGCATCTACATCATCGACCTGCAGCAGACGCTGACCTTCATCGATAAGGCGTACGAGTTCGTCAAGGAGACCAAGAAGCAGGCGCAGGAATCGGTCGCGGCCGAAGCCACCCGCGTCGGCATGCCCTACGTGAACCAGCGCTGGCTGGGCGGCATGCTCACCAACTTCTCCACCGTGCACAAGCGGCTGCAGCGCCTCAAGGAGCTCGAGGCGATGGAGCAGACCGGCGGCTTCGAGGGTCGCACCAAAAAGGAAATCCTGATGCTGACCCGGGAGAAGAACAAGCTGGATCGCAGCCTCGGCGGTATCCGCGACATGGCCAAGGTGCCCTCGGCGATCTGGGTCGTCGACACCAACAAGGAGCACATCGCCGTCGGCGAGGCCCGCAAGCTGGGCATCCCGGTCATCGCGATCCTGGACACCAACTGCGACCCCGACGAGGTCGACTATCCGATCCCCGGCAACGACGACGCGATCCGCTCGGCGGCGCTGCTGACCAAGGTGATCGCCTCCGCGGTCGCCGAGGGCCTGCAGGCCCGCGCCGGCGTGGGCCGTGGCGATGGCAAGCCGGAGGCCGGGGATTCGCTGGCCGCCGAGCCGCTCGCCGAATGGGAGCAGGAGCTGCTGGCTTCTGCGACACCGTCAGCGGTCCCGGCAGAACAAGCGGCCGCGGTCGCAGCAGAATCAACCACAGACGCATCCTAGGAAAGGCTGAGCATTGGCGAATTTCACCGCTGCCGACGTCAAGCGACTTCGGGAGCTGACCGGCGCCGGCATGCTCGACTGCAAGAACGCGCTGGCCGAAAGCGACGGCGACTTCGACAAGGCGGTCGAGGCGCTGCGGATCAAAGGCGCTAAGGACGTCGGCAAGCGCGCCGAGCGGGCCACGGCCGAGGGCCTGGTCGCGGCCAAGGGCGGCGCGCTGATCGAGCTCAACAGCGAAACCGACTTCGTCGCCAAGAACGCGGAGTTCCAGGCGCTCGCGAACGAGATCGTCGCGGCGGCGGCCGCGTCCAAGGCCGGCGACGTCGACGCGCTCAAGGCAGCCAAAACCGGTGACCAAACCGTCGAAGAGGCAATCGCCGCGCTGTCGGCCAAGATCGGCGAGAAGCTCGAACTGCGCCGGGCCGCGTTCTTCGACGGCACCGTTGAGACCTATCTGCACAAGCGTGCAGCCGACCTGCCGCCCGCCGTGGGTGTGTTGGTCGAGTACAGCGGCTCGGACTCCGAGGCGGCCCACGCGGTCGCGCTGCAGATCGCCGCGCTCAAGGCCCGCTACCTGTCGCGCGACGATGTCCCCGGGGACGTCGTGGCCAGCGAACGCCGCATCGCCGAGGAGACCGCGAAGGCCGAGGGCAAGCCGGAGCAGGCGCTGCCCAAGATCGTCGAGGGCCGGCTGAACGGCTTCTTCAAGGACGCGGTGCTGCTCGAGCAGCCGTCGGTGTCCGACAGCAAGAAGACCGTCAAGGCCCTGCTCGACGAGGCCGGCGTGACGGTGACGCGGTTCGTCCGCTTCGAGGTGGGCCAGGCCTAGGCGCACGCGCATGCTTCGCGTGCACGCCTTCGGCGACGATGCCCTCGGCGACCACGACGCGGTTGGCCTCGCCGAGGCCATCCGAACCCGCCGCGTGGGCACAGCCGAGGTGGTCGAGGCGGCCATCGCGCGCACCGAGGCCGTCAACCCGGCCCTGAACGGCTTGGCGTACAACGGTTTTGAGCAGGCTCGCCACGCTGCACCAACCGACGGCTTCTTTGCCGGCGTCCCGACGTTCCTCAAGGACAACGTCGACGTCGCCGGCCAGCCGACCATGCAGGGCGCTGACGCCTGGGCCCCTTTCGACGCCGCCGCCGACGGCGAGTTCACCCGGATGTACCTGGCCACCGGCCCGGTATCGCTGGGCAAGACGCAACTGTCGGAATTCGGGTTCAGCGCGGCCGCCGAACACGCCCGGCTGGGTCCGGTACGCAACCCGTGGAACACCGAGCACACCGCCGGCGCGTCGTCGTCGGGGTCGGGTGCGTTTGTCGCCGCCGGCGTGGTGCCGATCGCGCACGCCAACGACGGCGGCGGCTCGATCCGGATTCCGGCCGCGTGCAACGGGTTGGTCGGGCTCAAGCCCACGCGCGGCCGGCTGCCGCTGGACTCGCCGCTGCGCCGGATGCCGGTGTCCATCGTCGCCAACGGGGTGGTGACTCGGTCCGTGCGCGACACGGCGGCCTTCTATCGGGAGGCCGAGCGCATCTGGCCCACCCCCAAGCTGGCGCCGATCGGCGATGTCACCGGGCCGGGCCGGCGCCGGCTGAAGATCGCGGTGCTGACTCGTTCCGTCCTGCGTGAGTGCAGTCCGGGGGTGCGGGATCTGACGCTAAAGACGGCCGGTGCGCTCGAGGAACTGGGTCACCGCGTCGAACACCTCGACGAGCCCCCGGTACCGGCCAGTTTCCCCGACGATTTCGTGCTGTATTGGGGAATGTTGGCGATGGCGATCGTCCGCACCGGCCGGCGGGCGTTCGGCGACACCTTCGACCGCACCCGCTTGGACAATTTGACGCTGGGGCTCGACCGGCACACCACCCGAAACCTGCACCGGCTTCCGCTGACGATCGTGCGCCTGCGCAGGCTGCGGCGGCGTACCGCGCGGTTCTTTGCGACCTACGACGCGGTGCTCACGCCCACCCTCGCCGACGAGACGCCGCGGGTCGGGTACCTCGCACCCACCGACTATCAGCAGGTCATGGATCGGTTGATCGATTGGGTCGCGTTCACCCCGCTGCAGAATGTCACGGGCGAGCCCGCTATTTCGCTGCCGTTGGCTCAATCCGCGGACGGCATGCCCGTGGGCATGATGCTCTCGGCCGACATGGGCCAGGAAGCGTTACTGCTCGAGCTGGCCTACGAACTCGAGGAAGCCAGGCCCTGGGCCCGAATCGGGGGCTAGTCGGAGCCGAGCTTTTCCAGCATTCGTTTGAACTCGCGCTGCTGCCCCCCGCTCAGTTTGGCCAGGATGCGGTCGTCGGCGACGCGGACCGCGCCCTCCGCGCGCTTCAGCAGTGCGCGGCCGTGGCCGGTCAGCGTGGCCGGTAACGCCCGCCCAGACGACACCGACTCGGGCCGTTCCACCGCGTCGATGTCTTCCAGCCTGCGCAGCACCGTGTTCATCGCCTGCGGCGTGACGTTGGTGTGCCTGGACAATTCGGCACTGGACAGGCCGGGGGACAGCGAAATTATGCGCAGGCAAACGAATTCGGGCAGCGTCAGGCCGAGCGGACGCAACGCGGCGGAAGCCTCTGGTCGCAGCACGGCTGCCACCCGGTAGAGCAGGTAGCCCAGCGGAGCGTCGTCAATGTCTGGCCTGTCACCCATGTCAATCATATTGACATATATCCGGCGTCTCGATGCGCCGAAACGCGGCTGCTACTGCAAATGGATCCAATTTTGCTAAGTCCGGTGGATGCTTTTGACACTAATTACTGCCAGTATCGAATGCCACCAAATGATGCCAATGTTAAAGAAGTTGTTTGAACCATGTTGTGGCGCAAAATGATATCGGCAGGTTTGTGCAGGTAGGCAGCCTGGATGCGGGATTTAACAATGCAGTCACGTTTGAGGTTGTCGCCGTTTGGTTATGCGGACTGGGTGCGTTCTCGCCCCATATTGGGTAATCGCTCGAACGACATGGAAAAGAAGAAGGAGCCCATCGTGAACTTCACGACGACCACTGTCAAAACGGCCATCGGTGCCGCGGGAATAGCCGCGGTAAGCGTTTTCGCCGCGGCAACTGCCTCGGCCGCGCCGCCAAACATCCAGGGATTCGGTGCCAGCGAATCGCTGATCGACGGGCCAATGGTTACCTCCTACACGGTGAGCAACCTGCAGCCCAGCACCATGGCGATTCCCGGCTACACCCCTAAGGGAACGCTCTACCAGGCAGACATCGTCGCCAGGTCGGACGGGGGACTTGTTACCCCGCAGGTGAGAGACTTCAGCGCCCGCGGGCCCAACGGTCAGAACTACAAGCTGATCGACAAGGTTGAGGTCCCGAACGGCCTTAACCCCGCGCCCATCGCTCAAGGCAGCGAATCCACGGGCACGCTGTACTTCGACGTGACCGGCGCGCCGCCGAATGGCGTCGTCTATAACGACGGACTGCAAGACATTTTGATGTGGACGTCGAACGTGCCGGGGGCCCCGGCGCCCGGCGTGGCACCGAACTCAGGTCCGGCACCGGGCGCGCCGCCTGCCCCGGCGACACACGCCTAATCCGGTTGCACTTACCTCCCCGCGCCACGCCCATTGGCGCGGGGAGGTTTGCGTATCCGGGAGTTTTGCGCGGCTGAATGGGTACACAGCGGATATGACCGATACCGATCACAGGCCAGCGGACGTACGTGAACAAGCGCGGCAACACGCCGACGAGGCGCGGGCGTCCATGCAAGACAAGCGAGACAAGCAGGACGGCGGGCTGGGTGGTTGGGTGGCAAAGCGAGCCGGGGAATGGGACCTAGAGGGCCAGAACGAGACCACGCTGCAGCGTCAGAAGTTCTTCTGGAATGTGCTGGTCGACTATTGGTTCCGCATGGAGATCGACGGCTGGGAGAACATTCCCGAGCCCCCGGTGCTCCTGATCGGCATTCACTCGGGCGCTCCCTTCGTGTGGGACGCGTGGACCGTGGGCCTGCAATGGTGGCGCCGCTTCGGCCCGGACCGGGTGCTGCACGGCACGGCGCACGACGCGCTGATGGCCATTCCGGGCGTCGGACGGTACTTCCGGTCGATGGGGGTGCTTCCGGCGGCCCCGGATGCCATCGCCACCGCACTGGCCGAAGGCCGCGACGTGGCGCTGTGGCCCGGCGGCGAGGTGGATTCACTGCGACCGTGGACCGAGCGTGACCGCGCCAACCTTGCCGGTCGAAAAGGCTTCGTCAAGATGGCGATTCAAGCAGGGGTGCCGATCGTGCCGATTGCGACCGTCGGCGGCGCCGATGCCATGCCGGTGCTGATTCGAGGCGATCGGCTATCGCGATTCTTGCGGCTCGACCGAATGCTGCGGCTCAAGGTTTTCCCGTTGGCGATCTCGCTGCCGTGGGGGATTGCACCGGCGGCTCTCCCGCAGCTGCCGTTGCCGGCCAAGATCAGGACCAGGTTCATGCCCGCCATCGAGCTGGACCACGATCCGACCTGCGCAGAAGACGACGACTACGTCGACCGCAAGTACCGCGAGGTCCAAGACAACATTCAACAGGGGATGGATGCGCTGGCGCGCAAACGCGCACTTCCGATCTTCGGGTGATCCGGCCGCGAAAAACCTTGCGGAAGAATGTGTTTCGAACGAACCGTTATTGAGCGATCGAGTCCGGTGGCGTCCAGACGGGACTCGGCGCCGACTCGCTGATGATCCATTGCGGTTGCGGCGGCGTCACCGCCATATAGCCCACGCCGCGCACGGTGTCCACCATCGATTCGTACTCGGGTCCGAGCTTGGCCCGAAGCCGCCGTACGTGAACGTCGACGGTGCGAACACGACCGTTGGTGTCATAACCCCACACCTCATGCATCAGCCGGGTACGGCTGAACGCCCGACCGGCATGCTGCACAAGGAAAGTCAACAACTTGAACTCGGTAAGTGTCAGGTTCAGATCCGTGCCCGCCAGCGATCCGGTGTAACTGGCCGGGTGCAGCAGGAGGTCACCGAATTTCAGGGTGCCTTCCAGCGAGCTGCGCCGACGCGTGATCGCGAGCCGCAGCCGCGCCTGCAACTCGGCCGCCCCGGCGGCGGGCAGCATCACATCGTCGAAATGCCAGTCGACGTCCACCGCCACGAAATCGGCCGGGGCGACGACGGCCACCACCGCGACCCCCGGGGCGCTGGCCGTCAATCGCCGGCACGCCCGGCGGGCCGCCGCGAGGTCGGTGCGGGCGTCGATGATCGCGACGTCGGAGCCGACGTAGGACCCGTCGGTGAGGTCGGTGAGACCGGCGTGGCGGATCGACTCCGCGAATGAATGCAGGGTTGGCAGCGCCGATTCGAAGTCGTCCCCATTGGTGAGCAGTAGAACATCCACCAGAGCAGCTCCCAAACCGTTTGAGGGGGACATCCGAGGAGATGCCGCCGCGCATCGCTAATTACCCGGTTCGGCGGGGAACTATTCCAAATTTGTCTAACGCGTTCTTCAATCAAAGACTGGCCTGGGCATATCGCCGCCAGAAAGTTCGATGGGTCCGGCCCGTATTCCGGGCCGGACCCATCCTTCCATCAGGCTTATTGGTTGGACTTCTGGCGCTCCTCAGCGGCCTTGGCAGCCCCGCGGGCCGCATCAGCTTCGGCTTCCTTCTTGCCCGCGTTGCGCTGTGCTTCGCCCTTGTCCTGCTGGGCCTGGCCCTCGCGAGTGAGGTCATCGCGACCAGTCACCGCACCGACGGTCTCCTTGACCGCGCCCTTGACGCCCTCGACGGCGCCCTTCACTGCTTCAGCAGGTCCGCTCTTGTTGTCCGCCATGAATCAGTTCCTCCCCAGTGGCGTACGTGGATTGAGCCATTCAGCTCGATGCGGCGAGGACCGGATCCTGATTCTTAAGACCGCGTTGTGGCCCGCCGCGTTGGTGCGGATTCCCACGCCGCTCGCCGCTCAAACATCTTCAAAACACGACCCGGCTCGCCATGTGTGCCCCCGCCCACGTCACCCAGCAACGATGAGGCAGGATGGAGATGCCGTCCCGAGTGGTCGCCGGGATGGCCCTGTCATGCGAGGAGTCTGATGGCGGAGCCTGAGCCGACGAGCGCCAACGGCGCACCGGGAACCAAGTATTCGAGAGTGTTGCTCAAGCTCGGTGGCGAAATGTTCGGCGGCGGCCAGGTTGGGCTGGATCCCGACGTGGTGGCGCAGGTGGCCCGCCAGATTGCCGAGGTGGTCCGCAGCGGCGTGCAGGTCGCCGTCGTAATCGGTGGCGGCAACTTCTTTCGCGGCGCACAGCTGCAGCAGCGCGGCATGGAGCGCACGCGTTCGGACTACATGGGCATGCTCGGCACCGTCATGAACAGCCTTGCGCTGCAGGACTTCCTCGAGAAGGAAGGCATCGCCACCAGGGTGCAAACCGCGATCACCATGGGACAGGTCGCCGAGCCCTACATCCCGCTGCGCGCGGTCCGCCACCTGGAGAAGGGCCGCGTGGTGATCTTCGGCGCCGGCATGGGGTTGCCGTACTTCTCCACCGACACCACGGCGGCCCAGCGGGCATTGGAGATCGGCGCGGACGTGGTGCTGATGGCCAAGGCGGTCGACGGCGTGTTCACC
>Ga0210396_10007706_pt1 | contig 10239 bp, 10 predicted proteins | sample IncBWH17OmetaG_FD_155466 | JGI IMG/M metagenome (GOLD analysis project Ga0210396, IMG submission 155466) | Forest soil microbial communities from Barre Woods Harvard Forest LTER site, Petersham, Massachusetts, United States - Inc-BW-H-17-O ... | reverse complement strand
TTGGTCGGACTTTTGCTGCCTGTCGAGGAATCAACGCACAACCATGAACGTTGCTCTCACCGTGAGGCAGCCCATCGCTCTCAACAGCCCCATTCCGCTTCCCCCGGCTGAGCAAAATACTGCCGTGACTTCGCCCGCTCACTGGTCATTGATTCCAGTTCGAGCAGTGCCAAGCGCACTGCCGCCACCAACCGGCTCTTCTCCTGTTGCGGAACTTCTTTCCACGAACCGCATCCTTCGCTGCGATTACCCGATATATTGGGCGTAAGTGCCTCGTGATAGTGGTGGAAAAGTTCCGCCAACCGTTCCGGTGCTACTTCATTAATCCACATGATCTATGATCTCCCTGAACCCAAAAGCTTCTGTAGGCTGCTTCTCAGCCACACAACCATTGGACGCGGAATGCCAGAAGGGCCGAATAAAGGGTCCATAAAATGTTCGTAAGGATGGAAGACAGGAAGGCAGCAAAAGCAGGACTTACGACCCCGGTTCAAACCGGTATCCCACCCAGGGTTCGGTAAGGAGGTATTTCGGCGACGAAGGGTCAGCTTCAATCTTCTTGCGCAACTGCCCGACAAACACGCGTAAGTATTCCGGCTGTTCCACGCTGTTCGTGCCCCATACAGCTGCCAACAGCGTTCTGTGCGTCACCACTTTGCCGGGACGCCGCGCCAGATAAAGCAGCAAGTCGAATTCTTTCGGCGTCAGATGAACCTCATGCCCTCTCACCTTCACTGAACGCGCATCCAGATCGATCGAAAAATCACCAGCGGTAATCGTGCTGGGTGATTCCTCGACCGTTGGCGTCCGCCGCAATTGGGCCCGAATCCGCGCCAGCAGTTCGTTCATGCTGAACGGTTTGGTCACGTAGTCATCGGCGCCGGCGTCCAGCGCTTCCACCTTTGTGCGATCCTGTCCGCGTACCGAAAGCACGATGATGGGTACTTGCGAGATCTGCCGAACCTGGCGGCACAGCCCTACTCCGTCGAGATTCGGCATGGCCAGGTCTGTCACCACTACATGCGGCGTCCAGTTTTTCATCAGCTCCAGCGCCATCTCCCCGTCGTTGGCCACGCGGATGTCGTACCCCTGCGCCGAAAGTGTCGTCCGCAGCACGCGCGTGATCTGCGGCTCGTCATCCACCACTAGGATTCGCCGGTGCTCGCTAGTCATCTTCTGGTCGATCTCACTCACCGCATTTCCTGGGTCACGATGTGTACATCCACCGCAGGTGTATCGCGCAGAAACTTATGAATCGCTGAAAGATAGAAATACCTCTTCCACCCCTTCGTGGCCGACCGCCCGAACACCACCTGGGTAATGTGATTCTCGCGCACGAATTCCGCAACTTTCTCCGCGACCACCTTGCCTTCGGTCTTCACTACTTTGGCGCCCACGCTTTCCGCGAAACGGATATTGTCAGCCAGAGTGTGCTGGTTCTCGTCGCTCTCATCCGCACCTGTGTCCACATAAAACGCATACAAGTCACCATCCATGGCCTGGGCCATGCGCGCGCCCCGCGCTATCAAATACTGCGCTGCTGGATTCGAACTGAAGCACACCGCAATCCGCTCCCGCACTTGCAGCAGTTGTCCGTCTTCGTTCTTGAGTTCCGAAAGCGTGCGATCGACCGCCTGCGTCACCTGCCGCAAGGCCAACTCGCGCAGCGCAACCAGGTTGGTATTCCGGAAGAAATTAGCCAGCGCCCGATCCGCCCGATCCAGTGGATAAATGTCTCCACGCTTCATGCGCGTCTGCAACGCCTGCGGAGTAAGATCCGCCATCACAATCTCGCCCGCCCGCCGGATCACCCAGTCCGGCACCGTCTCCCGCACCTGCACCCCAGTAAGGCTCCGGATCGTAGGCGACAGGCTCTCGATGTGCTGCACATTCAAAGTGGAAAGTACGTCAATTCCAGCATCGAGCAGCTCAAACACATCCTCATAGCGTTTCGCGTGCTTGCTGCCCTCAATGTTGGTGTGGGCCAGCTCATCCACCAGCACCACGTGCGGCTTGCGGGCCAGAATGGCGTCCACATCCATCTCTTCAAAAATCGTCGATTTATATTCCAGCTTCTTCCGCGGAACCGTCTCCAGCCGCGAAGAAAGCTCCACAATCGGCTTGCGCCCGTGGGTTTCCACCACACCGATCACCACTTCCTCGCCGCGGCTGGCCCGCCGCACCCCTTCACTCAACATGGCATACGTCTTTCCCACGCCAGGGGCGTAGCCCAGAAACAGCTTGAACACCGCCGGCCGCTGAGCCGTGTCCACTTCCTTAAGCCATTCTTCAGGACTTTTGGGCATCGCGGTTATTCTCCACGCCGGAGCAGGAATTGTCGAATCTAGACGAAAGCAAGTTTCAAAGGTTTCATAGCCTCAAGGTTTCACAACCTATCGCCGTCACTGAAGCCCTGGAACTTTGAAACCTTGAAACCCAGATTCCGGTTACAATCGTGCCCGTGAAAGCCCGCTGGCTACCGCACCTGCTCCGCTATGCCGCCTGCCTCGTGGCCACCGAATTGGTTGTCCAGGTCTACCGGCGGCTCATCCACGTAAACCCCACTACGGTAGCCTTAACATTTCTTCTCATGGTGCTGTGGGTGGCGGCCTACTGGGGATTTCGCTTCTCGGTCTTTCTCGCGCTGATCGCCACGCTCGCCTTCAATTATTATTTTCTTCCTCCCATCGGAACCTTAACCGTCGCCGACCCGCAGAACTGGGTGGCGCTGTTCGCCTTCCTGGTAACCGCCGGCATTGCCAGCCAGCTTGCCGACCGCGCCCGCCGCCAAACCGCCGACGCCAATCAGCGCCGCCGCGACGTAGAGCGTCTCTACAGCTTCAGCCAGCGCCTGCTCGCCACCGACAACGTCGCTGAACTCCTGAATGCGATTCCTGCCTACGTTTGTGACGGATTCGGCGCCAAGGCTGCCGCCATCTACTTGCTCAGCTCGCAACAGGTCTACCGCACCGACCCCAAAGCAACCTGGCTTGCCCTGCAGGACCTTCAAATGGTGAGTTCCCGAGGCGAGCCGGTTATCGACTCCCAGCGCGGAATTTCTCTCACTCCATTGCACCTGGGAACGCGCACCACCGGGGCCGTTGGCATTGTCGGGCCAGCGCTCTCGCGTGCCACCCTTGAAGCCCTCGGCAGCATGATCGGTATCGCCATCGAGCGCGCCGGAGCGATGGAAAAACTCTCCCAGACCGAAGCCGCGCACCAGAGCGAAAACCTGCGCACCGTTCTGCTCGATTCCGTGACGCACGAGCTGCGCACGCCTCTCACCGGAATCAAAGCTGCAGTCACAGGTCTGCTCTCGGATTACAACCTTGACGACGCGCAGCGGCGCGAGTTGCTAGCCGTAATCAACGAGGAAACTGATCGCCTCGACCGACTGGTTGGCGAAGCTACGGAAATGGCTCAGCTCGATGCCCACAAGGTCGAACTCCACATGGCTCCTGTGGATATCGCCACCGTGATCGAATCCGCCGTAGAAGAATCCAGAACCTTCATAGGTCAGCACCCGCTCGATGTGCGCGTGCCCGAATCGCTCCCGAAGGTGCGCGTGGATTCTGACCGCATCGCGGAAGTGCTAAAACAGTTACTCGAAAACGCCGACAAGTATTCTCCTCCCACCTCGCCCATAACCATCACCGCAGAACAAAAAGGAAACCGCATCGTTACCAGCGTCACCGATCACGGACACGGCATCGACGACTTCGAACAATCCCTGGTCTTTGACAAGTTCTATCGCGGCCGCGAACAGCGCTACAGCGTGCAAGGCACGGGCATGGGGTTAGCCATCGCCAAAGCCATCGTGGAAGCCCACAACGGGGTCGTCGCCGTCACCAGCCAACTCGGCCGTGGCTCGGTCTTTTCCTTCGAACTGCCAATCGTTTGAGGTTGATCCTCACACGATCAGGACCTCGGTCAGCACCGTCATACCTTTCGCATTGCCGAAAGCAACATCAAAACAGTACATTGCTGTTGGGATCCATTCCATGCTCCGATGAGCCTTGCCACCCTCAACGATATTTTCTTCGCCGCCACCGAGCGCAATCTCGACCACGCCATGCTCTACCGGGAAGCAGGAAAGTGGCTGCCTATCTCCTCTTCGGACCTCCGCCGCAACATCGCCGGAACCGTTCGCGCTCTACAGAGGTGGGGCATCCAGAAAGGCGACCGCGTTGCGATTCTGAGCGAGAACCGGCCCGAGTGGTCGACCGCCGACTTCGCCATCCTGTTGCTCGGCGCCGTCACCGTTCCCGTCTACTCCACACTGACTCCCGAACAAACCGCCTACACCCTGCGCGACTCCGGCGCCAGCGTCATTTTCGTTTCTAGCGAACTTCAACTACGCAAGATCCAGGCGATTCTCCCCAACACGCAAGTCAAGAGAATCGTAGTCATGGATCACGTCCAGATCCTCGGCGATCTGCCTGTACCGTGCGCGCTCATGGATCAATTCATGAGCCAGGGTCCCCAGAACCTCGACCCCCAAACCGAATCCGTCGCCCGCTCCATCCACTCCGGCGACCTCGCCACCATTATCTACACCTCCGGCACCACCGGAATTTCTAAAGGAGTGATGCTGACCCACGGCAACATTGCCTCGAACATCAAATTGCTCCTGCTCGGCTTCGACATGCACCCCGGGCTGATCAGCATCTCGTTCCTCCCTCTTTCGCACGTCACCGCCCGCCACGTGGATCTATCCATGCTTTACCACGGCGTAACTCTTGCCTACTGTCCCTTCATGGAAAACCTTACCGAGACCTTCCTCGAAGTCCGCCCTTCCTTGTGCGTTTCTGTGCCCAGAGTCTACGAAAAAATCTATGCCAAGACCGAAATGAAAGCCCATGGCTTTGCCAAGCGCGTCATGTACCGCTGGGCGCTGTCAGTAGGCCGCGCCAACAAGCAAGCAATTCTTGCCGGACAAATCCCCACCGCGGCCAACTGGAAACTGGCCAATCAACTGGTCTTCTCGAAAATCCGCGAAGGCCTGGGAGGCCGCGTCGAAACCTTCATCTCCGGAGGCGCACCTCTGGGCCGCGAACTAGCCGAGTGGTTTGCCACCGTGGGCATCCGCATTCATGAAGGCTATGGCTTGACCGAAACTTCCCCGGTGATCGCTGTCAACACGCCCATCAACCATCGCATCGGCACCGTCGGCAAAATCCTTTCCAACCTCGAAGTGCGCATCGTCGAGGACGGAGAGATTCTGGTGCGTGGCCCCTCCGTCTTTAAGGGATACTGGAACCGCCCCGAAGAAACGCAGAACGCCTTCCAGGACGGCTGGTTCAAGACGGGAGACATCGGCCACATCGACGCCGATGGATATCTCTCCGTCACCGATCGCAAGAAAGAACTCATCAAAACCTCGGGCGGTAAGTTCATCGCCCCACAACCCATCGAAAATTCCCTGAAGCTCAATCCCCTGGTCGGAACCGCCGCCATCATCGGCGACAAGCACAAGTTTGCCTTTGTCATCATCTCCCCCAACTTCCCGATGCTGGAAGACTGGGCCCGCAGCAACCAGGTCGCCTTTTCCTCGCGCGCGGAACTAGTGGCCGACCCAACAGTCCAGGCGCTCTACGAGGGAATTGTGGAAGAAGTGAACCAGAATCTCGCAAGATTCGAAAAGCTGAAGCGCGTGCTGCTGGTCTCCGAAGAATTCACCGCCGAAAACGGCGCCCTCACGCCCACGCTAAAGCTGCGCCGGCGCATAATCGAAGAACGCTATCGCCGCGAAATCGACGAACTCTACGCCCGGGCAGAATCGACGGCTACAACATAAGCGTTGTCATTCCGAAGCGGCGCAGCCGCCGAGGAATCTGGGTCCTTTCCGCCAGCACACTCCCGCCGAACCGCCGATGTCCCTTCCAGTCGGTTTTCATTACAATAATCCTCATGACCGATCCCCTAATCATCGCCGGACGCTCCTTCCGCTCCCGCCTGATCGTCGGCACAGGAAAATACAAGTCCTTCCAGGAAACCGCCCGCGCCCTCGAGGCCAGTGGAGCCGAGATGGTGACAGTAGCCGTCCGCCGCGTCAACCTCGACCGCAGCAAAGAGTCCCTGCTTGATTACATTGATTCGAAGAAATATTTCCTCCTGCCCAACACCGCCGGCTGCTACAACGCAGACGAGGCCATCCGCGCGGCGCGTCTCGGCCGCGAAGTCGGCCTTTCAGACTGGGTAAAACTAGAAGTAATCGGCGACCAGGCCACACTCTACCCAGACGTGCAAGCCACGCTCGAAGCCACCAGGGTTCTGGTAAGCGAAGGCTTCACCGTTCTGCCTTACACCTCTGACGACATTGTCTATGCCAAACGTCTGGTCGAAGCCGGAGCGGCCGCGGTGATGCCGCTCGGCGCGCCAATTGGCAGCGGCATGGGCATTCAAAATCAGGCTCACATCCGCATCCTGCGCGAAATGATCACCGGCGTCCCGCTGATTGTGGACGCGGGCGTAGGCACTGCATCCGATGCCGCCATCGCCATGGAACTCGGTGCCGACGCCGTCCTCATGAACACCGGCATCGCCAACGCGCAAGATCCCGTGCTCATGGCCGAAGCCATGCACCACGCAGTGCTGGCCGGCCGCCAGGCTTACCTCTCAGGCCGCATGCCCAGGAAGTTGTACGCCACAGCCAGTTCGCCCCTCGAAGGCGTAGTCCGGTAGCGTCGGCAGTCTGCCCTAAGAGCGGTCGAGGGGTCCGGCCCGCTGGCATCGAATCCGAAAATGACTGCAAAAACAAAAGGGCGGCCGCAGCCGCCCAACTCTTCTTCCAAATCCCTCTCAGAGCATCTTCACATTTTGCACATGAATGGAATCCGCAGTCTCGCTACCGGTCACGGCGACGTGGTGTCCGACATGGTCCTTAAGCGCATCCGGGTTGTCCACTTTCAGAACCTTCTGGTCCTTGTCAGTCACGATTACCATATCCGCGCCGGCGGCCAGGCATTTCTTGGTGCACGCCTCAGCCCCAGCGTTGGCGCCCTTTGCGCCGCATTTGCTATCACTCACCCACCCATTCACGGTCGCGCTCTTACCCATGTCATCAAACGCCAAAGCCGTCAGGGCAAACACGAAACACATCGCAAGACAAAGCAACAGAACTTTTCTCATGGCCGGTTTTCTCCTTATTTAATTTCCGCTCGCGGCTTAAAACCGCAGGCTGTGCAGGGAACTCTAATCGCACGTCCGGCAGCAACTCGACGCCCCGGCAACGATTAACGTGCCGAACTATATCACAGAGGAACCGCTCGATTGTCATGCAGTTGTCATCGACGTGAGCGATCCCCGGAATCGCTGGCCGCCGGGGACACCCTCACTTCTTCGCCGAGTGGCGGGCGGGCGGCATCTGACTTGCCGGAGCCGGCGGGACGTATACATACTCCCCTGGACGCGCATAGTGCAACTGCTCGCGCGCTTCTTTCTCGATCGCTTTCTCGTCCGTCTTCATTCCTTGAATCTTCTGCGCGTAGAGTTCGTTTTCGTGTTGTTCCTGCGCGATCCGCTTTTGCAGCGACTCATATTCCATCCGTTTCTGCTTGTACACAATCATGCCATTCGCGCCAAACATAACATGCACAAACAGCAATCCGGCAAGCGCCGCAACAGCGATAGTCGCGATGCGTCGCCGCAAGAGACTCAGCCGCGTCACCAGCGGTCGCGCACTCAACATCCAGGAGGCCGCCAGCGCCTCGGCCTGTGGCGCCCTTTCGGCCACGGCGCGCAGTCCATCCTGCGGACTGGGAAATCGCCGAATTCTTGAAGGATCCTTCACTCGAAAATCCATTGCTTGGCCGCCGCGCTCAACTTCTCCAGACCTTGCTCGCTTCGCGCTTCCGAATACACTCGCACCACCGGCTCAGTCCCCGAGAGCCGGTAGCAAACCCACGAGCCATCCTCGAAAACCAGCTTCAACCCGTCGGTGCGAACTGCCTCGCTGATCGCCCGTCCACAGAACTCCCTTGGATCAGACCTTAGCTTCTCAGTGAACTTCTCCTTCACCTCAGGCGTCAAGCGGAAGTTCTCCCGTCGCGGGTAGTAGGAACCAACTTGGTTACACAGCGCCTTCAATTGCTCTCCCAGCGACTTCCCTCGCTTCGCCACCATCTCGCAGCACAAAAGCCCCGCCAGGACCCCATCTTTCTCCGGCACGTGATGACGGATCGAAAGCCCCGCGCTCTCTTCCCCGCCAATCGCGATCTTATCCTGCATGATCAGTTCGCCAATGTACTTGAATCCCACCGGGGTTTCGTAAAGCTCCACTCCCCGAGCCTTCGCAACAGCATTAATCAGGTTCGTGGTCGCCACCGACTTCGCCACTCCGTTCTTCCATCCCCGGCTCTCCACCAGGTAGTCAAACAGCAAAGCAATCACGTAGTTTGGCTGCAGAAAGGTTGCGTCGGCGTCGACAATTCCGAAGCGATCCGCATCGCCGTCAGTCGCAATGCCAATCTGCGATCCCGTCGCCCGCATCTTTTCTCTCAACCCCTCCAGCAGGTGATCATCCGGCTCCGGCGCGTGGCCGCCAAACAGCACATCTCGATGGTCATGGACGGTGGCAACCTTCACCCCTGCATCACGCAACAATCCGTCCGAATATCCCCGCGCCGCGCCCCACATAGGATCAAAACAAACCCGCAGGTTCGCCTTGCGGATCGCCTCCAGATCCACAATCTCCCCAAGCCGCTTCAAGTACGCTGGCTTCACATCGAGCGACTCCTGGGCTGCAGTTCCGTTGCCCTTGGCTACCGCTCCTGAAGCCGAAGCGCCGCGATCTCCCGCCTCAATCTCGGCCTCAATCTTCTTCGTAACTTCCGGCAGAGCCGGGCACCCATCCGGCGTCGAGAACTTGATCCCGTTGTACTCCGGAGGATTGTGCGAGGCCGTAAAGTTGATTACCCCATCCGCCCTGGTTTGGACCACCGCATAGGCAAACGCCGGAGTGGGCGCAGGCTCCGCAACTACAACCGGCGTAATCCCGTACGACGCCAGAATCTCTGCGGCCATCGAACAAAACGTCTCACCCAGGAATCGCGGATCGCGCCCCACGATCACCCGCGCTCCTTCTTTCTTCTGTGAGACCACATATCGCGCAATTCCATCCACGCCCCGCCGAACATTAGCGAACGTAAACTCCTCCGCCATCACCGCCCGCCAACCCGATGTGCCAAACTTGATCTGCGTCGTCATAAAAACGCTCCGGATTCTATAGCGCCCGCCTCTTGCTGGCCGTCCTGAGAGCCTGCCCCGAGCTTGCCAAAGGGGCTTCCTGCCCTCCGCGCCGGCGCCCATCAGACCCCTTCCGGGATTTCTCTGATCGCACTAACAACACAACCTGCTACATTTTCTTCGTGGCCGGCGACACCGCCGCCTGATTCTATATGACCGACAAACGAATCGTCCTCACCGCCACCGCTTCCGAAGAGGAAGCCCGCAAAATTGCGCGTCATCTGGTCGAGCACCAGCTTGCCGCCTCCGTCAATATCGTCTCTCAGGTCGAATCCATCTACCGTTGGCAAAACAAGATTGAAGAAGCTCGCGAATGGCTCTTGATCGTCAAGACGACTGCCGCAGCCTTCGTCCAGGTGCGCGAGGCAATTGCAGAACTCCACTCCTACGAACTTCCCGAGTGCATCTCCCTGACGATTGAAGATGGATCACCCTCCTATCTGCAATGGATCGCCGAATCAGTCTCCACCGGAGAATTCGGCGAATGACTCCGCCGCTTCATCGAAAGCTACTGGCTCAATTGCAATTGCGAAGTTAGCTGATTGATAGCAGAGACGTCGAAGAAACCAGATAGGTCTGCGTGCCCGGCCAGAGTATCGCGCTGCTTGCCTTCCACCAGAATCTTGACCCTCAGAATCCCGGGGAGGTTGGCCGAAAGCGTCTGGATCATCGATGCCACCGTGAGTTCTTCCGACAGGACGCCAGAACGGTGACCATCGGCGAAAGCCGCGTTGATGTCGATGACCGCGAGTCCTGGATCCACCAGGTACACACTGCGGACGTCGGCACCCTCCGGCAAAGGGTGCGGCGAGGCTTTGTCCAGATAGAGGGCAAGCAGCGAACGCAGCAATTCTTCAGCGCGTTGTTGCCGAACCGAGGGCAGCGGAATGCGCGCCGGCTGTGCGAGCAGCACCCCAGTATCGTCATATGCGACAAAGAGCGTTACTTGCTCAGTGGCTCCAGCCACGGGAGGCACTACGGGACGCATGTCGA
>Ga0210396_10007704_pt1 | contig 10239 bp, 10 predicted proteins | sample IncBWH17OmetaG_FD_155466 | JGI IMG/M metagenome (GOLD analysis project Ga0210396, IMG submission 155466) | Forest soil microbial communities from Barre Woods Harvard Forest LTER site, Petersham, Massachusetts, United States - Inc-BW-H-17-O ... | reverse complement strand
CTCAAGCGTGAGCCGCGCGCGCGTGAGCGGCGTTCGCACGTCGTGAGCGATATCGTTGCCGACACCGGCAAGCGCATGGATCATCGTTTCCATCTTGTCGAGCATGCCGTTGACGATGATCGCGAGCTTCGAAAACGGCTCGTCGATGGAGCGATACGGAAGCCGCTCGCGCAGATCGCCGGCGACGATGCGCTGAACCCGCTGGTTGACCTCTTCGACGCGCCTCTGCGCGCGCACGCTCAGCCACGCGCCGGCAAGCAGGCAAAGACAAAAACCCGGCAACAAGCCCAGCGTGACCGCGAGGCCGACGACATGGGAAATTTTATTTGCTTCGTCGACTTCTCGTCCGACCACCAGCACCTCGCCATTCGGCGCACGCCTCGCGATGGCGCGAATGACACGATCCTCCTCCTTGCCGCCCGAAACCATCTTGACCACCGGGACGCTCTGAACCGTGTCGTTCAGCTTGAGCTCGGGCGGAATCCGCTCCAGATTGCCGCCAATCCTGTGGCCGTCCGGACTGAACAGTCCGGCATATTGGAGGCTGCGAGGATCCTCCTTCAGATGTTGATTGACCGCATTCAATCGACGGTCTTCTTCGGGCACCGCCGCGATGATGTTCATGTTGCCGACGATCATGCTGTCGGATCGCGCGATAAGGTATTTATCGGTCTTCCAATAGATGAAGCCGAACAGCAAGGTGACAAAAACGGCCAACACAGCGGCAACCGTGAGGGCCCAATGGAAGGTTGTCGAGTAGATGAATTGCGGTGAACGCATCCGCCTCACTTTATGACCCGGCCTTTATAGCCCGGTGCGAAGAATGAACCCTGTCCCGCGGACGCTGTGGATCATAGGGATATCCCCGGGCCCGTCTACCTTATGCCGCAGGCGGCCCATATGCACGTCAACAAGATTGGTTGCCGGCACAAATTTGTAATTCCAGACTTCCTCAAGCAGCATGGCCCGGGTCAGTAGCTGATCGCTGCGCTGCATCATATATTCGAGGAGGCGAAACTCCCGCGGCAAGAGGTCGATCTCGCGGTTCCCGCGTTTTACGGTGCGCTCGATCAGATCGAGTTCCAGCGGTCCGGCCCGCAGCATCCTGTCGCGCGATTCCGCCGGACGGCGCAGCAGCGCCTCTATTCGCGCAATGAGTTCCACGAACGCGAATGGCTTTGTGAGATAGTCGTCGCCGCCCATCCGCAATCCGCGAACGCGATCGTCCACGGCGCCCAGCGCGCTTAGCACCAGCACCGGAGTGCGCACCTGGTCTTTCCGGAGGGCTTCGATAACCGTAAGGCCATCCATTCCCGGCAACAATCGATCAACGATCATGGCGTCGGGCCGCAATGCGCGCGCCTTGTCGAGGCCTTCTATTCCGTTGGACGCCCATTCAACGGTGAAGCCGCAATCGGCTAGTTCGGCTGTAATCTCTTCGGCTGTTTCCCTGTCATCCTCGATCAGAAGCAGTTTTGCCATCGGCGGACCCTCAACTACCGCGAATTTATTCGCGATGCCCGGATCCCCAACTGCCGAAGCCGTACGTTTGCCCGAGACTAATACCACTATGTCAACGCCCTGCTGTGCCGCGGGTTTCGCGTTATTTGGCGGGACGCCACCTCTCATTGGGTTGCGAGAAGTTTACGCCATCAGCCCTGCGGCTGTCTGACAGGCGTCCAGGGCAAGCGCTGATTGGCTTGCCGCTAAAACATAAGCACGATGGATCGGCCCCGCCATTAAATTGCGTGTTAGCATCTCGATCGTTGCCTGAAATCGATGCTTTTGAGCCGGCAAAGAGCCGGGTAGGCGGCTCTTCGCTGACTCGCCCGGATCGCGGGTTCACCATCCCGTTACCGCGTCGAGCCCGTCTGCTCCACGGTCTGCGAGGGGGGAAGCCGCGCCTTGGCCATGGCGATCAGGCAGGCGTCCTGCGAAGTGGAAATGGTTCCGTCGCTGCATTCGAATCTGGCAGGCGCGGCATCGGCGGCCGGCGGCGGCGGGTTAGCCGGCACCGCGGCTGGCTGGGGCGCCTGCGCCACCGACTTCTGAAAGTCGGCACAACCGGCGCACGAAACCATGATCAATAAAGCAATGGCTGACCGCACGTGCGTAGCCTCCGGCGACATCTCCAGCGGCGAACAGGGTGATTTTGTCTCAGCCAACCCGCCAGCCCGGGTTATTGCAAGCATACAACGGTCGCGCATGATTCGGACACACGCCGGTCGCCACTGTGAAGACCTGACCGTTCGCGTTTACGGCGTTATATTCGATCCGCGGGAATCACGACCGCGCCGGGGGAGAAGCGACATGGTAAACAAGTCAGCGTTGGCTGTTGTGTCTGTGTTGTCGGTGTTGCTCTCAAGCCTGACCACGGCACATGCGGCGGATCCCGGATTTTGCAGACAATATGCAAAAGCTGCGCTCAATCAGGTTCGCGGTGGGTTGACCAATCCCGCCTGCGCGGGCGGCCTGCAGGGCGCCCGCTGGTCGACAGATTTCGCAGTTCACTACGAGTGGTGTCTTGGCGCTTCTTTCGGTGCCGCGGGCACCGAAAGAGATGCGCGCACGCAATATCTGAAAGGCTGCGCCGGCCGGTGATCCCCGCGCGTAACGCCAGTCGGTTTGTTTGATAGACGCGCAAGAAAACAGGCGACCGGGAGGCCGCCTTTTTCGTGTCGTGAGAGAAGGAGTTTGCAGGCGATGTTTTGATGGTGCCTGCCGCATCAGCTGAAGGCGGACTTGCGGGTAACGGGCGCGACAGCGCGCGCGACATGAGACAAGTCCAGAGACAAGTCTAGAAACTCGTACCGAAAGGGTGCGCGGGATGGGCTGACAAGTATAGTCGGCACGGCCGTCCCAGTTGCCCCGCCTTCGCCAGGCGGACCACGTCAGGTAATCATACTTTTCGCTGAATGGATTTCCCGGATCCCTGCGATCGCAAGCGATGGCTTGGGCGTGATGAGCCGTCACTGCGTTGCTCTCATGTGCTTCGCTGTTGCGGGTCCTGCCAGTGCGATAGAGAGCCAGGCGATGCCAAGAGGTATGAGTTTCGTCATGTCCGTTTATTTTGGCAACGCGCGGCATCTTGTCGGAGGGTGCGCGCAAGCGTTTCGGGTTTCGTTCGTTTTTCCTCTGCACGGCTTCAAACAGATGTGACCGTCGTGCCCGACACAACCCGCCGGCTTAGGTTTCAAACCGATGAGGACAGGTGGTTCGACCGGCGCAGCAAGCGCCCCGGCGTTAACATTCTGATACCGCAATCGCTGGTAGTTGACGAAGCGTGAATGCTTGGGCGTTAGGCTTACCGGCAGTTAGGCCGGCGGCTTTAACCCTTGGATTGTTGCGTTCGATTAGGGTTATGCCCGTCATTGGGACCCAAGATAATGCGCGCGGCATTTGTACTGGCATTTTTAATCGCAACCACGGCGACGGCTGTGGCTCAAACCGGTCCCGTCATTGTCATTCCCGGCCGGCCCGGCGTGCCGGTCATGATTAATGGCGTTGACGCGTCCTATGCCGTTGTTGAAGGCGACTGGGGTCTCGGCAAGGGTCAGCGTGTACAGCCTACAGTCTATGGCGGTCCCGTCATTGCCATTCCCGGCCGGCCCGGCGTGCTTGTCATGAGTAGCGGCGTTGACGCCTCTTATGCCGGCGTCGAAGGCTATCGGGGTCTCGCCAAGGGCCGGCGTCTACAGCCTACGGTCTACGGCGGCGGCCCGGCGGATTACGAGCCGCATGTCGGTCACTACTATCCGAGTTCGGGGAACTTGCCCGGATACGGCCGCCTGGAAATCGAGCCGCCGTCGAATGGAAGGCCGCAGCAGGCGGAGAGCTACCATCGATCATGGTCTGCACAATCCGCCCCGCAGCCGGCGCAACCAGCCGTTCCGTTTGATCCGCCACCGGTGATCGCCGCGCCGCAAAACCATGAGGCCGGCCCGCAGAACCTCGACCACCCGCCGCAGAATTTTCAATATCGAAAACCCCGCAAGCGTCCGCAGTAGACCAGCCAACAAAAAACTTACCCACAGGAGAGAGTAATGCGTCAGACGATTTCAGGATTGGTAGCGGCGTTAGCCGTGGTAGCCGCGAGCGCTGTGCCCGCGATGGCATGCGGTGGCCTGGGCGGCTGCTTGCCGTGTGGGCAGGCCTATATCAGCCCATGCGCGCAGCCACAGGTCTACGTTCAGCCGCAGGTCTACGTGGCTCCGGTTCAGCCGATTTATTCCGGCTGCTATAGCTGCGGCTGGGCTCATGAGCGGCTGGCCGATCCGATCGAACAGTATCATGTCACTACGGCGCCGCAGCAGTATTACTACGCCGATCAGGGCCCGACCTACAGCGGTCCCGGCAACTTCGCGCCTTATCCGGTCTACCGGGAAAGTGGCGTGTCGGAGCCCCCTTATTATGGCTATCGCACCCATCATCACTATCGCCCCTGGCACGCGCGTATCGGTTATCGCTATGGCTACCACGCCATGCACCACACCTACGGCTACCGCGAGCACGTGCTGCGCCGCTACTACTGATCGCTGCATTAGCCGAAGAGATGAAACCAGGAGATCGGCGCCCGTTCGCACCCAGAGCGTCGGTTCTGATTGAATCAGAACCGACGCTCTGGTCTTTTGTTTTGACGCGTTTTCTTGAGGCGAACCGGTAGCCACCCCGGATCAAGTCCGGGGCAGGCTTTCGCTCGAAAACGCTCTGGTGAGCGGGCGTCATCTTTTTGGAGGACCTTCAACCCATCAGGCCAAGCCTGCTGGCCCCGATATAGAGGGCCAGCACCGCGGCGTTCGACACGTTCAGGCTTTTGATTTCGCCAGGCATGTCGAGCCGCGCCACCACGCTGCAGGTCTCGCGCGTCAATTGCCGCAGGCCCTTGCCCTCGGCGCCGAGCACCAGCGCCAGCGGTTGCCGCAAGGCGACGGCGCCGAGATTTTCGCTGCCCGCGCTGTCGAGCCCGACCGTCATGAAGCCCTGGTCGTTCATCTCGGTGAGCGCGCGCGCCAGATTTTGCACGGTGACCAGCGGCACCAGCTCCAGCGCGCCGGAGGCGGATTTCGCCAGGACGCCGGTCGCCTCGGGGCTGTGACGCGCGGTGGTGACGATGGCCTTGACGGCAAAGGCCGCCGCCGAGCGCATGATCGCGCCGACATTATGCGGGTCGGTGATCTGGTCGAGCACCAGCACGATGCCTTGCTGCGCCAGCGTATCGATGTCCGGCGAGGGCAGGGGATCGGCTTCCGCCAATAGGCCCTGATGCACGGCGTCGGGCCCGAGGCGCTGGTCGATCAGGTTCGGCCGCACGATTTCCGGCGTCACGGGTAGTTTGATGTTGTCATCGGCCAGACGCCGCGCGGCGTTTTCGGTGAGCCACAGCTTGCGGATCTGGCGCTGTGGATTGGCCAGCGCCGCCGCGACCGTGTGCCAGCCATACAGAATGACCGGACCGTCGGGGCTCGCGTCACGGCCGTGCCGAGCCGGCCGGCGGCCGGATTCGCCGATGCGGTCGGCGCCTTTGCCGCCGCTGCGCCGGAACCCGGGCTTTCGATCGCGATCGCTCATGGGAGGCTTGTGTCATGGGTTCCGGATAATGGCAATTTGACGCCCCAAGGACTCGAATTGACCGCGTATTAGGGCACTCCTGTTGGTTGACTTTGCCACCCCCCTTCCGCCATAAACGCGCCGACCGGGAGCACGCCATCGGCCCCCGGTATTAACGTCATCGGTAGCCCTGTTGCCGCCATTTCGGCGGTGGGTTGCGATGGGGTTTAAGCGGGGGAGTGTCCCGAGTGGCAAAGGGAGCTGACTGTAAATCAGCCGTCTTATGACTTCGAAGGTTCGAGTCCTTCTTCCCCCACCAAACCCTCATGGACCGGTGGCTTCTTGAATTTCATATCGTTTTTATCGGGGCTTTTTGCCACTTGGAAACCCTTGATTTTGCTGCATTTCTAAATCGGTTGTGAAATCAGAATTTTAGCCAAAACCGGGGTACATCGGGGGCACCTTTCCTGAAACTTTTGGGTGCTCGGCTTGAGTTTTGTTCTCGCTGTATTCTACCCGCTCTGACTGGCCATGCGGGCATGCTGCTTTTCGGTCACGCCGGTGACATATCCGCCAAGGCGGGTATCGTATTTTAGCGAGTGCCATGGCAGCGGATAGGGATCGTTTCCCAACCCAAGGAATCCGCCGAAAGCCGGTACGGCGTACGATACCCTGCCGCTGGACTTATCGATCATCACCCTGACCCTAGAAAATGACGCCACAAAACACGGTCGGCGATAGCTCTCATTTCGCTTTCCCGTATTTCAGTGTGCCCATGGCGCAAGGCGCAGTCCGGACATGGAGTTCCTCTATTGCCCAGGAACCAAGCGGGCGGGCCGCGCGTTCTAAGGCGGCACTGGACGACGTCATGATGCACCGTCGCAAATTTCTGGCTTCTGCCGCGTTTTGGTTTGTCGGAACGACGTCGTTGACGCGGGCATCGGTTGTTCGAGATCATATGCCGTGGGCCCCCTTTCCAGCGTCGGCGCCTCAATTCGAGCGGCCCGGTCCCTGGCAATTCTTCACCATGGATGAAGCACGTGCGATTGAAGCCATCGTCGACCGGATTATTCCGCCCGATCCCGAAACGCCCGGCGGAAAAGATGCGGGTTGTGCCGTTTTCATCGATCGGCAATTGAAAGGTCCTTACGGCTCCGCCGCCGGCCTCTATAACCTTGGTCCCTTTACCAAGGGGACTAAGGAGCAGGGACCGCAGTCCCCGCTCACGCCAGCCCAGCTTTATCGCAAGGGCCTCGCTGGCCTCGACAAATATTGCAAGGCGAGCCAGGGCGGCAAGGCATTCGCCCAGCTTTCGGCAGACCAGCAGGACGACGTGCTCAAGAAGATCGAGGCCGGCGATGTCAAATTCGACGAAGCCGATGCGCGCGGCTTCTTCGACACACTGCTGAAAGACGTACCCGAAGGCTTTTTTTCTGATCCGATCCATGGCGGCAACAAGAACATGGTCGGCTGGTCGATGATCGGATTTCCTGGAATCCGATACGACTACCGTGACTGGGTCCGCCGCCACAATGAACGCTACCCTTATCCCCCCGTCAGTATCGCTGGGCGAGCCGACTGGACTCCTCATAAATCCTGAGCTTCACATGGCGCGTAAACTGCCGGCAAAGGACGTCGTCATCATCGGTCTCGGCTGGACCGGTTCGATCATGGCGTATGAATTGGCCGACGCCGGACTCGACGTCGTGGCGATCGAGCGCGGTCCGTGGCGCAACACCGCGACAGACTATCCGCCTGGATATGCAGCCGACGAGCTGCGGTACCGGGTCCGTCACGAGCTGTTTCTTCGGCCCGAGCAGACGACATTCACCTTCCGCAACAAGATGAGCCAGGCCGCGCTTCCGATCCGCTCCTGGGGCGCGTTTATGCCACCGAATGGCGTCGGGGGAGGCGGGGTGCATTGGAACGCCGAGACCTGGCGTTTCCTTCCGTCAGACTTCGTGCTGCGAACGCACCTGACCGAGCGATATGGCGCCGGCTTTCTCCCCGACGGCATCACTATCCAGGACTGGGGCGTAACCTACGACGAGATCGAGCCGCATTACGATCGCTTCGAGTATCTCTGCGGCACGTCAGGTCAGGCCGGTAACGTCAAAGGAAAGATCATCGAAGGCGGTAATCCCTTTGAGGGGCCGCGCTCTCGGCATTATCCCAATCCACCGCAAGATCAGCCCTTCGGTGCGACGCTGTTCGGCAAGGCCGCCCGCGAGCTCGGCTACAAACCGTTTCCCCAGCCGTCGGGCAACATGTCCCGCGCTTACCAAAATCCGCTCGGCGTTCGCCTCGGTCCCTGCACCTATTGCGGATTCTGTGAATGGTTCGGGTGTGGTAACTACTCCAAGGCGACACCACAAACCACGATCCTGCCGGCACTCTTGCGCAAATCGAATTTCTCGGCGCGAGACAACAGTGAGGTGACGCGCATCAATGTCGACGCTTCAGGCAAGCGCGCCACCGGCGTCACCTTCGTCGATACTGACGGCAATGAATGGGAGCAGCCCGCGGATCTGGTGATCCTATCGGCCTTTACGATCTTCAATGTGCAGCTCCTGCTGCTCTCCCAGATTGGCAAACCTTACGATCCCGCCAGCAATACGGGCGTTATCGGTCGCAATTTCACGCATCAGACGATTTCCGACGTCACGAGTTTTTTCGATCCGGCCAAGTTCGTCTTCAATCCGTTCATCGCTTCCGGTTCGATCGGCATGTGCATCGACGAATTCAACGGCGACAATTTCGATCACGGCCCGCATGGCTTCGTCGGCGGTGGATATATGGGGCAGGTGCAGACCAACGGCCGCCCCATCGAAACCGCGCCGGTGCCCCCTGGCACGCCGCGATGGGGCGCGCAGTGGAAGAAGGCGGTGAAGGAAAATTATCAGAGCGCGTTGAAGCCCGGGACCGGCGTTCACGGCAGCATGTACAGTTACCGAGATGTCTATATCGATCTCGATCCGACCTACAAGGACCGCTTCGGTCGTCCGCTGGCGCGGATCACGATGGATTTTCATGACAACGAAATCAAGCAGAACGCATTCCTGACTGACAAATTCGCCGAGATTTTCCAGGCGATGGGAGCCAGGCAAGTGGTCAAGGAATATCGCAAGGGCCCCTACGACATCACGAAGTACCAGACGACGCATCTGTGCGGCGGCGCGATCATGGGGAGCGATCCAAATACCAGCGCACTCAATCGCTATTTGCAGAGTTGGGATGTGCCAAATCTGTTTGTGACCGGCGCGAGCGCGTTTCCGCAGAATGCCGGCTACAACCCGACCGCCACTGTCGCGGCGTTAGCCTATTGGGCGGCCGATGCCATCCGCAGCAGGTATCTCAAGAATCCCGGGCATTTGATCGATGCGTAGTGGGCCAACCATCGCCGTCGCCCTGATCGTGCTTGGCGCAAGCGTTGGCTCGAGTGGAAGCGCGGACCTGCAGGATTTTGCTTCGATCGAGCGCGGCAGATATCTGGCGCACGTCGCCGATTGCGGAAGCTGCCATACCATCCCCGGCAGTGATCACCCGTTCAGTGGCGGCAGACCGATCGAGACGCCGTTTGGCACGCTGCTCTCTCCCAACATCACGCCTGACCGCGATACCGGAATTGGCGCCTGGACTGCTGACGAGTTTGACGCCGCTGTCCGGCATGGCAGGCGCCGCGACGGCGCGCGATTATATCCCGCGATGCCATTTCCCTACTACACACGGATGTCACGTGAAGATGTCGCCGCGATCCGCGCCTATTTGAATACGGTCAAGGCCGTGCCTAACGAGGTCCGGGTCAACAGGCTCCCGTTTCCGCTGAACATTCGAATGGCAATGACCGTCTGGGATCGGCTGTATTTCACGCCGGGCGAATTTCTTGAGGATCCGTCTAAATCGCGAGAATGGAACCGCGGCGCCTACCTGGTGCAGGGTCCCGGGCATTGCGGGGCCTGCCATACCCCGAAGACTTTCCTGGGTGGAGACGAGCAGTCCGACGCGCTTCGCGGCTATGCGCTGCAAGGATGGGTGGCGCCGGATATCACCAGCGGGCCCGGTGCACTCGGCAATTGGTCGGTGGACGACATCGCCGAATATCTCAAGACCGGACACAATCGAAATGCCGCGGCCGCGGGGTTGATGGGCGAGGTCGTCGACCTCTCCACCTCCCGGATGACCGACGAAGATGTCAAGGCGATCGCGGTTTATCTGAAGGGCGTATCAGGAACTGTGCCAGGGAGCGGCGCGGCCGGTGACAAGAATGTGCTGGCCGCGGGAGCAGCGATCTACCAGGACCTATGCTCATCCTGCCACCAGGGCGACGGCAAAGGTGTTCCGAACATGTTTCCAAATCTTTCGGAGACGGCGACCGTATCTGCGAAGGATCCCGCGACGGTTCTGCGCGTGATCCTGCAGGGCGCGCAAAGCGTTTCGACGGATCGCGAGCCGACGGGCCCGGCCATGCCGGCATTTGGCTGGCAATTGGACGACGCCCAGATCGCGGCAGTTGCCAGCTATGTCCGCGATCATTTCGGTAAAAATGCTCCCTCCGTCAGCGAGGGCCAGGTGCAGAAAATGCGTTCGGCGCTTGCGGAGAGGACCGACTGACCGGCGGCCGTTTCACGTTCGAGTGCGGAAATCCATCGATCCCGGCCAGAGCAATATCCCGAGCCAGAACTCCCGCCGCCG
>Ga0210396_10007703_pt1 | contig 10241 bp, 6 predicted proteins | sample IncBWH17OmetaG_FD_155466 | JGI IMG/M metagenome (GOLD analysis project Ga0210396, IMG submission 155466) | Forest soil microbial communities from Barre Woods Harvard Forest LTER site, Petersham, Massachusetts, United States - Inc-BW-H-17-O ... | reverse complement strand
TCCCGATCCAAATTCCCGGGCGGCACGGGCACACCGTTGACCGATGTGGGCGCAGTATCGGTTTTGCAAAGCTGCTTGGCCGTGCGCATCCGATCGTCGTCTTCGGAGAAATGCTCCCAAACGAGATGCATTTGCAGGTCGGGAATGGGTTTGAACCCCAGCGAGACGCGGCTCGACCACAGATCGCGGCCATCAATCGATTGATCGGTAATCTCGTTGAAGCTGTAGCCGTTGCGTTTTGTCCATTCGCCCGCGATGCGTAGATCGGCACGGTCATCGACGATCGGAATATTGATCATGCCTTCAAGACGGCGGTTCTGGTAATTGCCGATATCGGCGGAGACCATCGCTTCGAACTGGTCGCTGGGCCTGGCCGTGATAAGGTTGACCACGCCGGCCGTGGCGTTACGGCCATAAAGCGTGCCTTGCGGTCCGCGCAGCACTTCAGCCTGGCTGAGATCGAAAAATTCCTGCTCGAAGAAGTGATTGCGAATGAACGGGATATCGTTCAACGCAACGGCAACCGCCGGGTCGGTCGTAACGGACACGGCTTGCGTGCCGATACCGCGAATCTGGATATTATAGCCCGTGAAATTTGTCTTGGAGAACGTCAGGTTGGGGACCTGTTTCACGAGATCGGGGCCACCAGCGGTCTGTGTTGCGGTCAATTGCTCCTGGCTCAGTGCGGTGATCGAAATCGGAATGTTCTGAACGTCGCCGCCGATTTTCGACGACGTAACCGTCACGGTTTCAAGGCCGGCGCCAGGCGCTGCAGGCGCCAATGCTGCCGCTTCACGGATTTGCAATTGTCCGGTTTCGGCGCGGTCGTCGCGCACAATCGCAATCGCGCCCGAGGCATGGCGATGCATGACGAATCCCGTACCCGACAATATGCGGACAAGCGCATCGTCTGCCGACAGATTTCCTGTGGCACCTTTCGTATGCACGCCTTTGATCGCCTCGTCAGAAACCATCAACTGAATGCCTGCCTGTTTGGCGTAAGAGCCAAGCGCGGCGCTCAAATCGCCGCCGGGGACGTTGAAATTCTCTGCTGACGCGGCTCCGGCCCAAAGCAGGCAACAAATGGCCCCGGCAAGAGACAATAGCGATATTAGTTTCATCATATCCCCCTGTTGAACCGCCGTTTCCTGCGGCAGAGCGCTCGCCGTCAGCGCGAGATGACCGTATCTTCGCCCCGGTGATCGATGCGCAAACCGAGAACTTCCTTGGCGACATCGGTGAACGCATCGATATTGCCGGTGCGGAACGTGCCGTCGATCGTCATACGCGCGACGGCAGGATCGGCTACAATGAGCTTGCGCGCGTTGTAGCGGTTGAACTCCGCTGCCGCGGACGCCAATGTCATATGCGAAAACACGAGCACGCCCTGGCGCCAACCTATTTCGCCTGCAAGCTTTTCAGGTGTCGCCTTGACGATCGAGATCGAATTCGCGGTGGTCGTCGCGATATCGCCGCGCACAAGCAAGGCTCCATGCGCGGCGTTATCGGCCGTATCGAAACGCACGCGCCCTTCCATCACCGCGACTTCGAGATGCTCGCTACTGCGCCGAACCAGGAATTTCGTCCCGAGATCGGTCACGCGGCGCTTGCCTGCGATCACGACGAAAGGGTGCGCCTTGTCATGCACGACCTGAAAGAACGCTTCGCCGCGATCGAGCCACACGGTCTTCATGCCGCCGATGCGCGCACGCAAAACCGTATCGGTATCGAGTTCGACGCGCGTTCCATCGGCCAGTACTATGGAGTGATGCCCGCCGATGCCGGTTGCGTAAGTCTGTTCTTTTGTCCCGGACAAAGACCAAATGCCGGCACCCATAACGGCAACAAGCATAAGCGCAGCCACCACGCGTGACAGGATCGGCAAAGCGCGTTTGCGGAGGCCATCGCGTGACGGTCCACGCAAAGGCGCAAGCCGATAGGTACGGCTCCAGACGGCTTCGAGCCGCAGATAGGCCACGCGATGAGCCGGCGATTGCGAAAGCCATGCATCAAGCTCGGATTGATCCTGCGCGCTCCAATCCTCGCACACGCGCCGTTCGAGCCATGCCGCAGCATTGGCGTTGATATCTCGCGCATTCGGCACGGCCAGATCACGGTGCGCTTCGCTCATGGTTTTTTTCCCGCGTCCGATGACGAACCGAGGAACAAATCGGCCAGCGCGCACATGCCATTTGTGAGATGACGCTTGACGGTCTCCTCGCTGACACCCATGCGCTGGGCGATCTCGCGCCGCGAAAGTCCATCGACTTGCTTCATCATGACCGCCTCGCGGCAACGCGGCGGCAAGCAGTCGAACGCAGCCTGCAAACGGCGCAACTCGTCGCGCGCGATGACGATACGGTCAGGTGCCGCTTCATCCGTGGCGACATCCATGTTCTCAAGATCGGCCACGGCCTCGATGGGAATGATGCGCTCCTGTCTAACGCGGTCGATCAGGAGATTGCGCGCAATCGCGAAAACGAATTGCCGAGGCTGCGCGGGCACCTGTTGTTGCGCGGCCTGATAGACGCGCACATATATGTCTTGCAACATGTCCTCGACGTCGCCATTGCCATGCCAATTGTGGCGGAGGAATTGCCGCAACAGCGCCTCGAGCGGCAATATTTCCTGCACGAACCACGCATCTGTTCCGGAAATCGTCACGGCCTGCGCCCGGCCGTGCGGATCGGCATTTCCACTTCTGGTTTCCGGTGTTTCGATCATCGCGCGACAGGACTTCCGGAGGTTATCAGTGGCCTCTATTTATTCAGACGAAGCGTCCTTGTGCGATGGGTGAATGGTGCGTGGTAAATACCCGCCGGTTTAGCGGTGGCGCCGAAATTTTTGGAATGCGGCCGGGGGCTGAGCAGCATCTATCGAACGGAATAACGCCGGGTGGGTTGGCTCCGCCGCCCTTGTATCCGCGCGAATACGATCCGTAGAACAGCGACTGGTCGGTGAAATCGAGCTTTGGCGTCCAGCTCGCATTGAACCGTCCGGTCCATTCTCTCCAACTCTGGTTGAGAACACCGGCGACGGGATAGCCCGATCCTAAAACAAGTGTCCGGACCCGAATTACACCCGCAGCAAGAATGCTCCAATATTTCCCTCAAGCGTTCACAAGCAAAAAGCGGGATGCTCCAGGACAATCCCCTGTCTGGTCTCACGTCAAATTCGCGTCGTCATCGGTCCTCATCCTTCGGGACAAGGAAGATGGGAAGCTCGATCTATAACTTCAAGGGAAACGCTGCTGTTCCAAACGGAGCGTTGCGTCAATAGCGCAGCGCAACGCTCCGGGGGTTAAACCCTTGCAATATTTCACATGCACAGAGTTTCCAGTCTCACAACCCGACACCGATCGTGGCGAAAGGTCCATAGAATCCGATATTTTCTTTCTTCGCCGTATCGATGCCGCCATCCATCGCGCCAAAGAAGAAATCAGCGCGATAACCGAGTGCGACTTTCGCATTGGGGAATTTCAGCGAGATACCCGCAAACCCTCCGATATTCGGAATCGTGACAGTGCGCGACCGGCCGGGATTGGCGCTTTGTGTTGAATGCGCCGTATATGTCGGGTGAGGATATTGGCCGGGCACTAAGTTGTAGTGGGAAGCCGCTGTCTGACGATGCATCCGAACTTTTTGCCGGCCGAACAGCACGGCTGCATTTAAGCCCCAATCGACATCGAGCGCCGCATGTTCACCGCTTCGTACCAACGGCGCGGACGCATCCCATGACAGCGATGGCCCGATGGCATGCGTGTTGCGGCTCGCAGAAAGGATAGCGGTATACGCTATCGAGTGACGATTGCGAATATCGTATTTCCCAGGGAAAAGTGCGTTGGAGGAATTGTGTATATAGGGTTTGGCTTGAAGCTTGATATTCGAATTCGACGTGAATTGCGCAAATCGTATCCCGGCACTGATGATCGAGCTGCCACCCGATCCGAACATGCCAAGCCCGACATCTTTACCCGCCTGGAAATCCAGCGTGAGATTGGTGTCATGATACGCCGTCAGACCATCGCCGAGAAAGTTCCTTAGCGGAGAGGCGAATACCTGGGTTGCCGAGACGACAGATTGCTCATGATGCAGATGCTTGCCGCCATTGGCGCGGCCATAGCGCAATGCCGCCGAGAAGAGCCAGTTCGAATCTTCGGGCTCAAAGCTGATCTTGCCCTCAGTTGCGAGGCCATAAGCCGGCGGCTGCTGTGCATCGACCATCGGAGCGAGAATGCTCGGCTTGGCTTCAGCGAAGAATGACGGCGCGAATATGCTTTGCGCGCTATCAATACGTTCAAGCTGTCCCCCAGCCTCGATCCACACGGTTGGTCTGTCGGCATCATCTTCCGCAGCCTCGCTGACGCAAATCGATGCCATCAGGGCTACTGCCGACACCGTGAGAAGCAATTCCGGATGCAGTGCGACGCGATTGTTCCTGACGATTAATTCGCTCATCGGGTTCCCCTTACCAATTCTTCGTGACGCGGATGCCGATCAATTTTGGATCGGTCAGGAAGACGTTGGTCGTCAGCCCGGTATCGTCGCTGTTGAGGAACGCGCCGGTGATGGCCGTCGTGTTGAACACATTCTTGTCATAGAGCATCACCTGCCAGCCCGTCTGGCTCGTCAGGATGAGCGTGAGATTGACGGTGTCGTATCCGCGCAGCCGGTCGTAAGACAAATCGTTGAACACGCGCCACCAGGAGGAATCCTGCCAGTAGAAATCGCCTCGCAGCGTGCCTGCCCAATCCGCCGTCAGCGGAACAGAATATTGCGCGCCAAACGACACCGTATAGGGCGGCGCGTTGGGCAGTTTGTTTCCGCTTAAATCCTTGGAAAAGCCCGTGCCGTCATTCGGCGCGGTGGAAGGATCGTAACCAACGTAACCGGGCGGCAGATTCGGACACTCGCCCGGCGGATATCCTGGACAAGACGTTGGATCCTTAACGTAAGGCAATTGCGTCAACGGATCTTCGTTCAGGATATAGGCATAGGCACAATAGCTCGTAACGCTTGCACCAACGGACGGAGAGCCTCCGTCGATGTACTTCGCAATATCGGTGGGAAAAATGCAGTTTGAAGATTCAGTGACGAAAGGCTTGACGAGAACCCAACCCGGATGCCCGGCCGTGCGATCCATTAGATCGACGGCGCTTTGGCCTTGCGCAATGGCGGTGTCTTCCCAACCACCGGAGAAATTGAACCGCAGGCCGGGCAACGGCTCCCAAGTGGCTTCCAGCTCAGCGCCTTTGGCATGGGCGTCGAAATTGAGATTGATTGCGGTCCGATCGACAATCTGCGAGATTTGGTAGTTCTCATAATTGTAGTAGAACACGTCGCCGTTTAGCGTCAGCGCACCATCCAGCAGCGTATTTTTCGTGCCCAACTCGAAGGCATCGACGAATTCCGGCTTGAATATCAGCGGGTGTGTGGGCTGCACGTGAACGCCAACGCCCCCCACATACGCCTGAGATGCATAGATCGCGCCGGGGGGATTGGCGCCGCCCGCCTTATATCCATGTGCGTAGGAGCCATAGATAAGCGTCTGATCGGTGAAATCGAGCTTCGGTGTCCAGTTGGCGACGGCGCGACCGGTGAACTGGCTCCATTGCTGGTTCACGACCCCAGCGACGGGATATCCCCATCCTTCTTCCAAAAGCCAGCTGGGGATATCGGTGAAATGCTTCTGATCATCGGTCCACCGCAACCCGGCGGTGAGTTTCAAATCGTCCAATACGGTGTAATTGCCCTCGCCGAATAAGGCATAGGAATTCAACACATAGGGATTCTCGCTGCGGAAATAATTGTGCCCATTGCCGTCGAGATGCGCGATCGGATTGGGATCGACATAGGCCTGGTTCGCGAGGAGGAAAGGATCGTTGGCGTTGGGATATTGGAAGCCATATCTCAACGGAGCGCTACTGTTCGAATCATATCCCAGACTGGGGTTGTATCCACCATCGATGAGTGTGAGCACATTGCCGAAGACGTAATAATTTTCCAGCGTCTCATAGTGGAGATAGTTTCCACCGGCGCTGAAATTGAACGGTCCGGAAAAATTCGACGCGATCCGGAATTCCTGACTTAATTGCCAAGCACGTTCTTCCGACAGGTCTTCGAGCATGAGTCGGTCGGAACAACCCAATTGCGGATCGCAAAAATAACCTGCTGGGTTGCAGGTGCCGCCTGCAACGGTGCAAACAGCACCGCTAAATGAGTCTATCAGAAGCCCGCTTGGGTCTGGCAGAGTGCCATTACCTGCTTGCTGGCCATTATTGGCTAGAGAATAGGCAAAAAGACCCGGTGCAGCGCCGAAGCGGTTGAAATCCTCTGCCGAAAACAAGAAATCGTTCCCGAAGCCGGTTTGCGACGTGAACGTGAGTGCGGGCGTTATCGTATAATCGGCATTGAATTCGACGACGTCGTTCTTTGCGCGATAGGCCGGATTGATCCCGGAATCGATCACACGCAAATTGTGCGATTGGGTTTCGCTGGCATAAGGGTTGATGCTATTCGCTTGGCTTTCGAACTGTAGGCCCAGAATATAGGGCAGCGCAAAACCCAGCGGCGCTTGAAACGAATCGGACGAATAGAGTGAGGCTGGCGTACAACCTTGCGTAAAATAATTACCATCGCTGCCCCATGCCGGACCTACATTTTTCAGGACACCACCGATATTCACCGTACCAATTACGTCACCAAAAGCATTGGGTGTCGCGGTGAAACCGGGACCGTAGTCCGTTTTGCAAAGCTGCTTGGCGCTTCTGAGGCGGTCGTCGTCTTCGGAGAAATGTTCCCAGACGAGATAGGTCTGGAAATCGCTGGTCGGCTTTAGCCCGATCGTGACGCGACCCGACCAAAGATCGCGGCCGTCGATGCGGTCGCCGTCTTCTTCGTTGAGCGAATAACCCTGACGCTTGGTCCATTCACCGGCGACACGGACATCCAGCTCGTCATCGACAATCGGAATATTGACCATCGCTTCAAGGCGGCGGTTCTGATAATTGCCGATATCGACAGAGGCCATCGCTTCGAATTGATCGCTCGGTTTGGCGGAGACGAGATTGACGACGCCGGCCGTTGCGTTGCGGCCATAGAGCGTGCCCTGTGGGCCGCGCGCGACTTCGACGGACGCGACGTCGTAGAATTCCTGTTCGAAGAAATGGTTGCGAATGAAGGGAATGTCGTTGAACGCAACCGCGACGGCCGGATCGGTCGTCACCGAAATCGCCTGCGTGCCGATGCCGCGAATCTGAATCGAATAGCCGGAGAAATTCGTCTTCGTGAAGGTCATATTCGGAACCTGTTTGATCAGGTCCGGACCGCCGGCCGTCTGCGTGGCCGTTAATTGCTCCTGCGACAGCGCGGTAATCGCAATAGGGATATTTTGTACATCGCCGCCGATTTTTGAAGACGTCACAGTCACGGTTTCCAGCGACGCGCCCGATGACGTAGGCGTCGTTACCGCCGCCAGGGACGCAGGCGAGACATCATCGCTCGCATCCGCCGATTTGCCGTCGCGCACGATGGTGATCGCGCTGTTGCCATGCCGGTTCATACGGAAACCGGTTCCGGCCAGAAGCCGCGCCAGCGCGTCATCTGCCGACAAATCACCCTTTACGCCTTTTGAAGAAATGCCCCGGACAGAGTCCACCGGATACAGCAGCGAAACACCCGACTGCCGGGAATAGGAATCCAGCGCGAACCTGAGATCGCCGCCAGGGATGTTGAACTGCGTAGCGGAAGCAGCCGCGCAAAGCATCGCGAATGCGATACCGGCGAACGACGCGGAAATCGGACTTTTGAACTTTAACATGTTTCCCCCAAATAATTCCAAGCCGTTTTGCGTCGGCTTTCAACGTGAAATCACAATCGCATTGCCGCGATCTTCGACATGCAGATCGAATGTTTCGCGCGCGGCATTCGCAATCGCCTGAATGTCATCGATATGGAACGTGCCGCCGATGTTGATGCGGCCGACAGCGGCGTCCGCGATGACGAGCTTCTTTCGATTGTAGCGATTAACCTCATCGGCAATCTCCGCAAGCGATGCGCGATCGAAAACAAGCACGCCGCGCCGCCAGCCCAGTTCATTGGCGAGATTGGCCATCGACTTCCTGCCCACCGACATCGACGTGGCCGTCACACGAAGCGCATCACCGGGCACAAGCGTCAGCATGCGCGCGCGTCCGTCTTTGGCCTTGTCATCGAAGCGGACGAGTCCCTCGACCAATGAGACGTCAAGATCATCGTCATGTTTGCGGACGAAGAATTTTGTTCCAAGATCGGTCAGTTCATGCGTGCCTATCGTCACCACGAAGGGCCGCGCCGCATCATGCTTGACTTCGAAATAGGCTTCCCCGCTTTCCAGCACGACATCACGCCGGCTATCATCCTGAGCGATGCGCAAAGTTGTGCTGGTGTTGAGCTCGATCTTCGACCCGTCTGCCAACGCGACAATTCTGTGCCCGCCGATAGGCGTGGAATATGTCGCGTAATGCGGCAGCGCGCGATAAATCAAACCTGCGGCCCCAATGACCGCCAGCAACAAAATCGCCATCGCTATTTTCGAGAACGTCCGAAGGGCACGCGTGGAAAACAAATCCTTGCGAAATCGCAAAGGCCGCAAAACGGTGAGCATTTCGGTGCTTTTCCAGCTCGCATCGGCGCGCAGGAAAGCCAGGCGGTGCGCGAGCGATGCCGCAATCCATGCGTCGAATTGCGCCTTATCCGCTTCCGTCCAAATGCCGAAATCACGCCGCTCGATCCAGTCGGAAGCCTGGAGATGTATTTCCTCGAACGCCGGGGCAGATCGCATGTTGTTCTTATCGTTCACCGCCCACCTCCAGGACTACGCGGCATCCGCCGCAGGATCTCGGTCAACGCCGCAATGCCGAATTTGAGATATGTAGCGGCCGTCAATTCCGACACGCCCATGCGCTGCGCCACTTCGCGCCGCGACAGGCCTTCGATACGGCCGAGCGTTACGGCCTCGCGCCAGCGCGGCTGCAATTCTTCAAGCGCATCGCGCATGCGGCGCAACTCGTCCCGCGCCAGCACGATGTGGTCAGGCCCCGGCTCATCCGTTGCGACTTCGACAAGCTTGAAATCGGACGCCGCTTCGATGGGAATAACACTTGCCCGCCGCGTGCGATCGATAAGCAGGTGCTTTGCAATCACAAATACGAATTGCCGTGTTTTTTCGGGAATCTGTTTCAGCGCAGCTTCATAGACGCGAATATAGATTTCCTGGCGTAGGTCGGCTATCTCGTTCTGATTCCGCCAATTGTGCTGCAGAAACTGCATCAACGCGCTTTCGAGAGGCAGAACCTCCCGCGCAAACCAGATGTCTGCCTTGGACAGCGCCGAGCCCGCATCGTCGGGATGCATGGTGTCCTTCAGGCAAGGCATGTCCGGCTGCTCGCCCATCTGCCCCAAATCTCCCAAGCGCCAACAGCGATCTGCTCCGGCGCTCACTTTTTAGGACGCAGCGCGGCCGCAATTGTGGAGGGTCTTTCCCGGGAATCTATCACCGGCCGGCCATAGGCGTCAGAGGGACGCGCTGCCGGTAGGAGAGAATTGCTGCAACAATCTTGCCCGACTTATGTCTTCAGCGAAGCATTATTTGATCGTTTTCCTATCCTCCAAGCCCCACGCTGACCGTCGCGAACGGTCCATAGAAGCCGACATTCTCCGTTTTGCGCGTGTCGATCCCGCCATCCATCGCATTGAAGAACAAATCGGCGCGATAGCCCGTACTGATCTTGAAGTTCTGGATCTGGAAGGACAGCCCCGCAAAACCACCGACATTGGGCACCGTGACGGTTCGAATACGTGTATGCGCCGTGACCGTGTGCTGAATCAGAATAGCTTTCGATCCATAAGCGCGGTAAGGCGCATTCTTGCTGTGATAAAGAGATGTTGTTTGATGTTGCACGCGCGCGCGTTGACGGCCGAACAAAACGGCCGCGTTCAATCCCCAATCGAAAGAGAGTTCGCCGTCCTTCGCATCGCCCATGAACGGCGAAGACGCATTCCAGGAGATAGAAGGGCCGATACCGTGGAAATTGCGCTTTGCGGTGAGGCTCGCGGCATTATTGTGATAAGGTTCGGCGCTAAGCCATTTAAGATGCGTTATGCCGAAGCTCGGATAAGACGGATATTTGTACACGCGATGCCAATCGGGATCCGACTTCAGGGCGATGTCGGATTTCGTCTGGAACTGCGCGAAACGGACAC
>Ga0210396_10007699_pt1 | contig 10241 bp, 5 predicted proteins | sample IncBWH17OmetaG_FD_155466 | JGI IMG/M metagenome (GOLD analysis project Ga0210396, IMG submission 155466) | Forest soil microbial communities from Barre Woods Harvard Forest LTER site, Petersham, Massachusetts, United States - Inc-BW-H-17-O ... | reverse complement strand
TTCGGGGTCTCCGCCGAACACCGCAGCTCCTCCTGGAGTTGCGCAGATCTCCTCAGTATCGTGTGGGAACTTGATATCGAGCGAGCGTTTGCCCCATAGCTCTTCGAAGAGAGGTCTGTACACAGCCGTCTTGAGCCGAAATGCCACGCAAGCAGTGTCAGGGAAGCCCATTTCTTGAGTATCAACGGGGGGACCCTGTGCCTGTTCGGCGTCGGGATTTCGTAGTCTGTATCCCGTCGCGCGCGAATCCCAGAAATTCCCGCCAAAGAATAGCATTTGTTCCTGGTTGTACTGCAGCACAGGGAAGAACGGTGCATACGTGTGTCGCTGCGGCGTCCGCTTGCCGGCCCGAAAGTGAGCCGTGCCGGGATAGGCGATCATCGTCAGGTTCACGGACGGAATCGGTCCGCCCCAACCGGCATACGGCATGTGGCAAGACGTGCACGCTTCATTTCGGCCGGGCGACATGTTCTTGTCGAAAAGCATAAGCTCGCCGAGTGTTTCGATTGATTCAGTTCCGGTATCCTTAAGAACGGGCGGATTCGGGCCCGGGCGCATATCCAACCGTGTTGGCGGCGGTAGGGCGTGCCACCTCTCAACAGCTCTACCTTCGATGACGTCGATCTCCCGGAGGACCCTGGCTATCTCCGAATCCAAATTGCCGGGAAGGATCCCAGGTGGGTACGGGTTGTAAACCGCTGGCGATGAATTTTGTTGACCGTAAGTAATCACGGCGTATCCGAGGGCGATCAAGCAAACCGTGGAAGCTACCGACAGTGTTTTTCTTAGACGCACAGGTGTTCCTCCTCTGATACGAGCCACGGGCTTCTTCTCTCCGAGGAGACGCGTTGGGACACCCCGCGAATACGGCTCCCTCCCTGCGGTTCAAAGACCCAGTGACCGAACATGTTTCCGGTCCACAGCACTTCGTGCACCACTCTTTTAGTTTTTAATAGTCTTTAAGAACCAATAAAAACGAATGATGGCGCGAGTTCGGCCAACCACTGTCCAGTCGACATCCGGACACATGTCCTCGGGCGGACACCAAACGCTTTCGCGCGCACCCACTTTCAGGCGAAAACAATGGGAAGCAGTAGGCGTCTTGTCTGGGATCGATCACGAAGATTTGGTGAGAAGGTTGCTATTACTCGGCATTTGGAAGGAGACGTGAAATGGCAAATAAGCAGAGTGCCTCGGGACGAATCAACGCCCAACCGCGCCATCACCAGTGCGCCCTCGTTGAGCTGATCACTGCGACCCTGATCCTCGCGATGACTGGAGTGCCGGCATATCCGCAGCACTCACATAATGCTTTACAGCCAGCATCGAGCGGTCCGGCCTGGTCTGAGTTGCAGCACAGCATGGAGTCGATGCATGAAGCGCTGTCCTCGCTTAAGTCTACAGGCAACAACGACGAGGACTTTGTCCAGCTGATGCTTCCTCATCATCAAGCTGCGATCGATATGGCGAAGGCGGAGCTGATGCATGGGCAAGACCCTCAGATGCGCAGACTCGCGCAAGAAATTATTACCGACCAGCAATCGGAAATTGAGTTGATGCAACTGTGGCTGAAGCAGCATGAGCCTTAAAAATAAGAAAGCAGCTCGCTTTTCAGGCGAGAAAGAAGGACTAACATGAAAATACGTCGTTGGTTACCACTCTTCTGTCTACTATCCGGCGCATTCGCGCAACAAGCGCCATGGGGCCGGGCGGACGTTCCGATCTCCAGCCACGATCGGGTTTACGCCGCCGACCAGACTTCAAACACGATTTCTGTAATTGATCCTTCCACAAACAAGCTGGTCGGCGTGATCAGGCTTGGCAATCCGGTGCCCGGCGCCCTCAGCCCGCTCTACACTGGCCAGCTGCTCGTGCATGGTCTCGGTTACTCGCCCGATTCAAAGACACTTGCTGTTGTGTCGGTCGGCTCGAATGCGGTAACGCTGATCGACACGGCAACGAACCGGGTGAAGGGAACGGTGTACGTTGGCCGGTCGCCACACGAAGCATTTTTCACGCCGGACGGAAGCGAATTGTGGGTGACCGTGCGCGGCGAAGACTATGTCTCGGTCATCGACCCAATCCAGATGAAGGAAATCCGTCGCATTGAAATGGCCAATGGCCCAGGCATGACTATGTTTGGCCCGGACGGGCAGTATGGGTTTGTCTGTTCCAGCTTCACTCCGGAGCTGGCCGTACTTGACGTGGCATCGCACAAAATTCTCAAGCGTGTGCCGCAGGCGAGCCCGTTTTGCCCGAACATCGCTGTAAGTCCGGAAAACGATGAAGTGTGGATCACACTAAAGGATGCAGGCAAAGTGCAGGTTTACAGCGCCAAGCCGCCGTTTGAACAGAAGGCGGTGCTTGAGACAGGGCCAATTACGAACCACGTGAACTTCGTGAACAACCGGAATGGGAAGTTTGCTTACGTCACCGTCGGTGGAGCAAACGAAGTAAAGGCGTTTCGCAGAGGTCCAAATCCGGAGCTGGTTGCCACTATACCGGTCGGCAGTCTTCCGCACGGTATTTGGCCATCAGGAGACGGTTCAAGAGTGTATGTCGCTCTCGAGAATGGAAGCATGGCGGTCGCGATCGACACAGTGCGCAACAAGGTGATCGCTAGCATTCCAATTGGACAGACGACACAAGCTCTAGTGTACGTGCCGAACGCAGTTCCAAACGGATCTGGCGCTGAGAATCTCTCTCCACTTGGTGAAGCCGCCAATACTGCACGTTTGCACCTGCAAGCGGGAGGCTCCACATTGCCCGATGCGAAGGCATCGGTGGCCGTAAATTCGCTCGGCCTGGTGGATCTTCTTCAAATTGCTGCGGAGGGTCTGACCCCTAAATCGCAATACCAGGTGTATCTTGCGGAGTCTGATCATGCGCCTTTCGGAAAACTCGAACCACTGGCCATCCTGAGGACCAATCCAGACGGAGCAGGTATCGTTCAAACCGTCGGTCCGCTAAAGAGTGTCTCCGCTGGTACTGCAACGGATGCCGCCATGGGATCGCGAAAATTCCTGGTCGTGTCCGAACGCAGCGATCCGTCGCGGGTTATCTTGCAGCAAACTAGAACCTCAGACGGCGATTAGTCTGAGACGCCGACTTTTTGATGAAGCGTGGTCAGATGAGATCCCGCCGACTCAGTCATGTTCGGAAGACCTGGCTGGTGGCAGCGCTCTTTCTATCGCTGTCATCAGCTCCCGTGCGGGCCCAAACATCCATCACGGCCTTCCTTCCCGAAGTGAATTCGCGCTTTCGTCTCAGTTCCAACGTACGCTTGGTCTTCGATGCCAAAGGCTACATGGAAGACGGCGACCTGAATCACGCTCAGGTGGGACCGAGCCTGCAGTTCAACATTCCTCCACTCGAGAAACTCAAGCGAATCACCATTTTCGACATGGATGACATGAAGCCCATGCCAGCGGTATTCACCATCGGATATCGCTATCTCCCATCGAGCGTGCAGCCCGCCATCCACTGTTTGCAACCGATTGTCATGTTTCACATCCCGTTTCCCGGGACCATTCTGCTATCGGACAGGAACCGCGGGGGACCTTGATTGGTCGAACGGCAGTTTCCATTGGACGTATCGAAACCGATTCACAGGCAAGCGGCGCTTGACGATTCGCTCCTACCATCCGTCCGACAACCGCTCCGACAAAGTCAGGTGAGGAAAATCCGGCAGCCTCCAGCCCCTTCGTTTGGTCGTGAACAACCGCGGGCGCATACGTGCTTTCATCCGTCCTCGTGGCGCGTATGAAAACCGACGCTTCCCCTGCCGGCATTCGAAATACAAAGTGCGCGTAGTGCGTTCCGTTGAGGCTGCATAGCGCACCTTTTCAAACGTTTCTTCGACGGGAGTAATCAAGTGAACCAATTCCGGAGTCTCAGGAAAGTTGCTCTGTACAAATCGGGCGCTCGATTGTCCGCTATAAGCCCAATCGGTCCGTCTAAGCACCACCAGATCCATGTAGTGATCATGGGCCGCCGCCATGGCAATGACTTTTTCCAACTGATGGACGTATATCCGGTGTTCAACAGCCAAGGACACCAGTACCAAGGCACTGAGTGCGGCCGATTTGAGACCAGGGAATGCACCTCGGTGGGGCCGCAGGAGCCAGGGCTCGAGCAGACGTACAATGGCGCGACACGGAACCACTTCTTCACCTCTGCAGCCGCAGTGGCCACAAATAAACTTCAAAACAGAAGTTTGAGGCCCAATCGGAAGTAGCGTTCCGCAATGAGACGGCTTCCGGGATTAGTGGACGTGATCAGCCCAAAGTCCGGGTCGGTCACGCCGCTGTCTGGATTGCTGAAGTTTGGATGATTGGTAAGGTTGAGGGCCTCAATTCGAAACTGCGCCTTGAGCGGCTCTCGCAGTCCAAAAGTGCGAAAGAGACCAAAATCGAGAATTGAGTATCCCGGCCCGCGAAGAGAATCAAAACCCGACGTGCCGAAGCGCGCGGTTGTCACTGGAGCGAATGCGGAGGTATCAAAATACGGCGAGGCCTTACCATGTGCGCCGTAGATCGCAACCTCAGGCTTGACTTGGTCAGCCAGTTGCGGACTTCCAGGCGCATTGAGCGAGGTACCAGGAGCGCTAATCCAGAATGGCGCCCCTGAATATAGCGAGAGAACGCCATTGACCTGCCATCCGCCCGCGATGGCCGCGGAGATGCCCTCCCTTAGATATCGCTGACTCTTACCGAACGGCAGTTGATAAATCGCACTGAGTTGGAAGTTGTGAGTGTGGTCGTCGGGCATAGGCGCATAATTCCGGCGGTAGTACTGGGGAATCGGAATCTCCGGCTGACCGTCCCCGTTCTCGTCGCAGCAAAGCCCCATCCACTTGGACCAGGTATAACTCGAAAAAAACTGCAGCCCGTTGCCGAATCGTTTTTCGAGTTGGGCTTGCAAAGAGTTGTAGTTCATATGCTCAAAAGGTTCAATGATTGTTTCTACCGCAGTGACTCCGAAAGACGGGTACAGTTGTTGACCTTGTACGCCGCCTCCTGGCAAACCGTAGTTTGCGTTGTAGCGCGTATGCTGGTGAATCGTGAGGGTCCCAACATATCCGATCTGTGCGAGGAGATTCCAACCCAACTGTTGCTGCACGCTCAAGTTGTAGGATTCTGTATACCCACGGACAAAGTGCTTGGGAGAAGAGCTGACACCAACGACTGGAGGTAGAGGGATGGTGCCGGTGCTGATATCCGGGCTTTGTAAGGCCGGAAAGCCTTTGGCCAGAGTTGTAGATGCAGTATAGGTATTCAAAGCTGGGAGAGATTGGCTGAGGGTCAAAGGATAGTTGTACAGGCCATCGCGGTACATATTGATCTGTTCCGGAGTGAGGGAATAACCGCCACGAATGACTGTATTTGGCTTAACCCGGTACGCCAGGCCTGCGCGCGGAGCGAAAAGGGTCTTCTGGACGGAAATCCCACAGTTCGTTGGAATACGTCCTTCTCCACAGATGTTATAGACGTTGGTAGTGGGGTTGTAGTATTCGACGCCGCGATTCTCGCGCCGAGGCACTGGGAAGTAGTCCCAACCCGCTCCAAAGTAGAGAGTCAGTTTTGGCCTGATCTGGTATGTATCGGAGACATAAGGAGCAAACATCCAACTCCGCAGCGTAATGTACGCCGGGACATTCAACACATTGTTTACCGCATTTTGCGGCATGCCGAGAAGGAAGTCGGCCCAGGAATTGAACTGGTTCGTCGGCGGGCTTCCGGCGGCGCAGCCGGGACTGCTTGCAGATGGACAGTAAAGCGATGTAAGGCCACCGTTGAAGTTGAATTGAGTTGGGGTAACTTCCTTGTGATTCATGTGCTGTTGGCTAACATCGATACCGAAACGGATGCTGTGGTTTCGCTTGACCCAGGTTGCGTTAAGGGTGTACTGGAAGACTGGATCCTCATAGACAAGGGAAGGATAACCATACCCGAATCCGTTCAGCGACCCCGTCGTAAAATTAAACTGAGGCACGCCGCCCGCCGTTGGCAGGGGCCCCAGGTTGGTGTTGGGAATATCGAGGACATCCGCCGCGTAGCGTGTATTGGACAACGGCGGAAGTAGATTCTGAGTTGTATGCGTGAGGCCAAAGATAGCGTCCACTACGAAACGTGGGCTGGCCACATAGGTAGCCAGCGCTGAGATCGCGTAGATGTTGCCAAACTGGTTCGTGTTGTAGCCTCTTCCGGGTCCCAAAATGTTTCCAAATGCTGGAGGCTGGGTTTGACTGTATGGATAGTCGCTGAAGCGGCCGGAAATGCTCAATTTCGGGGTTGTGTTCCAGTCGATCTTGCTGTCGATCTTCTGCAAGTCATATGAGTAGGGAGTATTAATAAAGATGTTGTTGGCATACACGCCATTGGGAACACCGCTCGGAATCTGCGCGATGAGCATCTTTGAAATTGAACTTGTTCGATCGGAGGGAATGATGTAGTTCCCGGCAGAATCTTTCGGAAACGGTGTCCTGCCGCTGCCATCCGCATTTCCAGTATTGGGATCGAAAATCGGACTCGGTGAGGCCAGAATACCGCTGGCCATCTCCGGAGTTGGCAGCGTATAGAAGTTCCCCACAGCCTCCCGCAAAAAATCACCCTCATAGCTGCCAAAGAAGAAGACCTTGTCCTTTATGATGGGCCCGCCGAGCGTGCCTCCGGCATCGTTGTCGACGTACTTTGGCTTTTTGGTACCGCCAGGCTGGAAATACGGCTTGGCCTTCATCGCGTTGTTTTCGTTGTACCAATATGCTGACCCGTGGAAAGAATTGGTTCCGCTTTTGATCTGCACGTGAATGCCGGCTCCATTCATCGCCCCCTGGTCAGCGGAAGAACTAGCGGTTACCACGTTTACAGTCGCGATCGCTTCAGTAGAGGGGACGGCGGTCGAGTAGAACTGGACCCAGGCATTGGTAGCGCTCACACCGTCGACGCTGACATTTGTACCGTTTGCGCTGGTACCGTTGGCGTTGATAATCATGGAGCGAGCAGGATTGTTGGTACCGCCTGTTCCTGCAAAGCCGGGATTCGGAGGGGTCACGCCTGGCAGCAGACCGATGAGACCCTCGTAGGTCCGAGTAGGCTGTGGCAATTGCTGCAGGTCATCAGATGTTAAAACACCGTGCACGTCTACCCGATCTGTTTGCAGTTCAGCGGCATTCGATAAAACGTTGATGGTCAGTGGTTGTCCGCCAATCGTAAGCGTCGCATCCACGCGAACGGTCGTATTGATCGTTACGCTGATACGCCGGGCTTCAAATACATCGAACCTTGATTTCGAAATGGACACCACATACGTACCTGCCGGTACCGTCGATAGGGTGTAGGCCCCGCTGTCGTTGGTAGTCGCGATTCGCTTCTCGTTGGTTTCGGTTTGCGTCGCCTCAACTCTCGCGTCTGGGACTACGGCTTCCGACGAATCCGTGACGACACCGACGATGGTCCCATACAAACTCTGCGCATTCGCAGTTCCGGTCGCGAATAAACAAATCAGCGTAAGAAGGAGGGGTAAAGTGAAAAGTGCCTCAACGTCACGGATCTCAGTCGAGCATCGACTTGCTCCTCGTCGGCAATATCTCAAAACGCTCATTGGCTACCCCCATCAGCATTTCAGTCCAGGGCCACGAAGCGAATACCTAACTAAGGGGTCGATTTTCGAAAGAAACCATCAAAGAACCGGTCGGACGCGGTCGTGGCAATCCAGTTGCCATTGGGAGCGCAGAGTAAGTTGTTTGCGGAGCACAATTGGTCCCCTCGGTTCAGCGCTGTGTGTCAGTGACTCGACACAACTGTCCAAATACCGACCATAGGAAAGCCGGTCCTCATGACGCACGGTTCTTGAGTTCCGCCACCTGTCGGTGCAACGAAACGCTTTCTTAATCAGCGTCCCTGCAGCGACCTGCTCGGATTGTCGTAGCCTCAAGATCAAGCCGCAGACAGGTTGGTCATTGAATAGCTCTCATGACTGTAGTGTCGACGAGTTTCCTTCAGGGAAGGTAGTAGAAGCTGGCCCGCTGAAACCTGTTTTCCGGTGTATTATTCACACCGATTGAGAAGGTCTGGACGCCCGGACGGAAGTAACAAACACTGTGATTTCGGTTGTCCATCAAGTGACGATCAAGCCGATTGCTTTTGCGCGCTTGGCCCTCCGCTGCATCCTTGTGGCGCTCTTGTTTAGTTCCACGTTGGGAATGGCCCCAAACCGAGTGGGCCGCCCCGAGAATCAGCGCAACAATGTCGGAACAGTGCCGCAGGCGCATGTGGACCCTCGCACCACTACCTTGCCTGTGGTCGACGGCAAGGATATTCGCTTCACGCGACTCTCGAAGGATGAGGGGTTATCACAAACGAGGGTAATCCAGATTGTGCAAGACGATCAGGGCTTCATGTGGTTTGGGTCCCAGTATGGGCTGAACCGGTACGATGGCTACAAGTTCAAAGTGTTCAAGCACGAACCCGGGCGCACCAACAGTCTAAGCGGGGTGTTCATTTCTTCCCTCTTCAAAGACCATTCCGGCTCGCTGTGGGTTGGATGCGATGAGTTCCTGGATAAATTCAATCCAGTAACCGAGACTTTTACTCACTACCGCATCGATACCAGAGATGCGCAAGGCGAAACAGTTCCCGTGACCCACATCAGCCAGGACCACGTGGGTACGTTGTGGCTGTCAACCCTCCGCGGCCTGTTCCGATTCGATCCCTCCACCGGACAGGCGGTGCGCTATCGCCGCGATGCCAACAATCCCTTTAGTCTGAACAGCGACGAAGTCAAACAAACCGGTGAAGACAGCACGGGAACGTTTTGGGTGGTCACCAGCGAAGGGTTGGATGCATTCGATCGGGATACAGGCAGGGTCACCCTGCACGTTCCGTTACGTGAACCCCGCGAGATGTCATTCCATGAAGACCGCTCCGGCGTGTTCTGGATCGTCCATGCCACTGGAGGCGTGTTGGCGGTGTTCGATCGAAAGACGAATACGCTCACTCATTATTCCTTCCATGACGGTCACCTCTCTGACGCGCTCCCCAACGGGGTCATGGCGATGCTCGAAGATCGCGACGGGACTCCGTGGTTTGCGACCCTGGGCAATGGGCTTCTCAAGTTTGACCGCAGAGGGCTGAAATTTATCCGCTACCGTCATGATCCCACCAACCCGGATAGTCTCGGTCAAGACGATGTGGCTGCCTTGTTTCAGGATCGCGAAGGAAACATCTGGGCGGGTCTGCACATGATGGCGCCCACCCGCTTTTCTACTCGACTGCCGCTCTTTGAGAAATTCAAGAACGAGCCCGGAAACCCCAACAGCATGAGCGGCACGATGGTGAATAGTGTCTATGAGGATCGCCAGGGAATCCTGTGGATTGGCTCGATTGACGCGCTCAACCGCGTCGACCGCAAGACCGGACAATATACCTTATACCGAAACTTGGGACCAGGAGCGCGTCCTCGCCCGACTACCATCGTGGAAGATCGGTCAGGTTTTCTTTGGGTCGGTACAGGCGGCCTTGGATTGATCCATTTCGACCCTAAGAGCGGACGGATCAAGAAGTTCCGGCACAGCCCAACCGATCCATTTAGCTTGAGCAGCGATAACGTGGCGCAGTTGCTCATCGATCACGCCGGTGGGCTGTGGGCCGCCACCTTCGATGGTCTCGATCATTTGGATCCGGCGACTTCTCACTTCACCGTGTATAAGCCCGACCGGCAAAGCCCTTCCCAGAGATCGATATCGCTCAAGGAGGACCCGCAGGGAGCGTTATGGATTGGCACGCATTCCTCGGGCCTGCAACGCTTCGATCCCGTCACCCACCGTTTCACAGCCCGCTTCAAGCACAATCCCGATGACCCGACGAGTCTGAGCAACAACCGGGTTAACTCCGTGCATTTCGATCACTCCGGCACCATGTGGGTGGGCACGCAAGACGGGCTGGACAGGTTTGACCCCAAGACGGGTGGATTTAAGACCTACTACGAGCAGGATGGCCTTCCTGGAAATCTAGTGAGCTGCATCCTTGAGGACGAGCGCGGCAATCTGTGGATGAGCACGAACAACGGGCTCTCGGTATTCGATCCCTCAAAGGAAACATTCAAAAACTACTCCACCGCGGACGGTCTTCCCGGGGCTGACTTAAGCGGCTGGGGTGCCTGCTCCAAGAGCCCGAGTGGCGAAATGTTTTTTGGAGGATTCGACGGAGGCGTAGCTTTTCATCCGGACAAGGTGGTGGACA
>Ga0210396_10007698_pt1 | contig 10242 bp, 10 predicted proteins | sample IncBWH17OmetaG_FD_155466 | JGI IMG/M metagenome (GOLD analysis project Ga0210396, IMG submission 155466) | Forest soil microbial communities from Barre Woods Harvard Forest LTER site, Petersham, Massachusetts, United States - Inc-BW-H-17-O ... | reverse complement strand
AACGGAACAACAGCATACCAGTAGAGAGTCCTAATGAAAGCGTGCCGCTGTGATCCGCTCTCCTACGCACCATGCCACGGTCTGGGAGGAAATACCTTGGCAGACTTTAAGTTTCTTCACGATTGACACCCAGCGGTGATCAGGCTACAAAAAACTTAAAGGTAGAGGTTCTCAATGATCAATGTTGGTGTTTTCCGGCCCACCGAGTGCAAGTGGTATCTCATGAGTGGACGCGGGGTGCCCGGGGTCTGGGACGCGGGAATCGTTTACGACGGCTTCGGCCTGAGCGAGTATCGGGACGGAAAGACCGTGTATCTGCCGTCTAACTACACGACCAGCGACCTTTATCCCCTGGTGGGCGATTGGACGGGCAAGGGATTCGATTCAATAGGTGTCTACCGGGAAATGAGCACAAGATTTTGGCTCAGGAACAGCAATACGCCTGGAGCAGCCGATCTGCAAATCGTCTACGGCAGTCTCGGTGACATTCCCCTGGTGGGCGATTGGACGGGCAAGGGATTCGATTCAATAGGCGTCTACCGGCCCAGCGAATGTAAATTCTATCTTCGGTATAGCAACACGCCTGGCGATGCAGAGGAGATGATCCACTTCGGTGATCCACGCGATGTTCCTCTGGTGGGAGATTGGAACGGCATGGGCTTTGACTCCGTTGGTGTTTACCGTCGGGATACGCGCACGTTCTATCTCAGAACTTGCAATAGTTATCGAATTCCCTACACAAAGGGTACGATCGCCGTCACCTACGGTAATCCAGGCGATGTTCCTCTGGTGGGAGATTGGATGGGCAACGGCATTGACTCCATTGGTCTCTATCGACCCAGTGAAAGAAAATTCTTCCTCAGAAGCATTAACACCCCTGGACAGGCGACGGAGGCAGTGATCCAGTACGGTAATCCGGGCGACACGCCGGTGGTGGGAAACTGGCAATAGGCGATACGTTCAAACAATCCGGTGCCTCTTCGAGCCTATCTGTTCGACGCACTTGGATCAAGTTTAATAATATGCTTGATAATAGCTGCGGTAAGTTGTAGATTGTTGATCCGATGGAGTGTGGCCGGTGCGGCTAACGGATTTTTTAGTTCCACGACGCCGAGGGTTTCGTCCGGTTTGAGCGTATGATGGTACAATGGGGGATTTGTTTGTATTTGTAACTGGTACTTAAATCCAAAAGAATCGAGAACGTGCGCAAGTTTCTGTTCGTCCTCGGCCTTGTAAGTGAAGCCGATTTCGTTGCCAAGAATACGTTTCTTGGACCATTCCAATGGGTCGCTCTGTGCATGAATACGGGATAAAAAACACAATCCCAACAAAAAGACCGCGATGATAGACCTACAACGATAGTGCGGACTAGGTTCGGGGGCCATAATAGCGGATGATTGTTGGAAGAAGTATCAGAATGGCCTCTTGTAAGTCAGGGGTTGAAACGAGCTGTGCCAAGGTGGGCGTATCCTGGCCCCGACTGTCCAGGGATTGCAATTTTGGGTAACGAAAGCGATTTTTGTCCGGACTTCCAACTCGAAAATCCGCTTTTCATCTTGCTCAAGGTAATTCCTCCCAGACCGCGGCATGGTGCCAAACGAGAAGTCTGGACAACGCATGAAACACCACGGTTCAGTCGTCGCCGTTATGGTGTCAAGGGAGAGCCTTGGACGGGGTTTTACAGCCCCTTGAAACAGAGGCGACGCAACGCATTTCAACGTAAGCGTTGTCGCACTGCACTTAAATCGTAGACTATGGCCGTTTACTGCACTACTGCACTTATACATGGACTGGAAGCCAAGCCTCGGCTTAATTCGCGGACGGAACTGCACTTAAATCCGTTGAAGGCGGGCACGCCGGATGTCAGGACTCTGGCCCCAACAAGCGTTCCAGTAAAATCAGGTCAAGCCAGTGGCCGAATTTCCAACCCACCTGTCGGAAACGTGCGACTTGCTCGAATTTATGAAAATCACAGGGTGATTGGACAGGAACCGGTCAATTTTCAGGTCCTGGTCCGCAGATACCTGGGAGAAGTTTGAAGCCAATTTCTCGCTCGTTGGCGCCGGAACCTGGCGAAACCTGTTTAAACAGCAAGGAAAGATTCTTGGATTCAATAGAACGCCCGGCCAATTTTAACTGGGCGAGCTGAACGACTTAATCCCAGAGGAGCTAGTATTCAGATTCTCCCATCCGCCAATCATACTTCCCCGGCTTGCGCTGGATGACTTCAAAAGGAAGAGAAATTCACCGATAACTCGCTATCCCACTTCAAAGGAATCTGGGCGAGCTTTGCGCGGAGGGGCTCGAATCTCGACTGCATTTCCGCTGGCTGGAGGGATATATCAATGAAACGAAAATGGTCTGCGCCGGTCCGGAGGCGCGGTCACGTCTTAGAACGGGTTGTGCGGGTTTTACCCCCGCCCGCGACGCGATTGGTTGCAGAATAAAAACAGATGGCCGCTTCTGGGCTCGAGTTGGAGCCGATCACACACCAGTCCGTGCAATCCATTAAAGCCCTTTCTCATATCCGTGGCTCCAACCGCCAGATAGATCCGGGTCGCAGGTCCGATTCCAAACACAGCTCGCTTATGCCCTTTCCAATACCGCGATGAGGGCTTGCAACGTCACCGCGTCAAATACAGGACGCACTTCCACTCTTCGACCTCGACCCAATACCACCTCGATTGCGTTGGCTTTTTGGGCTGTCTTTTCCTCCAACTCTACCGCAACCAGGCGCGGAGTTTGCCTTGCCCCTTGCTTTCCACCTTCCAGGTGCCGCCGCAGCGTTCCGAGCGACAAGCCTCTCGAGCTACAAAAGTCCGAGCGCTTCATTCCGCCGGAGATAAACTCTCCTACTAGCCGTTGAACTTCTTTACCGGTGCGTCGTGCCCGCCGTTTCTTGCCTACCTGATTTTCGTCCATCTCGATCTTCTCGCAGATCGCGATCAGTTTTGATAGATGCGGTTAGCTGGACGCTTCCAACTTGAGAAGCGCCTTGCGGGCACCCACGTAAAGGCGATCATCGCCTACCTGGTCATCGCCTATTACTCCGCCGCGGTGCTGGTGCCCGACGCCCTTGCCTTCCGCCACCCAGGGCTGTGATAGCTTCTATTCGCGAACCCGGTCGCTGCCGTCCGGAATTTTGCGACGAGCCGGTAGACCAGACTTCGAGACTTCGAGAGATCCCAAGCTCTTCGCTCGCCGTAACCAGAAGTTCCTCAGTCACTTCCGGTTGATCGGTCAAGGGACGAATCACCGCCTCACGCGCTGGCGCGAGTGCCCAATCCTCGTCAAAGGCAGATTGCCATTGGGAAACGATGGCCACAAAGTCAAAGCAGAGCTTGGCCCAAAAGAGTAATACCGGAGTCTACGATTTAAGTGCAACGGTTTACTGCATTTAAATCGTGAACTGCCTGAGAGCACAGTCTACGATTTAAGTACAGTGCGACAACTGTCGATCTGTACTTAAATCGAGACCGGTAAAAACCTAGGGGTCAGGCGGCGATATCCGCCGGTACTGAATGATGCAGACAGGGCGATGTAAAGTAGCCCCCCAAGCGCCTTTTCGCTTAATCTTTATGAGTTGTGAGCTGGAGGATGGTAGTCAAATAAACCTTCAAGCACTAAGCCAACGTAAATACCAAACAAATGGGTAGCGGCCGGCGTGGTAGCCGAACGGCCGCGCCGGGCAGACAAAACCTGGAGGCCGCCCTAGCTTTCTTGAAATATATGGGTGACAAAACAGCCAGACTGCGATATGACATATCGAAAGTACCCGAACGATCGCCCCTCTCCGGTTGATCCACCGCGGAGGCGAGTCCGATCCCCAGGTTTTCCGAGCAGACCACCCATGAGAAACCAACCCTTCACCTTCTCCGGCACCCCACAGCGTGGGACCTTGAGCGATGGACTTCTCGTCATCAACGGTGGCAACATCAAGGTTGCAGGAAATACCATCGAGGGGGTTACGCAAGTGGGTAGCTCGCATGGAAAAATCTACTCCATCGAGCTAAGAGTCATAAAAATTGTATTTCGATATGAGATCGTTATCAATGGACAAGCTGACTACGTGGGTGGAAATTGGGTCTTTTTGTTCACTGACGAGGAACCGGACACTTATTCATTGAGCATATTGAACCCATTCACGGCACCCCATACCGTCAAATTCGGGAGTGTGGCTCCGAACATCGTCAAGGTTACATGGACCAAAACGCCGTAGTACGACCGGGGTGGACTGCCGCACCGGGCGGGAGTCGAAATTCGGGGGAAATCAATCATGCGGCGCATACTTGCAATAGGCTCGCCCGGTGAATGGATCCGAGAGACATTGGACAGCGACTGGGTCGGTGTCCAACATGCCAATCTTTTCTCCCAATTTTTCGGGGGCTTCCTTCCCGATGGGACACTCCTGGGATATTCGAGCAGCGCCGCTGGGACCGACTTCTATACACGTGCGACTTTTCACGACGACTGGATCCTAGCGCATTCCGACCGGGACGCCCTCGGCGAGAAATCATACAAGCAAGTCTATCAGCTGATTATCAAGATTCAGCAACAAGCTGAGAATCAACTGCAGAAGAGCGAGCGACAGGCAACGACAAGCCAAGAACCAACGTAATGGATGCATGCCATGAGTAACAGATACGACGATTTGATTCTGCACTTAAAGCTGAACGATATCGACAGCACTAATACGACGCCCGATAGTTCCAAATCAGGCCTCAAGGCCAAAGTAAACGGCGCCACTATTGTTAAGGACGACACTTTTGGCGCCTGTTTGAATTTCCAGGGGCAGGATGATCATGTTGAAGTTTCCAGTGTAGATGGACTGGGCAACCCGGAAACTTCGGGCCTTATGAGGCGTGGGACGTTAGCCGGCGATAATCCGCACCATACGATTGAGGGGTGGATCAAGGTGGAAGCCTATCCAAACGCGAGGTCGTGGTTACTTCTCCTGGGGCAAGCCAACGACCACTCCCATCATTGGTTATTAAACACCGAAACCGCCCAGGATCTCGGTAAGAAGGCGCAACTTGGCCATTGGGGACTAGATAGCCGTTACCAAGCGAAACCGATAATCCCACTAGCAGAATGGGTACATCTTGCCACGACGTTCGACGGTTTAAATTACATCTGCTACGTAAATGGTGAGGCTATCGATAAGCAGGAGCACTATAAGTTTACCCTGACTGAAAAGAGGTTGACTCTGGGAAAAAGGGGGGTCTCGACCGAGAAGAATTTTCAGGGCAAGATGGCGGATGTCCGGATTTACCGACGGGCATTGTCACAGGCTGAAATCAGGGAAGATAAAAACGCCGGTAAAGACGATTTAGTGCTGCACCTCGCAACGGTCCGCAGCACTCTCGTCGAACTGGGCGACGGCTGGCGCCAGTACCTGATGCGCACGCAGAAGATCGACATCCGCGCGTCCGATCTGGCCGGGGAATTGTCGAAGGTGCGACCGATCAACCGCGAGGAGCCCGGCTTCGCCGATTTCGACCCCTCGGGCAATCGGGCAATCGAGCCGGGCAATCTCGCTCGAAGCCTGCTCTATCATGCGCTGGCGAGTCCCGACGTGCATCCCACGCTCGACGACGATTCGGCCATCGCCGACCGGGACTACCCGACGTGGCGCCAGCTCGACGTCATCGAGAATTACATATACAGCCTTGCCCCATTCTCGGAAAATGATCTGAAGGATGCCGTCGTCGGAGTCTTCGCGTATGAGTATCGGCCCAGGGCGGCGACGACGCATGGACAGCACGCGGATGTGAATTTTTCAAGGATGGGCATCGCACGGATCGGGACGAGCGAGGCCGTCTACAAGGGTTCCGAGCGCGCCTACACCTCCATCACCGGTACGACCGGGAAGATCGGCGTGCTGCCCGCGCGTTATGGTGCGTTCCTGGCCAGGAAGGTCAAAGGCGGGCGCGATCTTTCGCTCCTGGGCGAAGGCGACGGCGGCGACGGCCAGCGCACGTTCCTGCTCCCGTTTCGAAAGCTCTTCTCAGGAAAGGAGTGCATCCCGAACCGAGACATCACGCTCTCGTTCGGCGAGCACCACCGTGCCGAGAAGTTGTCGCGCATCGTCCACGGGGTCCAGGCGATCAATGGTGGGAAGGGATCTTGTGTGCCGGACGGCTTCGACGTGACGAGACCCCCCTTCATTCGCCGGAGCCCCGATCCCGATCTCGTCCGGATGACGCCCGTCGGCGCCGGCGTCATGATCAGCGCCCCACCTCACCCACTCGTCCGGCGGGCCGAACAGAATGTGGGGGGCAGGATGCTGCCTGCCATGTTCAGGGTCCCGGCAGAAAGCATAACCGGGGAAGCGCTGAGCGAGTTCAAGCCGGACGCAGGGGCGGGGAATTACCGGCATTACACTGCGCTGCAATTGCCCGTCGGCGACGTGGCGCTGAGTTTCGAAGGTGTGCAAGTTCTTCTCGGAAGAGCTGACTCTCAATCGCGTTTCGCGAGGAACTTTCCCTTTTTTGTGTATATCCGGGAGGAAGTCGAATACTGGAAGGGCAATTACAATCTCGTCGACCTGAACAAACTCAACGACGATGAATTTTACCGATATGTCAGGAACGGGATTTACTACGCCGCGATGTTCGAGGACAGCACGAGCGATGGCTGCGTCGTCGCCTTCGTCAATGGCCTCGGTAGCAACCTCGAATCCTGTCCGGCCTTCTCGGTCGTGGCTCCATTGACCTTCTTCCCCCGGTCGGTTGAGCTCGATCTCGAGCATTGGACTCTGCAGCACCCCGACATGTTCCATCAGGGAGATTCTCGCCCCCTTTGCGAAGGGCGTTTTTACGCCAATCCGAGCATCGTATTACCTACCAGGGACGGGGACCCCAGTGCAACTCCGGCGTTCCGCGAGCAGGACAACACCATCGCTGCCGTGGTCGGAAAACCGCCCGGCGCGCGAAATGCACCCTCGGCCGCCCCGGAGTTGCGAAAGGTCTTCCGGACGAGTTTCATGACGGATGCCGCGTCCAATGTGTTCTTTCCCGGATGGGACGTCACCATCGCCAGTAGGACGGGGGACATCGCCGACAAGAATTTTTTCTACACGACCTACGGCATGGGATCGCCCTATCCGGAAGACGTGAAGTTCTGCGCCGCGGCAAACGGCTTCTGGCCCACCGCGTCTCCCGATGCAGGCCGTACGTTCCATCGCTCCGATTCACCCACGTCCATCTTCCTGGTCGACGACGAACTCGGCTATCACCCGAGCCATCCGGCCGCAAAGGGGGATCAGCCGGGTTGGGATGGTGGGTACGGGCCTTTCTTCCAGCTCGACGCGCGGACGGGCGCACCCGGTGTCAATTTCGCCAACCTCGATCGCGTCGATTACGTGCGCGACGCCCTGGAGGGCAAATTCGGCCGCATCCAGTTCGCACACCTCACGAGCGACGTCCTCATCGAACGGATGAGTTGTCAGAGGCGGTGCGTCGAAGTGTTGAAGCAAACGTACTTCCCGAAAGAACCCGACATGGGAGTCGTCAGCAAGACACGGCTCTGGCTCATCTCGGCACAACGCGTCGAGAAATCGCCGGATCTGGACGACGAACCGGGCTATCTCCTCGTTTATGCCTTGTCGAGTGGCCCGAAGAGGAGCCTCCCCGGCGCAGACGGCAGGTACACGCGGCGCTGGGAACCCATCCAGAACTCGGTCTACGTGTGTCGTGCCGCGCCATCGGGCAAGAACAAGACCTGGAAAATCGACGCGGTCGACTGGACCAAAACAAGATGGAAAACATTTACTTGATGACATCCATGTTTCTTTGATTCCTGAAATGACGCTCATCCCGCCGCGATCCGACGTGATCGTCATCGGCGCCGGACCCGCGGGCCTCGCCGCCTCGATCGTCTCTGCCGAGGCCGGTCTCCGGACGTTGCTCCTGGAGCGCCGTAACAACCCTCGAATCGTCGCCACGGAGAGCCTTCACCCCGGTTGCGAATCCTTGATCGACCGGCTTGGCGTCGGACCAGCATTCCGCGACGCCGGTTTCACTCGATTCCCTGGGATTCGCGTCTTGGGAAAGATGCAACCGTTCGGTGCGGACGAACGAGGCCCGTGGCTGGGATTCCATATCGCCCGCGATCGCTTCGAGCGACTGCTTGAGGCCCACGCCACGTCGATCGGGGTCGTGGTGCGGCGCGGCACTCCGGTTCGTGAACTGTGGCAGGAAGCAGGTCGCGTGGCCGGGGTACACCTCGACAACCACTCCGTCGCAAGTCGATGGGTGATCGACGCAAGCGGTCGCCAGCACCGGTCCGAGAGATGGTTGGCTCTCAGGCGGCTCCAGCACTCGGCGCCGCTGGTGGCGTTTCGCGGCGAAGTCACAGGGACGTTGCCCGACGAAGACTGTGCCGCACGCTTCGACCTGCATGCTAGCGGCTGGCTTTGGACGGCCCAGGTCGGTCCGGAGACTTCAACTTGGACCATCCTGGGGCCACGCGGACGATGGCGGCCGACGCCACCCACCGAACTCGCTGCTTTATCACCGCTCCTCCCACGTAGCGGAGTCGACGTTACGTGGCGCGTCATGCGACCTCTGGCCAAGCCCGGATGTCTGGTCGTCGGCGATGCGGCCGCTGTCCTGGATCCCGCATCTGGTCAGGGGGTTTTCTTCGCCCTGCATTCGGGGATGACAGCGGCCCGCGTGATCTTCGAATGCATCAACCAACCTCAGCTCGAAGCGCTGCACCTGGCGTTGTACGACGACTGGGGCATGCGGGAGTTTCAGCATAAAGTCGACGGGCTACGCGAGCTTTATGCCTCGATGAAAATCATCGTCGCTACACCGAACGGCCGGGAGCCGTGATATCGCACTCGGAATGTGATCTCTCGTTCTGTTCTGGGCATGCGGGGGCAGTCGTCATGCCTTGGCATGGTAATCTATGTTGCGGGTTATCCGGCAATTATGGGTCTTCAGCCACTTTATTTCCGAGATTCAGAGCTCGCCCGCCGTGCTCGGATACCGGCAGAGGCGGCGCAAGCGAAAGACGCGGGGACATTGTTGACTACCGCCAGCGGATAAAACCAGAAGAGGAAAGCCGGGAATCTAAACGTGCGTTGGGCTCGAACCAAGGCAAAGCACCTTCCCGACAGCTGTTGCCAAGAGACTCTTGGCGTCTTGGCGGCCATCACCCCGAAATGTCCTTGCTTGTGCTGCCCGCGGACATAGCCGGCGTCAATCTCGACCGTAAGCGGATCATCAGGAGAGGGAAGTTCGTCCCCAGCTCCAAGCTCCGCTGACAGCTCTCGACGAAACAGTTAGCTCGACAACAAACCTCCGAATGAACCGGCAGACTCAATCTACCCTCTGCGGCATCCTTGGTCCGTCGGACAATCATTGGATGTCGTTTTGATGACGTTGATGCTGGTTCTTCAGATCATTTATAAATCGGTACATCCGGATCTGACCCACACATCGAATCTTTCGTTGGAATACTTTTTCCAGGTGATCGGTCTTCTTCCACAGTCGGCCTTCGTCTAACGTGGCGCTTAGTATTTTTTTTGAGTCAGATGCATGATGAAATAGGTCCAGGATTTTCGGAGGAATTCATTAGGGAGGTGGTAACCGCTCTCGCGACAATTGGGGCGAAGAATGGACTGGTAACGCAAGCTCTGCAGCCGAAAATAAGCTTGCAGCCTTCTGCCTCTATACCGGTTGATCTGCAAGGAGTACCAAGCGCAGAGACATTCGGATCTTTGCAGATTTTCTCCGACCCCGCTGAATCTAAGAAGTTCTGGGAGTCAGACGTAGGACGGTCCATCATTCGGTATTTCTACCTTATTCTGCTGGTTGCTGGACATCTTTATGAAGAACACCCGGCAGGCGCAAGGGATCAAAAGATTCAGGAGCTTATTGGATTACTTGCAAAACAATATCAAGAATTTCGGCTCCATGAGATAAGTCCACAATTTGAATCGACCCCCGAACCTTACCACTAAGCTAGATTCCCCTACTCCATCCTCCCCTTCTCTCGCCCACTTTCAAACCTTACCAGCTTTAGAGAATGTGTGGCCGCTACCGTCGAACAACTCAGAAAGAAGAGCTTGCCAGGCTCTATCACATCCCGATCCCAAAGCAGACCGATTAGCCGATTAGTCACAATATCGCGCGGAGTCAGAAGGTGCAGAAAGGCTGCTCCTTTTTTGGATTTGCGACAGGCGCATTGGGGTACGCTCGCGTCTCGACCGACTAGATTGAGCGGGCAGGGTTA
>Ga0210396_10007697_pt1 | contig 10243 bp, 9 predicted proteins | sample IncBWH17OmetaG_FD_155466 | JGI IMG/M metagenome (GOLD analysis project Ga0210396, IMG submission 155466) | Forest soil microbial communities from Barre Woods Harvard Forest LTER site, Petersham, Massachusetts, United States - Inc-BW-H-17-O ... | reverse complement strand
TTCTGGACCGTGACCCAGTTGGTGAGCAGTCCACCCAGCCAGCGCTGGTTGATGTAAAACATCCCGCAACGCTGCGCCTCTTCGGCAATCGCATCCTGCGCCTGGCGCTTCGTGCCCACGAACAGCACAATGCGGCCGTCGTTCGCCAGATCCTGCACGAACTTCGACGCCTCTTTGAACATCTTCAGCGTCTTCTGCAGATCGATGATGTAAATCCCATTGCGCTCTCCGAAGATGTATTCCTTCATCTTAGGATTCCAGCGCTTGGTCTGATGCCCGAAGTGAACTCCAGCTTCGAGCAACTCCTTCATGGTGATGGTAGCCAATGAACCTCCTCTTTAGTCTGCATCGGAAACCCGAGGTTTCAAAGTTTCAAGGTCGCAAAGTTTCAAGTCAGCTTTCTACAACTTTGAAACCTCAGAAACGTTAAAACCTTTATTCCCGATTGCCATTCCCGTCCCCGCGCCGCGAGGCACGAGAAGAATTGAACACCTAAAAAACTCAATGTTTCAAGGTTTCGCAGGTTTCAAAGTTTAAAGCGAGCTCTCGGCCCGCCGTAACCTTGAAACATTGAAACCTTGCCACCTTGAAACCTATCTCTTGCTGAACTGGAACCGCTTGCGAGCGCCCTTCTGTCCGTACTTCTTGCGCTCTTTGCCGCGCGAGTCCCGGCTGACCATGCCCTCGGCCTTTAGCTTCTTGCGCAGCTCCGCGTTGAACTGCATCAAAGCGCGGGCAATGCCCAGCTTCACTGCATCAGCCTGGCCGCGCACGCCGCCGCCCAATACACTGGCGATGACATTGAACGTCGCTGCCGTGTCCGAAGACGCCAGAGGCGACTTCGCCGCCGAGCGCTGCGCCGGGGTCACGAAATATTCTTCGAACGCGCGCCCGTTTACCTTGAAATCGCCGCTGCCCGGACGCAAATACACACGGGCAATCGCCGTCTTGCGGCGTCCCGTTCCGTAGTATTGAACTAGTTCTGCCATGTAGCTTTTAGCTCCTAGCTCCTAGCTTCTAGCTCAAACCAGAAGCGGAGTTCCATAAATTGTCACGAAACCTTGTCATCCTGAGCGCAGCCGCTTTTCAGGCGGAGCGAAGGATCTCGCGGAGATTACGAAACTGCAACCTTCCGCGCCTTGTACTCGCGGACTTCCAACTTCAAACCCTGCGGCTTCTGCGCCTGGTGCGGATGCTTGTCGCCCTTGTACACGTTCAGTTTCGAAAGCATATGCGCCGCCAGCTTGTTCTTAGGAAGCATGCGCTTCACGGCAGCCTCAATCACCGCCTCGGGCCTGCGCGTCATGCGATTCTTGAAATCCTCCGTGCGCAGACCACCCGGATATCCCGTGTAGTGGTGATACTGCTTCTGCTCGGCTTTCACGCCAGTCGTCTTGATCTTCTCGGCATTGATCACGATCACGTGATCGCCGGTATCGAGAAACGGCGTATATTGCGGGTTTTCTTTGCCCATGAGGATGCGTGCCACTTGCGAAGCCAAGCGTCCGAGCGTCTGCCCGTCCGCATCCACGACGTACCACTTGCGCACAATTTCCCCCTCTTTGGGGAAATAGGTTGACATCAGAGTTCTCCCAGATTGAATAAAAGCTGCGAAAGAAGACCGCTCGTTGATTCCCCGGCGAGGACGCCAAGACCATCAGGCGGGCAACCACACGACTACCAAGTCTTTAAGATAGCGTAATGTGCAAAGAATTGTCAACGCTCTGTTACTCCCAAACCGCCTTTGCTAAGGTAACCGTCGGAGGATGCTTATGAGATTCTTCGCAACAGTTTTGGCAGTGACGATGATCGCTTCAGTCCCCGCCTTGGCGCAGCACAATAACCATCAAAGCCCCGTCGGCGGCGGCTACGTTCCCCACCACGGTCCCCCGCCTTCTCACGGCGCGCCCCACGAGGCCCCTCCGCCTTCCGCCACCTATCGCGACCATGAAGGCCATCCCGAAGCTCCCCACGTCCACCACAACGGCGAATGGGTCGGACACGACTACGGACGCGACGACGCCCGCTTCCATCTGGATCATCCCTGGGAGCACGGCCACTTTACCGGCGGCATTGGCCGCGGTCACATTTGGCGACTCGGCGGAGGCGGCCCCAACCGTTTCTGGTTCGGCGGTTTCTACTTCAGCGTGGGCGCCTTTGACCTTGCCTACTGCAATGACTGGCTCTGGGACAGCGATGACATCGTGATCTACGATGACCCCGACCACGATGGCTGGTACCTCGCCTACAACGTCAGGCTCGGCACCTACGTCCACGTGCAGTTCTTGGGAAGGTAGTTGGACCAGATCAACCAGGGCGAGGGGCGAGACGGTTTACCTAAGTAGCGCCAGCATTCTGCGGCTGTCGCGAGCGCGTCTCGCCCTCGCTGCTCGCGCTAAGAAGAACTTTCCTTATTCGTAAGCCAGCGCGTCAATCGGATCTCTCTGCGCCGCCTTCATTGCCGGATACAGTGCTCCCGCCAGCGCACCCACCACAGCTATCAGAGAAGCTTTCACCACCCAGGCATCGCTCCAGAACAAACGCAGCACCGGCTTTTCAAACATGATCGCGCGGCGCGTTACTGCGCTCAGGATAATCCCCGCAACAATCCCAAAAATCGCCAGCAACACTGTTTCTCGCAGCACCACGTTAACGATGTACCACTTCGAAGCGCCCATCGACTTCAAAATTCCAATCTCCCGCGTCCGCTCCATCACCGCCGTATACATCGACTGGAAGATCACGAGGAATCCCACCACGACGGCAACCCCGATCACGATCTTGATGGCCAGATCGAATCCCGGAAGATTATCCGGCGTCATCATCGACAGATATTCCTCCATCGAACGCACGGAATAATTCTCCATACCGCGCGTTCCCTGAATTGCATTCTGCACGGCCGCCGCATTCGCCGGGTCATCCAGTTTCAGATAAAAAGCGGAAACGCGACCTTCCGCGCTCACCAGGTCCTGGAGCGTGGTTAGCGGCAGACACTTCCGGCAGCCCTTTCCGTGCGGAACGACTCCCGATATCCGAAAATCGTGAGCCAGGATCTCGATCTTGTCGTCCACCTTGAGATGATTCATACGCGCCAGGTAATCGTCGATGATCACGTCGTAAGGCGCCTGAAACGGGCCTCCGGAGAGGTACACAAATTTAGGCGGCAGGGTGTCGTAGCTCGCCACGTCGATACCGTAAATAATCTCTGGCGGTTTTTGCGCGAACCACCAGATCACCGGCACAGCCGCCGCCACGTGCGGCACTTTCCTTAGAACATCGCCCACCTTGATCGAAATCGGTGCGCCTGACAACCCTATGAGCGCTGACGCCCCCGGCGGCGTGACCATCAGGTCCGCCCCTACTCCCAACTGGCTTTCTTTCGCCCCGTTCAACAATCCGTAAAACAGCGCCACGACCAGCAGAATCATGGTGACTTCCAGCGCAATCGCACTCATCGCGATGAACGACCGCGTCGGCCGGTGCACCAGATTGGCAACAACCATCTTGTTCATCATAATTTTTGCTTGGGTGCCCCATCCTTGCTCGCGCTTTTGCGAGAGGGTGGGCATTTGCTTTCTCAGGCACAACCAAAAGCTGAGTACAGGGTGCAGAGTGCTGAGTACGGCCTACTTCTTCTCCAGCGGCATCGCCAAACTAGACTGAGGCCGATCCAGATGCACCACCACCGCTCCCGTCGGCTGCTCCAGCACGAACTGATCATCTGTCAGTGGCTTGTTAATGTCCACCTTCAGCATGTTGAGCGTGATGTCATACTCCTCTTGCGGCCGGTAGATCTCGATCCGCGAGGGAAAGCTGAACCCGTCGTAGTCCTTGTAAGCAGCGTATTTCGCATCCGTCGCCACTCGGCCATCCTCATCATAGATGACCTGCCGGTGCGGCTTCAGGTCCGTACGCCCGAAGATAATCTTGCGCTCTAGCCACGGGTGCTCAACACACATCTGTCTGCAACCCTTCTCGTACCTCTGGATCACTGTCAGCTCATAGTCGTCCTGGAGGACGCGATGCCCCTTGCTATCATGCAGCGTCTCATAGCCGTTCTCGAGCACCGCAATCTCGGATTTCGGGTCAATCTGCCGGATCAGCAGCGCCTCGTAGATATTCTGCGGTCGGATGTTCTCCATCGGCTGGTCGGTGTTGGGCGTCGCCACATCGTTCTTGCCGATCACGAACTTGTTCTTCGTCGGGATCCACACCTTGAAGTCCTGGCCGTCGCTGACCATATCGAACGCCGTGGTCCGCACGATCGGCATCAGCCCGATCATGTGCAGCGCATCCGGCTGCCGCGCCAACACGATGCCTCGGATCTCCTTGTAATCAGTGACATGCCCCTTCTTCATCCCGCCGACCGAGCTGTCAATATCTACCGTCGCCTTCAGCGAATGGATCGCTTCAGCCTGCTGGTTGATGCTGTCGATCAGCCCTTGCTGCGTGGATTCCTTCAGCGGGACCTTCGAATACTGCTCTTCGACCGGACGTGTCCGAAATACGCAGCCCGTCGTCGACAGCACGGCAAGAAACAAGGTTAGGGTCAAAAAGGGCGAGCTACGTCTCATCAAAGTATAAAAATTCCTCTAAGCCATTTGAGTATACCGCGCCGAGAAGGTTGCAAAAGCTGGGCTGGACGCTTTTTGAAGTGTACTGGTTCCAACGTATTAACGCATAGGGCACGCGAATAAATGGCGAATCGCGCTGGTGTCGGCGCCCCTTGAGGTCGACGACAGCATTCTTAGCGCGAGCTCTTAAACGGCTGATATTCGTCGCATGAGGGTTGCCGCAATCCTGCTTTTTTTATGGCCGAGGCTTACGAAAGGCGGTCGCACTATCGTCAGGTCACGGTTTCTCCAACCGTCATCTAAACTGTGGCTGTCGTATGCTAAAGGACGCTTTGTGATTCAACGATGCGTAAGATCATAGGACTCGTTTTCGTCGCGGTCCTCGGGGCTGCCGGATGGTTCGCCTGGGCTGTGCTGACGCCCACCCAGCCATCGGGTCAGGTCTTCGTCATGCTGCACCCGGGATATTCCACCCACCGCATCGCCACCGAACTCAAGAAAGCCGGCATCATCCGCAGCGAAGAAGCCTTTGTCTTCTGGCATTACTACCATCACGGTCGCTCGCTCAAGGCGGGTGAATATCTGTTCGATAAGCCATCGAACATCATCCACATTCAAAAGCGCCTGCGCCGCGGCGACGTCTACTTTCATACCGTCGTCGTGCCCGAGGGTTTCACCATGTTCGACATCGCCCGCGCCGTCGAAGCTGCGGGTCTTGGCCCCGCCGATGACTTCCTGAAAGTCGCGCAGTCTGACACTGGCCTGATTGCCGACATCGCTCCCGGAGCTCGCTCGCTCGAGGGATACCTTTTCCCCGAGACCTACGAATTCTCCCGCATGATGACCATGCACGACATGGCCGCAGCCATGGTCAAGCAGTTCCGCCAGGTCGCGCACCAGATGAATTTGATCTCGGCCGAGTCTGCACAAGCAAGGTTGAGAGTTGTGGTGGACCGCGCGCCTCAAGCCGATGCACCCACTGAAGCTCCGAACGATGTCGAGCGCACGGTGATCATGGCCTCGATCGTCGAAAAAGAAACGGCTGTCGCCGAAGAGCGCCCGTTAGTCGCCAGTGTCTACTACAACCGTTTGAACAAGGGAATCGCCCTCGACGCCGACCCCAGCATTATTTATGCGGAACTGTTGGCGGGAACCTACCAGGGCGCCCTTCATCATGCGGACATGCAGTTCCACTCCCCATACAACACATATCGAAACGCTGGCCTGCCCCCCGGCCCGATTGGCAATCCCGGACGCAGCGCCCTCGAAGCCGCCATGCACCCCGCGCAAAGCGACTACTACTATTTCGTGGCCGACGCCCAAGGCCACCACCGCTTCGCCCGCACCATGGAAGAACACAACAAGAATGTAGTGGCATACCGAAAAGCCATGCGCGGCCACTAGTCGGCTTCCGGCTTTCGGCTTCCGGAACCTCGACTCGAACCTTAGGCTGCAGCTGAAGGACGCTTTGATCTGATCAATCCGTTAAGCATTTGGCCAATTCGAGCAGCCTCGCGTTGAACCGCAGTGCAGTCTTCTGTTGTGGAGTACCCCAATTGCTCTGCGATGGTGAGTTGCGTTTCTATCTCGAAGAGCGCCCCGCGGGAATGGCACAAGAACTGCATAAGTTCCTTGTCGGACGAGCGACCCTTGCCTTCGGCAATATTGCTCGGAATGGATACGGAGGCGCGTCTCATTTGGCTTGTCAAACCGTATCTCTCTTCCTTGGGAAACCGCGCAGTAAGTCGGTAGACATGCACCGCGAGTTCCATCGCCGCCTTCCACACCTCTAAGTCTTTGAACGTGCCACTCATAAAGACGCTCCCATCCTCGATTACGAGACGGATGATCATGAGATCAATGGCGCTGCGAAGTTTTTGACGGGTATCACAGATCAAGGGGCAGAATCGAAATGAAGGGCCATTCTGGGAAACCAGGCCATGCCAATCAGTATTCGGAATCGGAAGCCGGAAGCCGAAAGCCGGAAGCCCCTGCTCGACGTTCCATCCACCCTTGCAAAATCAAAACCGCCGCCATCCGATCCACAGCCTTTCCCCGTTTTTCGATTGAAAGATCAGCTTCGCGCAACAGGCGATTGGCTTCCACCGAGGTGAGCCGCTCGTCCCACAAATGCACCGGCAGCCGAAATCTCTTCCGCAGTTCCTCGGCGAACGCCTGCATCTTGTCCGACTGAATCCCCTCCGCGCCACTCATCCGCAAAGGTAGACCCACCACAATTTCCCGTACGTCATACTTCTGAATCACACGCTGCAGATGTTCAAAGTCCCGCCGCTTGGTTGTCCGCTGCAACGTGTCGAGCCCCTGGGCGGTAATCCCCAATGGATCCGACACCGCAACCCCAATCCTGCGCGATCCTACATCGAGCCCAAGCACTCGCCCCACCGGTAGCGTGCGCGCACCGGCGGCTAGGGAAGGGACGTCGTCTGCATCGTCGGGAATCAGGTCTTTCCGCTCAGAATCCACGGGCATGATTATAGGCGCGGGCTCCGTGCACGGATGCTCCGAGCGATTGCACCTGCCCTCACGCTTGGGTAAGACATTGTTTTTCAATAACCTGCAGATCGGGCACACATCCAAAAAGGGCGCCATCTCGAGCGAGCCGTTCTTCAAGCGAAGGAGGGACCTCGTGCGCACCGATTACCTTGCTTTGGATAAGGCCGCGGAGTACCATATCCTTAGGACTGTTTAAGCTTCTCTCCACGAACCATCGCCTTCCTACTGGGTACCGAATTATGAGTGGTACGGACTTGAACTTCCACATCGGCGATAAGGTTGTCTATCCCAATCATGGGGTTGGGGTTATTGAACAGATCAGCAGCCGCTCGATCGGTACGACGGTCGAGAGGTTCTACCTGCTCAACATCAAGGCCAGCAGCCTCAAAGTCATGGTCCCTTGCCAGAACGCAGGCAGTGTCGGGCTGCGCCGCGTGGTCCGCAACGGCGAAATTCAAAAAGTCCTCGACGCCCTCTCGGTCAGCGAAAACGGTAGCAACGGCGACTGGAAAGACCGCTTCAAGGAAAACTCCGAGCGCATGCGCACCGGATCGCTCCTCGAAGTCGCCAGCGTCCTCAAAAGTCTGATCGCACTGCACCAGGCCAAGCCGCTTTCCTTCCGCGAGAAGAAAATGCTGGAGCGCGCCCGCTACCTCTTAGTGAGCGAGCTGGCGATGGCCCGCAACTGCGAAGAATCCAAAGTCGAGGAAATCCTGACCACTGCCCTCGCCAAGTGCAAACTTCGCTTTCCCGAAGCCTCGGAATTCCAAGCCTGAAGCCCCTGCCTGCAATCAATTCTTCGGAAACTGAAAGCGCTCTACCGGAAGCCGCTGAACATGACGACGTCGCTGTCGTTGTAGCGCGCGCGCGAAATCGCGAGCTTCTTCCCATCGGGAGACCATGCATAAGCCGCGATAATCCCGGGCTCGGAGTCGAAGTGCGTCAACTGCACTTCCGAGCCTCCGTTCAGGGGCACCATGTAAAGGTTTTCCACACTTGGGGTCGTGCTGTGGACCAGTGTCAGCGCTTTACCATCGGGAGCCCATGCCAGTTTCTGCCATTCATACTGCGTAGCCAGGTTAATTTCTTCGGTGATCTTCCCGTTATCGAGTCTCTGTATCAGGATTTTCGATCTAGCACTTGGCCCCTGGCCTTCTGTTTTTCCGTAAGCGATCGTTTGCCCGTCAGGCGATATCGGAGGAGAAAAACTGGTCCCGCTCGCCAATTCCACACGGTCCCCACCATCGATGGGCACTTTGAAAATTGCTCCCTGGCTGGAGCCGACATTGTCGTTGTACACCACCCATTTCGCGTCCGGAGTACAAGTGCCTTTCTCAATGTCCGCTCCGTTTGTAAGTTGTTTCAATTCGCCCGTCGCCAGGTTCAGGCGCCAGAGATTCGGTTCGTTTTCTTCGAGCACCCGCGAGATGATGATAAGGTTGCCGGTCCCACACGCCCGCGCGAAGAAATCCACCCCATCATTCTCGAGTAATCGACTCCGGCCACTGCCGTCGCCATTGCTGACATAAAAGTGCATCGCAGAATCCCTCTGCAGAAGCTTCCCGGAAGCAGTCCACTCAAGATCGTAGCCGGTGGCCTGCTCCGTCGAGATCGGAACCAGCTTCCACTTAATCTTGCCGCTGAGAACCGGCGGAGAGTCGGCGACGTAAATCGTGGCGGACGGCCTTTGCTGGGTGGTCACAAAGGACTTGCCGTCACCAGTCACGCTCAGCGACGCATATTGGCTCAAGTCATTGCTGATCTTGAATGGCTCTCCCGATCGATAGGGCTGAAATGAGATTTGAAATCGCATTCCCTGGGACTTTTCCCCGGCCAAGAAGAATATGCCGGAGGCATCGGGCTCCCACGCCTGCGCAGTCACAAGGCTGCTCAGGGGAAACTCCTTGACCAATTTGCCCTGGCTCGTGAACACGCGAATCGAGCTGATCTGATCTTTTCTGGTGGCGAAGCCTCCTACGGAGATGAAGTTGTTCGCGGACCACGAAGGATTGGTGAACATGCCGTTGCCGCCCCGCATCGGTTCCTGGAAGATCACTTGTTCTTCGCCGCCGTCCGCGTTCGCGACCAGGAGCTGGTCTTCGGCCTTGGCGCGGATGATCCGGCGATACGCGATGCGTTTGCCATCGGGCGAGAAAGCCGCCGCGCTCGACACGTCGCTTACAATCTGCCGCGGCGTACCACCGAGTGACGGCACGCTGTACAGGTTGACGTTAATCGGATTCGACGGGTCCGTGTGCGTGTAGTACAGATAGTTTCCGTCGGGGGTGAATGTCGCGCCGGAATCGAAATCTCCTGGCTGCGGCGGCACGACCGTGACTTCGCTGCCCGTGGCCACCTGCTTCACGCGCAGGCTGCGTTCACCCTCCCGCCGTCCATACGCCACAAACCGGCCATCCGGAGAAATGGCTGCAAAACCGACCGCTTGTCCATGGTCAGTCAGCGGCTGGATGGTGATATTACGTGTGTCGATAGCAGGAGGAGCCTTACTCAAAAAACGAATCGCGCCGAAGATGGCCGCGACTATTAGGCCCAAGGCAATTACTGCCACAACTGTCAGTTTACCGCTGCTCCAGCGGCCCTCAGCAGAGCGGGCATCACTCGACGACTGGCGAGCCCGTGAAATCTCAGCTGCAGAGGAAGGGGCTTGAACCTGGGCGCCCCCGTCGGAAGCAGACTCGGCCAGCACTCGACCCGACTCCGTCTCCCGCTTCAACCTCTTCAGGTCCGCCCGCATCTCGGACGCATGCTGGTATCGCAGATCCCGGTCCTTCTCCAGCGACTTCTGGATGATCCGCTCCAGTTCCGAAGGAACGTCGGGGTTCAGCCGAACCGGGGCTGTCGGCACCTTATGCAGAATCGCATCCACCATATCGCCCGAGCCTTGTCCGTGAAACGGCATCGTACCCGTGACCATTTCGTAAAGCGTCGCGCCAAATGAAAATAGATCTGTTCGTGCATCCAGTTCCCGCCCGCGCACCTGCTCCGGCGACATGTACGCCATGGTCCCCAGCATCGCGCCTGGGCTTGTCAGGTGCTGTTCGTCTGTCGGGCTTTCCGGCATTGTTGCAGTGGCTCCCTCCCCGACTCTTCCTCCCGGCTGTGTCACTTTGGCCAATCCAAAGTCTAGAACCTTG
>Ga0210396_10007696_pt1 | contig 10243 bp, 8 predicted proteins | sample IncBWH17OmetaG_FD_155466 | JGI IMG/M metagenome (GOLD analysis project Ga0210396, IMG submission 155466) | Forest soil microbial communities from Barre Woods Harvard Forest LTER site, Petersham, Massachusetts, United States - Inc-BW-H-17-O ... | reverse complement strand
AGGATTTGCGACGCCGCAGGAAGCATCTGCCGCACTGATAAAAGCAGCGGCAGACTATGACCTGCCGGCGCTGACGGCGATGTTCGGTCAGGACGGTGAAGACTTGGTGAGCACTGCCGACCACGTGCAGGACAAAAACAACGCTGCTGCATTTGCGGAGCGCGCCCAGAAAAAGAATTCCGTGGTCATAGATCCGAAGAACCCGAACGAAGCCACGATCCTGGTAGGTGACGAGGAATGGCCGTTGCCGGTTCCGCTGGTCAAGAAAGGCGCCAAATGGTATTTCGATTCAAAGACCGGTCACGACGAGGTCCTTTACCGGCGCATCGGAGCCAACGAACTAGACGCCATTCAAATTTGCCGAGGCTTCGTGGAAGCACAAGAGGAATACGCCTCGGTAATTCACGACAACTCCGGTGTCAATCAGTATGCTCAGCGAACGATCAGCACGGACGGAAAACAGGACGGTTTGGCGTGGAAAAATTCAGATGGAAGCTGGGAAGGTCCGGTCAGCGAGACAATCGCAAAAGCGATTCAAGAGGGTTACACGACCAAAGGCGAGCCTTTCCACGGCTACTATTTCAAAGTTCTGAAGGGTCAAGGGCCTGCTGCGCCGAACGGAGCGCTCGACTACGTGATTAACGGTGCGATGATTGGCGGATTTGCGATGGTGGCTTGGCCCGCCGAGTACAAGGTCACCGGAGTCCAGACTTTCATCGTCAGCTACAGCGGAATCGTGTACCAGAAGGACCTTGGGACCAATACCGCAGCAACCGCGGCGGCGATGGAGCTCTACAACCCGGACAAAACCTGGCATCGCACGGACGACAACTGGTGATCAACGTCGACCGATATCGCTCGCGTGGAGATCCCAGGAGGCACGATAAATTCGTTCAAACCTCAACTGGCTATTTCCTTTTTCTTAGCGTCCACCGCTTCCCCTTCAGTGACTCGCACGCAAGCTCCCGTCTTCTAGGTCGCGTCGGTAAACAGCTCGATCGACTTCGACTTCGACGTCGAGTCGGCGGCGGCGATAAACGGAACCTTTAGCAAGTGGGACGCCACACTTTAACATTTGCGGCGCCTGAACTCTCGACGGGTGCTTTCGAAATCAAAATTCAGGCCGATCGTCTAAATACTGGCAGCGGCATGAAGAATGGCAAATTGAAGGGCATGGACTTCTTCGACGTGAAGAACAACCCGCAGATCAAGTTTAAGTCAACGAAGAGTATCCAGACCGGACTCGATAACTTTGAATTGGACGGCGACTTTACGATCGGCCGAGTTACCAAACAGGGAAAGCTCACGCTCACAATTACCGGCAAAGGGACAGGCTCGGGCACGATCAACGGGATAATGGGCTTCGACCGTAAGCAATATGGGATGAACAGCGGCATTCCCTTCAAGAAGATTGCCGACGGCGTCCAGGTGAAAGTCGACCTCAACGCAAAGCGGGTCAGCGGGAATCCGGTGAATCTGAAGTCAGCGCGTCCACATAGAGGGGCAGTCGCGCGTGAACGTTCCTCTGGAGGCCCCATCGCCAGCCTGGATGTGCCTCAAATCTGCAGCCGATGCGGTTAGAGGCCGCCACCGAATTCATTTTCGATGAACTTCCGCTTTGCGGTACGAAGTTCGATCACCCACGAGCGCTTCAGGAACCGTGTCCTGACGGTGTACAAGAGTTTGGTCAGCGCTTGCTTCGCGGCGCCGTGAAGAAGACACCGTCCCACTATTAATCCTCAGTTAGCGGGTCGCACTCGCCGGCAGGACGAGTATCAGGACAACAGCTCCCTCTAATTAGGGGGCAGGGATTTCGCCCAATGGCGCCTGCCGGGGCGAATTACTTTTTGTCATCATTCGCGTCACCTGGAACGGGAACCCAGACATTATCGGCGGCGGCGATCTCAACATCCTCCAGTGAGGTCGAAATTCCGACGCGCTGTAGCCCAGACTTCTTCTTCGGGGTAGCTTGGAAAACCAGGTAGTACTGATTATTGAGAACCTTCTGAATACGGTCTAGGTACGGCGTGAAGCTGACCAGGTTTTGACCCCCAAGCGAGAAATATTCTCCGCCAGACTCTTCACTGATTTTCGCCACGCCCCCTTGCCCGAGCTGCACTTCCCAGCTGTTTCGGCCCGCGCGTCCAACTCCAGTAGCGTAAATACCATGAACAATCACGCCATACCGCTGGGCTGCAGTGCTAGCAGAGTCCGCGTCCGCGCTCAAAGTAGACATACCTCCGGTCATACTGGATGGTCTGGCGCGATAGTCACGCCCGGGGGTCGGCAAGTATTGGATGTCGGACATCCCCTGACCGCGCAGCCGGTCAATGCCATCGCTAACCATCAGTACTTCGCGGCGGACTTTCTGCTCGGGCCAACCCTTGATCAAACTGATGAGCGACAGATACGGACTATCCATCGAGGACAAACTTCCACGGGGTAAGCGGATGGCCTTAGCTGCCGCGGCGTGGTCGGCCGTGAAGTTCTGCACGATCTGGATGGTGGTGTTGGACATGTAACCCACGCCGACAACCGTCGTCGCGGGCTGTGCGTTGACGAAATCGCGAATGTCGTTGAGGCTGTTTCCGATGCTCGAGTCGCAGGTGTCGTCAATCAAGATAAAAAACTGGAGCGCGGCATTTTCACCGCGGGCGGGAATCAAATGGTCCACCTTGATCGGCGTCTTTCCTTGCTTTATCTGCACGTTTTCCGGGCGCAGGATGGGAACCTCACCGTCGCCGCGAACCGATTCATCTGTGATGACCATATGAACCTGGACGGTGCTCGAAACGCCAGTTTTGTCCTGAGAATGAACAGCGCGCACGCCGAATCCCAGCGCGCCCAACGCGACAAGCCAGCCCAGCAGAAACTTATAACTCTTCATACTTCCTCCTGGAAGTCGAGCGGTCGTCCAGTCGTTTAGCGAGGCATGTCCGTTGACCGTACGACACGAACGGACTTCCGGTTCCGGGACGGATGGGTATTGTCGGATCAGTCGCCTTTCAGCCCTCGCCACGTGAGCTCAAGAACTCGGCCGCAGACCTGATGATGCGAGCCGCAATATCCACCATGTCTGGCTAGAAAGGAACTGTCAAAACTGCCAATAAACAGGTTGTAAGAGACCATCCTGAAGGCTTCGATTCGCCGACAAGCCCTCTAGCTGGAGCGGCCTGATAACACTGATGCACACAGAAATAGACGCAATTTTACGGAGCGCGAGCATCATTTCTGACAATGTTTCTTCCGCGGCCGGACTGGTACGAAATTGCCTTCGGATTTAACTCCATGAGCAAGACGGAGGCGCACCTTGTCGATCAAGCTGGGACTACGGATTCTCATATGCGGAGTGGCTTTAGTAGCGACTCCGGCGCACGGCCGGTAGATAGGCCAAAACGTGCCCGGCCAGTATGGTCTGAACGCTGGCGCGATACCTGACCCCGGATTCACCTATGTAAACCTGACGCTGAATTATTCAGCGGGGCAGTTAAATGACTTTAATGGCAATCGGCTGCCTTCGTTCACTGGGACATATGCTTTCTGGGTGAATGAGAATCTCTTCTACTACGTGCCCAAACACAAATTTTGGGGCGCGTACTATTTCCCTTATGTGGTCCTGCCGTTCGCAAACGTATCTCTGGTGGCGGATATCGTCGGAACAAGTCTCAGTGCCAACGGCGGCAGAGAAGGACTGGCCGACATCTACGTTCAGCGTCTGAACCTGGGCTGGCATCTAAAAGATGCCGACGTCGCGGTCGGGTAGGGCTTTATGGCGCCGACAGGCCGCTTCACCCCCGGCGCCACGACCAATGTCGGTTCAGGTTATTGGGGTAATGACATCACCACGAACACAACTGTTTACTGGACAAAAAATAAAGCAACAACCGCGAACCTGGCCACAATTTGGGAAATTCACGGCCAGCAAACTGGAACCAACATTACGCCGGGCCAGGCTTTTTCGGACGAATGGGGCTTCGGTCAGACCCTGCCTCTAAGAGAAGACTTCAGCCGCCTTCTGAAGTTGGGTGTGATCAGATACGACCTGTGGCAAGTGACCGGAAACAGCGGCCCGACGCAGGGCTTTCCGTACTACTTGTCGCACGCCATAGGTTTTCAAACGAACTTTATTCTTCCCGCGAAAGCACGTCCGGAATGTCGCGTCATGGCGTTCGGCTTTTCGTGGACTTTGCGGATTCCCAAGCCGCAGCCGCCGGCAGCACCGCCCCTCGCGCCGGCGACTAATTAGCAGATGCTCCACCGTGCGGTTGCTGCATCGCAAGGACGCCCGGAAGTTGTCAACATGCGGAGCAGGTTCCGCACCTGAACCGGAGGACTCTCTACCATGATTCGAAAAGCCGAAGTGGACGTGAATCGTTGCGACAAAGGTCCAAGAGATTGCGGAACGGCGCGTGTTCATTTTTCCTCCTTTGAACCGCACTTTTGATAATTCCGCAACAAGGACAATTTGCCCATAATGTATGACGGAAGCCGGGTGCGAAAAACCACTCATGGCAACTTGCTCGACGGAATGCGATGAAGAGCTCAGAGCGCGAGATACGAGAATCAAGCCCAAGACTTCCGGAGAACCTGAAATCAGAACCTCCCGATTGCTGACCGAAAACTGTGGCACTCTATTGTTAATCGCTTGCATATGTCTCCTGCTCGGATCATCGTGTCTTGCGTAGCAAGAGAAACCGGAGGGTCAGCCCTCAGCGCCAGATATAGGTTCGCCGACCTTAGCGACCCCCCCACCGCCACCATGAACCAGCGAACAACCCGACAAGAAAACGAAACACACCCCACGAGGGGCCGTTGTGATTGCGCCACTGCTGATTTTGAGTCCGGCTATCTGAAGTGACGGAGGCGATGTGAGACGCTTGAGCATCGTACAGCTCGGGATCGCATTTGTTTTTCTGGCAATGTGCGCAGCCCTCGCAGCGCAAAAAGTGACGACCAATGTTGACAAGAACTTCGATTTCACGAATCACCGCCGCTACGCTTGGCGTCCCAATCACATCGTCACGCGCCAGGGCAAGCAGAACGACGCGCTGATTGACCAGAAGATCGTCCAGGATGTTAATCGCAACTTGAGGGATAAGGGTTTCGTCGAGGATCCTTCCAATCCAGATTTCTTCGTCTCTTACGAGGCAGGCGCAAGCGACTTCGTGGCTGATGTGGAGGGCTTTCACGCGACTCCCGCACCGCGCCTGAACGAACCACAGGGGCCTGTCTATGGAATCCCTCAGAACGTCTGGTATTCGGTGGATGGCCGTGTCGTCTTTCAACTCGTCGATGCAAAGTCGAACCAGCCTGTTTGGACCGCCACCGCAACGAAGAAGATCCGCGACCCTCACAAAGGCATGAAAGATATGGAAAAGCAGGTACAGCAAGTCGTATCCAAGACGTTTAAATCGTTCCCTCCCCACGCGAAATAGCTTGCGAGGTTTCGCTGGTGGTTCTACGTTCGCCATGCGTAGATTCTTCTATTTCCGCGCGACCTCGGATTGGCAGACGTGCTTTCACGAGGTACCAACGCTGCATGATTTCTCGATTTATGGTCGCTCCCTAGCCAGTCCCCGGCCGTTAATCAACGCCGAAGTTATCACCGGACCTGACGGGAGTATGTCGGGCGGGCAGAAACGCGAGAGAATGGTTCTGAGGCAAACCGGTAGGGCCCTTACTACGCAACGCATAGAGCCTCATTTCCGATTACGGCACGGGATTTTTGGATAGCTGCTCCGGCGTATATCCGGGATTTCTCACCAACAACAATAGAAATGAGGTTCATGGCATAACTCGACGCTTGCAACTAATTCCGGACCAAGGTGTTCTGAGTACTGCTGGACTTTCGGTCGGGGGATATTTATTAGGACTCCAATCCGTGTTCTCATCGTTGATGATTTTGTCCCCTGGCGGAATTACCTGGTTGCGAAGCTCATGGAAAACCCTGCCTTGCAAGTTGTGGGGTGCGCGTCCGACGGCTCGGAAGCGGTTCTGAAATCGGCCGAGCTGCATCCCGACCTAATTCTAATGGACGTGAACCTGCCGCAGCTGAGCGGCATCAAAGCTGCCGCGAGAATTCGCGGACTTTCCCCCGGATCCAAGATTCTTTTCATAAGCCAGGAGGTTGATTTCGATGTAGCGCTGGCCGCTCTGGACGCTGGTGGAGTCGGTTACGTCGTCAAATCCGACGCTGAAAACGAACTGCTGACGGCGGTGGAAGCGGTGACGTCGGGAAAGACATTTATAAGCGCCCTGTTGGCCAGTTGCGATTTCAGCGGCGTCCTGGGCTCGCACACTCCACTTCGGGCCCGCACCGAGGAAAGCATTGAATTGCCCACACGGCGTTTGATGCGCGATACGACATCCGGCCCTTCCCACGAAGTGGAATTCTACGCCGATGCCGAATCTTTTCTGATTCGCAGTGCTCGTTTTGTCGGAGCCGCTCTGGCAAATGGTGATGCCGTCATAGTGATCATGAACCCCTCACATCACGACAGCCTCCGACAGAAATTAGACTCAGAAGGTTGCGACGTTGCTGGAGCCATAGAACAGGGACGCTACTGTGCCTTGGAGCCTTCCGACGTGCTTTCCACATCTCTCGTGAATGACCAGCTCGACACGGATCGATTTATAAAGGCTGCGGGCGATTTCATAGCGACCGCCCTCAAAGCGGCTACGGGAAAGCATCCTCGACTCGCAGTTTGTGGCGAATGTGACGCCCTTTTGCACGCCGAAGGGGAGGTGCTTTTTCTTGAGTTCTACCATTACGGAGCTTGACAGGAGTTAGCCGGTCCGTGCCGAACAGACTTGTTGCGGGGAGCGAATTTGTCAACGGCTTCCAGGACGATGGATTGGCTATCCGCGAGTGGTGAAGTCGACGGCCAGAAGCGAAATATCGTCTTTGTGGCCCTCGCCCGGAGGTTGTTGTAGCCAGCGGGCTAGCTCAAGCAGCAGCGCATCGGCAAATGGGCCCGCCGCAAGGGCGTTATTCGCTTCCATGAACTGCATGAAGCGATCTGTTCCAAATTCCTCCTGCGCTGGATTGCAGGTTTCAAGGATTCCATCGGTGTAAAGGAAGAACCGATCACCAGGCTCGATTGGAATCTGCAGCGACTCGTATGTGGCCTCCTCGAACTGGCCCATGACCAATCCGTTTTCGATGAGCTGGCTTGAGCTGCCGGTGGACTTGCGCCACAGTAACAGCGGCGGATGGCCCGCACCGCCGTAATTCATGATGTTTTTTTCCAAGTCCACATATACATAGGCGGCAGTAACGAAATTATGCTGAAACTTGCCGCAGAGCGCTTGATTCAGACCCGCCAAAACCTTGCCCGGTTCAGAAACGTGGCGAGCCTGTGCGGTAAGGGCAACCTGGAGCATTGACGCGATGAGTGCGGCGGGCAATCCGTGTCCAGAAACGTCGGCAATCAGAATGCCCACGTGACGTTCGTCCACGACAATGAAATCGTAGAAATCTCCGGCCACCGAGGTCATGGGTATGTAGCGCGCCACAATATCCATGCCTGTGATCTTCGGCGTACTACTGGGCAGAATGGACAGTTGAATCTGGCGCGCCATTTCCAGTTCCGTATTGATTTCGACGAGTTGTCGCGCAATCACAGCATGGGCTTCGCGCAACATTAGATGAGTACGCACACGCGCTTTTACGACGGCGGCCGAGAATGGTTTGTGAATGTAATCAACCGCGCCAACCTCGAAGCCTTTGGTTTCGTCCTCGGCCTCCGTCTGGCTGGTAAGAAAAATCACCGGAATATCACGCGTGTCGGGATCCGCTTTCAAGCGGCGGCAGACTTCGTAGCCGTCCATTTCCGGCATCAGTATGTCCAGCAGAATCAGATCTGGCTTATCTTTCCCAGAAGCGATGGTCAAAGCCTTTTCGCCGCTGGTTGCAACTTTGGTGGCGAAGGAGTCTTTCAGGGCGCCAGAAATAACTCCGATGTTGATGGGGGTGTCATCCACAATCAAAATCGTTTTCGGGGTCGAGGGCAGAGTCATGATCTCACTCCAGTTTGAGGCCTAAACGATTGGCGATCGCCGCAACGCACTTCAGGGCGCCAACAAAATCGTAATTACTCACGAAATCGCTCAGGCTACTGATTTCGGATCCTGTGAGGGCCTTCGCTAAGTCCGGCTGCGCTTCCAAAATGAAATCGGCAGCGTCGCCATCGTCGTTCGATAACAGTTTTTTCAGATTTCGCAGTGGGGACGCGACGGCAGCAGGGTCGGCGGCGGCGGAAACGGCGCTCTGTGCGAGTTGTTCATTAGGCAGGACCGATCGGATTGCCTGTACAACTGCGTGCAGGTGAGTAGCGAGCGTGTCCAGCAGCGGCTGCACAGGCTGTCCCGCTTTGATTGCTGTTTCTGCTTCGGCCGCGGAGTTGGCAACCGCGGCCGCACCGAGGTTCGCGGCCGCGCCTTTCAGCGAGTGGGCGGCGCGGGCTGCGGTGGCTGTGTCGCCCGCATCGAGCGCGGCGTGAATTTCTTGGACGTTTGCCGACTCCGCGAATTTGCGCAACAACATTTCGTAGCGTTTGGGATTTCCGCCGGTCCGACGCAGGGCCGATTGGGTGTCCACGTCTTTAATCTGCAAGGTTGCCGTTTCGGGAGGTCCGGCCGGTTCCGGCGAGCGTGCGATTGCGGCAGCGGGTTCAGGTGGCACCTTCGTGGCGACGTCCGTCCGGGGTTTTATCCAGCGCAACAGCGCAGCGAAAAGAGCATCGGGATCGATGGGCTTGGCGAGGTGGTCGTTCATTCCCGCCTCAGCGCATCTATCGCGATCGCTTTCCATCACATTGGCGGTCATGGCGATGATGGGCAGCGACTGGAATTGCGGTTTCGAGCGGATGGCTCGTGCTGCCGCGAGACCATCCATCACCGGCATTTGCATGTCCATCAACACGAGTTGGTATTCGTGTTCGGTAACCATCTCTACGGCGACCCGTCCGTTTTCAGCGGTGTCAATCGCCAGGTGCGCATCTTCCAGCAGGCCGAGCGCAACCTCGCGATTGAGCTCGTTGTCTTCGACGAGCAAGACACGCGCGCCGCGAATTTGTCTGAGTTCAACGGTCGGAGCCCCCGCAGCTTCGTAGCTCTTGGAACTGCTTGCGCCGAGAACTTGGACAGCCGAATCGAACAGCATGGAGGCGGTGACCGGCTTGATTAGAATATTTGCAAACGAGTTTTCGTCCGCCTGTTTCAAAACCTCTTCACGGCCGTAAGCGGTTACCATTACCAGATGCGGACGAACTTGTACATTTGGCAGCGCGCGAATTCGTTTGCCTGTTTCAAAGCCGTCGAGGCCCGGCATCTGCCAATCGAGAAAAACAATTTCGTACGGTTTGTTAATTTCCGCCGCATGGCGCACCATTTCGATTCCTTCCAACCCGGAACCAGCTTCATCGGCCTCGAACGTCATGCCGACCAGCATGCTGGAAAGCACAGCGCGGGCTTGCGGATTATCGTCAATAATCAGAACGCGGCGGCCGCGAAGATCGGGTGAGACGGCTTGCCGTCGAGTCGCCGCACCGTTTCCAAGCCGGGCCGTGAACCAGAACGTGCTGCCCTTCCCTTGCTCGCTTTCGACGCCAACATCTCCTCCCATCAGTTGCGCCAGCCGCTTAGAGATTGCGAGTCCCAGCCCGGTCCCGCCGTGTTGGCGTGTGGTGGAAGCATCCGCCTGCTCGAACGCCTGGAACAGCCTGCCCATTTGTTCTTTGGTGAGGCCGATGCCGGTGTCGCTTACCGCGAAGTAAATCAGCTGGCCTGCATCATTTCTTTCCTGAATCCGCGCACGAACGACGATCTCGCCTTGTTCGGTAAATTTCACGGCGTTATTGCAGAAATTGATCAGGATTTGACCCAGCCGCAGCGGGTCGCCCTTCAGTTGCGTGGGCACGGCATGGTCAATATCAAAAATCAGTTCGAGACCTTTTGCAGAAGCCTTCTCGGAAATCAGATTGCTCACGTTTTCCAGCACGCGCTCCAGATCGAAGTCAATGTTTTCCACCGTCAGCTTGCCCGCTTCGATTTTCGAGAAATCCAAAATGTCGTTGATGATGCCCAGCAGATGCTGGCCGGCCATTTGAATTTTCCTCACGTAGTCGTGCTGCCGGGGATTCAGCTCGGTGCGCAACGTCAGATGCGACATGCCGATAATCGCGTTCATTGGAGTGCGAATTTCGTGGCTCATGTTGGCGAGAAAATCAGATTTGGCCTTTGT
>Ga0210396_10007694_pt1 | contig 10244 bp, 7 predicted proteins | sample IncBWH17OmetaG_FD_155466 | JGI IMG/M metagenome (GOLD analysis project Ga0210396, IMG submission 155466) | Forest soil microbial communities from Barre Woods Harvard Forest LTER site, Petersham, Massachusetts, United States - Inc-BW-H-17-O ... | reverse complement strand
CAGGCAGGGCAGGGCCTGCGCCGCGAACGCCTCGTTGAGCTCGACGAGATCGAGCTGCCCCGTCGTGAGGCCCGCGCGCGCGAGCGCCTTGTGCGTCGCGGGGATCGGCCCCACGCCCATGTACTTCGGCTCGACGCCCGCGACGGCCGTCACGACGACGCGCGCGAGCGGCGCGCGCCCGAGCCGCCTCATCCCCTCGGCGGAGGCGAGCAGCACCGCGGCGGCGCCGTCGTTGATCCCCGAGGAATTGCCCGCCGTCACCGTGCCGCGCTCCTTGCGAAACGCCGGCTTGAGCGCGGCCAGCTGCGCGAGCGTCGTCTCGGGCCGCGGGGGCTCGTCGACCTCGACCCTGCGCGGCGGGCCTTTTCGCTGCGGGATCTCGACGGCGACGAGCTCGACGGCGAAGCGGCCCGCGGCGTGCGCCTCGGCCCAGCGCCGCTGGCTCGCGAGCGCGAACGCGTCCTGATCCTCGCGCGCGACCTTGTACCGCTCGGCGACGAGCTCGGCCGTCTCGCCGAGCGCGTGCGTGCCGTGCAGCTCCTCCATGCGCGGGTTCACGAAGCGCCAGCCGAGCGTGCTGTCGTAGGCCGTGACGTTGCCGCGCGCGTAGGCCTCGCCGGCCTTCGCCATGACGAGGGGCGCGCGCGACATCGACTCGACGCCGCCCGCGATCAAAAAGTCGGCGTCGCCCACGGCGACGGCGCGCGCGCCATCTCCGACGGCCATGAGCCCCGAGCCGCACAGCCGATTGACCGTGCCGCCCGGCACGCCCACGGGCAGGCCCGCGAGCAGCGCGCTCATGCGCGCGACGTTGCGGTTGTCCTCGCCGGCCTGATTGGCGCACCCGAGCAGGACGTCGTCGATCGACGCCGGGTCGACGCTCGTGCGCCGCACGAGCTCGCGGATGACGAGCGCGCCGAGATCGTCGGGCCGCACCTCGGCGAGCGCGCCGCCGTGCCGACCCACCGGCGTCCGAACGGCGTCGACGACGAAGACGTCGCGCAGCGCTTTCGTCATGACCCTTCGATGTTATAGCCTCCGGGGCGCCATGGCGAAGATCAACTCGAACTACCAGAAGCTCCAGGCCGGCTACCTGTTCCCCGAGATCGGCAAGCGCGTGCGCGCGTTCGCCGAGAGGAACCCCGCGGCGAAGGTCATCCGCCTCGGCATCGGCGACGTCGTGCTGCCGCTGCCCGCGCCCATCGTCGACGCGCTCAAGACGGGCGCCGACGAGCTCGGCCAGCGCGAGACCTTCCGCGGCTACGGCCCCGAGCAAGGCTACGACTTCCTGCTCGAGGCGGTCGCCGCGCACTACGCGTCGCAGGGCGCGAAGGTCGCCGCCGACGAGGTCTTCGTCTCGGACGGCTCGAAGTGCGACACCGCCAACATCCAGGAGATCTTCGGCCTCGACAACGTCGTCGCCGTGACCGATCCCGTCTATCCCGTGTACGTCGACACGAGCGTCATGGGCGGCCGCACGGGCGCGGCCGACGCGACGGGGCGTTTTCCCGGCCTCGTCTACCTGCCGTGCACGGCCGACAACGGCTTCGATCCGCCGCTGCCCACGCAGCCGGTCGACCTCATCTATCTGTGCTCGCCCAACAACCCGACGGGCGCCGTCATGTCGCGCGCCTCGCTCGAGCGCTGGATTGCCTACGCGCGCGAGCACGAGGCGATCATCCTGTTCGACGCGGCCTACGAGGCCTTCATCCGCGAGCCGGGCCAGGTGCACAGCATCTACGAGCTGTCGGGCGCGCGCGCGTGCGCCATCGAGTTCCGCAGCTTCTCGAAGACGGCGGGCTTCACGGGCACGCGCTGCGCGACGACGGTCGTGCCAAAGGAGCTCATGGCGCGCAACGAAAAGGGGGAGCCGGTCGCGCTGCACGCGCTGTGGAACCGCCGCCAGACGACGAAGTTCAACGGCGTGAGCTACCCGATCCAGCGCGCGGCCGCCGCCGTGTTCTCGCCCGCGGGCAAGGCGGCCGTCGACGCGAACGTCACGTACTACATGCAGAACGCCGCGATCATCCGCGAAGGCGTCAAGAAGGCCGGCTACGCCGTGTACGGCGGCGTCAACGCGCCCTACATCTGGTTGAAGGTGCCGGCGGGCCTCACGTCGTGGCAGTTCTTCGACAAGCTGCTCGGCGAGTGCCACGTCGTCGGGACGCCGGGCTCGGGCTTCGGCAGCTGCGGCGAGGGCTACTTCCGCCTGTCGGCGTTCGGCCTGCGCGAGAACGTCGAAGAGGCGGTCGCGCGCATCGCGCGCGGCCACGCCTGACGCGTGGTCCGCGCGGCCACGTCTGAGGCGCTCGCCTCGGATGAGGCGCTCGCCTCAGATGAGGCGCTCGCCTCAGATCCCGAAGTCCCACGTCAGGCCCGCGCGCAGCTCATAGACGTTGGCGTCGGCCTGGCGCGCGACGCGGCCCGCGGCGTCGAAGGCGACGTGCGCGCTCGCGCGCCAGATCGCGCCCGCGAGCCCGGACACGGTCGTCGGTCCGTCGCCGTCGCGCGCGACGAAGGTCTCGGCGACGGGGCGCACGGTCCAGGCGTTCGGGCCTTCGACGATCGCGCCGCCGATGAACGCGAACGTGCCCGCGCGCGTGCGATCGCCCTCGAGATCGACGTGCAGCGTGAGCGCGGGCCAGCGCTGCGAGGCGATGGCCGTGAGCGCGGCGCCGAGGTCGCCCGCGGCCGGGATCGTGGGCAAGAGCGCGCCGCCCTCGAAGGCGACGCTCGGTCCGACGCCCCCTTGCAGCGAGCCCTCGCGCACGACGACCTTGGCGAGCAGCGCCGTCTCGAGCGCGCGCCGCCTCCGCGCGAGATCCGCGCCGCCCCAGATGACCGCGTGGTGCGTGTCGAAGACCAGCTCGAGCCGCGACACGACGCCGTAGTTGAAGACGAAGCTGGGCGTGAACGTGTCGCCGCTCGCGTCGTGCGTGTACCCGACAGGCCCGATCTCGAGCTCGATCGTGCGCGGTTCGGCGACGTCGGCGTCGGTCTGATCGAACGGGCGGTACGCGCGGGCGGGCGAGGCCGCGAGCGCGGCCGCCACGAAGGCGGCGATGAAGGCCGCGACGAGCGTCGTGCGCCGAGCGCGAATCGAGGCGGGCCTGCTCCTCGCGGTCGACACGACGGGCCTATAGTGACCGGCGCTTCACGGCGGCGCCATCGGGTCGGCGCATGACGTGACCGCGCCGTCATCGTGTCGACTGGCTCGGGCGCTGCGATGAAGGGGATGAAGATCTTGCGCTCTAGCGTTTGACGCCACGGAAGGGCGTCTTGCTCACGGGGCGCGCGTAGATCTCCTCGAGGACGGCGCGATGGATCTCGTGGCCCTCCTGCGAGAAGTCGACGTCGTCGATGTGGTACTTGAACCTGACGCTCCGGTCTTCGAGGCGCTGCAGGTCGTCCGTCGTGATGACGACGAGCAATCTGCGAGCAACCAAACGCGCAAGGGCGGCCTCGAACTCCTCGACGGTGAATTGGCCGCGGCTGTCGTCCTTGGCGAGCGTCATCGCGAAGCGGCAAAAGACGTCCTTGGGCGCGGGGCTCTCGATCTGCGCGCAACACATGACGAAGTGCTCGCAAAGATCGAGCCCACGTTTGTCGAGCGCGCGTTGCGTCTTCGAGGCGAGCTCCGTTGGCGTCATCGAGGGGGGACCTCGGCGCGTATTATACGCGTTCGATCTCGGCCGGTCAGCCGAGGCGAGACCGAGGTGCACGAGCGCGACGCCCGGCGCCACGGAGGCGCCGTTGCGTCCGATCATGCCGTCCGCGCGTGACCGCCCGAGCGCCGCCGCCTCGACCCCACCTACGGCCCGGCGCGGCCCGCTGTCAGTAGCAGGTCGGCGCGATCGTGTTGGCGACGGGCGGGATCGCCTGCAGGTAGTTCGCGATGTCCGTCGCGTCCTCGTCGGTGAGGCCGGCCACCGCGCGCATGCCGCAGATGCTGCGGCCCACGTTGTCCTTCGCCGTCTTGATGGCGGTCAAGATCTGCGGCGCCGTCCAGCCCGCGAGGCCGGTCGGGTCGGGCGTCAGGTTGGCGCTCTCGATCTGCTTCGAGATGGTCGTCGTGCCGCCGTCCGCGCCGCCGTCGGTCGCCGCGTCAGTGCCGCCGTCCGCGGGCACGGTGACCGACACGGTGGCGGTCTTGCCGCCCTCGAAGGCCTTGGTGACGTCGAGCTCCAGCGGCGCCGTCGCGCTCGTGTTCACGGTGTGGCACGTCGAGCAGAGCAGCGCGGCGAGGTACTTGCCGTTCGAGACGCTCGCGGCGGCGCCGTCGGCGTTGGCGTCGGTCGCCGCGTCAGCGCCGCCATCGGCGCCGCCGTCGGGCGCGGGCTGCGAGGGGAACGCCGCCAGCGACGGCGTCGCCCACTGCGCGGCCGTGGGCCGCGTCGCGAACGAGCCGCTGTCGGCGGCGGTTGTCGTGGGTGTAGGCACCGCCGTCACCGTGCGCAGGAATGCCACGATCGCGTCGGCGTCGGCGCTCGTGAGGAACGCGAACTGGTAGTACGGCATCTGCGCGAAGAGGTACTGCGTGCCGCCGTCGCCCGACGCCGGGTAGATGCCCGCCGTGAACGCGTCCTTGACCTGTTGATCGGTGAGGTTCTTGAGGCCCGTGGCGTCGTTGGTCAGGTTCGCGCTGTTGAGGCAGTCGGCCGCGGTCGCGCCCTTCGAGAAGCACGCGACGCCCGCCAGAAACTTCGTGTTGTCCGGCCCGGCGCCGCCCGCGAGCTGCGGCGTGTGGCAGCCCGAGCAGCCGAGCACGCTCTTCACGAGGTACTGGCCGCGTGACTGCTCGGCGGTCAACACCGGTCCGTCGGTCGCGGCATCGCCGTCGGTCGAACCGTCCGTCGTCCCCGCGGCGCCCGTGCCCGCGCCTCCGTCCGAGCCCGCCACGCTTCCGCCGGCGCCCGCGGTGGAGCCACCGCTTCCCGCCGTGGAGCCGCCGCTGCCGGCGCCCCCGTCTTTGGCCGGCGTCGTCGAGCTGCTGCACGCCATCGGCAGAACGAGAACGCTGGAGAGGAAGAGGGCAAGCTTCAATCGGCGCATCGTCGGCTCCTGATCAAGAGAGTGGTCGGACCTCAACGACGGGAACGATAGTCCGCCCGCGCGCGCCCTCCATCGGGTGGAGTGCGTAATCGGGTTCGATTGGCCGAGGAAAAATTGTTTACGGCGGCGCGTGGTCATCGCGGGGACCAACTCCGTAACGATCATTCATTCCGGTCCCGCAACGAACGTTGCGGGCGTTCACGCGCAGCTGTCCCGCCCGGTCGCGTGGCAAACGTCTCGAGAACGGCGTCGGCGCCGAGGCCGGTGTCGGGATGGACGCCGGCGTCGCATCCCAGCGCCACCCTGCGGCGCGACGAACGTCATTCCCCGGAGCGCCTCGCCAGACTCGGCCCCCCACCGACAGGCGGGGCGTCTTCATATTGAGCTGGGACTTAGCCGGGACGGCCGTCGAGGCGGGGGGGGCAGGGGCGTCTTGACTCTCCCCCGCGACCGCCTATTCTCACCCGCTGCCATGGCCGAAGAAAAAAAGATCAAGACCGCACCGCCCCCCAAGAAGCCCGCCGCCGCGAAGGCCGCGCCCGAGAAGGACGCCGCCCCCAAGGTCGCGAAGCCGAAGGCCGCGAGGGGCGAGGTGACCGCGCGGTCGAAGGCGACGCCCGCCGCGCCCGAGGGCGAGCGCTGCAGCGTCGAGAAGTGCACGCAGGCGATCCGCGCCAAGGGGTTGTGCCGCAAGCACTACATGGGCTGGCGCCGGGGCGACGTGGGCACCGCGCATCGCTACAAGATCTGCTCCAAGGAAGCCTGCCGCAAGCCGCGCACGCACGGCGGCTTGTGCGACGAGCACGCCGGCAAGGCCGCGCCCGCGCCCGAAGGCGGAGCGCCCGCGCCCGCCGCCGCCTAAGGCGGGGCTGACTTGCAGAAGATCGTCATTCGCGGTGGCGCGCGCCTCGAGGGCGAGGTGCGCGTGTCGGGGTCGAAGAACGCCGCGCTGCCCATCCTCGCCTCGTCGCTGCTCGCGGCGGGGCGTTCGATCTACAAGAACGTGCCCGGCCTGGGCGACGTGCGCACGATGGGAAAGCTGCTCGCGCGCCTCGGCGCCACGTACGAGGAGAAGCCCGCGGGCACGGCCTACGTCGACACGACGAACATCGTCGAGCACGAGGCGCCCTACGAGCTCGTCAAGACGATGCGCGCGTCGGTGCTCGTGCTCGGGCCGCTCCTCGCGCGCCACGGGCGCGCGCGCGTGTCGCTGCCGGGCGGGTGCGCGATCGGCGCGCGCCCCATCGACCAGCACCTCAAGGGGCTCGCCGCCATGGGCGCGCGCATCGATCTCGAGCACGGCTACGTCAACGCGCGCGCGCGGCGGCTGCGCGGCGCGACGATCGTCTTCGACGTCGTCACCGTGACGGGCACCGAGAACCTCATGATGGCGGCGGCGCTCGCCAAGGGGCGCACGGCGCTCGAGAACGCCGCGCGCGAGCCCGAGGTCGAGGAGCTCGCGCGCGTGCTCAACAAGATGGGCGCCAAGATCCGCGGCGCGGGCACGTCGATGATCACGATCGACGGCGTCGACGAGCTCGCGCCCATCGAGCACAGCGTGATCCCCGATCGCATCGAGGCGGGCACGCTGCTCGTCGCGGCCGCCATCACGCGCGGCAACGTCCTTCTGCGCGACTGCCTGCCCGAGCACCTCGACGCCATCATCGCGAAGCTGCGCGCCGCGGGCGCCGAGGTCGTGGCCGACGGCGACGGCATCCGCGTGCGCGGCAAGGCCGACTTCAAGCCCACCGACATCTCGACGCAGCCGTACCCCGGCTTCCCCACCGACATGCAGGCGCAGTTCATGGTGCTCATGACGCGCGCGCGCGGGCAGTCCGTGCTGTCGGAGACGATCTTCGAGAACCGCTACATGCACGTGCCCGAGCTGCAGCGCATGGGCGCCGACATCGTCGTCGAGGGGCGCACGGCGATCGTGCGCGGTCCCACGAAGCTCGCGGGGACCACCGTGATGGCGACCGACCTGCGCGCGTCGGCGTCGCTCGTGCTCGCCGGCCTCATCGCCGAGGGCAAGACCGACATCCTGCGCATCTATCACCTCGATCGGGGGTACGACCGGCTCGACCGCAAGCTGCGCGCCCTCGGCGCCGACGTGCGCCGCGCCAAGGGGAGCGTATGAAGACCGAAGCCCAGTCACCCCGAGCGAAGCGCGGCTCAGCCGCGCGAGAGCGAGCACCGGGGGCGCGGGACCCTGTCAGGGTCCCGCGGTCAAACGACGCGCGAGCGCTCACGATCGCGCTTCCCAGAGGGCGCATCCTCGACGAGGCGCTGCCGCTGTTCAAGCGGGCGGGCTTCGACCTGGGCGCCGCCGAGAAGGCGCGCGCGGGGCGGCGGCTCATCATCGCCGTGCCGGAGCATGGGCTGCGAATCCTCATCGTGCGCGACACCGACGTGCCGGCGTACGTCGAGCACGGCGCCGCCGATCTCGGCATCGCGGGCCGCGACGTCCTCGAGGAGCAGGATCGCGATCTGTACGAGCCGCTCGATCTCGGCATCGGGCGCTGCCGCATGGTCGTCGCCGAGCCCGAGGACAGGCCCGTCGACGAGAACGCGCAGATGCACCTGCGCTACGCCACGAAGTTCTCCGAGATCACGCGCCGCCACCTGCAGTCGCGCGGCACGGTGGCCGAGATCATCAAGCTGTACGGCTCGATCGAGATCGCGCCGCTCGTGGGCCTCGCCGATCGCATCGTCGACCTCGTGTCGTCGGGAGAGACGCTGCGCCAGCACCGGCTGCGCGAGGTCGAGACCATCATGAACGTGAGCGCGCGCCTCTGCGTGGGCCGCGCCGCCGCGAAGCTGCACGCCGAGCGCATCGACGAGCTCGTCGGGCGCCTGCGCGAGGCCGTGCGCGTCTCGAGCGCGGCGTAGCGGCGCGCGCCCCCGCCTGCCCGCGGCGCGGCCGCTACATCTCGCACATGAGCGTGCCGAGGTCGCAGTTGCTCGTCGAGCAGTCCAGATCGGTGGCGCAGGTCGTGTTGCACGCCGAGAGATCCGTCATGCACGCGTAGAGGCCGCAGCTCGTGGTCGCTCCCGGCACGCAGGTGCCGGCGGCGTCGCACGTCGAGGCGGCCGCCTGCTGGTTCATCACGGCGTCGCAGCTCGGCGGGGCGCAGACCGCGCCGGCGGCGGCGGCGTTGGCGTGGCACGCGCCCTCGAACGTCGCGACGCCGCACGACAGGCACGGGCCGCAGCTCGAGGCGCCGCAGCAGAAGCCGTCGACGCATTGGCTGTTCGCGCAGTCGTCGTTCTGCGTGCACGCGGCGCCGACGGCCAGCTGCGGCTTCGGGAGGCACGCGCCGCCGGCGCAGTAGTTGCCGGTCGAGCAGTCGCCGTCGCCCCCACAGCCCCCGAGGCAGGCGGAGACGCCGTCGCAGTTGTAAGGCGCGCAGTCCGACGTCGACGGCGTGCACGCGCCCGAGGCGCACGCGTCGCTCGTGAGGATCGACTGGCCCCCCGGGCACGAAGGCGGCGCGCCGCAGCTCGTGCCGGGGGCGTAGGCCTCGCACGCGCCGTGGCCGTCGCAGACGCCGTCGGTGCCGCAGGTCGCGGCGCCCTGGTCGGCGCAGGCGTTCTTGGGATCGGTGCCCTGCGCGTAGTCGGTGCACGTGCCGGCGCTGCCGAGGACGTTGCAGGCCGCGCAGCCGCCGCAGGCGGCGCTGTCGCAGCACACGCCGTCCGTGCAGTGACCCGTCCCGCACTGGTCGTCGGCCGTGCAGGCGCCGCTCGGGCCGGTCTGCATCGTGCACGCGCCGCCCGCGCAGTAATAGCCGCCCGCGCAGTCCGTGTCGTGGAGGCAAGCCGTCGGGCAAGTGGCGCCGCCGGCGCACTTGAAGCCGTTGCACGACGACGGCGCGCCCGGCGTGCAGACGCCGCTCACGCACGCGCCCGCCGTCGTGAGCGAGAGCGCGCCCGTCGTGCAAATCGGGTTCGAGCAGGTCGTCAGGTCGGGGTACTTCCGGCAGCCGCCCGCGCCGTTGCACGTGCCGTCGGTGCCGCAGCTCGCGGCGCCCTCGTCGGCGCAGAACGTCGACGGCACGGGCGTCGTCCCCGCGGCGACGGGCGTGCAGGCCCCCGTCACGGGGGCGCACACCGTGCACGACGGGCAAGCCGGCTGGCCGCAGCAGACGCCGTCGAGGCAGTTGTTGTTCGCGCACTGGTCGTTGCCCGTGCACGTCGCGCCGACGGCGAGCTTGCCCGTGCACGCGCCGACGGGCAGCCCGGCGCAGAAGCTTCCGGTCGAGCAGTCGCCGTCGCTGGCGCAGGTCGTGCGGCAGGCCGTCGTGCCGTTGCACATGAACGCGCCACAGCTCGTCGTCGTCGTCTGCGCGCACGCGCCGCCGCTGCACGTGCCGGCGGTGGTGAGCGTCGAGCTCATCGCGGGGCACGAGGGGGGCGCGCACGTCGTGCCGGGGGCGTAGGCCTCGCACGCGCCGTGGCCGTCGCAGACGCCGTCGGTGCCGCAGGTCGCGGCGCCCTGGTCGGCGCAGGCGTTCTTGGGATCCGTGCCCTGCGCGTAGTTGGCGCACGAGCCGGCGCTGCCCGTGACGTTGCAGGCCGCGCAGCCGCCGCAGGCGGCGCTGTCGCAGCAGACGCCGTCGGTGCAGTGGCCGGTCGCGCACTGATCGTCGGCCGTGCAGGCGCCGCTCGGGCCCGTCTGCGGCGTGCAGACGCCGCCCGCGCAGTAGTAGCCGCCCGCGCAGTCCGTGTCATGGACGCAGGTCGCGGGGCAGGTTGCCGCGCCCGTGCACTTGAAGCCGTTGCACGAGACCGGCGCGCCGGGCGTGCAGACGCCCGTGAGGCAGGCGCCCGCGCTCGTGAGCGACGTCGCGCCCGTCGGACACGTCGGGCTCGAGCACGTCGTGCCGTTCGGATACTTCTCGCAGTGGCCGCCGCCGTCGCACTTGCCGTCGGTGGCGCACGCCGCGGCGCCCTGGTCGGTGCAGAACGTCGTCGGGGCCGTCGTGCCCGCGGCGAGCGGCGTGCACGCGCCCGTGCCCGCCGCGCAGGCCGTGCAGGGAAGGCAGCTCGCCGAGCCGCAGCAGACGCCGTCGACGCAGTTGCCGCTGATGCATTGGGTGAACGTCGCGCACGCGAGGCCGTTGGCCTTGAGCGCGCAGCTCCTCGTCGCGCCCGCGCCCTGACAGGTGAACGGCGCGATGCAATCGCCGTCG
>Ga0210396_10007692_pt1 | contig 10244 bp, 9 predicted proteins | sample IncBWH17OmetaG_FD_155466 | JGI IMG/M metagenome (GOLD analysis project Ga0210396, IMG submission 155466) | Forest soil microbial communities from Barre Woods Harvard Forest LTER site, Petersham, Massachusetts, United States - Inc-BW-H-17-O ... | reverse complement strand
CTCGATCACCATCATCGCCGACGGGTACAACGGCAAGAAGCTGAACGCGCCGAACGACGTCACCGTCGCTTCCAACGGCACGATCTGGTTCACCGATCCAGGCTACGGGATCAAGGGTGACTATGAGGGCCTTAAAGAACCGTTCGAGCAGGAAAAGCACAACGTCTTCCGGGTCGATCCAAAGTCCGGCGATATCAAGGTCGTCGTCGACGACTTCGTAATGCCCAACGGCATTGTGCTCTCGCCGGACGAGAAAAAGCTCTACGTCATCGACTCGGGTATCACCGAGGGAGACACAAATCCGTCGTGGATCCGTGTGTTCGACGTCGATATCGACTCAGGGAAGGTATCGAACGGCAAGGTATTCGCCAAGGACTTCGCTCCTGGCTTCACGGACGGGATGCGTTGCGACACCGACGGGAATGTCTGGTGTTCCATGGGTTGGGCAGACCCGAAGGAAGATGGCGTTCGCTGCTACAGTCCCGATGGTCAACTCATCGGCAAGATCCATGTGCCGGAGACCGTCGCCAATCTGACCTTCGGCGGCATGCGGAGGAACCGGCTGTACATCTGCGGATCGAGTTCGCTCTACGCGTGCTACACCAGCGCGACGGGGGCGATGAAGCCGTGATCCGGTCCCGGTAACGACCTGAAAGCGGCTTTTGAAGAGGCCGGTAGATCGCTGACAAGACATGGAGCGGGTGCTGCGAACATCCGCTCCGGCTTGTTGGTGGCGGCGTGGCTGCCGAAGGCACCGTGCGATGGGTTGAGCACTTGCGAAACCCATCGCCTTGCCGCGCGATACCGATGTTAGCGACGATGACACGACGATATGATGGGTATCGCTGCGCTCGACCCATCCTGCGGGCTCAACAATCTGCGGCGATTACGCTGCCTTGTCGCGTCCAACCGTCTGGCGCACCTCGAACCCCTCGAATTGCGGGTGGTCAAGGTACAGCGGTTTGTTTTCTCCTGCGCGACTATGCGCTGCCCGGAACGCCTCTGATTTGGTCCATGCCTCGAACACAGCCCGGTTTTCCCACACGGTGTGGGAGGCGTAGAGCGTGTGATCCTCAGCTTCGGGACCCTTGAGAAGATGAAACTCGACAAAGCCCGGCACCTTTTCCAGGTGACTGTCGCGCGAAAGCCAAACTTGCTCGAACGCCGTTTCGGACCCTTTGGCAACTCGAAAACGGTTCATCGCGATAAACATCGGAAGTCCTCGTTCTTTTTTCGGTATCAAGATAGATTATCATCAACCGGCGCAGGTCCCGATGCTGACGAAGCCGAAAGTCTTTCCCGGTAGGCCTCCAAGCCCCAACGCCAGTCTTTTCCTTCGATCCATTCGCCCGTTTCATCCATAGCGCCTGCCTCCAGCATTGCCGCAGCACACTGCCAGTGAAGATCGACCCATCGATCGATCTGGCTCTCTGCCATTTGGCTATCGCGACAGATGCTTCTGGTAATCTCGCGAGCGACAGGTTCGATGTTGGAGGTCGTCATGGCTGTGGATCCGCTATCCGAGCGGGATATCATAAGCCAATTCTTGTTCCCTTTGCGACCGCGATCCCGCGCACGGTCGCTCACGCCCTGGATGTATTGCTATCTCGTTCCCGGCACCGTGGCGCGGCCTGGTGAGCGACCTCGCTTGCGGAAGAGTTCAGGGCGCATATCCGCCGGCAGGAAACGCGCCTCCTGGAACACGACAAATCATGGCATGCGGCCATCATCTGGCCTGAACGCGTCATAAACCAACTGCCTGAATGCGGGGACGATATGCCCGCGCTCCCGGTCCGTCTGCTCCATGAGAATGTAGATCATGTCCAGTTTCGGATCGATTCCCACATAGGTGCCGGCGGCACTGTCCCATTTCAGCTCTCCCAGCGAACCCGGCGGTGGAGGCTTCGCAAGCCCCGGATCGGTGCGAACAGCGAGACCGTAACCAAAACCGAATCCATCGCCTGGAAAATAAAGATAATCCCGCGCGACGCCAGATCCCGGTCCGATATGGTCGGAGGTCATCTGCCGGAACGCCGTCTCGCTGACATATCGCCTGTCATCAAGTTTTCCCCGATCGAGCAACATCTGAGCAAATCGTGCGTAATCGGTGATAGTCGAGAATAAACCCGCGCCGCCCGACTCCCAATCCGGATTTGCCAGACGCTCCCTCTCCTCGGTTTGCAAAAATACATCGTCCGACAAAGGCTTCGCCATTCGCTGCTGTTCAGCCCCATCCTGCGGCCTGAATGTCGTGCTCGACATGCCAAGCGGGTCAAGGATGCGCAGCTTCAGAAACTGATAAAGCGATTTTCGTGAAACAATTTCGATAATTCGCCCGAGAACGTCAGTAGATTCGCCGTACCGCCAAAGCGTGCCTGGCTGTGCCACCAATGGCAGGCGAGCAATGCGTTCGGCAAATATCCTGTTGTCAAACTGTCCATCGTAAATGTGGGCATCCTCGTAAATCTTCCTCGTCGCTTTCGCGCCGATGTAGCCGTTGCCGATACCCGATGTGTGCAGGAGCAAATCCTCAATGTCGGGAGCACGATCTGGCAATGTGAGCGTGACACCCGAAGCATCTCCTGCTTTGGACACGACAGCTACCTTTGCGGCGGCGAACGCCGGAATGTATTTGGACAACGGATCGGTCAGCGATAACTTGCCCTCATCGATCAACATCATCGCAGCCAGACTGGTGATGGGTTTCGTCATCGAGTGAAGTGCAAAGACCGTGTCAGGCGTCATCGGCGTCTTTGCTACGGAATCGCGATTTCCGAAACATTTGAGATAGATCGGCGAGCCGTGTTGCTGAATCAAAACGACCGCGCCGGCGATCTTTCCGCTGGCGACTTCATCTTCGAAAAATCCGGAGATTTTCTCGAGGCCGCTGGTGGACGGTACCGCGATGGGGTCGGCCTGAACGCGGTCAAGCACCCCAATTGCCGCCATGAGCGACATCGCCGCCAGCAAAATCCGGAAAACAGCAGGCATCGTGAACTCAGGCCCTCAGCGCGGCTGGCGATCCCTTCAACGAGCCAACCGTGATCGGTGCGGGCGCCGAATGCAAGTCATCAGATCGATCTACGCAGCCCGCCGGATGGGTTGAGCACCTGCGAACCCCATCACCCTGCAGCGCTGGACCGATGTTAGCGACGATGTCTTGCATTCTCGATGAGCTTCTCAATGTTCGTTCGATCGATCTGCCCGCGCACAGCGACCGGCAATTCGAGTTCGTCGAGTGCGCGGATGGTTTCGCGTACCAGGTATTTGCCGCCCTCGGCGTCAAACGGAAAATCGCTCGCAAACAGCACGTGATCGGCGCCGAAATAGTCGAGGCCGCAGCGCGTCGCGGACGTTGAACCCGACAGCGCCGTATCGGCATGGAACATGCGGAAATAGTCCTGCGGCTTTCGCTTCAGCGGCCCTGGCAACAGATGGGCGTCCGCGGGCGGCGTGCGCGATCCCATCTCCAACCCCCACCCCTGCTCGATCCGTCCGGCGAAATAAGGGATCATCGCTCCCATGTGATGGGTGATGATCCTGAGATCGGGATGCCGGTCGAACAGGCCGGAGAACACAAGGCGCGCCATGGCGACGCTGCTGTCGTAGGGCCAGCCGAAGCACCACCAGATCTCATACCGCGAGCGCTGCTCGCTGGCGTAGTCGGGCAATGCCCCCCGCACCGGATGCAGCCAGATGGCGAGGTTGTGCACCGCGATCGCATCGAAGACCGGCAGGAAGCGCGGCTCGTCCAGCGCACTGCCTTTTACGTTCGTGCAGATCTGGAAGCCGATCGCACCGAGCGCCGCAGCGCGTTCCACCTCGGCGACCGCGGCGTCGGGATCGAGCAGCGAGAGCGCTCCGGCGAAGGCCGGAAAGCGCTCGGGAAACTTGCCGACGAGCTCAGCCAACCCGTCGTTCATCAGACGCATCAGGCCGATAGCGGCTTCGCCCTCCGCCAGATCCTCGATCGGCGGCATCGAAGGCGTCAGGATCTGGCGATAATCCTGGAACGCATCCATCAGACGAAAACGTTGCTCGAGGTCATAAAGCGACGTGAGCTCCATCCACCGCTTCAGAGGGCCAGCCGCCGAAGCGAGCGTCTGCAGGTGAGCGAAATAGGCCGGCGGGAAAATGTGCGTCCAGGCATCGATGCGGGTGGTCACGGGGATCTCCTGAGAAAGAATGAGGCGCTGCCTTTTCCTCTGGCGTCGGCGAGCCGTGGCTACATGGTGACCGCCTTGCGTCACCGCGAGGTCGCTCCGGGCGAAGGATGTTAAATGGACGTTGTGGCTGGGGGCATTATGGACATGCCCGCGTCGGGCTTGTCTCGGAGCGCACGGAGGCTTCGCGGAAAATCTCCCGCGTCGAGCAATCCCCCGCACCTGACGGCGCGCGGGGATTGTCGATGGTCGATGCGACGGCTCGAGGCCGGATTACAGCGACTTGATTTCCACCTTGCGGAACTTCACCACGCCCCTGTCGTTCACGACGCCCTTGTCGTCCTTGACACCCTGGCCGTGCTGCAGGGCGATGCGCCCGCTGGCGAACTTGGCGTCTTGCGCGGCATCGACGGTTTTCTGTCCATTGAGAACCACGGTGAATGTTGAGCCCTTCGCCGTGATCTCCATGACGTTCCATTTACCGCCGGCCTTCGGCATCGGATCGACCTTGCCGACGTTGACGATCGCGCCGGTGCCGTAGCTCGGGTCGGGGCGGGTATCCCAGATATTCACCTCGTAGGCATTGTTGGCCCCGACCTTTTCGGGATCGGTGCAGCGGATGAAGATGCCGCTATTGGCATCGGCGTCGACCCAGAATTCGGCCCTGATCTGATAATCGGCATAGGCGTCCTTCGAGACCAGGAAGCCGTTGCCCTTGTCGGCAACCACCGAACCGTCCTCCAGCCGCCAATTGGCGTCACCGATGTCGTTGAAATGGTCCAGATTCTTGCCGTCGAACAGTGTGACCCATCCGGTCTCGCTGGACGCCTGCGGCGAATAAGAAAGGGCGGCGAACCCGACGAGAATCAGGGCGATGGCGGACCGGCGTTTCATGATGATCTTCTCCCAAGCATTGTTTTTGGCGCGAGTCCTTTGAAGGACCACGCAGGTTTCGAACACGCAACGATAGCAGGCGGCGGGTTCCTCGGGAAGCTACCGCACTTCCGCGTTTGGTGGCAAAGCCGACATGGGCGGTCTCCAGCGCAGGTGGCGTAACTGGAGCTACCAAGGCAGGGAGGAATCGCCCACGGCTCCATTCAAGCTGCGGCCTCCTGGCCAAAACTTAACGGTCTCGTCAATGTTTCGGATGGCGCAGGCACTCACCCTGGGCTGTCAGCTTGGTTGTCGCCCGTGCCTTCGCCGTCAGCTTCCGGTCGAGTCGTATTGGCATGGCCAACCGTGTATTGACCGAGAAATCGAGCACAGTCTTGATCGCGGCTCGGATCGAGGACAACCCATGCGTATTCTTTCGGTATCGCTTTTGGTGGTTGCGAGTTCTGCGTCTGCGCAATCCCCACCTTCCGTCGACTGCAACGCGGTCAAAAATTCCATGGTTCCTGTTGAGTTGGCTTATCATAGTCAAGACGGGACGAGGACGGTCGTTCAGACGTATCGAGACAAATCGGGCGATTACATCGTCTGGAGTCGCCAGACACCGCCGTCCACCCACCCAAACCCACCAGTTTTCGTGACGAAGGCAACCTATGTCGATGGAGCCATCGCATCGGCGGAGTTGTCGACAACGTATGCTGGCAAATATTCGCATCGAACAGCAAAATATACGCCTGACGGACTCCCGAGGAATTTTGATCGTCGATCGGACGTGACTTACAAGATGCATGCGGTAACAACGCCCGGTGACGATACCACTGAGGAGAAAAACAGCACGATCTCCTACAAATTCAAATCAGAAGCAACAACCGCGGTTGGATCCTGTGTCCTCCAAGTCGTCCATGGAGAGATTGACACAACCAACGATGCCGCCCGCACAAGTCATACCTTTCAATTATACTTCCCAGAACTACAGATATCCGCCACGGCAGTCGATGCAGAGCCCATCGTGGATAGTCTCAGCATGGTTTTTTCCGAGATCAAGCCGCTAAACTAACGCCGCTTCAATCCCCAGGCGACGTTGGTTCCGACTTCGATGAATCGGACGATTTGAAAAGGCATTGGTAGCTCGCGCCGACCACCCACGGGCTTCCGCTATGGGGCCATTCGCGTCGATTTTGACACATCCACAATATGCCCGCTATCCGGCCCATCTCGGACCTGGCGGTTCGACGTTGTGAAGTCCACGCCCTGGTCAGATTCACTGGATCAGTTCCCGACCGGCGGGGTGCCGTGGGTATGAAAGGACTCGATCGTCTTCAGCCCCCATGCCTGGCCTTTCTTGCGCTCCTCCTCGGTCCATACGATCGGCTTCCAGTCCGGCGCCAGAATGAGGCGCGCGCCGGCGTTGGCGACCTCGACCCGATTGCCGCCGGGCTCGTAGACGTAGAGGAAAAACGTCTGCTGGATGGCGTGCTTGTGCGGGCCGGTCTCGATATAGACGCCGTGCTCCAGGAAGATATCCGCCGCCCGCAACACATCCTCGCGGCTGTCGAGCGCGTAAGTGACGTGATGGAAACGGCCTGGCGTATTGGAGTGATCGTGCGAATAGGCAAAGTCGTAGCTCTTGTTCGACACCGCCATCCACATCGCGGCTTCGGTGCCATCGTTGAGCACGATCTGCTCGGTCAGCCGGCATCCTAGATACTGTTCGAAGAAAATACGGTTGGCCTTGATGTCGACCGCCAGGCAATTGAGATGATCGAGGCGGCGGACATTGACGCCGCGCGCCGGAAAGCGCTGCGCCTGGTTTTTCAGCGCGGGCTTGAGTTCGGGCGGCGCCTCGTACCATTCGGTCTCGTAATAGAGCTCGACGATGTGGCCGTCCGGATCGCGGCAGCGAAACGCCGGACCGTGGCCGAGATCGCCATCGGTCCAGCCGATGTCGAAGCCGGAGCCCTTGAGGGCGGCGACGCGCCGCTCCAGCGCCTGCGGGCTTCGCGCCCGCAGCGCCATGTGCTCCATTCCGGATGTCTTTGAAGCCGTCAGCTTGAGCGAATAGCGCTCGTAATCGTCCCAGCCGCGCAGATAGACCGACTCCCCTCTGCGGCCGCTGATGGTCAAGCCCATCACGTCGACAAAGAATTTCAGGCTCTCGTCCGGCTTCGGCGTCAGCAATTCCATATGGCCGAGATGGGCGAGATCGAAAATCGGCTCTGGAGTCATTTCAATCATCTTCCTGAACAAGGGCACGTGTCAGATCATCAAACAACTCATCCACGGCGTAGGCGCATGGAATAAGCGCCTGCTGCGCGGCATATCGAATGATCATTTCCATTGAGCGGCGCGTGTCATCAGCGTTGAACCTCGGCGAAGTGGCCGGCGCGAGCGCCGCGCTCTTTCGCAACAGCCTAGAGACTTCGCGCACCGCGTCCGGATGGTTCTGCGACAAGCGTTCGCTGACCACCACCATATGGTTGATCGGCGTCACGCCGTGCCTGACGAACCATGATTTTTCATCCCGCGCGGCATCGGGAAACAACGGCTTCAAGTCTGGATGATCCACCTTCTCCCCGAGCACTGCATCAAGTTCGCCGTCAACCAGCATCTGGATGATCTGCTTGCCCGCCGGTGCACGTTTCGTCGTATCCTTGAATTCGGCAACATGCGCGTCCTCGAAAGTGATCCAGTCGATCGAGTCGAGATCGACGCCATAGTCATTGGCGAGAATGCCGCGCAGCCACGCACCGGTCGTGGTGGTGAAGGAGCGGATACCGATGCGCTTGCCGTTCAGATCGGCCGGCGTCATCGTTCCTGATTTGGCGTTGTAGAGCGCGTAAGCGTGCTGAAACCGTGCCAGTACCGCGTTCGGCAGCAGCACCATCGGCTTGCCGAAGCTTTTGGCCATCAAATAAGTGACGATAGCCATCTCGGAGACATCGAACGCCCCTTCGCGGACCATCGGCTTGAAACCCCTGTTGGTCGGCGAATAATCGGCGAAATCGAGCTCAACCAGGGCAGACTGGAGCGATCCATCCTTCAACGCCTTGGTGCTGGGATGGTCGCCAAGCAATGTGCGCAGCCGCATCGTCATCTCAATCGGACTCGGGTTCGTCGACATAGACGAGGCCGGCCTTGGCCAGCGGCTCGCGCATTTTATACATATCGAGCCCCAGCACGCCGGAGGCCAGTATCTGACGCTTGCCCTCTTCTTCCGCCCGGCGCTTCTCGCCCTTGGCGGCGACCTCGCCCGCGTCCTTCCTGGCGACAACGACAACGCCGTCATCATCGGCGACGACGACATCGCCGGGACGAACATTGATCCCGGCGCACACTACGGGGACGTTGACCGCGCCCAATGTCGCCTTGACGGTGCCCCTGGCTGAAATCGCTTTCGACCACACCGGAAAACCCATTTCCCGCAGCGATTTCACGTCGCGGCAGCCGGCATCGATGATGAGGCCGGTGACGCCGCGCGCCTTCAGCGAGGTCGCGAGCAAATCGCCGAACATCCCGTCGGTATTGTCGGTGGTGCAGCCGACCACCAGGATATCGCCCGGTCGGCACTGTTCGACGCCGACATGGATCATCCAGTTGTCGCCGGGTTGTGCTAGCACGGTGACGGCGGTGCCTGCGGCTTCGCCACCGGCCCACACCGGTCGCAGATAAGGCTTCATCAGCCCGCTTCGGCCGTAGGCCTCATGCACTGTGGACGTGCCGAGCGCGCCCAGCCGCTTGACGACCTCCGCATCGGCTCGCTTGATGTTGCGGACAACGACCGTCTTCATACCAATTCCTCCAGCGCCATCGGGAACAGCCGCTGATAGGCTTCGCCATAGGTCATGGCTTTCCCGGAATTGCGTCCGCCCTGCATGCCCCGTTGCAGCGCCACCCGTTCGTAATAGGCCCACAGGTGCTTTTGCGCCGCGAGAATTTCAAACGTCCTGCGCTTGATATCCCAGACTTCGTCGATGTTGAGGATGACCTGTGGCTTGAAGTTGCACATCTCCGGCTGATGCGGCTCAAACAAAAACACCGGCGGCGCCGCGTAGCTGTAATCGGCCTGCGGCTTGTGGCCCATCGCTTGTGCAACGATGCGCGCCTCCTGGGCATAGGCCGTCGCCGCCGGATGATCGACGTTGTAGGGATCTTCCAGCGAATGCGTGAGCACGAAGCTCGGGTTGAGCTCGCGATAGATGTCGATCAGCCGCTCCATATGCGCGTCGGTCAGGCGCAGCGGATAGTCGCCGGCGTCGAAGAACTCGATCTCGGCGCCGAGCGTCGCGGCGGCGCGCTCCGCCTCGTCCTTGCGGCCGGCCTTGACCTTGTCCAACGTCATGCCCGGCTGCTTCCAGGCGAACTGGGATTCCCCGCGCTCGCCGAACGCCAGGCACACGATCTTGACCCGGTATCCTTTTTTGGCGTGAAGCGCGATGGCGCCCCCGGCGCGCCAGACGAAATCTCCCGGATGCGCTGAAACCACCAAACCCGTCTTTGCCATGGCATTCCCTTTGAGTTCCCGACTTTCAACAATCGCGCCGGTATTTGCTACTTTTTGGCTGGCGCCGCCACGCGTCGCCGCAACGGCCCAGGCCGATCAACTTCGGCAGCCTGAAATGCCGCGACGCTCGCGCGCACCAGCTGCTCGATGGCATGGGCCGCATCGGAACCATCGGCCTCCCCTCGCGACAGGCGCGATACGCGTTCAGGCTGGACCAACGTGTAATAAAGCGCCCCCAGGAGAAAATGACTGCGCCAGACGATTTCTGTGCGGGAAATGTGCGGCAGGCTCTCGTGGATCGCGTCGATAAAGGCATGACTGGTGTCGTCGAAGGTCTGCGCGATAATCTTGCCAGCGACCTCGTTTCCTTCCGCCGACATGACCGCCCGCAACCGGGTAAAACGCGCCCCTCCGCCGGCAAGGTCACTACCTGACGAGAAGGCAGGCAGGACGCAGGCGCGGACGATCGCCTCCAGCCTGTCCTGGAGATCGCGCACCCGCTTCGCCGCCTCCAGCAACTCCGACCGCCTGCGGTTCATCGGTCCGCAATGACGACGGTAGATTTCCAGAAGCAGCCCGTCCTTGGTCTTGAAATGATAGGTCACGCTGCCGGGATTTGCGCCGGCGGCCTGCGCAATGTCCCGCACCGACACGGCATTGAAACCATTGGTCGAAAACAACTCCTCCGC